>PJEL010001228.1_pt1 | contig 26941 bp, 27 predicted proteins | sample 1853271 | NCBI WGS metagenome assembly PJEL01 (sample SAMN08108733, study PRJNA415343) | Invertebrate metagenome, whole genome shotgun sequencing project. | host: Globobulimina | place: Sweden: Gullmar Fjord | collected 2015-08
ATGACCCTCTGTGCGGGTCGGGCACTTTGCTGAATGAAGCGCTGATGCATTACTGCAGGGTCCCTTCAGGCTTTTTTCGTGAACACTTCGGCTTTGAATTTATGCCTGATTATGATCGCCAGACATGGTCGAAAACTAAAGCAGAGCTTGACGAGCAGATCAGAGTATTACCCGAAGGCTGTATTGCTGGAAGTGATTTGTCTTCAAGGGCGGTAAAAGTGGCAAACATAAATAAGCAGAATATGCCTTACGGAAATAAAATAAAAATTGAAGTGCAAGATTTTCGAGATCTCAAAGACATGCCCAAGGGAGTTATTGTTGCAAATCCACCGTATGGTATTCGAATGGGGAGGAGTGAGGATCTTGGTCCGTTTTATAAATCATTTGGAGATTTTCTTAAGCAGCAGTGTAAAGGGTCTACCGCCTATATATATTTCGGTGAGCGGGCGTTTATTAAGAAATTCGGCCTCAAACCCACGTGGAAGAAACCGCTGAAGACTGGCGGCCTTGACGGGAGGCTGGTTAAGTATGAATTATTCTAAAGATAGTGACGAGTAACGAGTCACGAATTAAGAGGTTGTATGGATGAATACATAAGCAAGTCAGAAAAGAAGAGAAAGGCCGAATACCTGCAAGTCCTTGGAGAAAAGCTTGTTAAGTTGTCGGCCCAACAGGTTAAGGACATTGATTTGCCAGCCGAAATATACGATGCGGTCAAATTTGCCAGGACTATAAAACAACGGCTTGCGCTTAGGCGGCAGTTACAGTTTATCGGGACGCTAATGCGGGAAATTGACCCTTCGACAATCGAGGAAGCGATTGAAAACATTGAAATGGGGAACTACAAAAAGGCAATGGAGTTCAAAGAGATCGAGCAGTGGCGGGATGATCTTATAGCCGGGAACACCGCTCTTATCGAAGAGATACTGGAGCAATGTCCCAACGCAGAACGGCAAAAACTATCACAGCTGGTAAGATCTGCACGAAAGGAAGCGGAACTCAATAAACCCCCGAAGGCGTTTCGAATCTTATTCCGTTATCTCAGGCAAATAAAAGCTGAATAATGTCTAATGTTTACGCACTTATTTTTTTAGTATGCTTGCCAATTCTGTATCTGAATTCATGAGTTTCATTAATTTGCTTAATGAGCCTTCAAAAACGCGTTCCATAGTTCTCTTGTCCGGCATTAGACTACGGTTTTCGCTGTTCTTTGCGTAGTAAGGTCCGAAGATCGCGGATTTGCCTGTGCTCATGTCTTTGACTTCGAGTTGGATTTTTATTTCCGCGATTACGTCCCAGTCATCTACGTCATTACCTGTCACAGAGTTCACGTCTGTTTTTAACCAGAAATGTTTAAGGTCCCCTTTTATTGCCACCGCTTCATTTTCCTCAACGAGAATGTGTCCGTTCCGTGAGAACTCAGACTTCATGGCCTCGTTAAGTATTTCGAGTACGGACATCTCTGCCTTAACATCTTCTCTGCCCACACGTGCTCCGGTTCGTACTTCGCCGATTAATGTCTCTTCATTAACAGGTTCTCGCTTATCAAGGAGGCGGAAGAGCTTGATCTTGACGGGAGGTATTGAGGCTAAATGGTTGTCCGGGTTTTCCAGGGGAAGGTATTTTATCGTAAGCGGGGATGAACACCCGGAAAGTATAACTGCTATGAAAAGTAATGTAATGATAAATGAGATTTTGAAATTTGATTTCATTTTGCCTCCTTAAATACTGAGCATTGGATGAATTGTATATAAGCTGCAAATTGCAATTAATGTTATCTGATATTAATTTTAACCACTAGCCGAGGAAAGACACAAGGGGGATTATTAATATGAGTAGATTGAGTGAAGGAGTGATTAGCATGAATTCTGAATAAGAATATGCACATCGTTTTTACGAATCAGATTTGAGGCTTGTTACAAGCTCTATATATTTCAGTGTTGGATTCAGTATTTCAATTCCCATCGCATCATAAAACCCATTGTCTTTAATTAGTCTGCTGATTTTTATTGGGACATGAACGTCATTGTTATTACTGAAGATAACGATCTTACCTTCCGTGTTAAGAGGTAGGCACTTACAAGATTCAATTCGCATGCCATTTTCTGAAATATTCATTATAGTGCCCAGGCACTGAGAATAGTACGAGCTGCCGCATGAGAATTCTGCGGCCATAATCACATTTATTCTCTCATGTTCTCGTTTTTCCATTTTAATGCCTCCACCGCTTGATAACAAGCGAACTTTCGTTCTGGTCTGGATGGTGCATTTCCATATAGTCTCTTAATGACTCGCGTTCAAGGTGTATACATACTATATATATAAGACGAAATAACTGATGTGTCAATAGAGAGGGTTGTCTCCTCTGAATTAATATGTTCTCTTAATGCACTTTTTATTATCCATGAGCATTTAGTTATATCTGTTCTTTATACGATTGTTATTTCCCCGGGGCTTTAAGTAAAGGCAGTACTTGATGTATAGTAGTGGTAGTGAAATTCGAAGAACTGCAAATCCATGAAAAAATACTGGAAGGGATAAGAGCCACCGGGTTTACCGAGTGCACCCCTGTCCAGGCCCAGACACTGCCCGTAGCTCTGCAAGGAAAAGATATAGCGGCCCAGTCCCAGACAGGTACAGGGAAGACTGCTGCATTCCTCATTGCCATATTTTCTCGTATTCTTGGGATGCCACCTAAGAAACCCAGCTCGTCGCCGCGTGCCTTGATCATAGCGCCTACGAGAGAGCTTGTAGTGCAGATTCATGCGGAAGCTAAGCTGCTAAGCAGAGCAACAGACTTGAAAATCCACCCAGTCTACGGGGGAGTTGATTATAATAAACAGCGCGAAGATATCTCAAAGGGTGTTGACATTCTCATAGGGACGCCGGGCCGGCTTATTGATTATCTTAAGCAGAAGGTCTACAGTCTTAGGAAGGCGGAGTTCCTCGTAATTGACGAGGCTGACCGCATGTTTGACATGGGCTTTATCAGCGACCTCCGCTTTATGCTCAGGAGGATGTCTCCTTATGATCAACGGCAGTCGATGCTTTTTTCAGCTACGCTTTCCAACCGAGTACTTGAACTCTGTTATGAACATATGAATATGCCAGAGCGCTTTACCGTGACGCCTGAGCAGGTAACGGTGAAGGCGATTGAGCAGGAGATATATCACGTTGGCAAGTCCGAGAAGTTCGGCCTTTTACTAGGACTCCTCAGGCGTGAGCCTGAAGGCCGCTATCTACTTTTCTGCAATACCAAAGCCGCAGCAGAGCGGCTTGAAGTATATTTGACCGCCAACGGTTTTGCAACGGCTGCTATTACAGGAGACCTTGACCAGAAGAAACGGATGAGAGTACTCACAAAGTTCAAGGAGGGGACGCTGCCGATTCTTGCGGCCACGGATGTAGCGAGTCGAGGCATACATGTAGATGGAGTAACGCACGTTATTAACTATGACCTTCCCCAGGACCCTGAGGACTATGTCCATAGGATAGGGAGGACCGCCCGTGCCGGTGCAGAGGGCAGGGCTATAAGTCTCGTGTGTGAGGAATATGTCCATACACTATTTGATCTTGAGGAATATATAAAGCTTAAAATACCGGTCATGCCTTTGACAGAGGAAATGATTGTGACCAATTACCGCAGGGTCCACATACCACGTAAGAAGGGGCCTGTTCCACGAACACGAAGCCACGGAGTAAAACCAGCAGGATCACCTTCAGGGCAGAGACCACCGAGGAAAGCGGCTGTAGGATCAGGGGGAGAAAAGAACTCTGGAACCGGGAATTCATCCCGTGGAGCTACTAAGCCGGTGTCTCGCCGTCCGGATAGAACTAAACCTTCAGCGCCTAGGAATCGAGGAGGCTCGGACGGGCGGAAGGTTTAACGAGGAAAAATCCGGAAGTTATCAAGTTCGGAAGTGAATAGATCATTAATCAGTGAATGTTATCAGCTCAACTCCTGGTGCAGCATTTCTAGTATCTCTATTATCTTTTCACTTACGCACTTTCACATTTCCCATTATATCCACAATTTTAAGGAGTCGATTAAATCATGAACGAACTACATATTAAAATAATTGCACAAGAACTTTCTGTGAAGCCTTCACAGGTCATGACAACCGCTGGCCTGCTTGATGAAGGGGCGACTGTACCTTTCATTTCCAGATACCGTAAAGAGGCTACCGGGAGCTTGGACGAAGTCGCGGTCACAGCCATAAGGGACAGACTCGAACAGCTCAGGGAATTGGACAAACGGCGCGAGGCCATTCTCAAATCCCTTGAAGAGCGTGAACTTCTCACTGATGAATTAAAAGACAAGATCGACGCGGCTGACACTCTTACGCTGCTTGAAGACATATACCTGCCTTTCCGTCCAAAACGCCGCACGCGTGCGACTATGGCGAAGGAAAAGGGGCTTGAACCTCTTGCAGTAACACTATTCGAGCAGACCGAAATTGACCTGGATGCTGAGGCTGCGGCATTTATTGATGCTGATAAGGGTGTTGAGTCCATAGAAGATGCACTTGCCGGGGCACGTGATATTATCGCTGAGTGGGTGAGTGAGGACCAGCAGGCGCGTGAGAAGATGAGAAAGCTCTTTTCTGATAAAGGCATTATGCGGTCGAAGGTAGTTAAGGGGAAAGAGGATGGAGGAATTAAGTACAAGGACTACTATGAGTGGGAGGAGCCTGTATCTCAGGCCCCGTCACACAGGGTTCTGGCTATACGCCGCGGTGAGAGTGAAGGTTTTTTGATACTCCGTGTCACACCTTCTGAAGATGAGGCCATAGCCCTTCTTGAATCTATGTTTGTGAAGGAAAGCGGTACTACTTCAGAACAGGTTCGGTTTGCTGTACAGGACAGTTATAAACGGCTTCTCTCGACTTCTATGGAGACCGAAATACGCCTTGCCGCCAAGAAAAGGGCGGATGAAGAGGCAATACGTGTATTTGTCGAAAATATGAGGGAGCTTCTGCTTGCTTCTCCGCTTGGGAGTAAAAACGTACTTGCTATTGACCCGGGGTTTAGGACTGGGTGTAAGGTAGTATGTCTGGATCGCCAGGGGAAGCTGGTACATAATGATACTATTTATCCGAACATGTCTGTGAAAAAAACCGAAGAGGCAGGCAAAATAATAATTGATCTTTGCAGCCGGTTCGGGATCGAGTCTATAGCTATAGGAAACGGTACTGCAAGCAGGGAGACTGATTCTTTCATTAAAGGGCTCGGTTTGGCCCGGGAGATTGACGTCGTGATGGTGAACGAAAGCGGGGCATCCATCTACTCTGCATCAGCGGTGGCGAGGGAGGAATTTCCCGAATATGATTTGACTGTCCGCGGTTCGGTATCCATTGGCCGTCGTTTAATGGATCCCTTAGCAGAGTTGGTGAAGATAGATCCTAAATCAATCGGAGTTGGACAGTACCAGCATGATGTGGACCAGACTGCGCTTAAGACAAGCCTTGATGATGTAGTCATTAGTTGTGTGAACAGGGTGGGTGTGGAAGTAAATACCGCAAGTAAACAACTACTGGCGTATGTCTCCGGGTTGGGGCCTCAGCTTGCAAAGGGTATCGTAGAGTTCAGGAACGAACACGGTCCCTTAAAGTCACGCAAACAACTTTTGAAGGTCCCTCGTCTCGGGCCTAAGGCCTTTGAGCAGGCAGCTGGGTTTCTCCGTATACGGAATGGCGAGTCGCCCCTTGACGGGTCTGCAGTACATCCCGAAAGCTATCACATAGTTGATGCTATGGCTAAGGATATGGATTGCTCGCTTCTTGACCTTATGACGGATGAAGGGATCAGGAAAAACATCGATCTGACTAAGTATGTAACCGATACGGTTGGGATGCCGACCTTGACTGATATTATGCAAGAGTTGGCTAAACCCGGACGTGACCCCAGAGAGAAGTTTGAAGCCTTCGGGTTTGCTGAGGGTGTCGAGAAGCTGGAGCATGTAAAGACAGGAATGAAACTCCCTGGTATTGTCACCAACGTCACTGCGTTTGGCGCATTCGTTGACATCGGTGTCCATCAGGACGGCTTGGTACATATAAGCGAAATCTCCGACAGGTATGTAAAGAACCCTGCGGATGTGGTGAAAGTACATCAGAAAGTCACTGTGACGGTAATGGAAGTTGACCTGCAGCGTAAACGTATTGCCCTTTCTTTAAAGAGCGAACCGGGGCAGAAGCGTGAAAAGGTGGAAGCAGGAAAGGGCGAAAATAAAACAGGCCCTAAAACAGCGCCGAAGGTCGGGAAGAAACATAAAAAGGAAAGTAAACTCCCTTCTCGGTATGCAGGCAATCCCTTCTATGAGGCGTTCAAGAAGAAAGAGGCTGAAGGCCAGAAATAGAGTATCAACTTATTAGTGTACAGGTTTAATTCAGTCGAGTTGAGTGATCTATAGAGGCTATTCGCCGTCAATTAATAAATTCTATTTCCGCAATCGAACGGCTGTTATCTACTAATTAATAAAACCGAGATACTCCATCTCCTCAATTACCCACAAGTCCTCATTTAATTCTTCACCTTCGGTCTTGTTTAGAGTACGTGCATATTCTTTGAGGAAACTGTACGCGAGTTGTTGTTTGATGTCGCTGAACTTCTTGTTAATGTCCGTTGCGTTGTCCTGAACCGACCATCGTATTACGAGATTTTTGATGACGTCGGAAAGCATATTTTCGTTTACATTCTCCTGCACAATCATCGCAAGTTTATCATCGGGTGTCACAACGAGTTTCATTGGGTTATGCGGCTCAGAAAGGGTTTTATTGTTTTCCTGGACCCATGTCTGGATGTCCGCTACATAGTGCAATTTTTCGATAAAATATTCTTTGGCGAGAGTTACCATTACCTCGTCATAATCTTTAGTAGATATCATGTTTACCCCTTGATAAATTATATTTGGTATTAATATTCTGCATACTGTATATATAAATATACACTAACATGCCAATCTGTGATGTCAATAGTACTACATAATAATATATTTATGGAAGAGAAAATGCTCATTCTTTTTGAAGAAACATGAAAGGGAGGTTGTCTCCCATTGATGGGGTGTATGTTTGAAAAGGAATTGATGATATAGTACATAATAATGATTAAGCAGTGCAAAGATCACACGGTTAACTGTAATCGCATTTATTAATGAATACACATCAGACATATCAATATATAAACGATTTCCTGTATTTCGTAATAAAGCCTGATACGAGAAGAGGTGAGAAGTCTTTGCTCTATTGTTCGGGTGTTGATTTGTTCCGTTTTCTCCCCATTACAAAAGGGCGGCACCGAGCGATGTCAAATCCGTGTACCAGAGGGCTGCAACTTGTGAATCTCGGTGTCAGGGCCCTGGCGTTATCAAACGGAGCGACTCCGAAAGCGGCCCGGGGAAATGAATGTGCGGGTCTTCTTCCTTCAAGGGATGGCATGTATAAAGACCTGCTGCGTATAGAAAATGCTCAGGAGTCACTGCCTGAAGAGATTATCAACTACTGTGTAATTAATTTTATGAAAAAAGTATTCAATGCTATGTTTATCAAAGATGTGGATTTGCCTGATACTCTGCTTGCGCCGGATGAGCTTCAGGTGCTTCTTGAGGGGCTGTGCGATCGATTTGGTAGTTGAATGCAACAGAATGTGTGCCTCCATTTTATGGGGTATAATGAGTTCATAAATTATATTGGAGAGTTCAGTAATGACATCAGGAAATAATATAGAAAAAAGATTAGCTGTATTGATAGATGCCGATAATGCGCAGGCAATAATGATCGAGCCTCTTATGGTGGAGATATCAAAACATGGTGTTTCAAGCGTGAAACGAATATACGGTGACTGGACTAACCCTCATCTCAAGGGATGGAAAGAGGTACTACTTCAGTATGCAATCCAGCCGATACAGCAGTTCAGTTATACAAAAGGTAAAAACTCGACTGATAGTGCTTTGATCATAGATGCGATGGATCTGCTCTATTCGAACCGCTTTGATGGGTTCTGTATTGTATCGAGTGATAGTGATTTTACGAAGCTTGCGACAAGGATTAGAGAGGCTGGTTTATTAGTGTATGGTATAGGTGAAAAGAAGACCCCCCAGGCTTTTGTCTCGGCATGCGACAAGTTTATCTTTACCGAAATATTATCTGTAGAAACAGAAACTAGCAAGAAGCAAAAACCCATGACATCAAAAGAGTTGAAGGGCGATACCCGGCTAGTAAACCTGCTGCGGGGAGCAGTAGACTCATCTGCTGATGATTCAGGCTGGGCGAACCTGGCGACGGTCGGAAACAAGATCGTTAATCAGGCACCGGAGTTTGATTCACGTAACTACGGGTATGCCAAGCTTGGAGAATTACTTGAAGCCTCAAAGCTATTTGATATAGATACCCGTACCCTGGAGGGGGGTAATATTGTGAAGTACCTTAAAGACAATAGGAAATAGACACCCCTTGTTTTTGTATATCCTTTATTATATCTCCTCCTAATCTCATAATCCTGATAATTGTAAGTAAATCATTTTTTGTGAAAAAGTGCGAACCTTTTTTTGCAAATGCTATCATAGTATGCAGATTTCACTTGTGTCGTCATGACTTAAGAACAGCAATCGGCCCCCCCCATATATGAGGGGTCATTAAAAATGATAAGGGATAATCCATTGATTGCCGGAAATAAAATGAATAGAGGTTTTTATCCTGTTATGGTGCTTGCGGCTGGTATGCTGTCAGCGCAGGTGTTGGGGACTGTCCAGGTCTATTTGTCTAATGCAGAAGTGTATCAGATGCTTGTGTCTCTTCAAGAACATGGTGGGTATCTGCTGGTACCAAACCGGAAGATTATGGAGGGGCTTAATGGATATGCCCCTGCTTTTTTTGGGGGAGTTTTTTTTACATTGAGTTTAGGAGCAGCACTTTCGAGTATTACTTTTGGTTCGGTGTGGGCCTGGGACCGTCTTTTCTCCAGGAGTAAATTAATTCTAATCCTATTCCTGATGGTTCTGCCCGTATGTATTTACCAAGTAAACAGACTTGAATTTTCCCCTATTGTGACAGCATATTTTCTTGTAGTTCCGGCTGTGACAGCGGTGGCCGCAATGAAATTAATGCCTGCTCAGTCCGGCAGAATTAGAATCGTACATATTGCCTCATTCATAGTTATAGCTCTGCTGTGCATTTCTCAGTTGGACAAAAACATCTTTGTGAATTTTAGGGATAACTTTTTTTTATCGAATCCAATTGGAATGGAAATGAATGACTTTTATTATAAATATACACTATACCCTGCGGAGATCATAAAGCCTCTGGATCAGCAAACTCTCAAGACTTTTCGTTTTAAAGATGAGAAGAACATAGCTTCAGCGCGTCCGCTTGAAAGGGCGCTTCTGAATTACAACTATCTTAATGTTGGTGAGGGCGTGGCGGCGGATCTGGTGATTACGGAAGAGGGCGATGATCTTAGATTACTGAGGAGAGGCTTGACTGTACTCAGCATTTCAACGGACAATTTTTTATCTGCACCGGGGACATTGTTAAAAGACTTTTCGATAAAGAGCGACAAGTATGCCTTTTTCCGCGAGATTATATTTTATTCTATTATTACGGGTCTGCCTCTTATCGTGTATATCGTTCTCTATTCCTTATTTCGATCGATAGCTTCATATGGAATGAATTCAATCGCTGCTGCTGCGGTAGCAGCGCTGCTCTGTGTTGTAGTAGGTGCTGCATTTGTGGTGCCTCTGGAGCTGAATAAGGAGGGAACAGTCGGGGTGGACAGGCTGAAGGAATCACTGCAGTCCGGGCGTTGGCAGACGCGGGTGGCTGCCCTGAAAGTTATTGAGAAGAACGGGCTGGAGTTAACGGGTTTCGCGCCGTACCATGGTATGCTGGAGAGCACTCCTGTGGCTGAGCGGTACTGGCTTGTGCGAGCGCTCGGCACGAGCCGACGGCCTGAGACATTGAAAGACCTTCAGACATTTTTGGATGATCCTCATCCTAATGTCGTGAGTATGGCATTTTACTCACTTGGCAGGAGGGGTGATACTGGAGTGGTAAAGGAGATTATTGAAAGGATAAAAAAGTCCGACCACTGGTATGAACAACTTTACGCATACAATGCATTGATGGAGCTTGGATGGAGACAAAACAGATAACATTAAAAACAGTGCTCGCCAGCATCGCTGCAATTGTTCTAGTTGAGATTGTGGTGAGCATGTTGGGCCCTGCAGGGAACACTTCGCAGATTATGATAGTGGGTGTGGCCCGTGCTATAGAAGCAGTTTTAATAATAGGGATGGCTAATTTATTGGGAGGGGGTCTGTCTGTTATAGGATTGGACAGGACTGCCTTGTTGCTAGGGATTAAGAGTGGGCTTGTCTGGTCCGCATGTTTCGGGTTCGCTGCACTTCTTCTATTTATCGTTATGTTTCTCGCCAGCCTTGACCCACTTAATTATATTCGGGGCGCAATGCCGGCACAGGAACTCGCCGGATATTTTCTGGTCGGTGCTGTCATAAGCCCTGTGGCGGAGGAGCTAATGTTTAGGGGGGTGTTGTACGGATATTTCAGGCGGTGGGGTGTATTCACTGCAGTTTTCCTGAGTACAATGATGTTTGTGTCCGCCCATTTTATTACCGTTGGCGTCGGCCTGCCTCAGGTAGTGGGAGGAATAGTATTTGCCATTGCGTATGAAGTTGAAGGCAACTTAATGACCCCGATCACTATCCATGTTCTCGGCAATGCCGCAATTTTCACCCTGTCGCTGGTTTGAGGTGTAGGAATGATATTGTGTTATGAATAATTCTGCTGGATATTTCATTATTTTTAATCCCCTTTGTTGACTGCCCGCCCTCGTGCACCAATAGGCATTTCTTATTTTGACAGGAGTAACCCATTGGTTTACGATGTATTCTGTGAGGAACTTTATTGAAACATCATTTGTTTAATAATTTAACGACTATAGATAACAATGGAAAAAGGAGGCTTTATTAATGAAAACATTAAAATGTGTGCATTGGAGTGTATTGATTACAGCGGGGATTTTGGCCTTTATGATAATGGCCGGCAACAAGACTGCTGAGGCGGGGAAGGGTGACTTGAAGCCAGCTTCCATGTCAACGACTTTAAATGATCAGACCGGGGTCGCAGTCACGATTTACAATGTTAATCTCGGTCTGGTCAAAGACGTTAGGGAGATATCTCTCGGTACAGGAACAAGCGCACTGAGGTTTATGGATGTGGCGGCGAGGATAATACCGGCGAGTGTGTATATACGGTCTCTGAAAGACCCTGCCAGCTTGAGCATTCTTGAACAAAATTATGAATATGATTTATTGAATCCGGGAAAATTGCTGGATAAGTATGTGGGCAGAGAGGTGAAGCTGTACACGATGAATCCTTATACTGAGAGGGAGAGTGTTGTGGACGCCAGGGTCCTTTCAAATAACGGGGGGCCGATATTTCAGATTGGAAATGAAATAACGTATGGCCATCCCGGAAGGATAGTATTTCCCGGTGTGCCGGAAGATCTTATTTCAAAGCCGACGTTAGTTTGGATGCTAGATAATTCCCTTAAGACTACACAGGTAGTCGAAGCATCATATTTAACCAACGGCATTAACTGGAAGGCCGATTATGTTGTCACGCTTAATGCGAATGACGATATGTCCGATATTGCCGGATGGGTCACGATTGACAATAAGAGCGGGACAACATACCGTGACGCTAAACTGAAGCTTGTTGCAGGAGATGTTAACCGAGTAAAGACTGAGCTTGAATTCAGTGATAGAGTAATGCATGCGGCAAAAGCTACAAGGATAGAAGAGCAATTTGTGGAAGATGAGTTTTTTGAATACCACATTTACACTCTGCAGAGGCCTTCAACAATAAAAGACAATCAGACCAAGCAGATAAGTCTGTTAAGCGCTGACCGTATACCTGTAAAGAAAGAGTTCGTGTATCGCGGCGCTCAGTACTACTACAGAAATCAGTATGGTTCCGTCATGTCCAATCAGAAGGTAGGGGTATTTGTAGAGATTGATAATAAGAAAAAGAATAATCTCGGTATGCCGCTTCCGAAAGGGACTGTGCGGGTGTATAAGAATGATAAAGAGGGAAGTCTACAGTTTGTAGGTGAGGATAAGATCGACCATACACCGAAAGACGAAAAGATTAAAATCAAGCTCGGCGATGCCTTTGACATTTCTGCAAGCAGGAAACAGATGAGTTGGAAAAAAATCGCATATGACACATATGAAGCAGGGTACGAGATCTCTTTGCGAAATCATAAAAAAGAGGATGTGATGGTGAATATTATAGAGCCGATTCCTGGAGATTGGAAGATGCTTAGTGCATCGCATCCTCATGAAAAGACCGAGGCTTTCACCGCAGAATTTGATATTCCTGTACCAACAGATGAAGAGGTCAAGGTCGCGTACAAGGTCAGGATGAAGTTTTAGCCTTCTGGTCCTCTGTGGTATTACATTAATGACTTAACCTTTGACTTGTTATGGCCGGTATGAAACTACAGCTTTCAGCCGGCCATGCTTGCGTAATCACATGAAATATAAGAGAAAAAATTATGCATTCCTCCAGTACGCATAAAATATTAAAGAAGAGTATTGACAGAAAGCATTAAGGAAAAGATACTATGTGGGGTAAGGTATAGGTCGACTTTGATTGCGGCAGCTTTCAGGAAGTGAACTTTAATGCTAATGATTCGAAAGATACAAATAGTTATACTCGTCCCTCTAATGGTTGTGATATTCTCCGTGTTTACAGTACCTGCGAAGATGAATGCATTGGCGACGGGAGATGCTCCCTCCCCGAGTGCTGCAACGAATTATATTAACCCGCATTTTACAGGAAGAGACTGTGACCAATGCCATGAGAAAGTGCCTGAACCTGGCGGAGATTCATATTTGAAGTACGGTGGGGAGCTTTCGCAAGTCTGCTCTTGCCATAACTATACGAGTAAGAATTATATTCATCCGGTAGACATTGAGCCGTCTGATGAAAAGAGGGCCAATATGCCAGCGAGCTTTCCTCTTAGCAACGGAAAGCTCTCATGCAGTACGTGTCATGATATGTATCTGCAGTGTAAGTCAGTACCTAAAAACAGCATTGAAGACCGTAAGTTTATAAGAGGTGGCCCTTATTCCAAGCGCACGGATATGTGTTTTAAGTGCCATGATGATAAAAAATACCGCAAGCTTGATCCGCACAATCAGTTAGACGCTCGGGGGAGTATTATAGAGGAGAAATGCTTGTACTGCCATAAGAAGCGGCCTGATGAGAGTGCTGACTCATTTGAAGATGTCAAACTTGTAGGTGATTTAATGATACTGTGCCAGAGGTGCCACGGGGAGCTTGGAAACCACCCTGGGAATGCCCCTCATTTTGTGAAACCGTCAACCCAATTGATGCGGAGAATCAAGGCGATTGAAAAGGTATATGAGATTATCCTGCCGCGTGACTACGAGGGTAGGTTGACCTGCATAACCTGCCATAACCCCCATGAGAGAGGCGTCATCCCGAAAGAAAGGGACGGTGCAAAAGGTGCAAGTGAAATCTACCGACACCGTCTTCCGAAGAAGCTCTGCAAGTCTTGCCATGGATTTTAGGGTAGCGGATAGGCCATAGTCCGTAATTAGTACCTCTTAACTTTTGCGGTCGAGAACTCTGATGAGCGGAGTTTTTTTGAGAGGATATACTGAAGGTGTTTTTCCAGAAGTGCGGTCAGTTCGGATATTGTTGCATTGTCGGGTTTGAGTCGGTGTGAGATATTGATTGGCCATTCGATGCTGTGCATGTAAAAATGAACAACCTTGTTGTTAATCCTAATGAATGCCTGTCCTTCATGTCCCGGAGTTATTGAGCACTTACGGCAGAGAGTTGTCCCTGCATCCGGGTAAAAATCGAGAGTTTCGGCCCCGCACCTGCCACAGTCGCTTAGCTTAGGTGCATAGCCGATAAGCGCTAATAGTCGTATCCGGCTGATAAGGTGTAGTGCGTCTTTTGGATTCTGTTCCGATGATTTGATGAACTGCAGGATACTCAGGAAATATGAGAAGAGCCTAGGATTAGGTATATGTGCCGGGGTTAGGGAGATCAATATCTCGGTGAGTTTTGACACATTGATGAAGTCTGAGTAGTTTTCCCGTATTTGGTGGAATGAAGTTATGATGTCTGACTGTGTGATCCTTGGTAGTGATTGTTCCTTGCCCATGAGAGAGATCTTTGCGTGAGTCAATGGTTCAAGGCTGCTGCCGAATTTACTTTTGGTTTTTCTGGGACTTTTGGCAAATGCTCTGGTAATTCCTTTGTCTGAAGTAAGGTAGGTGACGATGAGGTCTGCTTCGCCGTATTTCTGGGTTTTAAGGACTATACCTTCGGTTCTTGTTAACACTTGGGTGTGTCGGTGCTACATTATATTGCCGAAATCTTCAGGCTTCAGCTTTTTAAGCCAGTCTTCGAGTTCGTCATTATTTTTGTGTTCTATTACGCTCTCATCAACAAAGATAGGTGCATTAATCCTTATTGCAACCGCTATCGCATCACTCGGTCTGGAGTCGATAGGGACTTCATTTCCGTCACCCTTGTCCACATAGATGCCGGCGTAATATGTGTTGTCTACGATTTCAGAAATGACGATTTTAGTAATTTTCATTTTCACACCGTCAACAACATTCTTTATTAAATCATGGGTTAAAGGGCGGGGAGTGACAATTTTTCCGAGGGCCAGGGCGATGGAGTCTGCCTCAGGCTTTCCTATCCATATCGGAAGTGTGTTGCTGCCGCTGATCTCCTTCAGAAGCAGGATATACATATTGCTTCTCGGGTCAAACAGCAGGCCTTCTATTTTCATTTGCTTTACCAAGTAAGTACCTCTTTGATTATGATTAGATCCTATTTATGATACCTTATAATCCCATTTTTTTCTAGAAGGCAACAATGGAATAGACCATAGAAGATCGGTGCAAAAAGACACAGCGATCATGAGAGATAAATGACTGTCTTCAGTTTAGTGTTTCTCTTATATATTAAGTGGCTTACAATCGCCGTGCGCACACGCTACTTAAGCTCTTTTAGCGCTTTTTCTACTTTATCAAGCCCTTTTTTGATGTTGTCCATGGATGTTGCATATGATAGCCTGACAAACTTGTCATCTCCGAATGCAGAGCCAGGGACGGTAGCGACCTTTGCATGTTCAAGGAAATACGTCGAAAGCTCCAGGGAGTTCTGTATCGTCGTATCATTGTGTTTTTTACCAAAGAGGGCCGACATATTCGGGAATGCGTAAAAAGCTCCTACCGGCATCTTGCAAGAAACACCGTCCATTGCATTGAGCCTCTCGACCATATACTTTCTTCTCTTATCGAATTCGGCCATCATGACGGGCAGAAAGTCTTGAGGGCCGGTCAGCGCCTCGATAGCCGCCTTCTGCACAATCGATGTGGCGTTTGAGGTGGACTGGCTCTGAATGTTGGTCATTGCCTTAGTAATGTCTTTGGGCCCTGCAGTGAATCCGAGCCTCCAGCCTGTCATCGAATGGGACTTGGAAAGCCCGTTGACTACTATAGTCCTCTGCTTGATTTCCTCACTGAGTGAGGCGATACTTATATGTTCGAATCCGTCGTATACAAGTTTTTCATATATCTCATCAGAGATGATGTAAAAGTCATGCTCCACCGCCATCTGTGCAATCTGCTCCAGGGTCTCTTTGTCATATGCAAGGCCTGTTGGATTGGAAGGGCTGTTGAGTATGATAGCCTTTGTTTTGTCTGTTATCTTTTTCTTGAGAAGGTCAGCCGTGACCTGAAAAGAGTTGTTTTCTTCTGTCTCAAGAATGACTGGCACTGCATCATTTAGTAGCACCTGGTCTGGATAGCTGACCCAGAACGGGGCTGGAATAATAACCTCATCGCCCGGGCCGTAGAGGGCCTCTGCAATGTTGTAAAGGCTGTGCTTTGCTCCACAGGATACAAGAATCTCGCTTTTTTCATACGTGAGGTTATTGTCGTTTTTGAACTTATCTATAATTGCTGTCTTTAATCCGTCAATGCCTCCTACTGCGGTATATTTGGTAAAACCATCCCTGAGGGCTTTAATTGCTGCTTCTTTAATATTCTCAGGTGTATCAAAATCAGGCTCGCCTACACCGAAGTTGGTGATATCTTCACCTGCGTCCTTCAGGGCTGTAGCTTTAGCATTCATTGAGAGGGTGGGTGACGGCTTGATTGATTTAGTTCTTTCTGCAAGTCTCATTGTGTTACCTCGCTGATGATTTTATTATTTCAAGTTTGCATTTTTTCATGCTCTCTAATATCCCTCTCTGGGTGGCGACGGAGGTGCCTACTTCGCCGACTACAATGCCTGCTGCATGGTTGGCTGTTATGGCGGAATCCGTTAATGAGGCACCGGCAGCATGACTTAGGGTCAAAGTTGCAATTACCGTATCACCTGCGCCTGTTACATCGTATACTTCCCGGGCACATGTAGGGATGTGGGTGATCTGGCCGCTTTTCTCAAAAAGGGACATCCCTTCATCTCCACGAGTTATCATGACCGCCTTGCACTGAAGCTTTTTCATCAGAACTTTGCCCGCAGCAATTAATGTTTCCTCATCTACTATTTCAATGCCTGAACCGAATGATGCTTCATTTAAATTAGGAGTGATAAGACTTGCACCTTTATAATATTCAAAATGCCCCATCTTAGGATCAACAGCAATGAACTTGTTCGGGCCTGCAAGGTCACGGATTTTCTTAATGAGGGATTTAGTAATGAGCCCCTTACAGTAATCCGATATTATTATTCCTTTAATATGGGGCAGGCATGATTTCACGTAGTCCATAATAAGTGAAAGCGTTGACTTGTCAATATCGGATTTGACCTCTTTGTCAAAACGGACTACCTGCTGGCTGTGCGCGATGACTCTGGTCTTGACTGTAGTTGGTCTGCTTCCGTCGATAATAATGCCATCCGTTGTAAAGCCCTTTTCCGTAAACTTATTAATAAGGAGTTTCCCTAGCTCGTCCTGGCCGATTGTTCCGGCAATGAAGACTTTTCCGCCGAGTGAAATAATATTATTGGCAACGTTGGCAGCCCCTCCGAGCTGGAGGTTTTCGCCGGTTACTTCTACAACGGGGACAGGGGCTTCAGGCGAGATTCTTCTTACCTTGCCCCAGATATATTGGTCAACCATAAGGTCGCCGATTACGAGGATGCCTGTGCTGCTGAATTTATTTAGATACTCTTTCATTGGATAGTAGTGATTTAATCCCAATAAACTAGCATTTAAGAGTGATGTTTAGCAACAGTTGCCAAGGTGCGTACCGATAAACATGTATTTTTATTATGTGAGGCTGTATAAAATACAATTGCCTATGTTAACCATTTTTCTTACAAATGTGCCGCGTGTTGTCGAATCGTTTATTAATGATTTCAAAGAACGCCATGATTGTCAATAGTTGTTTTTTATGACATAATATTTTCTATGAAAATAAAAGCAATATGTCCTTTTTTCTTAATTATCACACTGGTATTAACCTCCTGTGTGGGGCAAAAACAGGGAGTGCGTTCAGCGGGTACAACGTATACGAAAGAGTCCGATTACCACTATATACTTGCGAGTGAGGCGGAATTGCGGCATGACTGGGAGGCTGCATTGTCCCATTTGAATCTCGCCCTTGCCGAAGATCCTGATTCAGCATACCTGAAGTCAGAGCTTAGTCAGGTATATTTGGCCATGGATCGGATTGAAGATGCTATACGCAATACCGAAGAAGTTGTTGAACGGTCCCCGGACTATAAGCCGGCGCTCTCGTTGCTTGCTCAGATGTATACAAGCAAGAAAGACTTCACTAAAGCGGGAGAAATATACGAAAAACTGATTGAAGTTGAACCCGATAAAATTCAGTACCGTATTCACCTAGCATATATTTACAGGCTTGATCAAAAAAAAGAAAAGGCGATCAAGACCCTTGAAGACGCAATTGCAATAGAACCGTTTGACACGACCGCTCGCTATTATCTTGGAAAGATATTCATGGAGGATAAGGAATATGAGATGGCGATAGAGCACCTTGAAAAGGCGGTTGAGCTGAACCAAACATTATGGGACGGATTTTATATGCTTGGTATTGCTCATGAATCAGTTAGTAATATGGAAGGTGCAGTTTCAAATTATGAGAAAGCAATAGCTCTGAATAGCCGAAATACGGAAATAAGAAAGAGGCTTTCCACAGTCTATTTCAAGCAAGGAAAAATAGACAAGGTTATAGAGCAACTATCTGAGATCGCTGAGGTGGAGCCGGACAATCTTAGGGTTATTGGAATGCTTGCAAATATATATGTAGATGGCAAGGAGTTTGGGAAGGCAGAGGAAGAGCTAAGGAAAGTAATAGCATCTGAACCCGAGAATATAAACTCGCGATATCTTCTGGGGAAGATACTGGTAACCTTAAAGCGATATGATGAGGCAGAAGAACAATTTAATAAATTAATTGAGTTGATGCCGGACAATCCCGATGTATTCCTAAGCTTCGGTCAGATGTACTACCAGATAAAGGAATATGAAAAGGCAGAAGCAATATTTCAAGAAGCCCTCACCTTCGCACCTGATAACGGAACACTAGTCTTTACCCTTGCGGTAGTGTATGAAAAGTTAGAACGATTCGATGATATGGTTACGTACCTTAAGAAGGCACTGGAGATCAATCCCGAACACATTGAGGCACTCAATTACCTTGGGTATTCGTATGCTGACAGGGGAATTCACCTTGATGAGGCCCTTGAACTGATCAAAAGAGCTGTAGCACTTGAACCCGACCGGGGTTACATCCGTGACTCTCTTGGATGGGTGTATTATAAAAAAGGTATGTACAGCGAAGCACTGACTGAAATTAAAAAGGCTGCAGAAATCGAAAAAGAGGATCCCCTGATTCTCGAGCATCTTGGTGATGTCTATATTAAACTTGATGATAAAGGCTCTGCGCTGGATGCCTGGAATAAATCGCTTGAATTTCATGATAAAGAAAAGGGACTCAAGGAACGAATTGAACAGAAGATAAAAGACGTTACTCAGTAAGAGGGTTTCTTTTATCAGCGAGGTTGTAACTATGACCTTTCTCTGTAATTCCCCCGTTAAATTAATTCTATGCTCACCCTTAATGCTCCTGCAAAGATAAACTGGTTTTTGAAAGTCCTTGGACTCCGTGATGACGGGTTCCACGAGATTCAGAGCCTTATTCAGAAAATCACGCTGTACGATGAACTCACGTTTGCGCTGTCGGAGGATCTGATACTTGAGGCGGACGCTGACATTCCGGTCGAAGAAAATCTGGTATATAAAGCAGCAGTCTTGCTGAAAGACAGATACAATGTTAAGGCAGGGGCGATGATTAGTCTCAGGAAAGAAATACCAATGGGCGCCGGTCTTGGGGGAGGGAGTAGTGATGCAGCAGCTGCACTCATTGGTCTCAATAAGCTATGGTCTCTTAATGTACCAACCGGGGATCTCAGCGGGATCGCCGCACAGCTTGGCTCTGATGTGCCTTTTTTCCTCCACGGCCAGATTTCGTATGCCCAAGGCCGGGGGGAGATACTGTCTCCATGTAAGGCGCTGAAAACAATGAATATTCTCCTCGTGAAACCAGCGGACCATGTTTCAACCGCATGGGCATACAGGACTCTGGCAGCAGAGAGGGCTGGTAAAAGTAAGGGAAACCAAGAGGTTGCGGGCTTTGAGTTGACAAAAAAAGCACTGAAAGTAAATAATATGAGGCATTTTATCCGACTTTTTGAGGAAACGGAAGTCGATGGTTTAGACGGAACTGTCTTAAATGATCTCGAATCTGTAGTCATAAACAACTTCCCGGTCATTGCTGATATAAAGGATAAACTCTCCGGTATGGGATCGAAATTCACCTTGATGAGTGGAAGCGGATCTACGGTATTTGGGGTGTTTAATACGCGCGAAGAGACAGAAGAAGCATCGCATGGCTTTAATGGTTTCTGGACAGCAGTTGTAGAGACGATGATAGATTAAAGTTAATAGTAATGCGTTAACGGTCTGTTTTTATAATATAACTTATTACTATTAACTCTAAAGGTTTGGGGCGTAGTCAAGTGGTAAGACACATGGTTTTGGTCCATGCATTCGAGGGTTCGAGTCCTTCCGCCCCAGCCACTGAATTCTGCTATGCATAATTCACAGTTGATAGTCATGCGTTATTCGTTATTAGTAAAATCGTACAAACGGAATGTTCTAATAGCTAATAATAGATCACTAATAACTAATCCTTACAGGGGGTATAATGCCAGAAGGTATTCAATTATTTACAGGTAACTCAAACAGGACATTAGCCAAGGAAATAGCTGAATTTCTCAGTATTGATGTCGGTGACGCTACGGTTTCTACATTTAGTGACGGAGAGATCACTGTCCAGATTAATGAGAATATCCGGGGCTCAGACGTATTTGTAATGCAGTCTACCTGCACCCCGGTTAATAACAACCTTATGGAGCTCCTCTTGATGGTCGATGCGGCCCGGAGAGCATCAGCCGGCAGGATTACTGCGGTCATGCCGTATTACGGTTATGCGAGGCAGGACAGGAAAGCACAGCCTAGAGTTCCTATCTCAGCACGGCTTATTGCCGACCTGCTCAGTGTGACCGGGATCGATAGAGTACTTACAATCGATCTGCACGCGGGACAGATTCAGGGTTTCTTTGATGTCCCTGTTGACCACCTGTATGCTTCTCCCGTTTTGGTGGAGCATGTGAAGAAAGAATACATGAATGACCTTGTTGTCGTATCTCCAGATGCCGGAGGCGTTGAGAGAGCGAGGGCGTTTGCAAAGAGGCTGAATGCGTCTCTTGCTATTATCGACAAGAGGCGTGAAAAAGCAAACGTATCCCAGGTCATGCATGTGATAGGTGATGTCGAGGGCAAAAATGCAATCCTTTTTGATGATATGATAGATACCGCAGGTACAATTACTCAGGCGGCTGCGGCCCTGAAGGAAAATGGGGCAAAACGAGTTGTTGCAGCTTGCGCACATGCTGTATTGTCCGGGCCCGCGCTGGAGAGGATAAATAACTCGGTGCTGGAGGATGTAATAGTGACCAATACAATTCCAATGGAAGAGAATGTGACCAAATGCAGTAAGCTCACTGTCCTCTCTGTCGCATCCTTACTTGGTGAGGCGATAAAGAGAATTCATGAGGAGACATCGGTCAGTTCACTTTTTGAATAATTAATGTAATATATATGACGCAGAAAAATCTGTGTTGAGAGAATATGGAGGAAGTTAAAGATGGAAAAGATAATGATGAAGGCTGATAAAAGGCCGGGAATAGGAAAAGGAAGCGCCAGAAGTTTGAGAAGAGAAGGTTTGTTGCCTGCTGTATTTTATGCAAATGGCGAGAGTACCCCTATTACAATTAACGGAAAAGAAATGACAAAGCTCATATATTCGGGGGTTGGAGAGCACCTTATTACCATTGAGCTCAATGAGGACGGGGGGAAGACTTCAATGCATCCTGTGCTGGTAAAGGACTACCAGAGAGACCCGGTGTCCGAGAATATTTTGCACGTGGACTTTTTGAAGGTCTCACTTACGGAGCTTGTAACCGTTAATATTCAGCTTGAAATAGCCAAGAAGCCTGCCGGAATTAAGATGGGCGGCGTCATGCAGCACCGCTTGAGGGAGATTGAAATTGAATGTCTTCCGACCGCTATACCGGAGAAAATAGAGATCGATGCAGAATTTATTCAACTTGGCCAGTCGTATCACGTAAGTGATCTTCCGTTGATGGAGGGTGTGAAAGTAATTACTGCCCCTGCCGAGGTAGTACTTTCAGTTACTTCTCCTGTTGTTGAAGCAGCGCCTGCTGAAGAAGAGTCTGCCGAACCTGAAGTGATTAAGGGTAAAGGCAAGTCTGAAGAAGAAAAAGAAGAGAAGTAAACCGAGACCATGTGGCTTGTGGCAGGTCTTGGAAACCCGGGTGACGAATATGAAACAACCAGGCACAATGCTGGCTTTATGGTCATTGACAGACTGGCTGCCAGAATGTCAATTCCGGTAAAGCAGAAGACAACACAGTATATATATGGAAGGGGTTTTAACAATGATCAGAAAGTGGTCTTGTTAAAGCCCCTTACTTTTATGAACCGAAGTGGCATTGCGGTCAGGGACTTCATCTGGAAACACGAGGAAGTTGAGAATATCCTGATCGTGCATGATGACCTTGACCTTGAGCCGGGAGTGATCAGAATAAAGAAGACAGGATCATCTGGCGGACACAATGGTATCAAGTCGATCATAGAATGCCTAAATTCAAAAGACTTTATTAGACTAAAGATTGGCATTGGCCGGCCTGCAAGGGGCGCGACCGAGCGATATGTCCTGAAGGGTTTCAATAAACAAGAAAAGCCTGTGATTGAAGAAGCCATTGAGTGGGCGGCAGATGCCGTCGAAGCAGTTCTTACCAAAGGAGTTACCTACGCGCAGAACCGATTCCACAGTTTGAAGGTCGAATAATTTTCAGTCATGAATTTGTGAAAGTTCGATATCTTTCGTAAACTCCAGGATATGGAGTTACTCATACACACTCTGCAACACCGATGCTGAAGGGAAATTATCTTGGAGCTCTCGAGTGATAATGAAATATCGAACGTCTATCGAGAATAAAAGTAGCTTTATTAGCAGCTTAAAAGATTGAGGCCATGCGGTCATATGATCTGTTAAGGCGTTTAGAGGTGACAAGGAATATATGCTTCAAAAGGCGCAAGCCTACCTTGGGGTGCTCTGAGATAAGCCGCTCAAAGTTATCACTTGAAAGGATTAAAATATCGCCTGGTTCCAGTATAACGGCGCTGACTGATCTTGCCTGCTCTGTCAGCAGGCAGAGCTCACCAACAACTGTACCTTTGTCGAATGTCCCTACTATCATAAACTTTCCTTCAAACTCGGTCCTTTTTTTGATGCCGAGTTTTCCAGAGATAATAAAGGCAGCATAGTTGTCATTGTCACCTTCATTCCACAATGTTTCCCCTTTTGCAACCTGTCTTCTTTCACAGAATTCAAGGAAGGAAGTTATTTCATTGTTATCGAGAGTACCGAAGAATTTGAATTGACTTTTTAAATCGGTGTGAAGTTCTTCTGAGTTAGAATTTGTCTGCATAGTTTAATTATACTGTACTTTTCATCCTTAGATGAACTCATGACAAAATTAATTTATACAATGTTAGAGATCGTGAAAGAAACAGTTAATGCTTAGATGTCACTGTTCTATAATTATTTGAGAATTTAGAAATGCAGACATCTCCATCAAGGCCAGCAGCTACTGATTAAACTGTTTTCAGAAGCTGTGGCCTTATATGAGATATCTGTTAGATAGCTGGGCAGCATGTGTTGCGGTTCTTATAGGCTATTTGTAGAAACTTAGTCAGTGCGGCTTGTAATTTCAATAAGATGAAATCCGAACTGGGTTTTGACGGGTCCGTGCACTTTATTGACTTCTTCGCTGAAGACAACATCATTAAACTCTTTGACCATTTGGCCTGGTGAAAATTCGCCCAGATCTCCCCCACGCTGTCCAGAAGGGCATTGAGAATGCTTCTTCGCCATTTCCGCAAAATCTACGCCTTCTTCTATTTGTTTTTTGATGCTCTCGCACTCTTCATTTGTCTGGACCAGAATATGACGTGCAGCTGCTTTAGCCATTGTTACTCTCCTTTTTGATTTGGTTTGTGATGCCGTCATTAGATATAGTCTGCTGCCCGTTTGTATGAAAGGGTTTCAGCTATTTGACGGGTGTTTATTTTTTTTATTTAAACATATTTGCTGTTTTATTTCCTGAAACTTAATTGTTCCTTCTACTAACAGCTCTTTTTTTATTTTTGTAAGTTTTTTTATTTTGTGTTCGATCTTTAATGCCAGGTTTTTACTCCCTATTTTCTTTTTGAAAACCAGCTGAAGCGGTGCCTTTCCCCTTAAATACTTCGAGCCCTTTCCATTATCACCTTGATGTTCCTCAAATCTTCTACTTACGTCGGTAGTGATGCCGGTGTATAAGCTCCCGTCATTGCATCGGATTAAATATATAAACCAAATATTCATATTTTTTATTATGCCCGATATGGGCGTGAATGAGCGGTATGATTATTTGCTGACTGTTGAGAGCTGAAAGCTTTAATCTATGAGTATATCCAGCAGCCTGTCCAGCTCTTCAAGGGAGTAGTATTCGATCTCTACTTTGCCGCCTTTTTTGTTTGATTTATGCTTGAGGTTGACCTTAGTGCCGAGGCTGTGCATGAGCTTTTCTTCAAGGGAAGCGATCTGCGGATCTTTTGATACGATGGTAGCCGCAAGGGGCGTTCCTGCAGAAGGAGTTTTCCTGCATAAGGCTTCGGTTTCTCTTACGCTCAGGCCTGAATCAATTATTTTTTTTGCGATCTGTATCTGGCGTCTCTGATCTTCTACCTGTAGGATGGCTTTTGCGTGGCCCATGGTAAGCGATCCATCGGCAACCCATTTCTTGACTTCGGTCGGCAGCTTCAGAATTCTCAGGTAGTTGCTGACAGTTGCCCTGTCTTTCCCTACCTTTTTTGACATGTCATCATGGGTGAGGTCAAACTCTGAGATCAGCCTCTGAAATGCTTCTGCTGTTTCGAGGGGATTTAGGTCTTCTCTCTGGATGTTTTCTATAAGCGCTAACTCCAGGGCTTCTACGGGAGCTGCTTCCATTACGAGGGCAGGAATATTTGTGAGTCCTGCAATCTGGGATGCTCTCCATCTTCTCTCCCCTGCGATAAGTTCGTATGAACTGTTGGTGGATTTCCGGACGATAATCGGCTGTATAACGCCCTTTTCCTTTATAGATGAGACCAGGTCATTCAGGGCATTGTCCTTGAATATTCTTCTAGGCTGGTACTCATTCGGTATGATTGAGCTGATTTCGAGATCTAGTATCTCTTTTGATGAGGCATTTGCCACGCTCTTTCCCTTTTGTGGTATGAGAGCAGACAGTCCTTTACCCAATGCCGGTTTCATTTCCGATTATCTCCTTTGCAAGTTCCAGGTAACTCTGAGCACCCCTTGAGCGGATGTCATATAATATAACAGGTTTCCCGTGGCTTGGTGCCTCCGCGAGGGTCACGTTCCGCGGAATGATTGTCTGGTATACTTTATCACCGAAGTGTTTTTTTAGTTCGTCACTGACCTGGTTGGCGAGCGAATTTCTTCCGTCAAACATTGTAAGTAGAATTCCTTCTATTTCAATAGAAGGATTGTAGGAGCTCTTGATCAGCTCATATGTCCGCAGCAGCATGCTAATACCTTCAAGCGCATAATATTCGCACTGCATTGGGATTAACAGGCTATCAGCAGCAACAAGTGCATTGAGCGTCAGGAGGCTGAGTGAAGGGGGACAGTCTATGAAAATATAGTCATATGAAGAACGGACCTTTTCAAGCGCTTCTTTCAATATGGTCTCTTTGCCTTCTTTTGTAGAAAGCTCAAGCTCTGCACCAATAAGATCTATATTTGATGATATTATTTTTAAGTGTTCAAGGCTTGTTGGGATGATGATCTCTTCGATTGTTTTTGAATTCGTGTAGAGATCATAAAGACTTCCGGTTAGGTTGTCCTTGTCCACTCCGAAGCCGCTGGTAGAGTTGCCCTGTGGGTCTGTATCGATCAGTAGGACGGTCTTGCCGGCTGCTGCCAGAGATGCAGATATATTTACTGCTGACGTTGTCTTTCCGACGCCTCCCTTCTGGTTGGCGACGGCGGTTATTTTTCCCATAATATTAAAGTATAGTTAATCCAGTAGAGTGAAAACCGGGCGACTATTCATGCATTAAAGAAATAAGGTGCCTCGTTCATAGATTTGATAGCTGTGGTGCTTAGCCACCGTCCTGAACGAATTTAAAGCCCTTTATAATTGAAAGCTCTGCTCTTAACAACTCTTTCCCCAGGTATGCAGCGTGGCTCAGTTCTGTAACCCACTTATTATTGATAATTGTAAAATAAATGTCCCTGCTGCTTTTGCCTTCTATCTTTCTGAGTAACTTATTGTCGTAGGAGTAGTGTTCTACTAAGATGGTTGAGTCCTTTTTGAAAGGCAGTATGACGAAATACCCTGCTTTATCCAGCTTGACTGAAGATCTACTGATCGCTTTTGCCTTTACTTTTGGTACAGAATCAGCTGACTTAGATTTGATTTTTATAGGAGCTGCAATGGGTCCGCAGCTTTCGCCGCATCCGCACCCTGAAGTTGCGGCCAGCATTACTGGCACAGCAACAGGTTGAATGTCAGGAGCACACGAACTATCGCTGCATCCGCATCCTGAGGCTGTTGTTAGTTTAGCCGCTTCTTGGGACAGTTCCTTTATCTTTTTTGCTATTGAACGAGTATTTTCACTTCCGATCATGTCTTCGATCTTTATCTGTTTCCTGAACTTTGTTACATCAGCCTTGGTTACATTCTTCAGAATAGGGCGTCTGCCATTTGATCCGATGATACGCATATCTTTATCGATCCCGTTTTTCAACAGCGCCAGAAGCGTCATTCCGGGCTGGTGGCCTGCAGTATCTTTTCCGGTGAGAAGGAGATATATAATTGCCGGATTGGAAATGACATTCTTTATGATTTTATCTATCCCGATATTTTCTGTTTCCGTCTTTCCTACAATGCATAAGCCTTCTGGGTTGAGTTTGACTATTTTCTCTTCAAGCTTTGTACTGGAAAGTGTGGTAACTGCCACCGGGGCAGAACTGTTCATTATTGTATATTCGCCTTCAACCGGCGGCCATGAACTAGTGTCAACCTTGATCTCACAGCTTGAAAGCGTTGCTGATGCCAGTACCGGCTATTTTGTTGTCAGCATTGTCATCGCCTCGGGAGGAATGGAGTATTTGCACCCAAAACAAGGGTAT
>PJEL010001229.1_pt1 | contig 26905 bp, 19 predicted proteins | sample 1853271 | NCBI WGS metagenome assembly PJEL01 (sample SAMN08108733, study PRJNA415343) | Invertebrate metagenome, whole genome shotgun sequencing project. | host: Globobulimina | place: Sweden: Gullmar Fjord | collected 2015-08
GATTCACGTGACACACCACTCTTGGTGGTGATCTTTTGAAACAAACTGACTGAAGTTGTTCTGGATGATTTGTATCATTGGAAGAACTTTTTATGTCGACCCGTCGGGGGTGCCAGGTGATGGGAGCACAGGTCTGGTGTGGCGATGCGTCACATGCCATTCGCTGCGATAAGTGCCTAGTGTGGTCACCCCCCATCCCCCAAAATTTGACCGCAAATCTGGACAAATTAGACTAAAAGAAGACCTTTTTGGCGCGGGAAAAATTCCGGTCAGAGACCCCCCCTGATGGGACCCCCCAGATCCAGATCAAGGTTTGTTTTTTGGAGCTGGGTGTTTTTTTTGTGGGGGTATGGTGACTTTTGCCTTACCTACTACTAGTGGCCCCGTGGTGGTGGCTACACAGACCTCATGCGTTATTGACATTCAGTTGATTTCAGCACACACTGGCAGCACAGTCTTCAAGGTTAGACCATGACACACTCTTATAACCTTGTTGAGCTGAAAAACGAGTACAAGTACTGAACTGATACGGAAACAATGCGAGTATTTTAAGATTTACAGAAAACAAGTGTCAAATCTTAGATACATGTCCATGATGTACCATAATTTCGGAATGTTTTGGAAGGATTTCCAAACGCTTTACAAATGTGTTGGAGCAAAAAAGGGTAAATTCCTCCCAGAGAAAATTGAGACAAACTAAACCCTACATTGAAGGCATACATGGCTCACTTTCTACTGTAGCTTTCTACATGCATTTCTTCATTTGTACAAAGAAATTCGTGCCCTGGAGAGCCCAAATGCCTCCCTCTGAAAGGTTTATGCTTGGTAAAGTGTAGAATCTTTGCTGGCACCAGCCCATATGTCCTGCCATCAATCAGTGCAGGTTCTACCATTGTATTGTATGCCGGGGGCAATATCCAACCCTCATATCTAAAATACCAAGTGAGAAACTCTTGTTCAGCATTTCCCATGACAAACTGCAGCTTTGGCCTGGCCTTGAGCAATTCCAGCATATGCTGGGCCGTAGCTTTGCATGGCCGAATAAACAAAACCCCGCCCTGAAGCTCAGGCCTCAAATGCTTCTCTTGGCTCAACATATTAGCTTGATCTGCAACTGCAGCAAAGCAAGTAGGTAACGAAAACAGTTCAGAAATGTCCTGAACTATGACAGTGTCACTGTCAACCAAAAGGATGGAGTCATATTCTTCAAGTTCAAAAGCTCTAATTTTCAGCCAATTGTAACGGAACCTGGGCTCATACAGGTTCGGAAACTGCAAATCTTCAACAAATATTAACTTGATGTTCCGACTGCGAAGTTTCTCCACCATCCTCGGAGAAATCGATTTTACAACCATCAGTGCCAAACGTAGACCAGGATTGCTTCTTCGAAGAGAGCACTGCAGTTGGTCAACCAATGGTAGGTATTCCTCCGTCCGCATGTAAGAAAGAACAATGTTTCTGTCTGATCTACGACCCTCACATTTGCAAGATGGTCCAGGATCCAACCTTCCTGAAAGTGACGAGTCGAGTCTGTAGCGAATTCCACTGAGCACGTCCATATAGACTTTTCTTGCCCTCTTCCCGGTCAAAATCACAATTAAAAAGAGTATAATTGATATTAATAATGATTTGCGACAGCGATGTCGCAGATATCTGCGTCCATGCTTCCTTCTGGGGGACAAGAGGCTGTTGAGTTGAGCGGCTTGCTCTTCTCGATATCTAACCAGCCTTCCCCTCGTATTCATCCCATTATGATCAAAATTTCCAGCAATAATACAATTGTCTTTATGCAGATCCCAACTACGTTGAGTATATCAAAGCTCTAGTAGTCACCCATTGAAAGCCATCTTCTAGGCTTGAATTCAAAGCAGTTGTTCCTCATTTCAACTACATATGTATGTATTTTAGGGGATCAGGCGAATTGCACCCAGGCCTGGGGACAGATTAGTAGGTATATCTGCATATTCCAGAAACGTTTACTTATGTTAACATTGATACGCACCAATCCACTATAGTAGCTACTCAGTTTCTTTTGCAACCACATGCTTGTGAAAATTCGTCACTGGTTTTTCCAAACCGAATCTTACATATAGCCTCTGGGACAAAGTCAATGTGGTTGGTCCAATCTTGGATCAACAATACTTTAAAGTCAGGTTTAGATCAATTTGGGGGCACATCGTACCTCATCATCATATGCTGAGCTGTCATCCACTCATTTCAGTGGATGTGTCCATTAACCACATATGCAAGCCAACATGGTGAGTACAGATTGCCACAGGTACATCAATTGTGGCTCAAGATTGATCTTGTCATTCGTAAGTTGCAGATAGCTGCATGCCATGCATGTGTGCAGTACTCAGTTGAGTACCTCCCACTGGACGATTTCAAAACTACTGTATATCTTCCCGCATTTTACATGTATCTATATTATGCATTTCATCTTTTAAATGCTAATATGTTGATCCTATAAATAGTGTACGACAATATTGGTCCCGTTGGGTTGGGTTGTAGAGATTCTCAATTCCTCCTTACGTATGGAACACGTGGATCAGAGGGTTACCAATGTCTACTCGAAATATCTCCCAAGATAATAAGAAGACCAGGAGATCTCGAGATCAAGCCTTGGCGGGGCTCGTGGCTGGATCGGCAACCGTTGCTCTGTTGCATCCTCTTGACGTCATTAAAACGAGACTGCAGGTTCAGGATGGAACAGGGCCTCTTCCCAGCACAAAAGGCATGGTGGCGTTGGGACGCAATCTATGGCGGTCAGGAGGACTAAAATCTTTCTACGCAGGCATGTGCAACGGATGAATCGGGTTGGGTGTCATTGAAATGTGCCAATTGTAATGTTTCACAAGGTTGCTTCCATCTTGATGCAGGTTTGGTACCCTCCATGCTGGGGTCTGGGACAGCTTGGGGTGCATATTTTTATTGCTATTCTCTTTCCAAAAAGAGAAGGAAGCTACGGAAGAGCACCGGTGGACCCCTGACTGATGTTGACAATTTGCTGAGTGCAACTGAAGCTGGTGTAGCAGTGAGCCTCATGACAAATCCAATATGGGTGGTGAAGACAAGGTTGCAGCTACAAGATAAAGGGTCTTTGCGACCTCCGAACACTAGGTTGTATTCTGGAGCAATTGACTGTTTCAGAAGCATTATACGAGAAGAGGGTGTGAGGGGTCTGTACAGTGGTCTCTTGCCATCCTTATTGCTGGTCTCCCATGGTGCCATACAACTGGCTGCATACGAAAAGCTTAAGAACATGGCAATATCTCTTCCTTCCAAGAGCAACTCTAGAAACAGCGAGAGAAATAGAATTTATATATCCGAGGCAGGGTTGTGTGGAGCTTTATCCAAGGCAGCTGCAACTCTTGTTACCTACCCTTATCAAGTTATGCGATCGCGTCTACAGCAAAGAATGGATATAAGAGAGCTCAAATATTCTGGCTTCGTGAGCACATTGCGATTGACAATTCAAAGGGAAGGCATTAGTGGATTGTACAAAGGTCTAGCTCCAAATCTAGTACGGGTGATGCCTCAATCTGCCGTGACTTTTCTGATGTACGAAGCAGTCATGAACATGATTGAAACATTTAGTTGATCAGGAGCACCTCAACTGCGAGTGAGCGTCCGTAATACTCCTGATTTTATGTGACAAATATAATTTAAGTAATATGGTATTAGCTGAACTGGGGCAACGCATCTCGGGTGCTCTTGCGAGCATCTCGAACGCGCCCGTTGTAGACGAAGCTGCTCTCGATGCCTGTCTCAAGGAAATAGCCACTGCCCTGCTGCAGTCTGACGTGAATGTCAAGATTGTAGCCAAGCTTAGGAATAACGTAAAGAAGAGAGTTAACATGGAACAAATGGCGGAAGGACTGAACAGGCAGCGCGTGATTGAAAAGGTATGTTTACAACCTCGACTCAGGGACCGAGCAGGGGGGTGTATCGTTGAACGAAAAGTTGCAGCAAATTTTGATTCAATACATTGAAGCTGATGTTACTCATACTGTAGGCTGTTTTTGACGAGTTGTGTGCTATTTTGGACTCTGGAACAGACAGGAAGAAGTTGGAGCTGAAAAAGGGCAAGCCTAATATTGTCATGTTTGTCGGTCTTCAGGGAGCTGGTAAAACTACCACATGTACCAAATATGCATATTGGCACAAAAAGAAAGGCTTTAAACCGGCCATGGTCTGTGCGGATACATTCAGAGCTGGTGCTTTTGACCAGTTGAAGCAGAATGCCACCAAGGCACAGATTCCATTTTATGGGTCGTACCAGGAGACTGATCCTTCCATCATTGCGGCAAATGGCGTGGAGCGATTCAAAGAAGAAAACAGAGATTTGATCATAGTTGATACATCTGGAAGGCACAAACAGGAGGACTCTTTATTTGAAGAGATGAGGCAAGTTGCCTCTGCCGTTCAGCCAGATCATGTGATTTTTGTCATGGATGGTTCTATAGGACAGGCTGCATATGATCAGGCAAAAGCGTTTCACGAGTCTGTCGATGTAGGGCAGGTAATCATCACAAAGTTGGATGGGCATGCAAAAGGAGGAGGTGCTTTGTCTGCAGTTGTTGCAACACGATCCCCTATTTCGTTCATTGGTACCGGAGAACATATGCACGAATTCGAGGATTTTGAAACCCAGAAATTTGTTGCGAGACTCCTTGGCAAAGGGGACTGGGGGGGCTTCATTGACAAGGTGAAAGACGTTTTGCCAGAAGAGGAGCAGCAAGAAGAGTTGCTTGCCAAGATTACAAAGGGAGAATTCTCCATGAGAATCATGTATGATCAATTTGCCAATATAATGAGAATGGGACCAATGAGTCAAGTCATGTCAATGATTCCAGGCTTCTCAAATATGATGATGCCTCAGGGAAGCGACAAAGAAGGCCAGGCAAGGATGAAGAGGTTCATGACCATTATGGATTCAATGACGGACAAGGAACTTGACGAGACTTCGACAAAAATTTTGTCGGAAACATCTAGATTGGAAAGGTGGGCCAAAGGCAGCGGATGTAGCCTGATGGAAGTGCAGCTGCTAATGGAGGAATACAAGCGCCTTGCTCAGGTATTTACAAAGACAATGAAGGGAATGAAGCTGCCAAAAAACATGAAAGGCGATTTAAACCCTCGAAATATGCAACAGAGCATTTCACAGGTGTCAAAAATGCTGCCCCCCGAAATGCTCAAAATGATGGGTGGTCCAGGAGCCATCCAAAACATGATGAAGCAGATGGAGGGGAAGTTTTAATTTTACTCTTCAGTATACAATACATTAATTTATTAATTTATACACCTTAATCTTGAATAAACTATGTATACATTAATATAAGTGTCAATTTTCATGTGTCTGAGTGGCATTATTTGTATCAGAGAGCATGCACTTGAAATTAATGGCGTCCAGCTGGAGTGATGTCTCTGGTGTAGGTTTCACATGCTCTGATATTATGACCAGCAGGGCACACTGCAGCCGTTTTACCACCTCCCACATTCTAAGAATTGTGAGACTGATTTCGAGTTCCTGAAACGCTTCTACCGAAGTGCCGGATTCAAGAACTCTGTCATTAAATCCTGAAAGCCGGCTTCTTTCAGACCTTCAAGTAGTGCTTTTGTCTCTTCAGGATCCTCAATACCAAGTAGTTGGCCTACAAGCTCCTCTCCCAGAGGTCCATCCAGACTCAGCCCGTTTTTAAAGTTCAGATTGAGGCCCTGTGGAAAGATGCCCGAAAGATCGGCATCCTGGAAAGATCTCAATGATGTTGTCCCATTCAAGTCAGTGTTGCTGATGACGTCTGCAATTCGCCCGAGATTCTCATCAGACATGGCCGTTTCCAACTGTTTCTTTACTGTATTTTCTACTGCAGTTCCAAATTTTTGCTTGAAGTTTTCTGCGGGCATCTGAATATCTTTCAAGTTGGATTTCAGTTGACTTCTAGATTGCTCTATCTTGTCCTTTATGCCTGACAAATCTGGTAACTTGGGTTTCCAGCCTGATAGTTCAGATATTCTTGAAGTCATCTTATTCTGTGCTTCTTCTAGCGTGGAGTCTATGCTTTCTATGAAATTTGCTCGATTTGTCGAGTGCTCTTCCATCCAATTCTGAGACTTTTGAGATATCTTCGACACAACCGATCCCAAACCTGATTGAATATCTGAAAAGTCCGGAGCCGATCTACTGCTTTGCAGCATGCTCTTCACTTTACTTGCAGGTTGCCACTGCTCTAGCGCCTTGCCAAGATCATCTTTAGCTGATCTAACAGTCTCTGCAACATCATCAAGGGTCAATGCTCGCGACCAGATTACCTTATCCGGCTTTTCTCCGAAAGGATTGAGATTATCTACTGTTGGTAAACTAGATAAAGCGCTCCCAAGGGAGGAGAAAATGCCTTGGGTCTGCTCCTTCACTTGCTGTGCCACATCAGAAGCATCACCAACCAGAGAAGATAGGTATTGTCCAGGTTTCCATCTGTCCTGTCCTTCATTCTTTCCCAGATTTTTCCCGAGATTTGTTAGATTAGAGAACTTGTCCAAAAAGTTAGACGTGTGAAAAAGCGACTTGTCACTGCCAAGATGGTCCTTCATGCCCATATACATAAGTGCTGCAGCTGATCGCCACATACGCTGTTTCATTGCGTTACAATCCTCGGTGGTGCCACAATCACTGTCTAATGAGCCGAGATAGGAGTCAAAATTATTGGCGAATTCAGTGTCCTTGCCTGTACCTGCATTCACAGCCCAAGCTACAGGCTGAGGCCCACCTGCAAATGCTTGGAGGGCATCAGAAATGGCCTGATTACTGGTAGGATTCTCATTGGCAGATTCGATCTGGGCATTGGAAGAGGTAGTACTTATTTGACAGAGTATCAAACTCCAGTCTATCACCGGTTCCACTCGTATGGACTCGTCCTTTGCCAGGTCCTCCACTCTTAGAGTCCAGGTCCCCTGGGTGCCACCACTGGCAGCCACCACTGAAGGGCGTCCCATCTTTCTACGCAGAAACGAGAGTTTTTGAACAGGTTTTATTGGGTTTGTCTGACTGATAGACGTTTTCTCGTCAGCTGAATCGGTGAACACAACGCTCATGTTATTCCCAGAGCCTTGTCCAACATCCTTCAATATCACCCTCCTGATCCTCCTGCTTTTTGATTCAGGCAGTTGATCTGCCTCGGCACTGAGGGTGATTCTCAAATCCTGAATCCTGGGATGTAAAACAGTGACTGGTACGATCACGTCACCCAAAGGGTATGCGTGATTAATGGAGAATGCACTTGCTACCATGCCTTTTTCCTCTGATGGGAGAGACTTTGCCCCATATATGTATTCCTTGCAGAAATCTTCGTCCTCCTCCGCTCCGTATACAATGGTGAATAAGAAGAAGATCGCAAGCACATGCCTTGTATACTTACGAAACGCCATCGAGAATGTCCTTTCTGTTATAGCTGATTTGTTGACCCAGTGTGAGGATGGCTTGGGAGTCGCTCTATTAGGATCCCAGGTAATTCTGTTGAATCAACGAAATGTAGATATATTCATATATATATTTATAATATAAGAATTATTAAACAGGATAGAAGCATAGTTCGTCCATTCCTGTGATCGATCGTTGTTCGGTTGGCAACTGTTCGTGCACCCTAGGTTTTCCAAAACTTATTTTGGACTCCATGTCTTTAGACCCCAAGCTTGGGGCGTTTGTGACACGTGTTCATTCATCCAGCCCTGTATTATATTTGAAGGAGCTTCATGCTTCATTGCAGCTTCGATAATGTCGTCTAGGACTATATCAGACTTCCTTTCCAGCCTGGAAACAAACAGGTGTGTCACAGCAACCCAGTCTCTTGCCTTTGAGATGGTATCCAATTGAATGAGCCTATATTGCCTATCAACCATCTTAAATTCCTTTGCAAGTTTTTTTGCTTCATCTTGCATTTCAAATACAAAGCATTGGCGGATTGTATCCGCTACTGAGAGCCCAATGAAGCCATCTCTACCACTTTTGCCTTCGAGTTCCCTCTGAAAGTGCTCGAGGTGATGAGCCGCCTGGCACGCATTGCTGAGAAGCTTTCCATCTCTTGAGTCATTTTCAAAGATTTCAAAATGCTTCTTACTATCGCTCCAACGCGGCGACGGGCTCACCAGGTCTCTACGAGCTTCTCTTGCGTGATACATTGCAGAGATGTGGTCATTACTCAGTCGTGCTACAAAATCAGCTGACTGGTGCTGCCTATCCCAGTAAGAAAGCAGAACTGATTGAATGCTTTTATCTTCTTTTGTTCCAAGTCCAATGATTTCATCTGGATTTTTCTTTGTAGAACGTAAGACATGAAATATTGTATCAGGGTCACCTTCCTCCAGAGCTTGCTCCATAGCAGTCTGGAGCCTGCACGTCTCAATCAACAGGGGTATCTGCTTTTTGATAGAGACGTCTAATTCAATAAGCTGCGCTGCTAAGCTATTTCGACCACATTTCAGAGCATGCTCTGCAATGACTGACCATGGTATTGCAAGATAGGGATCAAGATTCCTCCTCAATGTAGAAAACAATTCTTCATCCGTACATCCCACCACACTAGATGATATTTTCCTCTTTGACCATTCAAGAAGCACAACTTCTGGAGAGTGATCCACCGACTCACATATTTTGAGAGCCAAGAAAAAGTGACCAAGGGAGCAAAGTCTATTGATGATCCTGGGCAAGCCCAGGTATCCATATTGTACAAGTGTCAGAGGCATGCCAATTCCGGAGTCTCGTAGAGCATTCAGGATTCGAAGAGATCGGGCCAGCTCAACTACTCTGTTTCCTCTCCCTACAGTCATTTTACCCTCTTTGGAGGCAAGGGGAGAAAATGCCATGCCAAAACAGCCAGCTTTTATGAGCGACTGCTGTGTTTGAGGCTCCAAGGTAAATCCCGCGGAATACAGGCAGGCCTCGACTGCTTCTTCTATTGTATTATTCTCTATTATATTCAAAATCTCTGTTGATGCCCGGACATCTTGCTGGCCCAATAGTTTTCTGGAATCGTGCAGGATAGCACCGGGACTGATAGAGCCAGGCTCCAGGACACTTGCAGCAGCCTCTGGAACGACTCTGTATAATTGCACACGATCCTGACAGACTAAACATACTCCATCAACCTCGGAAAACATTCCATGGACCTCATCGACATCAACCCAGTCATATGTACCATCTATGGCAACTATGAGCATGTTATGCAGGTCTTGCCAGTATGCAACAATGGCATCAGTCCCACACCAACGAAGATATGATGGGGTTCCAGAAGGCGCCTCTGAATCAACACATCCACTCTGAAGAAGAAGTGATACAGTGTCATCAATGGATACTTGAATAAGCAGGCTTTCATTCTGGAAGATAAACAAAAAGCCACCAGCATTCACTGCAGCAATCATCAACCCATTCGGACTGACTGCCACCTTAACAAAGGGACCCATTCCAATTGCAAATCTGATGCTTTGCCTCTCATCAAGTAAGTAAAGATCTGAGGCCATCGCCACCACCACTTCCAGCGCCCCATCAATGGACGGGATTATGTCAAAACAGTGAATCACTCCTTCCTCATCTAGATGAGCCAGAGGGAATGGTGAAGATGTTGTTACATCCCTGATGCACCAAAATCGATTCTTTCTTGTGCGAAAATATATGCCTGAAGAAGAAATCATTATTTCTGCAAGTCCTTGTTCCTCGCATGCCACCCCGAGGGAAAATATTGAGCATTGTGCCTGGCCACTTCCAACATCCCGATACATGTATGCGTGACCTGTTTCATCCACCACAACCAGACAGTCATCGCCAGTCCATCCTACGTCAAACACTTTAACATGTGACGAATGTATGGATTCAGTGACACTCTTCAGTTCGAGTTCCTCCACCACCAAACCACTCAGTGTGCACACTGTAATAGTTTGCTCCTTCTCGTGCACCCCCAGTTGAAGAACAAGCCTTGACTCGTCACGAACCATGGCGATCAGTCCACCAAGACCGGAACAAAACAGTCTCATGTATTCTAAAACTATCGGTTTTGATGAGTGTGGATGGCCCCATCGCAACCCGTCGGTGTTGAGAGGATACAGGGTTTCTAAAGAAACGTATGTGGAGGGTCCCAAAGGCTTCCAATCCACGTACGCTTCTTCTTCATCCTCCATCCTTAATTATTCAATATGATGTTTTTGATAATGAAAAACGAGCTCTGAGTCTATTGTAGAGACAGAAATGTGACCGAGTGATGATGTCCGAGAACAACTGAAACCATCTCCAATCTTCGGTCAAACAGAGCCTACAACCGAAGCCTGACGTCAACATTTGAGAGAATCGCAGAAGGGCAACAGAATACCAATCACAATACTCTGTGGTTATCTACGAATACAATCATCATTCTGAATTTTCAAGGTATGGTATAGAGTTATCTGAAATCGATGTGACGGATACCGATGGTATGGGCCAAACGACCTTGTAACTACCACGGACCGTGAGATGCCACAAGAAACCACTCCTTCTTCTGATGTTTCGCTGACAATTTTTGTTTATATATTTAGATATCTGCAGTGTATAGGTTCGGTTCACCATGTCTGACGATGTTGCACGGCAACAAGGGTCGTTTGTTTGTGGAGCAACCGAACAAGCTGTCGAGCCCAAACAAAAGTTTGATTGGGAGGAATGTAAAGAAAATTTCCAGCCTGTGAAAGATGGTAGGAAGCCAGGAGTTCTCTCGAACTGTACGAGCAAATGCACCAAGGGAGTGCTGCAACCAAAGGGTGTGGAGAATGAGAGGAGACGTTTTGTGGACGCCATCGAAGGATATCAAGGTCCTGATCCATTGGAAACGTGGCTAGATTATATCAAATGGACCAAAGACACTTTTGTAAGTGGAGGAGCCAAGTCGGAGCTGTTGCCTTTGTTGGAAAAGTGTACCAGGGAATTTCACAAGGATGACAGATACAAGGATGACATTCGATACTTGAGAGTGTGGATTCAATACGCCGACTGCTTGCCGGACCCTTCGGACGTATTTTCTTTTTTGATGGATCACGACATAGGACAAGGGCACTCTTTGTTCTACATAGCATATGCAACTTTTTGTGAGCTTACAAGAAATTATGCAGTTGCAGATAGCACATATCAGAAAGGTATCGAGAAGAAGGCAGTGCCTGTAGATCGTCTGGAGCAAAAGTTTTCAGAATTTCAGCATAGAATGGTCAGGAGAATTCAACGGAAAGCAACAGAGGAACAGCAGGGACGATCAGAGGAGAATGAAAGACGAGGGCTTAAGACCATCCGAGGACCCTCCTCAAGGCTAGCTGGTGGCAAGCGCAGAAACACCTCAAGCAATGTTGGATCAAGCTCAATTCCTGTATTTGTTGATGAAGAGTTCTCGTCAGCATCTGTAAGGAAACCACCGAGTGGGACAATGATCCTTCCTAGTCATAATGAGTCCCAAAAAGAAAATATACAGGCAGCCATGCCATGGGTTGGCCAGACAATAAAACAAAAGGCATCAAAGAAGACAGTAAGGCCTCAAGAGACGCTGCAAATCATAGAAGATGAAGAATTTGCCTCGTCAGCAATTGTTGATACATCAGGGGGGCAGGAGAAGAACAAGAATTATCTCTCCCTGAGGCAGAGATTTGATAAGGATGGCATAGAGGAACAACTCTCCTCAGACCCCTTGAAGTTACTGCGTAATCCACCTGTGAAAGAAGAGAAGCCCCCTTCTCCTTTTGAAAGCGAGGAAATCGACGCTGATGTCACCCTGGGCACCAGAGAGGCGTACAAGGCGATGAATTGTCTATTCACTGGAAAGGCAACGTCACCATCTCCTGTCAAGGAATCTACAATCCCGGAGATAGAGCCAACAATGACCATCAATACTAGAGATGCTCTGAATGCTGTGAATCAAATGTTTGAAGCGTCTTTCAATGTTGGAGGGGATTCTACGAAAAGGTCCCAAGATGAGGATGACAAGGAGGAGACTGTCTATGTTTCATCAGATACTGCTGAAAAAGAGGACAGTCAAGGTGGATTCATGATTCGAGAGGATACTGTTTTCCTATCAAATGTGAATGATCAGGAAGGAGACGATTCTACGGGCTTGATGGTTCGTGAGGATACCGTTTTTATTTCTGATGCTGTACAAAATGGAGAGCCGGGACAGTCTCCCAGCGTATCAATCAGAGAGGACACTTTATTTCTTCGTGATGGCTCAGAATCTTTAGATATTCGAGAAGACACAATTTTCATATCAGCTCATACACATGAGAATGGATTGGAGGAGGATGAGACTGAACGGATCGGTGGAGATGGTTTGATTGATGGGCATCAAGGCGTACCGGAGAATGACGAAAATGCAGTACCAGAAGGGCTCGTTCAAATTCCTAATAGAGATAGAAAGCATTGTCCTCTTTCCCCATTGGACCAAGATGACCTCATTCGTAATGAGATTAATTTCGAGTGTGACGAGGAGGCGGAAAATGCTCTTGTCACATTCCCTGATGTAGAGGACGAAGGATTTACAGTGCTATCCGATTCGAATCCAGATCAAAAGCGTATAAATCCATTTGATCCATCATTTCAGCGTGCAATGGTAGAGTCTTTGAATCCTCCCGTACATCAATGGCCAGATGTGCACAAACTGACCAATGAAGAAGCACTTGCCTGTGAAAATGCCTTGAAAGGCAGGTCTGTACGCTCGCAGATCTATATTGAAGGAGTCATTTCAGCCTCAATAAGGGGTAAGATCGGTTCAGGAGCATATGCAACAATATTTGGTGGATTGAACGACGAAGACGGATCCGAGATTGCTCTCAAGGTCGAGTACCCCCCGTGTCCATGGGAATGGTTCTTGTGTAAGGCACTTGAAGGAAGGACCTCTCCTAATACCTGCAGGATGCTCCGGCCGTGCAAGATGCTTCTTTCAGAAAAATTTTCGATTATTATCATGGAAAAGTCCAAATGCGGGACGCTGCAGGATCTTTTGAATAGATATCTTGGGGCTTCCTTGGCAGTTGACGAAAGTATCACTGCCAAGATATCTCTTGAGATTTTCAAAGCAATGAAGCAGTTGCACGACAGTAAAATCATTCATAATGATATCAAACCGGATAATATCATCTATGATCTGTCTGGTGAAGACAATGATTTGCACATATCACTAATTGACATTGGCAGAGGGGTAGACCTCGAGCTCTTACCTGTGAACAGTGTGCTGTTTGGAGACTCTGATACTGAGTCATTCCGTTGTGTTGAAATGAGGGAAAGGACGCCATGGCTGTGGCAAGGAGATGCATACGCAGTCGCATGCACGATCCATTGCTTAATTTTCGGTCAGTATATGGAGGTGGACAGGGTCATTCATGAATCATCGGGGGAGAGCTTCATCCGAAGCAGATCAAAGTTGCCAAGGACGTACGACAGTGATGTTTGGGAAGATGTCTTCAAGCGACTTCTGAACTTGACAGTATCTCGAGACTGTCCTCCTGACTGGGAATATCTCTGCCAGGAAATGACTCGTCTGCTTGCTGCTGGATCTGTTGCCAAGAAGCTTCCTTCCGAGCTGAAAAGGCTGACCGACCTGACCTCATCGACGTAGTTGCAAAATTGTGTAAACTCATTGGGCTGTATCATATTATTTTAAAACAAGAAATCACCAATACACAATGTTGTCAAGAGCTGTCCTTAGAACGGCTGAAGCGCTCTCTGGTAGATTTGTCGAAATCGGACAGGTGACTTCGACGGCAGTGCTCCGTTGTCTGGGTACAGATGTTGTTGATAAAATAGGTGGTAGGAGTTATAGTGACCAAACTAAAGAGGGTGTAAATACCACAGGCGAGGAAAATCCATCCAGCAGCACCAAGGACTGGACAACAGCAATGGACGCTGGAGACTGGGATGCCGCCTGGGAAATATTTTCCTCTGAAGAAAGGTATCAGGGTATGGATTTTCCAGCTCTGGAAGATCTGTTAGATTGGGATCCTGATGGTGCGGAGAAGGAGATACGTAGACAGAAGGAAATGGATTTCCAAGATAGGGTGTCCAAGTCGAGGGTTCGTAAGATTGACGAGCAAGGGGTTGCCCATGGTGTGGGTAAAAGAAAGACAAGCGTTGCTAGAGTGTGGATTAAGGAGGGGATTGGCCACTGTGTCGTCAATAAAAAGCCGTTTGATATTTACTTCCCAGACATGCTTCGTCGTAATGATGTGATTACACCTCTTATTGTAGCAAATGCCCTGGGGAAATTTGATGTGATGGCTACGATCCAGGGAGGAGGTACTATGGGACAATCTCAAGCGATGAGGCATGGAATTGCCAGGGCCCTTCAGAACTGGGATCCAGAACTTAGAGGTGTTTTGAAAGAATCAGGACTCCTCTCCAGGGATGCCCGAATTGTAGAACGCAAAAAGCCTGGCAGGGCAAAGGCAAGAAAGTCTTTTGCGTGGGTAAAACGATAGCGTTACTGTTGTAATAACATCGAAGAAACAAAAAGTAAAATAGTCTCAATATTTCATATAGATTCTATTCATCATCATCTTCATAAGGGGCTGTGCAACCCTCTGAATGAATCAGATCACAAGGGAATACATCCCTTGGCTCTGGATAGAGCTGCTGGTTCTTTCCATTCAAATAGCGATTGATCATTTTCCTAGTCGAAGGGTTGTATCCATCTGTCACATCAATTTTTCGGTTTGTTGTTCTTGCCTCTGACATGGACTTGCGTACGCGGGTCGCCAAAACTTTTCCTAACTCTACTCCCCATTGGTCAAACGCATTGATGCCCCAAATAAATCCTTGTGCAGCTACACGAGCTTCGTATAAGGCCAGTAGCTGTCCAACAGTATATGGGTTTACGCCAGGAAGCATAAGAGACGAAGACGGCCTATTGCCACTAAATGTCTTATGGGGCACATAAAATGGTGGCACACCTTCTTCCCTGAGTTCCTCAGAGCTTTTACCGGTTGCCAAGGCATCCGCCTGGGCAAAGAAATTGCACATCAGTTCGTCATGATTGGAAACCTCTTCTCCTCTAAGGTAGACACTCTGCTGACTCTTGATTGTGCCGATAAACTCTGCTGGGACAACTCTACCCTGGTGGATGAGCTGATAGAATGAGTGCTGTCCATTAGTACCAGGTTCTCCAAAATAGATCTCTCCAGCCTTGAAGGAAAGCGGATCACCATCCAAGGACACCTGCTTTCCCAACGATTCCATGGCAACCTGCTGCATGTGGGCCGGGAATTTGGCAAGAGCCTGGCAGTATGGCAGCACTGCAACTGAAGATCTGCCCAAAAAGGTAGAGTTCCAGGTGGAAATCAGGGCCATGATGACTGGCAAGTTGCATTCAAATGGCGCGTCTCTGAAATGAACATCCAAATCATGGGCTCCTCTCAAAAAATCATTCATTTTATCAAATCCATACTGCAGAGAGAGGGGCAGAATTCCCACTGCGGAGGTCACCGAATAGCGTCCACCAACCCAATCCCAGAAACCAAAGGCGTTCTCTGGGTCGATGCCAAACTCACTTACAGCCTCGAGATTTGTTGAGACTGCCACCATGTGCTTGGCCACAGCATCTTTAGCTTTGTATCCGCGTTGAGCAAGTTCTGTCGTCAACCACGTCCTCACTGTACGGGCATTGAGCATTGTCTCCGTGGTGGTGAACGTCTTTGAAATCACAACAACTAAGGTTACCTCTGGATCGAGCTCATGAAGGGCCTTGGCAACATCAACAGGATCAACATTTGCCAAAAATCGAAGCTTCCTTCCTGCAGCCTCTGCCTTGCACTTTTCATCAAACTGAAGTGCTGTATGAACAAACGCTGGACCAAGATAGGAACCACCGATTCCGATGGCAACAACATTTTTGATCGGTTTTCCACTCACTCCTGTCCATTCACCAGATCTTACTTTATCACTAAATTCTTTGATTTTATCCAAAACTTCCCAAACACCTGGGATGACATCTTCACCATCTACCATCACACGAGCTTCACGAGGAGCTCTGAGGGCTGTGTGCAACACTGCCCTATCTTCAGTGGCATTGATGTGATCACCAGCAAACATTGCATTCATCTTGGTTTTGAGCTTAGATCTCTCTGCGAGATTCAGCAAAAGCTGCAATGTGCTATCTGTCATATTCTGTCTGCTGAAATCAAGGTACAGTCCATTGTGTTCTCTGATCATGGAGTCTGTCCTCTCTTCATCAAGCAGCAAATCTTTTAGATGGAGTTGCTGAACTTCCTTAACATGCTCTTGGAGGGCCATCCATTCTGGAGAATATGCAATGGGGAGCTTTTTTCCCATATTGAGCGATCCATTCATATTCGCAGCCGGGGTGGTGACATCCATGACTGGCACCTTGCTCCATTTGGCCATTGGCACCTGGCAGGGACATCTGCCTGGATTCCTGGATTTGATAAATATGTGGTTATGATGGCATCTAACTATCTATCCATCCGAGCCCAGGATCGGAAGAAAGCCAGGATCAGGAGTTGAGCCGTGGGCTCGATACCCTATCCATCAACATGTCTAGCGTGCATATCTAGGTCAACGAACCCGTACATACCTTGATGATCTGGCCGTATTTCCTTTACGACGAAGTAAATTAGGAGCACTATGGCTCAACGATGAAGCCAATGTGGTATTCATGCCTGCGTCAGCAATCGAAACGGAATGTAATCTGAACAGTTAGTGAGTCAACGCCAGTGGAGTATCTAGCGTGGGTTTTCGGACACGTACTGTAAAAAAACTTTGATTTAAAATAATAAAGTGACTATTGCTAGTTCATCGGAAACCGTCGAAGATATAAGGAATGGATAAGGAATGGCTTATCTCTGTCTCACGAGAGAACTCGTGCTACGATCGGCTCACGAGCCCAAAATTGATTCTACTTTTGATTGCCATCACACCTCTCCTAGGAGAGGCCTTGAGATGTCTATTGCTTCAGCATTCCCTCAGAGTGACCACAAATCTCCATACACCCTGTTGGCATCCTCTGCATACGTCCCTCCAAGCCTGAGATTGATCTCACACCACAGGGGGATTGGCAAAGACAGGCAGTTCTTCAGGATTAATGTTGTTGAGCAAGATGCGACAGTGTACATGCCCATATCAACTTCCTTTTGAAGCTCTCCCGGTGTCCAATATTCATGCCCGCAGAAAAATTTCATGGCACTGGTATTGCATAGTTCATACCGTTCTTTGGATGGAGGGATGAAGCTCGATTCAAAAACTCCTGGTATGACTTCTCTTCCAGGAAGGATGCCTCCATATCTATGCAAGACCTTGATTATCTCTTGATTCACACTACCTCCGCAGTATAATCTATTGCTACCAAAGATGTCTCGTATCTGCGACTCACCCATATCATTCTGAACCATTGTCTGATCCATGGACAGAATACTGGGACGATTGAGAATCAGACCAATGCTCCCTTGTTCCGGCGAGTGGGTAACCACGAATATCACTACTTGGTGTAAATGTGAAGATGAAGGAGACATGTCGGCCAGAGTAGGCGATGCGACCAAAACGCAACCTTGCTCAACTGTTTGCAGGGGAACTGCCCACAAAGCTTCGAGCTGGGCGGACTGGGGGTCCTCTCTCCAAAATCGCTCCTCATTTGGCTCACATATCTCAGCCCCCTTCTCTTGGGTCATTCTATATTCTTCTCCAAGCTCTTGTGCTACTAGCCTGGCCCGAAATCTCCTCCAATTGTCACGACCGGGAGAGTCGGGAGACCCTGTACCACTCGATCGGACTCTCCATAGTTGCCGTGTTCCACTTCTATTCTTATGGGATACTATGGAATCTGATGACTTGATACCTGACAGTATATCCATTCTTTGGAAAGAGGAAACCATACGCGGAGAACAAGAGATAGAGAACACCCTCGATCTAGTTCAGGGTTTGAGTTGTTCCGGCAACGATACAGATTGATACTCTGCTCTCCTCCTTTTGGCCACAGATATACTAAGAATTATAGATATATAACAAATAGAATGCCTCTGTTTTCCACTGCGCACCCTGTAAACAGCATTTGAACACCATCACGGAACTCCTTTGTATTCGAATCATGCATGAACTCAAGGTTGGCCCTGATATCATGGCCTAGCCCAGATCTTGGGTGCAAGGATGATAGAGATAACATATGAGTTACATATAGAGGCAACGTATTATGGCAAACAAAAGGCAGATGGTCTATGCACAGCATGAGCTTCTCTGTGCCAGAGATGTTGGCTCTTGGCTCAGGTGAACCTGTTGCTGTGCCTGTCTCGGCTGTGTTTCTTTGGGAATCTTTTCAGCGATAGCATTGAAGAGATCCTCCACATTGATATTTTCCTTGGCAGATGTCTCAAAATACAGGAGATCTAGATCACTGGCATACTCTTTAGATTCCTGTTCATCTACACTTCTTTCGTCAACTAAATCAGCCTTATTACCGACCAATGCAATGATCAAGTTTGAATTAGTCACATTTTGCTTTAATTCAACGATCCATTTCTTGGCTCTCTGAAACGAAGCAGCGTGTGTGATGTCAAAAACAACAACTGCAGCAGAAGCTCCTCTGTAATACATCGGCGCTAAGGAGTGATATCTTTCCTGACCAGCAGTGTCCCAGATTTCAAACTTTATACGATGTTCAGGTACTGATTTTGTGAAGAAAGATGCCCCAATGGTGGATTCCTGAACAGACAGTTCTCACATGTGGTTATGAGGTCAAAGAATCCCATCAAACCCCAAGGTTTGCCGGCTCAAACAACGAGTCAATAGATTAATAATGAAAATGTATATGAAAAGGATACAGAGCTGGGCCGTGGAAGGATTGTTGGCGAGTTCAACGTACCTGATTTTCATGATAATTCCCTCGGACGTATCTCTGGACAATACTCGTCTTTCCAGATCCCATTTCTCCCAACAAGACTAATTTTGCTTGCTGAGTTGTATCCATGACTATAGTATCTGAGTGGACGACGATCAAATTCTGTGACACGGTAGCGAACCGAAAACCAACCTAGACTATGCTCGGCGAAATGATTTACAAAGAGTTCTTCCTTAAAAAATCAATAATACATATCCGAGGTATTACATAATACAGTCTCTCAATGCCTAGGCATTCTTCTTGTCTGTTTGTTCAGGGTCAGGAACATGGAGGTCATCAACCAGGGTTACTCTATTTTTTGTTTGAAGTAGTAATGGGTTCTCCAGTTTCCATCTCGCACCAGATTTCCCCAAGATCTCAAAGAATTCATCAATCTGTCTACAAGACTGTTTTCTCATCAAACATAGAGCTTCAAGGTAGGCCCTGCACATGTCTTGTCCCTCAGTGCAGTTCTCATGAAGGAAGACATACACATGTTTCCTACCCTGGATGACCCAAAATCGATCATCTGGATATTCATGCACCTTTTTAACCAAGTTTTGAACTGCACCAATGTCCTGTTTTGCGACCGTAGACAAGTTGGGGGCCATGACAATGGTTTGCCCATGCCAAGGAAAGCCGGGCAGCAATGGCTCCATCTGTGCCACAGATTCGGGAGATGGTATTGTACCATGCTCTGTGAAGTATTCAAAGCAAATACAAAGTCTATACGTGTTCATTCTGGTCAGAGCCAAGCATCGCATTGCCTTGATATTGGCAAGCACATGGATGCATGTAAGGACAGCAAAACAAATGAATGCAAAGGCCGGAAAGTCACCAGATATCTTGGTCAATCCAAGACCACATAGCAAGCCTATTAACGTAACTGCTGTCTCTTGTGCGGATTCACATGCTGCAACATCTGCTGCATTCTGCTGCAGTGCAAAATGTTGGGTCAGTGAAATTCTTGTGGAGGACCCACAGACTCCACAGATGGCTCTACATACTGATGCAACTATGTACAACAAGAAAAATCCTCCTGGTTTCTGACCTGCGATGGGACTAAAGAGATCCAAGGTCATGGCAATGTCGTTAAAGATATCTGCAGACAACCTCCACTGCTTTGCAAATGCATCAAATTTGTAAGACTGAGAGCACACAAGAAGGCTGGCGAATATGCTCACAGCCTCTTTAGTAGCTATAGATAAACTGGCGGCAAAAAGGGACGCATCTGCAGCCCCAACTCCCAAACCCAGCAAGATGGATTGGTTGCTGAGCATTGAGCGAGCATAGGAACAGCAACCCTGAATTGAATCATACACTTGAAAGGAAAGGTAGTCCTCAGTCACAGAATAAGGATACTCTGATGGCAGAAACATCCCCTTTACACCATCTGTAAAGATTCGTGGGATATGAAACACTCGAGACGACCTATCCTCCTTGGAGTACACTATAATGCCACCTTCGTCAACAGCAAGTTCCGAGTCTTGCCTGACGCCCCTCATTGATGCACCTAATTTTCTAAAACATAAAATCACGTAGTTGTGTGGAATTGAGATGATCTACTCCATCCAAGTGAGTATCCACAGTTTGCGCGTATCAAGTAAATTATATAAAGTTGCCATGACACTTCAGTCGTAGATAGACAGAGTAGTCATTAATCCGATGATTATCGCATCATAATGATATTATTCTAATGATACATAGTAAAAAATACTCGTTATCTGAACGTATGAATGGTTTTAATCTAGGCCGAGCAGAGACAGTGCCTTGAAATCTGAACAAACATGTTTGAAATCAACTTTCAAACAAACCCAAGAGGAAACAACACAAAATTTAAATTATCATTTACATTTATGATATACGTTATATATATTGCCATTGATTGTTTAGGGTATTGTAGGAGAGCTTTCAGACAGATGAGAATCTCATGTGAGTACAGGAGCACCTTCTCTTTGCGAAATCTGGTGGTAATCAAACCCAGTATATCATGATGCACCGTGTTTCTATATATAGCGTCCTTTTCAGTATATTCCTATTGGGTACGTGACGTACTGGCATAGCTCAATACCTGTTCACCGGCCAATTCTCACAACATTTTGTTTAGGATACGCTCTTGCTGAGGATGTTGCATATTTGTTTAGAGAGCAGAGAAATAGTTTCGATGATATGGTGACAATGACAGCTGGTATCAAAGTACGGTATGAGGTGACATATTTGGAAACGCTTGGTCCTTCAAGCTGCTCTAGTCCAGTCCACTGCCCGCTGGCTGGATCAGTCCTCGTGGGTGACTCTATGGGAGTATCACGCATATTTACAGACTCTGGAGATGTTGCTCTTCATGTTGGAGCTCCGGAAGGCAATCCTGGTGCTGTGAGGCTTGCAGGCTTGTTGAAATTCAGGCCCTCCAGACAATGTGTGTTTGATATCCTGCTCCTGGCATATTTTGATGATGGAGGAGTATATGGGGTACAGATTGACTACAAGACTGGTGTATCTAGTGGTTGGCAGCAGTTGTTCGTGCCTTCCACCATCGTTGTAGATATGAAATTGAGCAGAGGGAAACTCATTGATGGTATGTTCTCAATCCACTCGTTCCTGCTTTTAGATGAAGATGGGTCTGTGTTTTATAATAAAGATTTGAAAGTTGAATGTGCCCGCGGTGGTCGTTTGGTAGGCTCCGATTGGACCCTAAGGCATGTGGGTCGTGAGATCCAGTCAATTCATGCAAGTGTCAAGCTGGGTGCATACATGGTGAGCAAGCTCGGGGAGGTAACGCGAATAGATCGGCGCAGATATGAGCCTGTCAGTGTATGTAACACGACAGAAAGTGCGGAAGTCGTTCAAAGGTCCTTTGAAGAGACATCTGGGGAAATATTTATGTCTAGCGTATTAGAAACGGGTCTCCTCATCAGATCAAAGTTGTCAAAAGGCACCTGCAAGGAGCTGCACAGACTTCAAATCGCAAAAAACGTGGGAAAATATACAAAGATAGCATCTTCTGGAGGTCTTTCTTTGGTCTTTAACAAGGATCGCTTCGGTTTGGGGACACTGTCACTTTTCAATCATTCTGATCATCTTGTCAAGAAGTATCCTGGACCATGGGATACTTCCCGCTTTGTCTCATTTTCATCACCATCAAATCAAATATTCGATCACATATCATTATCTCTACCAGAGAGGATTCGAAATAGAATATCTAGGGGGAGTAGTAGCTTGACTGTGGGCATGAATCTATGGAACAGGGCATCGATGCAAGTCCACAATGTCATTGTAGTAGTGGCGCCGCAAAAGAATATTATACTGATATATAGGCCTCTATTTAAATCAAATAGAACAAGGAGTGACTCAGGATCTCTGGACATGATGCACGTAGTCATGGGGATATTCAAGTCTGTTGCTTTGATGCTAGCTGCTGCATTTGGACTGAGGTTTGCCACAGCCAAAAATAAGTCCCCGCGACCAGTCCTAGGTGAACTAAAGAGAGATATGTACCCAATACATGAGTTTGATAGGGATTCGAAACCATTGCACCAGAGGCGAGATGTCAAGGAGCACATGCCTCATCACATAATTGATAGGGCCCCGGATGAACCTCAGACTAGGATTGTAGCAGAAGACTTTTGGATGGATTAGCTTACATGTCTTTATTTTTTTCCTCTGAAATCATTTTTTGCAAGGATTCAATTTTAAAGTCTTCCTCGCTAACCAATTCAACGCCATTATCATCATCATCACTGCTCGAGTCTTCTTCCTCATTGTCTTCTTCTTCTTCGTCGTCATCATCTAGTTCTTCTTCTTCTTCTTCTTCCTCTTCTCCAGAGGTTTTGCGCTTCTTACTACGGTTATGGTATGGATCAAAGTCATCATCGTCATCATCAGAGTCTACTTCTTCTCCTTCGTCGTTGCCTCCATTTTCTTCACCAGATGCCTGTTCTTCCTCCTCATCTTCCTCTTCTTCAGAGTAGCTTGGGAATCCTACAGGAAGCCTGAGCTTATTGACCCAATCTTGGATGCAAGATAATTCATGTCGCGATATATTTGAGAATTCTTCAATGTTCTTGTTCTTCAAATGTATCTGAAAATCAAAGGTTGATGATGCTCCCCCAGCTCTTGCAAAGTCCACAGACCGAATTTGATCCACATGAATGAATATTGCCGGCTGCAAGAAACAGAGTAGTCCTAAAATGTGTTATGCATATGTGAAAAAATGCCATTCATCACGTACCGATTCCAAGAAACATATACCCTGTTGCAGGGGAAACAAATGACCCTGCCTGGCCTTGACAAATGCCTCCACTGCAGAGGTTGATGTACAGCTTTTGAACACGTCAGGCGAGCTACTGTGAAAAATTTTAGGATTTGTGATTCCACAACACCCAATAGCTTGACAGAGAACAACAGCAGCATTGCCAGATAATCTAGATGAGGGATTTTTGGGGTGTGGTATATCCATCTCCTGGTCTGCCTGGACTTGAATTACACATGCCCTCATGCGAGTTTTGCCATTCATTATGTTTGCATCCCTGTATGTACATACAAAATAAAGAAATGCCAAATAGAGAAATGGATGGAAAAATAGATACGCGTACTCTTTGAAGTTCAAAAGGATCCACACCCTATTCTTGGTGTCTTTTGGTATGGAGTCAAGAATCTACGCGGAAAAAACCGTTGGGTTAAATGGTTTCCTGAGTTTATCACGATCACACTATATACATACCACAACATCAGTAACATCAGAAGAGAGGATGACGATTTGCTGCTTTGACGTTTGAATAACCATGCGGTCTGGAAAGAAGGCAAGGCAGTGTTTTCCTCTTGGATGCAAGAACATGATCTGCTCTGCGATACTGGATGCCGTAGACAGATCTTCCACAGCTTTTGTTACTGGAGCAGTCTTCCCATTTGCACCAGGTCGTTGTTCACGAAGAACCTCGACAAAGCAATCTATGACTTTTGTTACCACCTCACTGTCTTTCTCTGGGACAGCGGCAAGCACCTCTATAAGCTTTCGCCCAGCTGAAGCTTGTGTAGCAAATGAAACAATTTCTTCTGGTATTTTCATCACCTGCTGTTTCAACCTGACACGCCTCTGAAGGATTCAAAATTCAAATTCGAGCTTTTTCAACACCACGTGAAACGAATCAGATGTGATGCGTATTCAAGCCACGTTATTCAAGTAAACTTTACAAGTATGACATATTATGTTTTTTAAATGGGGTTGTTACACACAGTCGAGAAGCATGACTTGTTTCCTCCTTGAAATGGGAAAAGAGGTGGAAACCACATGGAAACCACCATTATGTATTTGACTTTTTCTTCTTGGATGAATTCCTCTTCTTCTTGGAGGGACGAGCTCTCCTCGACTGTAAACGTGAAGCCAACATTGGCATAGCCACAAATGTAATGGGGAAGCACACGATGAAAACTGCAATGGCGACACTATACTTTTTTGACCAGCCAAACTGTTCAGGATATGTATCTGCCAGATTATTCACCATTGCTGAAAGTTCGTCTACGATGATGGTCAGCTGGGATTTCAGGAATCTAGAATATTTCATCACAGCATGCAGAGAAAAGGACAATGCCTCTTGTCCCTTGTGAATGTATGCATCCACAATCTGCCTATACTTTCCAGGAACCTGTTTTCTCCAGACACGGCCTATTTCGTACATCATCTTTGATAGTCCTCGTGTACTCATATCCTTTCCTTTTGAAGTCAGTGGCAACACAGTCGCACGCCACATAACTGTGGCACTGGTCAAGGCCCTCTCTGCATATGGCCTTGCCTCTAAGAGAATTGGCTGCATCCTCTCAACCTGTTCTGACATCCAAACAGGTAACCACGCCTTCTTAATCTTCTCTAGCTCTTCCATGGCTGATTCAAGTTCTTTAAACTCTCGTCGTTCGCGTTCTAACGTCTCTCCCAAACCTTGAAGCTTTGCAGAGCAACTCTTTATCTCAGACTCCATGACACCACGTAGTCTCTTCTCCTCATTTTCTAACGATTGAATTTGATCAAGAAGTTCACGCTGTTTCGTTTTGGAGGAAGACTTTAGGGCTGCAAGATCATCTGTGCAAGCACTACACTTTTCAACAGAATCAGCAACTCGTCGATCGCAGTCCTACAGAAACATAATCAAGTACTATTAAATCATAACATATTTATATGAGTAAAATGATCAACATACATCATCGTGTTCAATCTCAGCCACGGCAACACCAGACATGCCAGAGATCCAGATCATTCCAAGAATGAACCCAACTAGGCACATGTATCGAGTCATTTTCATTATTTTTCTTGTATACTCATTCTACATACATAAATAATTGATATTACCATTGATGTGTTGGTGTCTTCAGGGTAAATGGATTTCCTTTTTCACAATTGTGCAAAACCTCTCAGCCAGTCAGCAGATTTGCTTTTGCTTGCTTGAGAAGCGAATAGACTTCGAACAAGGAAACCATCTCCTATCTTGTTCTACATCTGCATGAGGATCGATCCTTGTCTCTCAGTGACAGCAGATCTCAGATCTCTCAGAGTCTGATGTGCATTCTTCAGGGTTTGGTTGAGAGTCTCAACAGACAATTCTTGATGGAAATATTCACACGATTTCTTCACAAATAAATAATTATATTACAATTATGGCAAATTTCTTCTAGGTAAATCACAGAATGAACGACGAATGAGACCAGGATAGTTGACATTGTCAGGGATGAACACATGACAGTTCAGATGGATGGTCTGACCAAAGTGCTGTTGTTTCGAGAGCTAAAAATTTTATTTACTTCACTGAGTGAGAAAGAGCGTAAGGATGTCCAAGTGCTCTGTCGCCAAGGTGGTGGTCATGTCGTGTCCTCCATCACACCAAACGACCCTCCTCACGTGGTTGTTACTCGTCGAGTTGGTTCTCCGAAATATTGCAGTGTGCTTCGAAAGCATCCTATGACTCCTGTAGTGTCTCCCGAATGGATGAAAGCGAGCGTCGAGCAAAAGAAACGATTGCCATATGCTCAGTTTGCAGTTGGGCCCTGTTATGGATTGAAGATTTGTCTGTCTGGTTTTCATCCTGAGGAAAAAGCAAAGTTGGCTGGATTTGTTGAGAAAAATGGAGGCACTCACTCGCCCTCGCTGACAAAGCACTGTACTCATCTCGTATCTTCCTCGAAATCCAGTGAAAAGTATGTCTTTGCTGAGAAGCAGGGCATTGTGTGTGCGAGTGTGGAATGGCTTCTGGAGAGTATCAGAGGAGGATGGTGTAAAGATACATCTTCATACCCTGTTAAAGATGACATACCTGGACAGAGCATGGTATTTGCTCCAAAAGAGAAGACGGCCCCTGTAGATGCATCAAGGGAGGAGCCAGAGCGAGAGTGCTCTCCACATGCTTCAGATGATGTTGTGCAAGCTCAAACAAAGGACGTGTCATCAGAAGACGAGGACGATGAGAGCTCATACTTGGACCATATTGCTCTATGGGCAGTTGGATGTTCCTTGGATGAAACAGTGCAGGTACTCAAGTTGTGCCGCAAATCTGGGGCAAAACGTCTGACATTTGGCCACCCTAGCCTAATCACGCACGTGCTGCGAGGATCATCCTTAAATTCCCTTGAAAGTAGAGAAGTATCGAAATACATACAGGACAGAGGTACATCTGCCCCCCCGGTCGTGAATATTGAATGGCTGAAAAGGAGTGTTGCAAGGAGGGAAAGCATGCCAGTTGATGAGAGGTTTATGGTTTCTGTCAATGACGTCCAGAGTGCTTTGCAGTCTGACAAATTGGAGACAAAAATGGCTCCACAATCACTTACAAACGAATATTCAAACATGTCCGAGAGTGTGGGAAGAAAATACGATGGATTTTTTGCAGGATACTATTTCACACTATGCGCTGTCAGGGGCACCAGTGAAGAATGCGTTGCAGAGGCCTTGATCCGCCGGCACGGAGGAAAAATTTTTAATTCATCGTTCCCCGCATCCGAAACGAAGAAACGTGTAGCTATCTGTCCTCCAAGCATGAAGCCTTTGGAGATAA
>PJEL010001230.1_pt1 | contig 26892 bp, 16 predicted proteins | sample 1853271 | NCBI WGS metagenome assembly PJEL01 (sample SAMN08108733, study PRJNA415343) | Invertebrate metagenome, whole genome shotgun sequencing project. | host: Globobulimina | place: Sweden: Gullmar Fjord | collected 2015-08
GATGCCCGTGTAGCCGGCATTCACGATGGTGTTGTTCACCACAAAACCGTCGGTGGCGGCACCGTATAGGTAGATGCTCGCGTCGGCGTTTCCGACCATCACGTTGTTGAGAATCCACGGATCGGCGTTCTCGACGCGGATGCCGCCGGTCTCGCTGCTCGAGGTGTTGCTGTCGATGCGGTTGGCGACGATCATCGGCGTTCCCCCCGCGATTTCTATCGCTCCACCCTCGTCTCCGGCGTAGTTGCTGGTGAAGATGTTGCCGGAGATCGTCGCGGTCGAGTTGCGCAGATCGAGGCCGCCGCCGTCGACGCTCGCTGTGTTGCCCGTCACCTCGTTGTTGTCGAACAGACCGTCGTAGCCGGCCGCATAGACACCGCCGCCGCGAGTGGTCGCCGAGTTGCCGTCGACGATGTTGTCCACGATCGTCGGCGACGCACCACTGATATAGAGCCCACCGCCGTTGACGGCATCGCCACCGGTGAGGGTGAGTCCGCTGACCATGGCGGCCGCAGTCTGGGAGCCGGCGATGCGGATCAACGTGCCTCCCACCGAGGAGCTGAGGGTGGTCGACGCCGCCCCAGAGGTCGATCCGAGCGTGTAGTCCGAGACCCCGAAGTCGACGTTCTCGTCATAGGATCCCGGCTCGAGGAGGATGTCGAGGCAGCCGTTCCCATAGGTCAGGGCATAGGCGACGTTTGGATAGGGGCTGGCCACGCCGCCGTCGCCCCCCGGGAGCACGCTCGCGTCGACATAGACCGGGCACACACTCGCGCAGTAGGGACCGTTGCCGGCACAGTCGGGATCGAGTCCCCAGGTCTCGAAGGCCCCCATGTCCCAGCCGGCGCCCAGCTCGCGCACCACGCCGTCATAGTCCTCGAGTACCCCGAGGCCCGAGGCGTCTTGGCCGCCGTCGATGGCTCGGCTGCCCCACTGTAGCGAGTAGTCGCCGCCGCCCACGAACATCGGATCAATGCCGATGTTCCCGTCGGTCCCAGTGGGGTCCGGGTTGGCGTTGTAGTAGCTCGAAGCGTCGTTGTTCTCGAAGGTCAGCGAAGCCTGGGAAGCGGTCGAATAGAAGCGCACATCCCACGAGGACGAGCCCCAGACGATGTTGTTGACGATGTCCGTCGTCACGTAGTCAAAGGTCTGAATGCCGGTGTAGCCCGCGTTCACGATGGTGTTGTTCGCCACCACGCCGGCGGTGGACGCCCCATAGAGGTAGATGCTGGCGTCGGCGTTCCCGACCATCACGTTGTTGACGATGACCGGGTCGCCGTTCTCGACTCGGATACCGCCGGTCTCGCTGCTCGAGGTGTTGCTGTCGATCCGATTCGCCTCGATGTGGGGCGCACCGCCAGCGACTTCGATGGCTCCACCCTCATCACCGGCGTAGTTCCCCGTGAAGTCGTTGTCGAAGATCAGCGCCTCCGACGTCCGGAGGTCCAGTCCCCCGCCGTCGACACTCGCGGTGTTGCCGGAGACCACGTTGTTGGAGAAGGTGCCGTCGTAGCCCGCCGCGTACACCCCGCCGCCCCGAGTCGTGGCGTCGTTGCCGTCGATGATGTTGTCGGTGATTGTCGGGTCTGCTCCGCTGATATATACGCCGGCGCCGTTGGTCTCGGCGCCGCCGGTGATGGTGAAGCCAACGAGCTCTGCAGTGCTGGTCTGGGAACCCGCGATGCGTACGATTGTGCCCCCGATGGAGGAGGTCAAGGTCGTCACCACGGCGCCACTTGTGCTCTCGAGGCGGTAGTCGCTGCTGCCGAAGTCGACGTTCTCGTCGTAGATGCCGGGCTGCACCTGAATGTCCAGGCAGCCGTTGCCATAGGTCATCGCGTAGCCGATGGTCGGATAGGGCGTGCCAATCTCGCCGTTTCCACCCGGCAAGACGCTGCGATCCACGTAGATGGGACACGACACTGCGCAGGCCGGATCGGCGGGACAGCTTCCCGAGGAGCCGAAGGACTCGAAGGCACCGATGTCGTAGGCCGCGCCCAGGGGTCGAGCAGTGCCGTCGTAGTCGTCCACCACTCCGAGGGCGGCTGTGTCCTGCCCGCCGTCGATGGCCCGGCTGCCCCACTGTAGCGAGTAGTCACCGCCGCCCACGAACAGCGGATCGATGCCGATGTTCCCGTCCATCCCAGTGGGATCTGGGTTGGCGTTGTAGTAGCTCGAAGCGACGTTGTTCTCGTAGGTCATCGACGCCTGCGACGCCGTCGAGTAGTACCGAACATCCCAGCTCGACGAGCCCCAGAAGACGTTGTTCACCACCTCGGTGGTCACGTAATCGAAGGTCTGAAGCCCGGTATAGCCGGCGTTCACCACGGTGTTGTTGGCCACGACCCCAGCTGTGGACGCCCCGTAGAGGTAGATGCTGGCGTCGGCGTTCCCGACCATCACGTTGTTGATGATGATCGGATCGGCGTTCTCGACCCGGATCCCGCCGGTCTCGCTGCTCGAGGTGTTGCTGTCGATGCGGTTGGCTTCGATAGTCGGGACGCCGCCCGCTATCTCCATGGCACCGCCCTCATCTCCGGCGTAGTTCCCAGTGAACGTGTTCCAGCGGATCAGGGCGTTCGAATTGCGCAGATCCAGGCCGCCACCATCGACGCTGGCGGTGTTGTTCCGGACCGTGTTGCTCTCGAAGATCCCGTCGTAGGTCGCCGCGTAGACCCCACCACCGCGAGTGCTGGCGGAGTTGCCCTCGATGATGTTGTCCCGAATCGTGGGGTCGGCGCCGCTGATGTACAGGCCCGCACCGTTGGTCTCGTCGCCGCCGGAGATGGTGAATCCGGTGACCTCGGCGGCCGCCGTCTGAGCGCCCGCGATGCGGAGGATCGTGCCTCCGATGGACGACGTGAGCGTCGTGGTCGCGGCGCCTGCGGTGCTCGTCAAGGTGTAGTCCGCTCCGCCAAAGTCGATGTTCTCGTCGTAGCTACCGGGCTCGACGAGGATGTCGAGGCAACCGTTGCCATAGGTCATGGCATAGGCGATGCTCGGGAATGGCGAAGCGATATCGCCGTCTCCACCTGGGAGAACGCTGGAGTCCACATAGACAGGACAGACGGTCGCACAGTAGGGATCTCCGGGACAGACCCCTGGTGTTCCATAGGTCTCGAAAGCGCCGATGTCATAGGCAGATCCCAGCGGACGGCCGGTTCCATTGTAGTCGTCGACCACCCCGAGCCCCGAGGCGTCCTGGCCCCCGTCGATGGCCCGGCTGCCCCACACCAGCGAGTAGTCGCCGCCGCCCACGAACTGGGGATCGATGCCGATGTTCCCGTCGGTCCCGGTGGGGTTCGGGTTCGCGTTGTAGTAGCTGGAAGCGTCGTTGTTCTCGTAGGTCATCGAGGCCTGCGATGCGGTCGAGTAGTACCGCACATCCCAGCTCGACGAGCCCCAGAAGACGTTGTTCACCACCTCGGTGGTCACGTAATCAAAGGTCTGAAGCCCGGTATAGCCAGCGTTCACGACCGTGTTGTTGGCGACGACTCCAGCTGTGGAAGCCCCGTAGAGGTAGATGCTGGCGTCGGCGTTCCCGACCATCACGTTGTTGATGATGATCGGATCGGCGTTCTCGACCCGGATCCCGCCGGTCTCGCTGCTGGAGGTGTTGCTGTCGATGCGGTTGGCTTCGATGGTCGGGACGCCGCCCGCTATCTCCATGGCACCGCCCTCGTCTCCGGCGTAATTCGAAGTGAATGTGTTCCAGCGGATCAGGGCGTTCGAATTGCGCAAATCCAGGCCGCCGCCATCCACGCTCGCGGTGTTGCTGATCACCTCGTTGTTCTCGAAGAGACCGTCGTAGCTCGCCGCATAGACCCCGCCACCGCGCGTCGACGCCGCGTTGTTGGTGAAGGTGTTGCCCGAGATTGTCGGGTCGGCGCCGCTGATGTACAAGCCAGCGCCGTTGGAAGCCGACCCGCCGCTGATCGTGAAGCCAGTGAGCTCTGCGGCCGCTGTCTGCGCGCCAGCAATGCGCACAATCGTCCCACCCACCGACGAAGTGAGCGCAGTGACGGCCGCGCCTCCCACACTCGTCAGGGTGTAGTCGAGGCTGCCGAAGTCGACGTTCTCGTCATAGATGCCGGGCTGGGCGAGGATGTCGGTACAACCGTTGCCATAGGTCATCGCGTATCCGATGCTCGGGAACGGTGAGCCCACGTCGCCGTTGCCCCCTGGAAGCACATTCGGGTCGGCGTAGATCGGGCAGGAAACCGCACAATACGGGTCTCCCGGACAGACGCCGCCGGTGCCGTAGGACTCGAAGGCCCCCATGTCGTAGCCCGCTCCGAGAGGGCGAACGGTCCCATCGTAGTCGTCGACCACACCCAGACCCGAGGCGTCCTGGCCACCGTCTATGGCCCGGCTGCCCCACACCAGGGAGTAGTCGCCCCCACCCACGAACAGCGGGTCGACGGCGATGTTGCCGTCCTGACCGGTGGGGTTGGGGTTGGCGTTGTAGTAGGTCGAAGCGTCGTTGTTTTCGTAGTCCAGCGACGCCTGGGACGCCGTCGAATAGAAGCGCACATCCCACGAGCTGCTGTTGCGGATGATGTTGTTGACGATGTCGGTCGTCACGTAGTCAAAGGTCTGGATGCCCGTGTAGCCCGCGTTCACGATGGTGTTGTTGGCGACCACTCCATCCGTGGAAGCCCCGTAGAGGTAGATGCTGGCGTCGGCGTTCCCGACCATCACGTTGTTGATGATCACCGGATCGCCGTTCTCGACCCGGATCCCGCCCGTCTCGCTGCTCGACGTGTTGGAGTCGATGCGATTGGCCTCGATCGTCGGTGTTCCACCGGCAATCTCCATTGCTCCACCCTCATCTCCGGCGTAGTTCGAAGTGAAGTCGTTCCAGCGGATGGTCGCCGTCGAGTTGCGCAGATCCAACCCGCCGCCGTCGACGCTGGCGGTGTTGCTCTGAACGACGTTGTTCTCGAAGAGCCCGTCGTAGCTGGCCGCATACACACCACCACCGCGGGTCGAGGCGGCGTTGTTCTCGATGACGTTGTCGAAGATCGTAGGATCGGAGCCGCTGATGTAGAGGCCGCCGCCGTTGGTGGCGTCTCCGCCAGTGATGGTAAGCCCACTGAGGCTCGCGGCCGAGGTCTCTCCGCCGCTGAAGTTGAAGATGGTGCCGCCGATGCTGGACGTCACGGTTGTCACCGCCGGCCCACCGCTCGATGAGATCTGCAGGTCCTCGCCCGCGTAGTCCACGTTTTCGTCGAAGGCGCCGGGAAGCAACACGATCTCGTCGCAGCCCAGCGTCCGGAAGGCGATGGCGTAGGCGATGCTCGGGAAGGGACTGGCGAAAGACCCGTCCCCACCGGGAGGAACCGCCGAGTCGGCGTACACGGGACAGGCTGCCGCACACCCGCCCAACGCGTCGTCGACGACACCAGAGCAGTTGTTGTCGATGCCGTCGCAGCTCTCCACCGCAGCCGGATTCACCAGGATGGCCGCGTCATCACAGTCGGTGTCCAACGCGACGTAGCCGGTCGGTGCGGCGCAGGCCTCGACGCTGTTGTCCGGGTCTCCGAATCCATCGCCGTCGTTGTCGAAATAGTAGGTGATCAGCGCGCCATCGTCGACGAGCACATTGCAGTTGTCGTCGACGCCGTTGCAGATCTCCGGCGCGCCTGGATTGACGTCTACGAGCACATCGTCGCAGTCGGTGTCGTCGGCGACGTACCCAGTCGGTGCGGCACACGCGAGCACAGAGATCCCGGCATCGCCGTATCCATCTCCATCATTATCCAGGTAGTACGGCGTCTCTACGCCTTCATCGACGTCGGTGTCGCAGTTGTCGTCGATCCCGTTGCAGACCTCGAACGCCCCCGGGAACACGGCGATGTCGCCGTCGGCGCAGTCGGTGTTGTCGGCGACATACCCGGGCGGCTCGGTGCAGGCCTCTACGCTGTCGTCCGGATCTCCGAAGCCGTCGCCGTCATAGTCCAGGTAGTAGGGATTCTGTACACCCTCGTCGACGTTGGTGTCGCAGTTGTTGTCGAGTCCGTCGCAGGCCTCGGGAGCCCCGGGAAAGATGTTGTTGTTGCCGTCGTTGCAGTCGGTGTTGTCGGACACGTACCCGGTGGGGGGACTGCAGCTCTGGAGCGCGTTCGCATCGTCGCCGAACCCGTCTCCGTCGTTGTCGAGATAGTAGGTTGGAGCGACCTCATCGATGTAGGTGTCGCAGTTGTTGTCGACCCCGTCACAGAGCTCGGGCGCGCCTGGGTACACATCGATGCGCCCGTCGTCACAATCGGTGTTGTCGAGGACGTACCCGGTGGGCGGACTACAGGCCTGGAGCGCATTCGCATCGTCGCCAAAGCCGTCCCCGTCGCTGTCGAGGTAGTAGGTTGGAGCGACCTCATCGACGTATGTGTCGCAGTTGTTGTCGACCCCGTCACAGAGCTCGGGCGCACCCGGATACACGTCAATGCGCCCGTCGTCGCAGTCGGTATTGTCCACCACGTGCCCAGTGGGAGCGCTGCAGGCCTCGACCTCGGTGAGATCGTCTCCAAAACCATCCCCATCGCTATCGGCGTAGAAGGGGCTGGTGAGACCTTCATCGATGAAGAGGTCGCAGTTGTCGTCGATTCCATTGCAGACCTCGAGTGCGCCCTCGTAGACGGCGGGGTCGTCGTCATCGCAGTCGGTGTCGTCGAGGATATAGCCTGGAGGTTGCACACAATCGACGAGTACGTCGGACGGATCTCCATAGCCATCGCCGTCGTCGTCCGCGAACCAGTCCAGGTCGACGACGCCGTTGTCGAGGGCACCGTCGCAGTCGTGATCGACGAGATCACACTGCTCTACCGCACCGGGGAAGGAGGTCGGATCGGCGTCGTCGCAGTCGGTGTTGTCGCCGATGTAGCCCGACGGTGGGCTGCAGCCCTGAACCTGGTCGCCGTCGTCACCGAATCCGTCACCGTCGTCATCGGCGAAGAAAGTTACAAGCAGCCCCTCGTCGATGAACGTGTCGCAGTTGTCGTCGACGCCGTTGCAGACCTCGAGCGCTCCGGGAAACACGTCCACCGCAGCGTCATCACAGTCGGTGTCATCGGCGACATGCCCGGTTGGAACGTCGCAATCTTCGATCCAGTCCAGCGGGTCACCGAAGCCGTCGCCGTCATCGTCCGCATACCAGATCGGAATGGGGATCCCGTCGTCGTCGACGCCGTTGCAGTCATCGTCGACGCCGTTGCAGACCTCGAGAGCGGTTGGATTGACCAGCGCATCGGTGTCGTCGCAGTCGGTGTCGTCGGCCACATAGTCCGACGGAGCGGAACATTCGTACACGGATACCGCGGCGTCACCAAATCCGTCCCCGTCATCGTCGAGATACCAGTCGAGTCCGTCGAGCACGGAGGGATCGTTGTCGTCGCAGTCCTCGTCCGCGGGGATCCCATCTCCATCGACGTCGTCGGTGTACACCTCGAACAGCACCGCCGCCTGACTGGTCAGCCCGTCGGTGTCGGTCACCATCACGGTCACCGTCGGAGAGCCCACATCGAGATCTTGCAGGTAGAACAGGCCTATCCCGCCGGAGTCCGGATTCAGGGGAGCGTCGGGAAAACCAGCCGCAGCGCCAGTCCAGTCAAACGTGAGTGCCTGCAGATCGCTGGCGTCGGGGTCGCTGACCTGAACCTCGACAAGGACCGGCGAGCCCACCACAAAGCTGTCGCCGTTGGCGGGAGAGTTGAAGACCACAGACGGCGCCACGGGATCGGGCACGGTGGTCGTGTCCGTCGTCGGGTCCGTATCGACGGGCGTCTTGGAAGGGTTGCAGGCGAACAGGACGAGAAGAAAGGTAGAGCGGTACATGACATTCCCCAGGAGACTGCAGATTACCCGTGCCCATCGCTCAGCGGGCGTTACCAGGTGTGTCTCTTTGTGTCGGCCAGAAAACCCAGGACTGAAGCCTTATATTCACAGGCGCTTCGGACGTCTTGTTTCTCCGCAGCGAGTGATTGATCGGCGACCTCGAGCCGTATACTGTCGCTCCTCGACGAGGTAGCCATGAGTATTACGATCCCCGAGATGTTCGACCACATGCCCACGCAGTACAACGCTGGCATCCTCAAGGCCGACCGAAGCTACTATTTCAGCCTCGGAAGCCAGAAATACACAGTGAAGATGACGCCCGAGAGCTGCACGGTCGACAAGGGCAAGACCCTGGACAGCTGCGACTGCGTGCTCAAGACCACCGACAAGATCTTCATCAAGCTGGTCGTACAGGGAAAGCCGCCGGGTCCCATCGACATCGCGCGCGGCCGCTTCAAGACCAACGACGTGGGCCTCCTCACCGAGCTGCGCAACCTGTTCAGTTTCCAGCTCTAGGGCGCCGAGTAGTCCTCGCGTCGCCGAGGCACGAATGTCGCAATGCTGGGGCAAAGCTAGGAGCGCGCTACGGCCACGTGCACGAGAGTAGCGTTGAAACCCAGGCCACAAGGACCGGTACAAGATCTGCAACCTGTGCTTGTGAACCAACGTGAGACCACTGCCGGTTCCGGAAACTGCCATGCCTCGCCACCTTCAACTGTCGACCCTTCTCGCCATCGGGACCCTCCAGGTCTCCGTAGGGTGCATCCAGGATTTCGCTGTGCGAGACGGGATGGACCAGCCGTCCATCGCGGACCTGGACACCGCTACCGGCTCGGTGCCAGAAGCCCCAACCACCCCGGAGCCCACCTACTACAGCCTGGACGGCATCGTCGAGATCGAGGATGGACTCGCGGTTCGGGCAGCTTCGAGCATCGTGATGTCGGTTTGGTACGACGGTGACGGTCCCGCTTGCTCCGATCTGACAGACATCGGCCTGCTGGACGATGCTGACCGTGCGACCCTCGACGTAGAGCTTTTGACGTGGTGGGATGTCACCGTGAGCCTGCCCGCCGGCGCGACCTGCTCGGGCTTGGGAGCCCCCACCGACTTCCAGCTCGGCATCGGGCCTTACGACACCCGGCTCGACCCGACGCTTGTGGCCCTTGAGCTGCCCACGGACACGCTGTACGGCCTGTATCTGCGACACACTCCGTCCCATGCTCTGTACATCTTCGGGGTTGCCGGAACATCAGAGCAGTTCTCCGGCGTTGGCGCCCCCGTGTTGCAGCCCCCGCTCGACGACGGCAGCTACGAGTTCGTGGCGCTACACCTGATCCCGCTACAAGACCCCAACACAGAGTAGCCGATCTACGGGGCCAGGTGTCGATGCCAGATCAGCTGAATCTCGTCTGGAAACCTCCGGTATTGACCAGCATTCGCCTCGACGATTCGACAGCCCATGCGTTCATAGAATCGGCAAGCACCCACGTTGGTGTTCTGGGTCTCGATCTGGAGAATCCGACAGCCTTGAGCGCGCGCCCAGCCCTCGGCAGCGACGAAGAGCGCTCGGCCCACACCGAGCCCTCGCGACTCGGGCTCCACGCGAATGTCCCAGAGGAGGGTCAGATCCCGCCGGCCGGCCAGCAGATGCACCCCCGGCGTGTCGAAAGCCAGCACGGCACCACCGATCCGACGCTCCCCCTGGAATGCGCTGAGAATCCGCCACTGGGCGACGTCGAACTGCTGTGCCCAGCGCGTCGGATCCTCCGTTTCATCGTAGTCTTTGGAGTAGGATTCGACGGGCTGCTCGGCCAGAGTCCAGCCCGTGGCATGGGAGGCGACATCCATGACGCTGCTCACCTCGAACGCGATCGAGACCTCGCCATATCTGCCGAGCTCCGCCATGTCTTCGACGACAATCCGCCACATCAAAAGGACACCCTCGTGCGCAAAGTAATGCCCGAGCGCCGTGCTCAACCCACCATACCGCGGCAATAAAGTCCCGACGTGGCGGAAAACGGACCTTGCCCCGACCGAGATCCAGGCGTGAAACTTGCACTTCGTGCGAACTCGCCGGAGTCCGTCATGCTTCGAGTCACCGCCCTGTTCCTGATGATCGGATGCAATCCGATGGGGCCACAGCGCGACGTCCGCACCCCGGAGGTCACCGAGACGGCAGATCCCGGAGAGACCGAGACCGGCGGTACAATCACCGAAACCCAGACAACGCCAACCAGCACCGAGACCGAAGAGGACTGCCCCCGGGGCGTGATCTGCGTCGACGCCCTGCCCTATGTGGACGTGAACAGCACGACCGGAGCCACCGCCGAGATCGACAGCTACGTGTGCTCGCCGAACACCGACGAATCCGGTCCCGAGGTCGTCTACCAGGTCGAGCTGGTCGAAGACGGGTTCCTCGCGCTGAGCCTGTCGGACCTCCCGGCTGGGGTGGATGTCGACGTGCACCTCCTCCAGAACTTCGACCCCCACACCTGCATCGACCGCGGACACTGGGACGCCGCCGCCCTGCTCACTGCCGGGACCTACTACGTGGTGGTCGATTCCTGGGTCGACAGCGGCGGCGATGTCATGGATGGCGCCTACACCCTCGACATCGTCCAGACCACCTACAGCCAGTACGAAGTAGATGAGCTCGACACCGACGTGCTCGCGACGGCGCTGCTCGCGTTCGACACGGCCTGGAAGCAGGGAGACACCTACAAGCTCGAGTACGGCATTCTCGACTACACGATGCCGTCAACCGTGCCCCGATTCTTCATCCTCGACCTCCGCTATGGCGTGATGCTCTCCGCCGAGCTCGCCAGTCATGGCAGCGGATCCCAAGACCCGAACGACATGACCATGGCCGCCGGATTGAGCAACACACCAGACTCCCACGCGAGCTCGATGGGCCTGGTTAGAGCTGCAGAGACCTACGTGGGCGGCAAGGGTCTATCCATGAGATTGGACGGTTTGGAACCCGGCTTCAACGACAACGACCGCTCGCGAGCAATCGTCGTGCACGGGGCCGACTACGCCACCCAGAGCTTCGTGAACAACTACGGCTACCTCGGACGCAGCTGGGGATGCCCGGCCGTCGATCCCGCCGTCGTGGATGGAGTGATCGACACCCTCGCCGACGGAGCACTGCTCCTGAAGTACTGGGACGACCCCGCCTGGCTCTCGGGTTCAACCTACCTGTAGGAGACCCGCTCGGCTAGGATCGGTCATGCTGAGCGCGCTGTACCTGCTCATCTCCGTCGGCTTCGTAGGCGTCTACACACGCCGATTGTTGGCCGATCCCGAAGAGGTCGTTCTCTACACAGTCTTCGTAGGAGCCCTGGCGTCGGGCGTCGGTCTCTTTCTGGGCGCGATCTTCGAGAATCAGTTTGGTGTGATGCGTCTGCAGGCCTGGGGACTGTTTGTGGTCTGCCCGGCCTGGTGTCTGATCGGAGCTTTCATCGCCCGAAAGCGGCGCCCCCGCACCGCCATCGGCCTCGGCGCCCTCGCCACCACCGCGATGCTCATCGGGATCGACGCGTTTGTCTACGAACCTCAGGCCCTGGAAGTCAACCGCGTCGTGGTCCACACCGCAAAGCGCAAGATGCCGCTCCGCATTGCAGTCCTCGCCGACCTTCAGACCGACGCGGTGGGAGACTACGAGCGCACCGCAGTTCGGCGTGCCCTGGCCGAGAAACCCGACGTGCTCTTGCTGCCCGGCGACTATGTCCAGGGCCAGACGATCGAGGATCACGAACGCCTCATCCCGCAGCTCCGAGCCCTATTTCAAGAGGAGAAGCTTGGAGCACGCCAAGGAGCCTGGGCCGTCGAGGGCAACGTCGACTATCGCGATCACTGGCCCAGGATCTTCGACGGCGTCGGCGTCGTACCCGTGGTGAAGACAACGGCGTTCCAGGGTCAGGACTTCCAGATCACCGCCTTGTCCTTCGACGACTCCTTCGACACAGGGCTTTCAATCCAACAGATCAACGACTTCCACATCGTCCTTGGCCATGGTCCCGACTTTGCACTCGGCAAGGTGGAGGCCGACCTGCTCGTCGCCGGCCACACCCATGGAGGCCAGGTCCAGCTGCCACTGATCGGCCCGCTCCTGACGTTCTCCACGATCCCGCGAGCGTGGGCACACGGGGTCACCGAGCTGAAGGACAATCGTCTCCTGGTGGTCTCGCGCGGCGTTGGAATGGAGCGAGGATACGCGCCTCGGATGCGGTTCAACTGCCATCCGGAGATCGTGATCATCGACGTGCTCCCAGACTCCCGTTGACGAGCTGACAACGATGTCGCGATCCGGTCATCCCAAGACGCCGTGATCATCGAAAATCCGGGTTCCACCGGAGTGGCACGATCTGTGCTTTAGGTCGAGATGCACCCGGGAGAAACCCACATGAAGAAGTACTTGCTGATCGTGCCCGCACTGATGCTGGGCGCCGCCGTCGGCCTTTCCACTACGTCTACGCCGGCTGGAGCCTGTGACCTCAACTGCATCGGCGAGATGGCCAACCTCTCCGAGGCGACGGTGGTCGTGCTCGAAGGCGATGAGAACGCCGAGACTGTCGACTGGAGTGGCGAGGCCTACATCCAAGCCAACTTGAGCGGCACGGTCCAAGAGCTGACCGTCGGCGACAACTACTACATTGTCCAGTTCGAGACCGACACGGGGGTGGAGTGATGCGCGCCCTGATTCCCCTGCTCGCCATGTTCTCCATCGGCTGCATCTACCCGTGTGGTGGCCACAGCGGACCCCTTGACGACGAAGAAGAAGACACCTGCGAAGAAGGCGCGCCCATCGGCCCCCAGAGCGCGGTGCTCGACCTCTGGGATGCCAACTCGACGGACGAGCCGCAAGGCAGCGACTCGACCATCCAGGGAGATCTCGAGATCTTCGAGGATGTGGTGGTCCTCATCTATACCGATGTCAATGGAAACACGTTCGAGGTCACCTGGGATCGGCTCGACTAGTACTCATCGCAGCCCGGAGGCCTGCAGCGAAGGATGCCACCTGAGAACCCTGGATCAATGTGGCCCATCCTTCGGTGCCGGACTGCCGGAGGGCGGAGCGTCTACAGGAGCTAGCGCACGCACTTCTGGAACATGGCATCGCAGCGGAGGGTGACCTTCTTGCCCACCGGGATGTGAACCTCTCCGGCGCCGACTTCACCGACGTCGGGGAAGGTCGCCATGATCCTGTACTTTCCTGCGAGTACGAGGCCAGGTTCGACGCGACCCTGGTCGGAAGTCAGCCAGACCTCGGTGGCCTCACCCTCGATGGTGACCGCGCCGTAGCCAGGTGGAAGCTTGTCTTCGGGTAGATCAGCGATCTCCTCGGTGGTCATCTGAACCACGACGTCCGCCTCCGCCTCGTCCTCGCCCTTCTCCTCGTCGACACGAACCTCGGCGGTGATGGTGTTCTCTGCGGCGGCCTCGGCATTGTCCTCGGCAGCGCCCTCGGGCAGCTGATCCTCGTTCTCGACAATGTACTGGGGGCCGGTCTGTACGATGATGGTCTTGTCGTCGAGCTTCATCTTCTCGGTGACTTCGCCGGACTGCTCGGAGTAGACCGCCTTGGGTTTGTTGGCTTCGGCACTCGCTCCAACTACGGGATCAGGCTTGATGAGATCGTCGAGTTTCTGCTGTGATGCTGCCTTCTCGGCCCGCACACGGGCGGGGATGAGGATCGACTCGGTGAATGGTACGGCGTTGGCAATGGGTGCCAGCAGCGCCTCACGTGCAGTGTCGTTGCTGCGGACCACCATGAAGAGGATCGGTACGAGCAGAGCCACGGTGGCCAAGCTGGCCATGGTGTTGATCCAGCCGCCGCCCTGCTTGACGATCACGGTCTTGTGCTGGGTGACCACGCCCGCCTGAGAATCAGAGGCGTCGATAGTCCCCAGCAGACTCGCACCCATCGTGTCGACCGCGATCTCGTCAATGGTGGGAAGCGGATCGGGGTCCGGCGCATAGGAGGCCTCCAACGCCTCATCTGTGAAGGAGAACCCCGCGACCGGCCACACGGATCGCCCGACCGCCGATGGATCCGTGACCTTGCGAGCAGCCTCGGCGCCGTCGAGATCCATTGCGCTGCCCGACCAGGTGTCGCCGGCCGGCTCGGCGCCCTCGTAAGAGCCACCCGCGAGGACCTCGAGGATCGTCGCGCAGTCCGGGATGCGCCTGCTCATGTCGATCTGCATGCATCCGAGGATCGTGTTGTGGAAGCGCTCGGGAATGTCTGGAACGAGCGTATCGACGGGCTCGAAGCTGCCGGCGAGCACGGCATCGAAGATCGAGGGCAGATCGTCCTGGTTGAACGCCAGCTCTCCGGTGACCATCTCATACAGGACGCAACCGAGAGAGTAGACATCGGCACGCACGTCCACGTCCTTGGCGCTCCGGATCTGCTCGGGAGCCATGTAGGCCGGTGTACCCATCGCGACCCCGGAGCGAGTTCGCTTGCGCTTGCCCTGCTCGTCCTCCTCTTCCTCCGAGAAGATCTTCGCGAGTCCGAAGTCGGCGACCTTGGGAACCAGCTTGTCCCCGCTTCGGTCGATCATGATGTTTGCAGGCTTCAGATCCCGATGGATCAGACCCTGGGCGTGGGCGTGGGCGACCCCCTCGACGATCCCCCGGAAGATGGCCTCGATCTCGTCGAGGTTGGGCTTGTACCGCTCGAGCCAGTCATCGAGGGCGGGCCCCTGGATGTACTCCATGAGCAGGCCCGGTGCGCCGGCGATGGAGAGCACATCGGTGACGGCGACCACGTTCACATGGCGCAGGTTGGCTTGAACCTTGCCTTCGAGGATCAAGCGACGGCGGACCGACGCTTTGGTGATGGTGAGCACCTTGAGGGCGTGCTCGGTCTCGAGCTGATTGTGTCGAAGCCGATAGACCATCGCCATGCCGCCCTGTCCGAGCAGGTCGAGCACGGTGTAGCGGTCGAGGACCTGGTTGGCAGCAAGCTGGCTCATTCACCACCTCGCAACGGCAAAAGCAGAAACTGTGGTCACCGTGGACGCGCCGGCAAACCCCATGGAAGCCCAGAATCGACCGTTGGTGGCTCTGCGGAGCTGGTCCATGTCATCAACAGTCATCTGTCCGCCGTTGTGGTAGTTCTTCGAGGATGAGCCGGCCAGAGCATACAGCACTCCAGAAGTGGCAAACCCTCCGGCCGCACCGATCAGCAGCGGCGTGCGAATGCCCTTGCGCTCGCGGTCATCCTCCACCGGAGCCGGCTTGTTCTTGCGCGGGTAGTCAGGAATCGCGTCCGCGGGCTGCAGCCACCACGTGCCCAAGACAGCGCCATCATCGGAGAGGTGCTGATGGACCGTCGGCCACTTGGTCGGTCGATCGAGGCTCTCGCGGCCGTCGAACATGCTGGCTCCTTCGACCGGAGGCAAGGTAGTCTCCAGAGCGGGATCACCGAGGTCGGCAGCCACATAGTGCTTGAGAAGGGGATGACCGACCGGCACGAGATCTGCGGGCCAGTTCCAACCCGGCTGGACCCAGCGGGCGGCGGCAAAGGCGGCCTCCTCTCCCTCGGGATCTCGGGCCAGGAAGCGACCCATGCCCTGCATTCGGTGGATTCGAGCGGCCGTTCCCCGGGTGATTGGATCGGCCACGCAGGGAAGCAGCGAGCCCATCGACGCCGTCGCCGACTGGAATCCGCTCGCGTCCGCCATCGTCCAAGCATTCTCAGCCACCTCGATCGCACCGAGGAGATCGACGGTTGAAACAGGTTGATCGCATGGTTCGGCCCAGGCGATCAGGGAGGTCACCATCAGCAAGAGTGTCACGGTCCAGCTCCAAAGAAGATTGTGGCCTCGCCACCCCGGCCGACGATGCCGCTGTACTCGGGGGCGCCCACAATGAGGTCGTCGTAGGAATCGGTGTTCAGGTCAGCGCTGTGCATCGAGGTGGCGAAGAGCTCGAGGTCCTCTCCACCGGCGAGGGCCGCCCCGGCGTCGTCGAGATCGAGAGCGCCAACGATCGGTCCATAGAAGACGTATGCGGTTCCTGTCGTGACCCCGCTGGGATCCTCCGCCAGGTCGCTGCCGAGGACCAGATCGAAGCTGCCATCGCCGTTGAAGTCGCCGGTCGTCAGGCTCTTGCCGATGCTATCCGTGGCCAGGAGTCCGACGATCTTGGCGGTCGCGAGGGTATCGACCTGCCCCGATACTGGGATCCAAGGGCCGCTCAAGACGTAGGCCTCTCCCAAGCTGGCGCTAGCCCAGGGCGCCGAGGTCACCAGGTCCGAATAGCCATCGCCGTTCAGATCGGCCCCACCAACCTGCTGTCCCAGCCTCCCGCTCTCCGCCGTCCCAATGAGCTGGGAGTCCGCGGTCAACCCGAGATCGAGCACACCCGGCAGCAGCGGACCCCGCAGGAAGAAGACCGCTCCCGTCGCGTTGTCTGCCCCGGGGGCTCCGACCATCACATCGACGATATCGTCGCCACTGACGTCTCCGACCGCGGCGACAGATTCGCCGGCCTGACCACCCCCATCGGAAACCAGGGTTGTCGCCGCATCATTTACCGCGTCAACGATGCCGGAACCCGGTGCGCTCACCAGGTGCACCCCGCCGCCAGCACCGTAGCCAGGTCCGCCGATGAGGACGTCGGCCGCCCCGTCGTGATCGAAATCTCCCAGAGCAAGGGCCGCGCCAAAGCCACCGTTGTAGTTGCTGAGCAGCAGGACGTCGCCACTCATCGGCGCCTGTCCAGGAGCGATAGGGCCATAGGTCACATGCACTGCACCCTGCCCCCCCCCGTAGCCGGGCTCGCTGACGATGAGATCGTCGTCGGTGTCGCCGTTCAGATCTGCGACCCCCAGTGCTGTTCCGAGCTCGCCGTCCTCGGTGCTGTAGAGCTCGACATCGGCCGGGCCCCCAGCCGTCCAGTCCGCAGCTAGGGATCCGAAGTAGAGGCTGGCGATTCCCCGGCTTCCATCCCCGGGGATATCGGCGTAGATCCCGCCCATGGCGATATCAGCGACGCCGTCCCCGCTCAGGTCACCCGCGCCCACGGAGTAGGCGAGGAACACGTCGACCCGGGTGCCCTGGATTCGGACATCGGCGTCGGCGGAGGTCAGATCCCCTCGGAGTGAGCAACCGAGCCCATCGCAGTTCTGGTCGACGCCATCCGCGCAGATCTCGGGAATGGACGGGTTGATGTACTCGTTGCCGTCGTCGCAGTCCCCGTCCTGGTCGATGAAGCCGTTCGGCGCTTCACAATCGTAGGATGTGAAACCGTCGTCGCCATAGCTGTCGCCGTCCGCGTCTCGATACCAGACTGTTAGATCCTCCGGGGCAACACCCAGATCGATGGTGAAGTCACAGTCGTCATCGATGCCGTTGCAGAGCTCGGGCGCGCCGGGGTGGCGCGCCGCATCCCCGTCATCACAGTCCCCCCCATCCGGCACGTAGCCCGAGGGTTGGTCGCATTGAACGAGCTGAATCGCCGAGCCATAGCCATCGCCATCGAGGTCCTCGTACCAAACAGCGGGCGCAACCACGTCGTCGACGTACGAGTTGCAGTCGTTGTCCTTGCCATCGCAGAGCTCGGGCGCTCCGGGGAAGATCGTCGGATCCAGGTCGAGACAGTCGCCGCCTGTGAGGCCGTAGATCGGCGGGGCCGAACACGCAAAGAGCGTGCTGGCGTCGTCGCCGTATCCGTCGCGGTCCACGTCGCGATACCAGGTCTGTCGCAGGTTTTCGTCGATCGAGCCGTCGCAGTTGTCATCGAAACCATCACACACCGACTCCGCCACGCCCGGGTTCACGTCGTAGCGGCTGTCGTCGCAGTCCCCTCCCGCTCCGACGTAGCCTGACGATTGATCGCAGCGCTCGACTGGGCCGATGTCATCGTCGCCGTAGCCGTCGCCATCGGCGTCTACTAGCAGGACGTAGACCGGCAGCCCGTCGTCCACCTGACCGTTGCAGTCGTCGTCCGTGTCATTGCAGACCTCGGAACTGAGCGGATTGACGGCGCCATCCTCGTCGTCACAGTCGTCGTCGTTGTCCGCGAAACCCGACTCCCCGCAGCCCTGGGTCAAAGTGCCGGGCGCACCAAAACCATCTTGGTCGCTGTCGACGTAGACATCCGTCATCTGCACGTCGGGATCGGCGAGGTCGATGAGCCCGTCGCAGTCGTTGTCTGTGCCGTCGCAGATCTCGAGCGCTCCCGAATAGACGCTGTCGTCGAGATCGTCGCAGTCGCCGTCGGTCTCGCGATAGTCGCCGGAGTCTGGCCGCTCGCAGGCCCACAACGGCGCGGCGTTTGCGCCCTCACCGTCACCATCGGCATCCACCCACCAGGGCTTCACACCTAGGGCGTTGGGGCCGTCGATCTCGCCGTCACAGTCGTCGTCGATGCCGTTGCACCACTCGGTCGCATTCGGAGAAACCGCCGCGTTGGTGTCGTCGCAGTCGTTCTCCGCTCCGTCTCGATCGAGATCAATGGCGAGAGAGTGCTCTGCAGGGCCGATCGGCGTGACACAGCCGGCCAGAAATGCAAGGAGGAGCCACCTCATGGGCAGCCTCCCCTCACCGAGTCGTCGCTGTCGTCGCAGTCGTCACCGAGGGGCGAGTGGCCCTCGAGGAAGCAGTCCATGACCTGGGTGGAGGCCTCTCCGTGGCCATCGCCGTCGGCGTCTCGATACCAAGCCGTCGCCCCGTCCGTTTCGGGACCATCGACAAAGCCGTCGCAGTCGTCGTCGAGGGCGTTGCAGATCTCCACTGCGTCCGGGTTCACGGCGGGGTTGTAGTCGTCGCAGTCGTTGCCCACACGAAAGCCGTCACCATCGTAGTCCTGCACGAAATCGTGCTCGGCCTGCGAGATCGGTGTGACGCAGGCAGCCAGGGCCAGGGGCGCAACCCACACGACCCGCCGAAGCCAGCGAACACTCATCGGCAACAACGCCCAGAACATCCCACCCCCACTTGCTAGGCATCGTACTCGAACTCGATGGAGCAAAAAGATACAAACTCGTCACAGCGGCCGGTGGAGTTTACGCCGCAGTGACTCGCCCCACCCTCAGGTCGGCTAGAAGTTGGAATGGAGGAGCCCATGAGACGCATCGGCTGGCTGGCCGCAACCACCACCGCTGCTACATGCGGAGGCTTCTGGCTGTTTTCAGCCGCACCCGAGACCGTGTCCATCTCACCGGAGCTGCGCCAACCGCCACCCCAGCCGCCAACAGAGCACTGGATCCACGAAGACGCCGAGATGACAAACAAGGCTCGGCGCAAGAGTTGGTTCAAAGAGCGCCACCGCGCGCCCGAGGGTACTGACTGGAAGGCGATGGAGCGCGCCAACGGAATCGCGCAGATTGCGAAGCGAAATCAACTCGCCAAGCGCCGCGCCGGTCCCGACGCATCTGGAGGGGTCTGGCAGGAACGCGGCAGCGACAACCAGTCCGGACGCATGCACGACGCCCGCTGGAACGCCGACAGGACCGCTTTGTACGCCGGCTCTTCTCTCGGCGGGATCTGGCGAGGGAACCTGGACGGCACCGCATGGGAACCCCTGGGCGACAACCTCTACGGAGGTGCACATCGCCTCGCCGTCCTCCCTCCCGAGACGCCCGGCGGTCCCGATGTCATCGTCGCCGCCAGCAACGGAGGCCTGATCCACCGCTCCGCAGATTCCGGGGAAACCTGGACTGTTCCCAACGGAGTGGAGGGAGCGCGCTGGGTCCGTCGCATCCTCCAAACCAGCGACGGCAGCAACACCGTCTTCATCGTGATGGAGGCGGGCAACGGCAGGATCGGGCTGTATCGTTCCACAGATAATGGCGTTTCATTCCAGAATATCTTTGATCTCAGCGACTACGAGGGTGACATTTGGGTTCCCCGGGACGGCGGCTCCGAACTGTACATGCTCTACGCCGACGATCTGCGAATCAGTGACGACCAGGGCGGCTCCTGGGCCACCTTGGGCGAGGTTCCCGGCGACGTGATCGGCGGCGAACTCGCGGGCAGTGAGGCCGGCGCACCGCGCTTCTGGGTGGCCAACTCGGACGAGGAGCTGTATCGCTCCGACGACGGTGGAAACACCTGGATCCACATCACCGAGATGGAAGACTACTGGGGTCGCATGGACGCCTCGATCGTCGACGCGGACGTGGTGGCCTGGGGTGGCGTCGAGGTCCACTACACGACGAACGGGAGCGACTTCGACATCGTGAACGGCTGGGGCTCCTACTACTCCGACCCCTACAACATGCTGCACGCCGATATCATGGGAATGAGCGTACTTCCCGACGGCAACGGCGAGGTCTGGTTCATCGGCACGGACGGCGGTCTCTACGAGTCTCGTGACACCCTGAACTCGGTGCAGAACCTGTCCATGGAGGGTCTGCGCGTCAGCCAGTACTACAGCACCCTCACCTCGTCGGTCGATCCCACACAGGTTGCCGCAGGCGCGCAAGATCAGGGCTATCAGCTCACCAACGGCATCTCCCAGACCAGCGAGACCTGGGCCTTCGACCAGATCATGTCGGGAGACTATGGCCACCTGACGAGCTCGGACGGCAGCCACGACTATGTGTACTCGGTGTACCCGGGCTTCGTACTCGCCCAGATCGGCGCCACGAACCCAGAGCTCGCCTACATCGACTTCCCGCCCCAGGGCCGGTCCGCTTGGCTTCCCCCGGTTGTCGCGGACCCAGATCGAAAGAAGCACTTCTTCTTTGCCGGCACGCAGTTGTGGCGCTACAAACTAGAAAACAGCGGCTATTGGTATCCGGAGGTCTGGTCCGAGCAGGACTTCTCCGCCGACGGATACGAGTACCTCAGCGCCCTGGCCTTCTCCCCCATCGATAGCGATCGCGCCTTCGCGGCTACCAACTACGGGCGCCTCTTCCATTCCGAAGACAAGGGACGGACCTGGACTCAGGCCGAAGACCTCGGACCCCAGGGGCAGTGGCTCTACGGAGCGGCTCTGGTGGCGTCGTCGGTGGACGTGGACACGGCTTGGATCGGAGGGAGTGGCTACGGATACCCGGCTGTCTATCGCACCAAAGACGGCGGCGAAACCTGGAAGCCGTACAGCGACGGGCTTCCCGATACGATGGTCTACTCCCTGGCCGAAGCGCCCGACGGATCCGGAGCCCTGTTCGCTGGAACCGAGACCGCGGCCTATCGACATGACAAGGGGGCAGGCACCGAGTGGGTCGACATCACCGAGGCCGCCGCACCCGTGACCACCTACTGGAGTGCCGAGGCACTGAACCACGAGAACACCATCCGGTTTGGCACCTATGGCCGTGGAATCTGGGACTACAAGCTCGATCCCGACGGGCTCGGCTGCTTCCCGCCCGTCGATCGCGACGAGGACGGGGTGCTCTGTGATGAGGACTGCGACGACGACAATCCGCTGATTCACCCGGGCGCGACCGAGGTCTGCGGCGACAACCTGGACAACAACTGCGACCCCGAGGACGACTGCGACGACAGCATCACACCAGATCTCGTGGGCGGCGGCGGCTGCAGCTGCGACACGGGCACCGCTGCTTCGGCCTGGTGGATGCTGCTCTTGGTCCCATTGATCCCCCGTCGGCGATGATGGATCTCCTGGAGCGGCGACACTGGATCTTCGACATGGACGGGACACTGACGCTGGCGATCCACGACTTCGACGCCCTCCGCACACGGCTGGGTCTTCCCGTCGGCGCACCCATCCTGGAGTCCTGCCGCGCCCACCCCGAGTCAGAGCGACTGCTCGCCGAAGTCGAGACCTGGGAAGAGGGGCTCGCCGAGCGTGCGACCGGTGCCTCGGATGCCCTACCGCTCCTCGAATACCTTGATGGCAAGGTCATAATGGGCGTGCTGACCCGAAACACTCGGAGCATCGCCAACCGCACTCTCGAGGTCGCCGGGATGTCTCGATTCTTCGCCCCCGACGCCATCCTCGGCAGGGATGATGCGCCTGCAAAGCCCGATCCCGCTGGAATCCTGCAGCTCCTCGACCTCTGGGGCGCCGAACCCACCGATGCAGTCATGATCGGGGACTACCTCTTTGATCTCCAGGCGGGTCGCGCGGCGGGCACCAGCACGGTGTGGATCGATCGAGTCCCGGGGCGGCACTTCCACGCCTGGGCAGACCGGCGCGTCACAGCCCTGGACCAGCTGATCAGCTGACCGAGGCGATGGCCGTAGCAAAAAACGCCCGAACGACGGCCTCCTGACCGGACCCTGGAAGCACCGATCCCAGCAGAGTCGCGCTGCCTGCGTAGAGGTAGGGCTCATCGATGGCGCTACTTCCCGGGGACATCCCCACGTCGAGAGAGACTTCACCCTCGAGATCGAGACGGGTCGCGATATCGAAACGGTGAGGCCAGACACGGACCGGGCTGCCGCCGTGCTCGGTCTGAATTCGGGTGAGCACCCTCAGACTATTCGCATACCACGCCTGCAATCGGAGATAGCCATCAAAGGGCACCGGCGGGAAGACCGTGCCGGCATCGAACGGACCCGGTGGCAGGTCCCAGGTTGGAAGCTCCAGCATGGTGTCGGCGAGGCCCTCCTTGCGCAGGGCAACTCGCGACCAGGTGGCGCCCGTGGACACCGTCTGCCCGGCCACCCGAAGTCGCCCTCGCTGCCGACCGTCTCGATAGAGGCGCCAGTGAGGAGGCGTGCCGCCGAGACCAAGCTGACACCCAGAACCGAGGACGCGCCCCACGAATCCGCCCTCCTCAGGTTCGTAGCCCACGGTGGAGCGCTGGAGCTCGGGCTCAGAATCGAGGTGTGTGGCTCCAGCGGCAGCCACGATCTGCAGCGCGTGGTGCACTACCATCCTGGCCTCTCGGTGGACGTCTCCCCAAGCCGTTGGAAGGTCGATCCAGTCGCTCACGCATCCTCCGCGGGCATTCTAGTCCCGGATGACAGTCTCCGTGTCTTTCGTCGACGGGAGCAGCGTCTCCCCACCGCCCTTCGAAGTAGGCGGGTCCAGGATCTGGATCAGTCCGGGGAACGTCTCCTGGGACTTCTCCCTGATGAGATCTTCGTCGTAGTCCGACTCTCTCATCGGCATCACCAACGGCGGCGTTCCGTCTGGGACCTCCGGAAGGTTCTTGCGGATCCCGTGGAGCGCCTTTGCAAGATCGGCGACGCTGTCGTAGCGGCCGGCCGGCTGATAGGCCGTCGCTTTGATGAGGATCGGGACCAGCGCTTCTGGCACGCCCTCGAGCAAGGCGCTCTCGTGGGCTGCGACAAACAGATCCACCACCGGCCCCCCGGTGACGAGGCTGTAGAGCGTGGCAGCGATCGAGTACACATCGGTGCGCTCATCGACATCCTTGGCGTTTGTCCGCTGCTCTGGCGCCATGAAGCCGAGCGTACCCATCACCGAGCCCGTCTTGGTGAGGTTCGCCGCGTCAACCTGGGCAATGCCGAAGTCGGTGACCTTGCAGACGCCGCGACGGGAGATCAACACGTTGTGGGGCTTCACATCGCGGTGGATCACCCCGATGGCGTGGGCGGCGCCAATGCCCTTGCAGATCTGCATCGCCACATCGACGGCCATCCGCGCTGGCATGGCTCCGAAGGTCTCGGACCAGTCGACGAGGCAACCACCACGCGCGAGCTCCATCACGAAGTAGGGCTGAGGTGCCTCGGTGTGGACCGCAAAGACCTTGATCACGTGCCGATGGTCGAGCTTCTGCATCGTGTCGGCTTCGTTCTTGAAGCGCTTGCGGATCTTGCCTCGCTTCGAGAGGGTCGACAGGAGCACCTTCACCGCGCGCCACTCACTCGTCTTCACATCCCAAGCGCGATAGACAGCCGCCATCCCGCCTTCTCCAAGCTTTGATGCGACGCGATACCGCCCACCAATGGACGGGCCTTCGAGATTCATGGTGCCGGCTTCGTGCTCGGACAGCGTCAGCATCTGGGTGTCGGCGAACGGCGCGATGAGATCCGGCGCTTTCTTGGCCGGCTCCCTGGTGAGGAAGAAGGTCAGGCCGAAGATCCCCATGATCAGCAGACCGCTACCCCCGATCACTGCGAGGATGACGGTGCTGGGGCCGCCGGCGACCTGCTCGTCATCGTGGGAATAGACCTTCATCTCGTACTCGGACCCGTCAGCGCGCGTGCGGCGTACGGTGCGAGTCTGGTGGCTGCCCTCGACGAACTTTGGGTCGGCAGCCACGGGTGGAGGTGCTTGGGCTGGGAGATCGGTGTCGGCCCCGGGATCCGCCAGCTTGTCGCTGAGGGCATTGGTGCCAATGGTGATCACGACCTGCTCGCCCTTCGGGGGCGAAAACTCCTCCATTATGCCGGTTCGTTGTGTGATATTGACGCCGACATACACCATCAGGCAGCACCCGACAACGAATCCGATCGGCGAACTACGTCTCGCCCAACCCATCTGTGTCCTCGACGATCTCAACCATCCTACTTGAGCTTCTCCGGAAAGCCGAACTAATCCTCGGCCAGCGAATACCAGAACGCGGTCCCGGAGTAGTCGACAGTCGTGTCTGCCCGGTGCCAGATCTCCAAGTCAAAACGCAGGTTCTCAGCGAAGAGCACGCGATCCAGCAATCGCACACGGGTGTTGGTGATCTTTCCGGCACTGCGACTGCAGTCGTCTCCGCCCGACGGCTGGTCGTTCTGCGGCTGACCGCCAAAGGGTCCTGAGAACAGCTCGTTGCTGCAGTAGGCGTAGCCGTAGTAGTCCTCGGTGCCGGTGCCGACCTGGGCCAAGGCGCCGTCCACCCAGAACCGCTCGTCGCCCGCTCCCCACCAGTCGTCGACGGGATTGACGACCCGGAGTGTGTCACCCACATAGAAGCCACGGCCCGCGACCTCCGCGAACGTCCAGTCGCTGTGTGGTCTGGTCCGGATTTGCCTCTGTGTGTGGTTGGAGGCGCCAAATCGCAGCGTCCGGTCGTCCCATTCCCAGGGCATGGTGGCAATCTCGAGCTTCAGATCCTCAGGGGCCTCGCCAACCGGCTGGAGCTGAACCGAGGCCGTTCGTTGGTAGGGAATCACCCACCGAGCGGTCATGCTCGTCGGGGTCACCGTGCGATCCCAGTCCTCGAAAGGATTCACGCCGGTGCCGGACCCGAAGAAGTCGCCCACCGTCACATCCACCGTCTCGGAGTCATCCAGCGTGATCACGAGCTGGTGCGGCGTCGGATCAAGACCCTCGGGAAAGACGACGCGAATCCCAGCAACTGCTCCAGGCTGGCTGGAGGTCCAGGTCAGTGGTGCGCCCGAAGCCCGTTCTTGAAACTCTGGATCGATGGGTTTCCGGAGGAGCTCAGCTGCGGCAGTTACGGTGTCTTGCTCGGTGATGAAGGCGTCCGGAGTGTAGCTCTGGATCTTGGTTTCCTCCGGATAGGTGCGGTAGTCGATGCCGTAGTACAGGCCGGATTTCGGGCTCTCCTCCACCGTTATTCGGATGCTCTTCCCATAGGGAATCGGCAACATCGAGGTGGCCCCTCGCCCGCGAACGCCAGCAATGGGCGACGGCACGGTCCCACGGCCGGACAGGAACCGGTCCATGGGCTCATAGACCACCGGTACGGGCTGACCATCGACGTACACGGCGAGGTTTCCAGCACCCGCCGGGTTCGCCGACCAGATCCGTGTCACGGCACCTGGACCCTCCTGTTTCAGCAGCACAAAGGCGACCCTTCCTTGGCTGTTGCTCATGCCGACGTAGTTCCCGGCATCGTGGTTCTCGTGCCAACCCTCGGACTCGGGGGACAGGACGGGCCGCTGGGTGCTGCTGCGATGCCCATGCTTCCAGGAATGCTCGGGCCAGCGCGCCAGGGCGCTACGATCGGTCATCTCTCCGATTAACGAAGCGAACGAAACGTCCGCTTCATCCGTAGAAATAGGCTTCCAGGGGACTTCCTTTTCGGTCTGAGAGAGCACCGCCAACACAGCCACCGCCGCGAGCGTCACCGATATGACTGCGAAGATGCGTCCTCTCGAGTCGGCTTCGGCCACGGGGCCTCCGTCAGTACAGCCGCCGTACGGTGACGGCCAGATCCGCCCGGCCAGGACGAACAACTGCATCGTACGCCACTGCGCCGGCTTGGAGCCAAGGAGTGTCGTCCTCCGCCACCTCGGCGACGATCACATGGGCCGAGTTCAACCCTCCGAGCCATGCCCTGGCATCGCTCACATAGAGCAAATCTCCCGCGGACGCTTCGATCGCCGTGGCGAGTCCCCGACTGATTCTCGCGTAACGAACACCCGTATCTGGGTGCACTTCGTCGTCCTCTCCGCGCTTGATCGCCGCATCCGCCCAGGCACTGTAGACCTCGGCGCCCGCCGACCCTTTGTAGTTGCGAATGGCGTCCGACACCGTGCCCCAGACATAGCCACGAACTGAGTCGAGATCGCGCGGTCGCGTGAACATCGTGACAATGACGCCGATGCCACCGCTCACGGCGAGTCCATAGAAGGCGCGCATGAACTTGTACTGTTTCGCACCGGAAAGAAGCCCTTCTCCCACCTCTTTAGGCGGTACACCGTGAGCGAATGGCGCGATGAGCTCGGGCCAGATGATCGAGGCAGCAATGGCCACCGACCCGCCGATCATTGTCGCCAACGCCGCCGTTGTCGTGTACCTCCGCCAGAACACACCCAGGAGGAGCGCAACAACCATGGGTGGTGTGACGGCCGCAGTGAACGCACCATGGGCCGAGTAGATCGAGTCGAAGCTGTTGAAGACCGGCACCAGGGCGATTCCGAGGAGGGTCACGCCGATCGCGCTGAAGCGTGCCGCGGTGAGGAGCTCGGCCTCGCTGGATTCCGGCTTGATCGGCCGGTACACGTCGTTGACCACGATCGCGGCGATGGCGGTGATCAGCGAGTCCACCGTCGACATGAGCGCTGCGGTCAGGGCCGCCATCACAAGACCGAAGATGCCGGGCTGGGACAGGAACTCGGCAGTGATGAAGAAGACCTTTGCCCCGTCCATATCAGGAGGCAGCACCCCCGCGTGTGACAGCGAGCGTCCCACCCATCCACCCGAGGCCACGACGACCGCAGCGATGGGCATGAGCACCAACAGCACCGTCACCGCCGCCCG
>PJEL010001231.1_pt1 | contig 26836 bp, 21 predicted proteins | sample 1853271 | NCBI WGS metagenome assembly PJEL01 (sample SAMN08108733, study PRJNA415343) | Invertebrate metagenome, whole genome shotgun sequencing project. | host: Globobulimina | place: Sweden: Gullmar Fjord | collected 2015-08
AAATGCAGAAAATAATAGCTGCATTTACCGACTTATCTTTGTATGTATTATGTGGCTTTAGATTCTAAGAAGCTATCTGTGGTTAAATCGCTAATATCCGCTTTACGCCCTAAGCCATTTAGAAACTTTTTTACCCCAAAAGGGGGAGCCTTTTTCTTTTTGCACTTTTTCGAAGTGCAGCTTAGAGCGAGAAGCAGACGTCCATACAAACTCGTTTTTGGACAAAAATGAGTTTGAGCCGAAGGACGGCTTTGTGCCAGTTGCGGACCTTCAAGGTGTGAATCTGTAACTCTGTTGGGTGACGCCTTCGGCTTAACCAACCTACCTTTTGACGTTACTGTACGGGGTAGGTCGGATAAGTGGCGAAGCCACGCCATCCGACAAAAATGATGAGTTTACTAGAAACAGCCCGACTTACCGCGTTTAGCTGCGTTTTAAAATTGGCAATACTTCTGCGGTTTCAGAATCTAACATTTCCAAAACGCTTTCAAAATCATGTATAGGTGACCAACCTAATTTCTCACGTGCGGACGATGAATCATATACGCGATCTAAGCATTGAGGTAATTGCCAATTTCTTTGTTTAAATGCTAGCGCGATTTCTGGGCACTTACGCTTGATGACAGATCCAGCTTCAGTATATAAAGCTTCGCAATCAGAAAGATTAAAAGGTGTTGTACCTGAAATTATAAAACGATTAAAACCGTTTAAACGTTTTTCCACAGCACATAAATGAGCACTTGCTACATCTCGAGCATCAATACCACGAGTCAGACGAAATACCGCCATTAAATCCGCAGCCTCAGGAAAACATCTCGACATTTGCAGCACAGTCACTGGAAGCTGAAACAGGTTTGAAATTTCTTTTAGCTTAGTTTCAGCATCAATTTTACTTTTATGGTAAATCGACTTAGGTTGCGGAGTAACCTCCTCATTAATCCAACCTGAAATACCTTTCGGAGTCGAAGCATAACCGTACAACGCAGTTGTACTGGTAAAAACAAAGTGCTTAATACCTGCTTTTACGCCAGACAGAGCCAGTTTCTCAGTCGCGTCTACGTTGATAGATTTAAACTCAGAATCAGGCACTAAACCAACATGAGGAGCATGAAGAGCAGCTGTATGAATGATGACATCAATATTTTCAAGAACCCCATCAATCAGAGCACTATCACGAATATCACCAATGTAATCGGCTGTTGAACAAGGTATTTTATCAATACCGACTACGTTATGTGTTCGCATTAATTTAATATAGATCGCACGCCCTACTCTACCCGCAGAGCCTGTTACCAATATTCTCATTTACAGCACCTTCTTAATGATTTACCTCAAAGCAGCTAACATTTTAGTATTTATGCGGCACGCTGTTTGTGTTGCATAATCGCTTGTTGGACTGAGCCGCTACCTGCTCGGTGTGTCAGAGTTGGTGTTGTTTATGCTATGGGAATTTGCTTTTTGGAGGCTCTCACTTTCCTAGCTGATTTAATCAGCTTAGCTAGTGTTATGTAAGCTTTCCCTGCATTACTCAGCGCTTATTATGTATTCATTACACCTAAATTTGCCTTAATAAGCAACTATATTTTTGCACGCAAAATAGCTACCAGCCTGAGCAGTTAAGCAGGTTAATTCTTTGATTTTATGCAGTAAGCAAGGCTGCTAACTCATTTCGGGGCAAAGGCGTGTTTGCTATAGTCTGTTCGCATCACCTCTGCCAAGTGAACTGACAGAGGAAAAGTGACAAACTATATTGTTATGACAGCTATAGCTTTTAATAAACCTTGAATTTGCGGGCTTATACAAAAATCAATACATTAGCCAGAATATCAAACATAGATATTATCTCTAATAAATAATCAGGAGATAATATCTATGAAAACGTTTAATGTCAGTCTAAACAAATCTCAGTCAAAAAAGATTTTCGACTTTTGTCAGAAGCACTCTGTTACTCATTTTTACTTTGCAAAAGATCAAGGCGCATATTTCTTAGCTAAAAAAGGCTCTACTTCGAATGGGGATTTTGAAAACTGCCTTGTCTATGTCAAAGGTTGTGATCCAAACAAAAATACTGAGTGCTATGAAACAGCTAGAAATAGGTTTGGTGGAGATGATTTTGCTGAGTCATTTGAAGTGGACGTTCTGGCTCAATTTGTGAATTCAGAATATAAACGCATAAACTTTAGATTTAATCTTAATAGCATTTCCATATCATTTACTGGGCTTTGATCTAGTTCCTGTTATTCAACAAGCTTCTAATAGTCGGTTCAGTTTAATTTAAACAAAAAAAATGCATCCTTAAGGATGCATTTTTAAGTTCTCTCACTAATCTTTATATCAACGAGAAGATTTCTTGGCTATCAAGTAAAGCCCTCCGCCTAGTATCGCGAAGGTTGCAAAAAGCACCATTACAGTTACTAATTGATAAATACTTGTGTCCATAATTTTAGTCCTCTTCGTTGTATTGCTTTGAGATAGTGAATGAAACAACAACCGCTGCAACAGCACAAATAAAGGCCGCTATAGCTTTTAATAAACCTTGAATTTGTAACTTATGACAAACTTCAGCAATCGGGCTTATACAAACTCCAAAGGAGTCCTCTAAAGCACCAATTGTTAAATCGGGTATTAGCCCGACTAAGATAGCCAAAAGAATTAATTCAACGAAAATTTGGTTGAAGTTTTTATTATTATTATTTTTATTCATTGCATTCCTCTTAATTTGAGGGGGAGCAATCCCAAAAGGGAAAGCGACCCCCTTTTGGGTTAATGTTAGTGGCAATCATTGACTGCCGGGTTTTCACTCTAATATTTATTGAGTGTTATTTTCATATTGTTTTGCGAGGTAATCTGGAACATTCGCTCTCAAAGATTGGTTCTAAGAAGTTATTCGCTTCATTGTAAACAGTGAATATTACACCCGCTAAACTGGGGTTGTTTTCAGTCAACAATAAATCTAATACCTTCAATTCTGCATGCGTACTTTTTTCACCATTCTCTACAGCACAATGCATAGTACCTACGCTATGCTCAAGTGACTGTAGTTCACGACTGCTAATAGCTTCTCCACATACATTGGCTGCAATAACTTCAACAAACGTTATTGCATAGCCTGATGAACTATCCTCATTTCCTATACTCATCACACGCTCCTTAAACAATAATTTTCGCAGAGTTAAAAAATGTTAGCTTTTACTACTTTAGAAAGGGCGCTTTTCATTTTTGATATACAGTCAATACGTGTGACAAATACACCATCAAGTTCAAGCTTGCCTATTGCACTCTCGTACATGTTTACTCCCAAAATAACGATCTTTACACCTAAAATATTTGCAAGCGCTACAGCTTCACTATAGGACTGGTTACATGATGGCTCTCCATCTGTTACCACAAACAAACATTTCATTTCTTCCGGTTGTTTATAAATTCGCATTAATGCCGATTTCATAGCTTCACCGGTTGGGGTGTATTGATCTGAATGAACACTAAAGCGTTCATCGCGTACATTTTTTTGTTCAAAAGACTTAGCAATGTAAAGACCAATTAAAGATGAGTAAAAACCTATCTCATTATTGACTTTAAGGCTTTGCAAACCTTTTGACATTGCTAAAGCAACACCATTCGCAATTTCCTGTGGACCGCCACCCATTGAGCCTGAAGAGTCTATTAGAATACTAATAGCTGCTTTAACTTCATTTTCTATGACTGGCGATTTGAAAATACGATCATCCCCCAAGGCTGTACCAACTAATTTTTTGCTAGATAACCTTTTACCACGACTTCTAAAACCATTTAACTGCTCTTCTTCATCAAGTAATACTCTGTGTAGGCTGCGGTAAACCGCTTTACCTGCACTCGGTATCATTTCTGAATTAACAAAAGGTAGTCCCAAATTAAGGCAACGATTTGTAACTGGTAGTACACCAGAAAAAACATTACTTATTTGAACTTCATCTTGCGTAGGCACGTAATTTTCAGCTTCTTCACCCAGTTTTTTAGCAATTTCTTCGTGAAAGTCAGGTAAATCAAGACTATCTTCTTCGATAGCTTCATTTACTTCTTGAATTGCACGAATATTTGCTTTGCTATTGGGCTGTGAATCTGTACTGGCTTGATCTTGTGTGGTTGATGTATTTGAACTGCTCGAATTTTCAGACTGTTCACCATCTGACTCACCGCTAGGCTCACCATCTGACTCACCACTAGGCTCACCATCTGACTCACCGCTAGGCTCACCATCTGACTCACCGCTAGGCTCACCATCTGATTGCTCGCTATCTGAATCATCGCCACTTTCCTCACTTTCTGAGTCCTGTTGCTCTTCTTCACTAGCTGATTTCAAAAGCTCTATAACTTCCCAAGCCATAGAAGCACAATCGCGAGTAGAACGCGCTTTTGTGATTTTATGAACTATTTCAGTTAATTGCTCTAAAGTGTTTTGGTCATATACATGACTTAAATAACTTAATGCTAATTCAGCATAATCATCTAAACATGTATTACCTGCGCCAAGGGCACGTCCTTTATATAAGCAATATGAAATCACAAGCATTAATGGATTTTCTGATTCGCTTGGCTCAGCGAACAAACCTTTTTTCATAGCCAATAAGACTAAGTTTTGTAGGTTTATTCTTGCACCAGGGTACTCATCACTTACCAGCTTTTCCATTCTTGCATCTTCAAAGATGTTACATAGGTTTGCATGTAGCTTGCTTTTAAAGTTGATAGAAAAACTAGTATGTTTCTCATGGCCAATTTCATGATCAATATAACCATGTGTCATAGTCACATAATCTGAATCAGAAAAATCACCAAAAGGTACATTAATTCTTCCACCGCAACTAAAAGCTGTTCTACCGCTAACTGTGACTGAAATATCTTCTCTGTCACTCATTAACTTTGATAAAACTTTAGCTACTCTTATTACTCTGCTTTTTGTTTTCATGGGGTTACTCTCCATATGGGGTTTACGGCATGGCCGTGTTTATTTAAGGGTTTAAGGGTTTTATGCCGAAGCAATAATTCAAATAGAATTGTCACTCTACCGGGGAGGTAAAGCCGCTATTTTTTATACTCTATGCACAGAGTTGAAGTTAAAAACTTCATTGAAATTGGTTTGTATCACCTGCTTTTCATTTTATTGCTTGGGTAAACAACAAAAGGAAAAATAGAGGACTAAAAGGTACACCTCCCTTTCAGAACTCTATTTCTATATCTCCATCAGCAATTGATACACAGGGTAGAATTTCACCGCTGGCAATAAAGCCTATCGGCTCTGTGGTATATCACACAGAACCAGACTTTAATTTACATTTACAAGCACCGCATAGACCTGCCTTACACTGAAATACGTGTTTAACAGATCCATGCTCAAGGCTTTGCATGATTGTGCCTTTGCTCGTGACGCTGACTAACCCATTATTGCTTGAGTTGATCTTAATCACGCGCTGCTACTCCTGTATTGATTTGATATTCAGGTCTAAGAGCTGGTGGAAAACCATCAACACCTTTTGACATATAAACATCATTCCAATCAATTTTATTTACACCTTCAGGGCAGTCAGGAACAAAGATTTCAGCATTTTTGCCTTCTTTTTCCAGACGCGCCTTTAAGCGTTTAGCTGCGGCTAAACCAGCACCACTTGGTTCAATATCAGCCCAAATAAGGACAAACGTCACATCTTTTGGAAAATTTACAACTTCCATCAGACGATCAGAAATACCGACCCACATAGGCGTACCAGTGGCCTCTCTAACGCTAAGTGCGTTTTCGATACCTTCTGCTATACCTATTACTTTTTCCCCAATACCAACATTACTCGGTTGATCTAACTGAATAGCACAGCCTCGTACATCTGCAATCGGTGCAAAAATCATTTTGCTTCGAGTTACATCTGCTTTTTTAGGTTGCTTTTGGTCTAGGAAAGTACGGTGCATTGTTACAGGCTTACCGTTAACATCTCTAACCATGGCCAGCATTCCGGGGAAATGTTGCCAATTGGTTTCATCGCTCTCTTTGTATGCCAGATTTGGGTGAAAACCCAAGTCAAACATTGTAGAGATATCGGTTTTAATACCGCGAGCGCGTAGATAGTTTTCAGCATGCGTGTTTGAAATTGGCTTAGCTTGAGCTTTATTGTTCCGAAGAACTTTTTTTGCTTTTGCTAATGCTTCTTCTGAAGTTTTATAAGCGCTTTGTTGAGCTTGTTTTCGTTTAGCGTTGTGAACATCAACATCACTTACTCTTGATAAGTCACCACCGCAAATGCGAATGATCTCATCTAAAGCTTGTGATTTTGAACAGTTCATGTACCAAGATATTACTTCGATTCCATCAGTTAACGGGCCTGCATCATTATGATATGCACCGCCTGTTTCTCTGTAGTCTCGAAACCAACGAAACTTAGTACGACCACCACCCGTTAAAGGACAAGGCTGTTGCCTAGTACCTCTTTCAAATGATTGTGCTAAACCATGAAAGTTTGAAAGAACGCTCTCCCAACCTCCGTTTTGGTCAACTAATGCTTTAACTTTAGAAATTTTATCAATGTTGTTGTAAATACTCATAATATTGCTTCCTTAATATATCGAAATCACGATGATCCCAATACATCCGAGTCTTCAGGTGCATTGGTGATCACCGTGACCCGGTAAAAAGAAAGCTCGCCACCCAAGCTGGATAGTGCGAGCTTAGATGGCTATGCTAGTGCTGGTTGTTTATCCACATTTGAATGTGAAGGTGTAACAACTAACCGAGCACCTACAACAACTTGTTTTCCGTCATGTTCAACTGTTTTAAAAACATAATCGCCATTGATTACGGTTTTAACGTGTTTTCCTTTTAGGAAATTTTCTAATTTTGTTTTCATGGTTACTCTCCAAAATTAAATTTGGGTACAACCATGCCCATGCGGGTAGGTGTACCCGCGTGGGTTTAAGTTCTTAATCTTTAAAAATACTCTCCTAAAAAAGCATTTTTAAGGAGCAAGCCACCAGCAAAAGCACAAGGCTTTTACTGGCGAAGACAATTGATAATTAAAAATTACCAACCATCAAAAACATAGCTATCTATAGCCACTTTCTCTTGCTGAACATTATGCTCAGTATTGAAAGGATCTATTGTTGATAGCTCTGCTGCTTCTCCAAATGGGTCTTCACTAAAGTTGGTTGCTTCAGTGTTTGTGCTCGATGCATCAATTGATACATCTTCATCTACCGTAGGCTCTGGCTCTTCTTGCTCACTTAAATCATCACCACCTTGCCCGTAGGCTAGGACTTTTGATTGGTCACTAACAAGCGTCAAAAAATGACACACTTTATGGTAGTCACCACCAATTAACGGGTATGCTTTAGGTAATTCGTCAAGCACTTCTGAAAAACGCTCTGCAACTCTCGCAACAGATGTGTCCAAGAAAGATAAGTTAATCAATTTATCGCGTAGTGCGAAAACTGGTTTTAACTTCTTGCTTGTTGCTCTTTCAGCTCGTAGGAATGACTTTTGGTAAATTTCAGATGCTTCATTAGAAATTTCTTCAAACAGGGTTTGAGAAGCTTCTACTGTCATAACATCTTCATCACCATCAAAAAGAGGTTGAATTGCCATTGGAGGATGAATTTTAAAGGTGAATCGACTAGCGAACTTGCTAGCTTCTTCTGCACATTTACGAATATGAGCCTCTACAGGCTGGTTATTCAAAATATGCTCTTCAATCGTATTGTCGTAGAGGTTTTTAAGCTCTTCTACTTCAACCTTAAATTCAGCATCAATAGCCTGAAGCTCCGCAATCAAATCATCTAATTGACTGATTGGTACTAAGGTAGCGCCTTTTGCAAAGCTAATACCTCGTTGATTTAGAGCGCGTCTAGCTTTCGCTGAACACTTGCTAACAAAGCGAAGTTGCTCTTTCGGGAACCAACGTAACTTGGTGCCTGAAAGAAGTTCACTATCTAGCACTTCACCATCAATGAGCGACTTACTATCAGAAATAATACTTTCGCCACAGGCGCCTTGTACTTCAACTGAAATTAAGCACGCACCGCTTTTAATGTCTAAATTAGTATTATTAGCGGCTAATTTTGAAGCTTCTTTTGCTGCATCGATTGTATAAGCTAGGGTTGTCATGGTTACTCTCCGGGGTTTTAATAAAATTGGAGCATAACAACCCTCTTCAGGGGTATTATGCCCCTGTAGGGTTAAGTTTTGAGGTGTTTAGCCTCTATTTCGAATGTTTTAGTGTTTTCTTTAAGTGATCATATTCAAAGTTGTTTATGGTAGCGAAATAGCCATCATCCAACTTTTCTTGAACACGATCTCTAACTGAAACACTATCGTTTACTTTTTGCGGTATCCAATAGTCGCCATAACGCTTCGTTTTCTTATAAAAAACATATACGCTATTTCTTACTCGACCAATGGCCCAAAGTTCATCTTTGCTTTTGCTTAATGCAATCACATCAAATGACTCAGTTGGAAATGAGGAAGGTCTACATGGTAGAAAACCCAACTCAACCGCTTCTGTTCCATTGTACTCAGTGCAGTGTGCAATGTTAAAGTGAGCAACAACACCATCAAGATGCGCGTTACTATCAACCCATTCAACATTACTTACTTTCCTGTGTGTCTTAAGACCAGACATTAATCCTAATGGACTAAATGTAACCGATAATCTCTTACCATTAGCATTGGTTCCTACAGACATTGCGTTAAACGATCCGTCCTGAAGCTCACGAGCTTCAAAGACATCAATATCTAAACTTTCTGTCATTTCGTAGAAACGAGCTATCGGTTTTATGGTAGAGGATTTTACTTTTTTGCGTGTTTTGCAAAAACTTCTCCGCTGGTTTTGTCTAAGTCATCGCCTAATAATCGCTGCAATACAGCATCAACTATTTCTTGGCTATCACTATCAACACCCCCTTGCATCGAAAAATCTAACGCTTCACGCCATTCTGCATCCTTACCAAATACCATCGTATGAAAGGCCCAATTAACCAACGTTCGTGTACTAAAAATACAACCGATTGGATCATCAATGCCTTTTCCATCTTCACCTACACGTAATTTTCTTAACTCGTTTCCGACTAAGATCATTTGATGTGCAAGCGCGTATGGTATAGCAGGGAATTGCTTTTGAACGATTTTTAACTCTTGTGCTGGTTGTGGGTAATACGTTCTGTACCAACCGATACGTGAACGCAATGCATCATCTAACTTCTGTGAAGAAGTGTAGAACTCTGAGCCACCCTCACCTGTAGTGTTACCTGTTGCAACAATACGACACTGTGAGTGTTTTGCTAATGTTTTTCCAATTTGCTCAATTGGCCATGGTTTACTTTCCAGTAAGCCATGAATGGCAGCACCAGTGTTTCGGTTTACCTTATCAAGCTCATCAAAAATTATTAAACCACCATTAGCATATGCTTTAGCAGCAGGGCCAGGATGAAAAGGTGTCTCACCATTCATAAGAACTCGTGAGCCTTCCAAATCTTCTGGCATTAAACTACCGTGACACTTAACCATATATACCGGTTCATTTAAGTGATCTGCTACATAAAGAAGCATTTCCGTTTTACCGGTACCTGTTTCACCATGCAAACCAAAAGTTTGAAGTTGAACAGGCGCCATCCACCAAGATAAAAGACGTTTAAGTGTTTTTTCTTCCGGGATGTAGTATTGGTTTGAGGCTTGACAATCAGCATGGCGATTTTTACGGCGAGTAAGTGATCTTTCACCAGGGGCAAAATAATCAGGGAAAATACTATGTGCATCTACCTTTTCTACTTCGTTGTAATTTACCTTGTTTGATTGTAAGTCTGTTACGTTGTTTTCTGCTGTGTTTGTGTTATTCATGGTTACTCTCCAAAATTTCCGTGTTTTTTTTGGAGATAGATCTTCCCTTATCAGGGAAAACTATCCCCGATTAGGGTTTAAATATTCGATATTTCTAACATTTCTAATGCAAATTTATTTACACCTCGAAGTCTTAATTCATGATAAATCCCCTTGCGGAGCTCAACATAATCTAAGCCAAAGGCTTTACAAATTAATGCAAAATAGTTAGAACTAACAAACTCAATTTCTTCAACTAATTCACTGGTATCAATACCAACGTCTCGTAGAATTTCTAAAGAACGATCGACCATCCATAAGCATAGTTTTTCAATTTCTTCATCTTTCCATTCAACATGTGAAATACAGTTAACAGGATCAAGTTCGGGGTCAAACAAAGAGATTATTGAGTCTTCATAAGTCGGGTTACCGCGCTTAATAGCCTGCAATATATCTAAATCCAACGGGTGCTGAATTACATTCTCTTTATTCCAATTAGGCGACCATTGAGCGTGTTGCTTAATAAGTTCACCTTTTTCATGCAAGGAAAGCCAACTATTTACTTTTTTCTCAGTAACACCAAAACGTTTAGCACAAGCTTTAATAGTAGAGCCGTGATGTTGTAAGCGAAAAACGCATTCAATTTTGTCTAGGTGGTTAACTTTATGTTTCTTTGCGTGGGTTTGCATGGTTACTCTCCGGGATATATAAAAACGGGAGTACATGCACCCCAAAGGAGTGAATAAATACTCCCGAGGGGGGTTGCGGCCTAAGCCATGGGTTTAAATTAATTTCAATTTAAGGGGTTAATCTTAAAAAGAGTCTTTTCTCAATTGGATGATTAAAACGGGTACTGCACTCAATAAACCGAATGAAACAACAAAGTTACTGACATTGGTTAAAAAGCCTGTAGTGCTGGTTATGGTTGATGAAATAAACATTAAAGCTATTACATTCAAAATCCATATAAACATTACAACGAGTCGCCCAAAGAAATCTTCGCTATGAAAAAACTTTGAAACTAAATAGGTCGGTAAATAAATACATTTATTAACTAAGCCAACGAGGTTGAAAAAGCTACTAATAGTGTGTTTATTTGCCTTGGGTTTTTTTGCGTTTTTATTAAATTTGCGCATGAGTGGTTACTCTCCATTTTTTCGGGTTTTAAATAGCTAGGCTATTTGGTTGGGTTTGATTAAATGCCGAAGCAAAAGATTCATTGACCTAAAAGGTTGAATCGTCGCTATACAGGGATGTAAAGCCGCGAAGGTTTATACTCCATGCAAGGAGTCGAAGTTAAAAACTTCAGTTGAAAAAATGGTAAAAAACGTATTAAGAACATGACATTAAAAGTTATGTTTTTAATACATTTTAGGCATGCAAAAATGCCAGATAAGCGTTAACTTACTGGTTCAGGGGGGTTGAGTGGGGGTTTAATAATATCGTTTAACTTTCTTGGGTTGGCATGGCCAGAATTTTACGCCGAAGCGATATTTAGAATATATAACGTCAGAATATATTTTACAAGCTGTGTGCTATTTTTTATTTAAAACTGCGCCAGCGTTCGGCGCAGTGTGGTGCAATCTATCTTCTACTCCAGTTGCATTTCTTCAATAAAACGCGATTGTTTGCCTTGGCGGTAACTTAAGCACAGTAATGACTCGGCTCGTGTCACTGCAACATAAAATAAGCGCCTTTCTTCTTCTATGAATGCTTCTTTAGCTTCCTCATTAATTTCATTGCCTTTATATTTTGTCGGTGTTCTATTTTTCTCTGCATCAAGCAACCAAACCTTTTTCCACTGCAAACCTTTAGAGCCGTTCATGGTTGATAAAATCACTTTATCTTTGTTGTTGTGATCAACTTCTTCTTTATTTTGAATCAATCTTGTTAACGCCGCTACGCGCATACGTAGTGAACCTTTATACCCACAAAGCCGTTGATAAACTAAACGCAACTTATTTACTGAGTCTTGATGTTCTTTGGATAAATTGAAAACAGCATTAAAAATTTTTTTTATATACGCTTCTATTGCTGCATTATCATTGTTGTTAGGTGCACCTTTAGCCCACTCCAAGTACATATCAAGCATTTCGTTTTCCGGCAGTGATAATGAACTAACTTTATTAATATCACCTACTTTCACAATATACTGATGAGCTTTGCTTATAGCATCGTTTGGAGTGCCTATATAACTGAGGGCATCATCCAGACTACTAAACGACTTCGGGTTAGATAAACTTTTATAAAGGCATATGAGTCCTACTATTGCAGGGGATTCCCAAATTGACTTACCCCCTATCCTTTCTACAGGTATATTTAAATAAGCAAGTTCTTCCTGCATCATATCAAGCAACCTGTTTGTGCGAGCGAGAACCACCCACCCTTCGGGCTCTTTGGCTATTTCAAGCGCAACAACACCATGCGACTCAAAAGGCACAGAAGTATTTTTTAATATGTATTCTGGGCTTTTACCGCTGTATTGCTTTTGATTTATTATATTTAGGTAATTTTCTAAAGCTCTTTCGTAATGCCATGGTAAGTTATCTGGCAATGACCTTGCTGCAACTGCATGCTCTTTATATTTGTGGAGTAATTCTGGATCTATCTTTAACGCTTTTTCAATGTCTAGTCGTGAATACTCAAAAAACGTTACTTTCCCCCCTGGCTCTTTAGCTGCGTTCATTACCTTGGGCATACGCTCAACGTTATATTCTATTAACTCTTTTGCATAACTTAATATTTCTGGTGCACACCTAAAGCAAATACTCAAAAGAAAAGCCTTTGAGTTAAACTCTTCCTTAAACTTAATCATGTTTTCATACCCATAACCGCCACGCCAAGAATATATGCTCTGATCATCATCACCAACAACCGTAAAGGATCGCCCTTCTTTTTTATTTTCTTTAATCCAAGCGTATTCTATTGCTGATGTATCTTGAAACTCATCCACCAGCATGTGAGTAAAGTCGAGAGGTGCAATTTTATATTCACGCAGCGCAAATATAAGCTCAACACTTAAAGTTGTTAAATCTATTTTATTGTATTGCCAAAGAGAGCTCAGGTACTTCTTCGATGCATCTGAAAGCAATTCAATATCCCCGTTTGAATTCAAGTATTCAACGGGGAAGCCTGTTTCAATAAACTGCAAGGTATCCTTATCTGACCCTACTACCCGGCGTTTAAATAATTCATGGGTTGGCCCCATAATGAGTTGGCGACCATTTAAGAGAGGGCGAGCATGATCAAGTATCAACTTGGCAAACGTCTTAATTTCTACTCTGTTTAAGTCACTTTCACTGACTAATTTTGAAATCCTGTGCATCGTTTCCTTGGTTGATGACCTCGTGAACGTCACCATTATCAGGTAGTTTTCTAGGTCTGCGCTTAATATTTCGCTGGCCAACTCTATTGATAAATGTGTTTTCCCGCTGCCGGGTAAAGCTAGCACTAGCTTGTTTTCATCTCTGTGGTTGATAACTTCTTGCTGATCGTTTGTTAGTGGCATAAAAAACTTACAAGTGGCTAAAACACTCATTCTAATTCTTCCTGATGAGTAGCTTAAATTTTACAATATATAAAAATAGCCACTGTAAATTTTATGAGGTCAGTTAATGAGTATTAATAAACGCACTCGAATTCTTGGTAGAAGAATTAAAACACTTAGAGAAAAGCAGTTGTTATCAAAAGAAGTGGTGGCTTCAAAGTTAAATATTAGCCTCGATGAATACGAACAGTGGGAGCAGGGAGGTATACGCCCTACATACCGAGATTTAGTAAAATTAACTTACATCCTGCGTAGTCACAGGAAAGAGCTGCTTGCAGGTTTAGAATTGGAGTGTGCGCGAATATGATGGAAATTAATGTTGTTGGAAAGGCGATCATTAAATGCAATACGTTTGAGGAGTTTTCCCTTGCTTTGAAAGCAAACGCATCACAGCATGCGTCCCTTAAGTTTATGCAAAAAAGTGGTCTAACTCGCGTAATATTTATAACTTTTACGGCTGGTGGACAAATCAAAGACACTTACACTAATGAACCCAAAACTGAACAGGAATTATGGGCGTTATGTACGCCCTAAGAAAATTCTTTACCTCGTTCAGTAGCCTGTATCAGAAAATATGTTTTAATACAGACAATTAAAAATTAAGGATTACAAACATGAAAATATTACAAACAATAACCTTAGCTGCTTCAACACTTTCTCTAACTGCATGTTTGTCTACTCAACCACCCGTTATTACGCAACAATCTAATGAAGTTTATCAATTTGATGATAATGCCAGCTTTGCACTTAATGTGGCTCAAATGACACGTAAAACAGCAGGTTTATCAGATGTAGAGCTTCCTGAAAATGCGCAGTTTAAGGCGAATGACGCTTTAGTAGGCGCAGAATACGCTATGTCTTTTCTAACGGGTGGTTTAGTTGATTTAGCTGGAAGCATGGGGGCTCAGTCGCAAGCAGATAAAGCTTTTAATTGGAAGCCAATGCTTGTGTTTTTAGGTGATGTAAATGAGCAAAACGTTGATGCAGATGCTTTAAAAATTGTCGAAAATGGACTAACTGAAACCTTCAACAATATAGAAGGAACTCAGTACGTTGGTATAGCCAGAAGTAGAAGCTCACATCATACGAATAATTTCATGTATTTTTACAAAGGTGGGGAATTGTGTCATTCAGAAAGAGTGCATGCCAACTATACTTCTCCTGAACCACACCCTTTATTTATAGGTTACGACCCTGAGTTATTTAACGGTTCATGCTCCTCTGCTGTAAAGATAGAGGTTACAGGTAAAGTCAATTACAAAGGTGAAGAAAAAGATGTTGTAACCATGACAATTATAAATGGTTATGAAGGATATGACAGTATTGCAGCTGAGACTGCCGGCTTTGCCGTTGTACCAAAATCTTATGGTGTATGGGGAAGTGGTATAAAATACACTGTACCAGCTCCCTATGTAGTTCACGACAAAACCATGTATCTTTTTACAACTGATAATACGTCATTAAAACTGAAATAATATTTATTATCTCTTTTTATGTTAAAGCCAGTTTGATGCCGCCCGCTATGTGGCTGGCATCAAACTCACTACTAATTTAATTCCCTCCAGACTTATCTATATTAAAGCCATAATCACAAACTGGTGGGCGTGGATATTGAGAACAATCAAGCGGCTTATTTAATTGCTCCTTTAATTTTTTAGCACCTGCCGCAGCACCTTTTGTTCTGTTTTTTGTCCTTTCAGTTGGCGTTTCTCTGTAGAGAGAATTTTCATACCGCCCACTTGCACTTAAATCATCTTCGTTTGACTCAGGAATTAAGTTCGACTCTATCATGACACCAATCCACTCACTTAAATCGATTTGATTAAAGTCTAACGCATTCAACTCTTCATGAGTCAAACCGGCACATTGCGTCATATCTTTATTTAATAATACATGCGCTTGTTCCATTACAATGCGACTAAGAATAGAGCCGTAGCAACAATAATCTTGCCTTTTCATATAGCAAATACCTAAACTTTTTTTGGCGCAATATTTCTTTTCTACTGCGTAACATTGACGCATTTCTAATTTTAAAGCTGTATCACTGTCTGTTTCATCACAGGCTGTTAATAATGAACCTACCAGCTGTGCAAGTTGATACATTGAATACCAAAACATGACGGTACCTATAAAATTAGCAGCACTGGCCATGCCATCACTTAAACCATTAACTACTGCTTGATTGGAGCCTTCTGCAGTCGTAGTTGAAAAGAGTAATTTCCCAAGCTCTTCGGGTAACGCATCATAAATAACTTGATAAATATACTGTGTCATTGGCCCTAAACCAGCCTCAGCAACCGTTGATGTAGCTGCACTTGCTGAACTGCTTGCTGCACCCGGTACAGCTGTTGCAGCATTACCGGTTAGCGTTTCTACAGCAGAGGTATAATATGAGCTTACGCTTTGCCAAGCGTTACTTGAAGTGACTGTATCTGATACCGTTGTCCACGCACCATTAATGGCTTCTTTGGCAGGGTTTGTAAATACACCACCCATTTGTTGATTTTCAAATTTAAGCATTAACTGTGTCATGTTTAAATAATCAAGAAAGTCGATACCCTCTGGTGCTTCACAACAATCATTACCCCAATCAGAAGCCGTAGCCCAAGAGCAATATTGTCTTTCACCCTCAAAAATGCGGCAAGTTGATACATCGCCTGGCACGTCACAGGATGCTTCTCCGGGTATTTGCTCCATTACATTTGCAATTGCAGCGGCTTTAAAGAAGTTCTCGTTCTTCTCCTTTTCACCCCAGCTACAATCACCACCAGAGCAAGGCAGCATGCCATCACAAGATGATTCTGAAGTTTCATATTTAAAACCTACATTATGGCCGGTATCACACTCATACGTTACTGTTTCATTTAAACAATAGTTCCAGCCATCAATAGTAAACCCGTCGGTGCATTCTGTTGCTATTTCAACGCATTCGTTTTTTCCTTCGTACACATCGCATGTACCACCTGTTGATTTAATTTCTTCCCATGACCTGCAAACTTCCTCTGAGCTCCCATCAGAAAGTTCTTTGGTAACGCAAACTTTTTCACCTTTGAATGGGTCGCATTTGTAACCTTCTAAATTTACTTTCCATGATATATTTTCACTATCACCGGGGTAGAATGGCCCTGCAGCATCTAAGAAAGGCTGATCAAACCCATCTGAACCACCTCTAATAGTTTGATAGTTGTCGAACTTACAATGAGAGCTGCTTGGTATTGCACTCGGATCTTCTAATATACTGGTTGATTCTTGGCTGGTTTCTTGCCCGCCTACATTCAGTGGCACATTATTAGGTAATGATAAACCGGTTGCGTTATAACAGCCGCTTGGGGAGTCTTTAATAACTTGCCCAAAACCTTCACCTGTTGTGTCTTTGAAGCGCAATTGGACTGTACCTAGATATTCACCTTTACCACCTACCAAAGCACTCCAGCCAATTTTGTATGCTTTCATTTTTCCAGATTGTATATGTCTTTTAAATCCAGACGTTTTATCACCTGAATAATACCAGCGTCCTTTTTCCCTCTTTCCACCATTTTCACATTGGCTATAACTGGTTGAAGGCAACGGACGAGAATAAGATTCAACACCGTCAACAAGCGAAAATGCAAGCTTACCATCGACCGTAAATTCAATATGATCATCAACGTAACCATCAACAGAGATGCTTTCTAATTCCATTCCATCTGTTAAGTTCAAATTTAACATTTTTGAGTCTTGAAAAATGCCACACGAACCTGGCGGGTTAAGGTTGTTATTTCCCGCTTTACCTATCTCAAACTCATAACAACCTACGCCACAACTTGTTAGCCCTTGGTTTTCAACCATAACAGGTACTTTTAACTTTCTTTCAACCTCACAGTGAAAGGGGTTGTCTTTTTTAATGCGTTGGCAATTTTTAGTTTCTATCTCAGGCTTATAAAGACCGCCCTCTTTGACAACTTTGGTAGAGCTGCATGAGTTGAAAAAGCCGCTTCCCGTTGACTCTAAATCGTCTAACGTTGTAAAGCTCTCAGTCAATAAATTAGCCGGTACTGTTTGCTGTGCACCAGACTGGGCGTTATCGAGTATTGTTCTATATGCTACAGCTTCAGTGGTTTGATTAGAGCTTGAGCGAAGTCTCGAATTTGAGTCTCTACCTGCTTGATAAAGAGCTTCTTCATCGCCATACGTGCCCTGCCCCTCCCAATCCGTTTTATCGTGGTTTATTTCGGATGAATAAAGTTGATCGGCTGATACGCTAACCGGCTTTAACTCATTGGTTGCCCCCGCTTTGAGTCGAACTTTTATCTCACCGTTTTGGTCACGATACGTTTCAAATGCTCGATCATTATTTAGCTTAACATTCACTTCACTTGTTGAAGGGTTAACTGATGGCATTATTTGTGTTGAAGCTACACTGTTCGCATTTTTTAAAGCTGTACTCATATCAGAGCTCGCGCCCTGATTCATTTTAATATTAAGCTTATGATTCGTTGCGTTTTGTTTTTGAATCATTGCTTCAAGCCTAGTCGTTAGATCTTTAGACTGGCGCGGCGCTACATTATATTTGTTCGTTTCTAGGTTTTTATGCCTATATGGATTATCAATATCATATTTATTCTCTAATTTTTTAAGAATTTTTTCTTCATCTTGAGCATAGCTAGAAGTAGAGTAAAAACTTAAAAGCATGCCTACTGTTAACGCGCTAGAGTTAACCAGCATAGAAGATATTATTAGTGAACCATATACGCCGATATTTTTGATCACCCTTCACCTCCACCTGAACTATCTGAGCTACCACCGGGTAAATCTCTCACGCAACAATCACGGTAATTCCAAATCATGTATAAAAACGTTTTATCTTTACCGGGGCGCTTTCTTCCACCTACAGGTACACACCAGCGGGAGGTTGACATTCCCATTGGGTGACAACAGTTTTCATATGCGCTAATGGCCTCACCTTGCCCTGCTTGTTCCTTAATAGCATTAGGTCCTGTTAGCTCACCATCTACTTCAAAGGCTGGTGCCGGTGTTGAGCTTGCTTCTGGAATTGGATATAGCATTGAAAACTTATATTGCGACCGTGGGGTCATTGGTGCCCAAGTCGGCTCGCACTGTGCTTCTTTGCCCATTGTTTTTCGAGCTAACCCTTTTCGATGTAAAGACGCGAGCGCTCGCTGGGATATTAAAGATGTTGCTGCTACTTGATCAGGCTGGGGGTAAACAAAACCAGTAAGTGGGTATAAATTTCCATCACAACCAGCGCACGGAAACGATTCTTCAATTGGAGCGTCAGCAGTAGCGCGAACACAATCTAAAGAGCAATATGCTTGAGCTATTGGGTTTGAAAATATTACAGCTTCAGGGTTTAGCAATAAGGCAAGTAAGTCATTGTGCCACAGCGGATCAACTTCACTTAAGTACATCAAATCAAAATCAACATATTCTGAACTACATGTAGGTAGGACAAACATTTGCATCATAGTCATTATTGGGTATGCGTAATAATGATACTGATAGAACCCAGAGGTTGAACGTGTTCCGTCCTTTGGTGCTTCGTTAGAGTGACCTAAGCCCTCATAGCTATTTTGAAGTCTGATCCCCCCTAGTCCACCACTACACCAAGGGATTGTTGTTACTTCAATAACTCGTTGAGGTTGCCAAAATGCAAGCGGCCAACCTAATTGGGGTATACCAGCTCTATCATCACAGGCGCAAACTGGTGATTGAGGTGCCGCACCATCTGGCGGGTTACCAATCCCAAGCAGTGAAACATTGTCTAAAAAACAATCCCAGCATATACCTTGAAAAACACTTGTGAATAAATTTGCGTCTTCACACACAGCTGATGAAACGCCTATATCCGTTTTTTCCGTTCCTCCACTTGGAACAACATCCTCTGCTTGTGCTGTACCAATAGTCATAGCAGCAAACATGAAGCTTGCAGCTAGAAATTGTTTATATAACTTCACCGACATTATGACCCCCTAAAATCATTAATAGCCGCTAACACCCAATCAATCGCTACTAATATGTATGAATAAGCCTGCTTCGCTATATCAGGGTGTGTATACGTAAGCCAGATTCCGACTGCCACGAAAAATATTGCTGGTAAAATCTTCATTAATCTTCCTCATTAATGTTGAATTGAGTAACGTGTAACATTGATTTTTTTAAATCGGTTTTAACTACAGCCGGTAACCCTGATAATTGAAAACGCGAAGCGAGTTCTTTGGGCATTAAATAAATCTTTTGTTTGAATTGGTTTTGAAGTGCTTCAATATGCTTCCAACCTTTGGTTTTACTCACTTCTGAGGTGATTAACATAAGCTGGCCAACTGAGTTCATTGAGTTTAATTTCTGTGACGCCCATTCAACTTGTTTTATATCTGTTGCATTGAAAACAACTGTTGTAAAACCGACTCCATGACCTTTTAGCGGATTCATGACCGCGCCTTGTTCCGCTATCAGCTCCCCGCGAGGCGTCTTTATATCTTTTGAAGCTTTTATTGTCGGATCAATTAACCACTCTTCGGTGCGTGTTGCTCTCGGTAGTGTCGTAAAGCTTTGTCTTTGCCAATAAGTGTCAATTGTGCGTTTACGTTCAGCTTTCCAATCGTAATCTGCCATACGCTCTTTCATTTCTTCAATTATGCTTTTTTCAGCTACTTCACTTACTGGCCCTGCAATACCATAATCAAAACTTTCATCGTGCTTTTCGTATTGTTCTTCTAGCCACTCAAAGCTAGTGACACCCGATGCGGTTATGTATTTATCTAATTCTCTATATAAAATTGTTGGAACTGAGTTGATATCGTACTTTTTAAACGCAGTAGGATTGAACCGAACTATAGGGGGGTTTTGTATGCCTTTTACGATATTGCGCAGTAACATCATAGTTTCATTAATCATCTTGTGACTCGGATGTAAGCCATTTAAATAAACTTCCGCACCTTGTTCTTTAGCAAGATAGATAATGTCTTCAATAGTATTTTTGTCCATCGAGAAGCTAATAAAAACCGCTTTTTCATTCGCTTCATTTTGGCGAGATTCAGGCATGTTACTGCCAGCATTAAAGTTACTTGCCTGTTCTTTAGTAAGCCCCGCTTCCTCATGAAGCGCTCGCTCTAATGAGCTGGTGGATTGCTCGCTAAGCATTTGCGCTGACTTTCTATATTGCTCAATATTTTTATTAACCGCCTTTTCCGCAAAAGGATCTAGCCACCCCTTTTTCTTCATTTCTTCCGTTTTTGCTTTAACTTTGTCGATAGCCACACGCATCTGTTCACGCTGTGCAGGTGTCAGCTCTTGCATGGCTTTTTGGCTTGTATCGGGTAGTGAAAAGTCACCTTTATTTTGGGCTGCTTGCCTAAACTTTTCTTTCATCTTCTCTGGTATTTCAAAAGGTGATTTGCTTAGGTCTACCGCTTTTAATGAATTAACAGCTTCTTCTTTTGCTTTTTGTGCATGTTGTTCAACGGTTTCAGCGTTGGCGGTACATGAAAAAATAGCCACTAATGGCAATAATTTAAAAAATTGCATATGCTTTTCCTTTAATTTGCTCTTTTTTTAGAGGCCCCCAAAAGCGACCATCAAAGCTGTTGATTGTTTCCCCGATCATAAATACTTCATCATTTTTGAGCTGAAGTGTTCTGGTGTAGTCTTCAATTTCGCCTATACTCTTACCCGACATATTTAGAGTGTTGATAATGTGGCTAATGTTTAAAGGGAACTCTTTTACTTGATCTACAACAACGTTATTTTCGTACACCGTTACAGTGCTGTTTGGTAAGGCAGCGACTTTTTTTATCCACCTTAAGCCTGTTGGATAAAATTGATTTTCAACATTCATTTCAAAATAGGCTAAGTCACCTTGCTTGATATCAACATCCCACTTATCAACTAAAAATAATGAAGCATTGAGGCATGCGCTTTCCCCTGGTGGGTAAGCTATTGTGTATCGCGCTGAGAAATAGAAAAAATATAATATGAATGAACCAGCTACTATCATTACCGGTATATGCTTTTTCATAAGGGCACCTGTCTATTTTTTCCGTATTATCAAACATGCTAGTTAAATAGAAAAAAAATAGAGGTTGTAAAAATGGCTGCTCTAAATGTTTAAACACAAAGAATTATGGTTGTTGAATAAAAAAACCCCCGAGAATAAAATCAACGGGGGTTTAGATTAATAGGTGAGATTAATAGATTTAACTACCAGCTAAACGATCCTTTCGTTCGGCCACCAGCATCATCAATTGCTTCATATCTCACTGTCATGCTGGGAAATTCACTGAGCCTTAGTTGTGTCGAAGATGCGCCTCTTCCCACGTACTCTCCATTAAACCACCAATCATAACCGATAACATAGCCATCATTATCTTTACAATTAGCTGTTATTCGTATGGTTCCTGAACGAATATTCTGCTCGCTATTACAGACTGGTATTGAGTTCTCATTAACCGTGTAATTTTCCACAACTTCTGTTACTTGACCATACTGGCTTGTTGTTACTGCTTTGATTTCATACTCACCGGGTTCTTCAATTTCAAAGCGGTACATAGGGCTGCGAGACTGCAAGTTTTCTTGCTCTACGCCGTTTACATACCATTTATAGTCAATGATATAGTCTTTAGGATGCCCTCCTGTCATTTTCGCTCGTGCAACCAACCCTAATGGTGCGCGACTGTAGCTGTTTGATGGAAAGTACATAAAGCTACCTTCTGTTTTATCAGGCTCTATTACGTCAACATAATGACTTATAATACGAGTCATACCGCGACTATCTGTAACCTTTGCTTTTAGCTCATGTACTCCCGGTGTTTTCAAGGTGATCTCGCTATACATTTTATTTGGCGTTCTTACTTCAATATCCTCATTTTCTAGCCATTCATACTCATAGCTAATACCAGGCATATAGGCTTTTTTCATTTGAATCATGCCAACAATAACTGAAGGTGCGACTAATATGTTACTTCTTATACCGATATTCATTTCTGGAAATTCATATTTCCATGTTTCTAAACTTCGCTGAGTTTCCTTGAGCGTTTGTTCCTTATATCCTTTTACCCACGCTCTCAAAATAAAGTTTAGCCGACCTTGGGGGGTTAGGTCGCTTTCACTTGCTGTATAAGTAAACTTAACATCGTTGCTTGTTTCTCCATTGGGTTTTACCCATTCGTATACGATTGGTAAGTCTACCCCACCATTGAAATTTATAACTATTGCTTCAACATCAAAAGGCACGCCTAATTCAACAAGATGGGTAGTTTGAATTCTAGCCATAACGTTTCTAGGCCCAACTGGTCTAGCATAGAAGCGTGCGGTCGCCCATGCGTCATCGCCAGCACCGGCTGTACTAGATTTATATTTAAAACGACCCAATATTACCTCTTTCTCACCAGAGGCGATTAATGTCTGATTGGGTGTGCCATTAACCCAAGTTTTACCCTCATCTCTTGACCATTGAGCTATGCCATCGTAACTCGATAGGTCTGCTGTACGATCCTTCATCTGCAATTGCATTTCTTGGCCTTCGTAAACTTGTGATGGACCACTAATGATTAGGTTCGCTTTATCATAACCACTTATTTTTAAGGGATCAGTCAATGTAGTCTCGTTGGTATTTTTATTCGTAACTCTTGCTCTTACAAAATAGTCACCAGCTTCAGTTACAAAGAATGGGATAGCGCCCCGATCCTTAAATTTGTCTAGGTTTTCCCAGTTAACCTTATCAGTTGATTTCTGCCATATTGTATCGTTACTGGCCACCATATCTTCGATAGTGTCGTAGTCATAACGTACAAGGGTTGTAAATGGTACTTTCCCTCGAACTACGCTGCTTTCAAGCTTTCCGCTCACGCCAGTACCAAGCACTATTCTCATAAACATAGGGGTAGACGTTAAGGTCTGCTTGTATTCAGGGTGCGGTGATTGAACTGATGCAACCGCGTATATGCCACTGCTTTTTCTAAATATATCTTCTATATTAAGATCAAAGTGTACTTCACCATTATCTTCATTGGTTTTGATTTCAGTAATACGCTGCTCATTACCCTTCTTGTCTTTGTAGGCTAAATAAACATCCCAAACACCCATTTTTGTTGCATCGTAACGGCTATTTTTTTCCTTCCAATTCCACTCGCCTAGATAAGTAGTTAAAGCAACTTTATCAGTGCTAAGAATAATATCATTGCTTTCCATGGTTAAATTCAATGCAACTTTACGCGAAGGTAAAACAATCACTTCTCCACTAGTGCCAGCCTTGTCTTGCGGTGACAAGTTGTAGGTGGCTTCGATCTCTAATGGGTAACGATCAAATACATTTCGTTTATCTACATCATCATCGCGCAATACCCCATACCATTTATAGATAGCTTTATGACTACGCTGCGGCATAAACTTGCTATCAGAGTATTGTCCACGATTTACATTAATATTTACTTCCCCTGCAACTTTCTCTAATGTGTACCTAGCAAGCGCTGGGTTTTCAGGAATAATCCCGTAAACTTTTTTGCCTAATGGGATTATTGGTGACAAATCGAACGTCATTTGCTCTGCAGGTCTTACATCCCATGTTAAGGTTTCATTGCTAACTCTAACTTCTTGCCCGTCTGGGTTTACAACATATGCGCTGTATTCAATTTCACGATCTGAAGTATCAAGTATTGAGCCTGTTACTTTTAAAGCCCACCCTTGCCAAATTGACGTCATGCCATTAGGTAGAGAATCAATTTCTACATAACAGCCTTTTCTTGAATCACGCGCAAGCTCTAGAGCCAAATCTTTTGAGCCAACATAAGTACATAGGTATCTACTTTGGGATACGTAAGCTGTGCCACGTTGAACCTTGTGATAAAGCTCTGCAGAACCCGTTTGAGATTTAATCTTGAATGCTGAAGGTGCATATATGAACTCCTGCGAGAATTCGCCCACATTACCAGCGGTATCTACCGCTTTAATTACAAGAGGGTAAGACTCGCCAGCGGTCAGCGTAGAAAGGCTACCTTGGAAAAATTTAACGTTTGATCTTGGGTTTGCAGTATCATCAACTAAAGTTAATCTCTCCCCACCAAAAGTGGCCTCCGTAATTGTATTGTTTTTATCCCAACCGGGGTTAGCAACAGCTCCAAAATCAGAAGCAAAGTAAATACCCTCAACCATGTTTGCTTTATCACGCAAATAACTCAACTTAATTTTTGGTGCCGTTCGCTGCATAATAAATGTGTCATGCTCATAGTCTGCACCATTTTTGTATTCATCACGCAAATCTAAATCAAACTTGAACGCACCATCCGGTAGCCCATCAAAGCTATAGCGATAGACTATGTAATTTCCATATACATCTACATTTTGCGTTGCAATTCTATTATCTTCATCTAAATTAACCTTGTCATGGATAAAGTAGAAATTGTTCTTATCTACAAGAACTGACTGCTCATATGTAATTTCATTATCAGATTTGATATATAGATATGGATTTTTCAACATCCAGCTTTTATCGTTTATGTTCGTAAACGGGCTGTATACTACAATTGCGACCTCATCTTCGGCTAAAGATATTTCGGTGCCGTTAATATTTTCAGTTAGTGTTCTGCCATCCCTCTTGTTGTTTATTAGCACTTTTTCTAGTCTAGGCGGCGTATAATCCCAATTAAGGTTATGTGTAAACGCGCCCAGATTTCTTTGTTCAAAATAAGGTATGCTTGATTCGATATTAGCCTTTAGTGGAACGCTTCCTGTTTTCTCAGATTGTTGATTTCCAAGAGGGCCAATTTCAGCATCTATACGACAACGATCCAGAGCTTTAGGTACAGTACAAAATGAATCTTTAAATTTAACTATTTGAGCAAAATTTCTCGGTTCTACATTAAATTCTATATTTTTTACTTTTGCGTTGCTGTCTCTAAGAAGGTGCGATGCACCAGAAGTGCTTCTTCCATTGTCATAATTAAGTTTAGTTGAGATAAGGTTAGGAGTTTCAGGCTCTACTACTTGCGAATTTTTCGCTCCAGAAGATAATATAAGTTTTTCATCTACATTATGAAAGACAGAGAGCGACCACTCAAAAAGTTGCTTACCCAACTCTTCAGCGTAGCCGCTTGTTTTCACGCTTTTTCCTATCTGCGTTATGCCTTTAGGTAAACGTGACCATTCTAAGTAGCATTTGGTAACACCATTTGTATCTGTTTTATCAAATGCGTAGAGCATTGCAACATCTCTGTCTCCTGTTATCTCACAACCGCTGAATGAGGTGAATTGTGCCGTTGCTTCTACTAACTCAATTTCATGTAATATTGTATCGTAGTTAATGTTTAATGATGATTTCACAACCCCATCAGGATTTTTTGGCTCAATTTTGTATTCATATTCGGCAAGATCTATCTTTCTATTTTTGTAACCAAAAGCGGATACATTTATATTTAATAATTCATGAGATAAAGACGGCATGTAAGCAGATAAACTCGTGCTGTTGCCACTGCTGGTGCCTTCCTTTCTTGCAGCGGATAGCTTATATGTTACTAAACATATAGGGTTAGAAAATAGGTCTGAATTTTTAGCATCTTCAGGAACAAGAGTTAATGAATGGCAGAAGCTTTCTGAGCTACCACCTAAAGAAAGTGTCGCCTTAAGCTCCTCAACTACCGCCATTGGCTTAGTGTTCACGTTTACGTTACTGTGAAAATCCAAAAATGAGAAACTAGCTACAAGTACCGGTGAATTAGGTGCAGTAGACCCTATTAATAGAGAGCTTTTAACTGCTTTTTCTGTAGTAGTTGGCTCTAACGACAAATTAAACCGTCCGGCATTTGAATCAAAATCATACGCATCAGAAATAGTCTTTGTTTCACCAGGCTTAATCGTTACACCATGAACTTTTATGCTAGCTACTGCGTCAGATCTTAACGTTGCATAAACTGGATAAACCCCCCTAACCGCTGTTCCGTCACCGAGCTTTAAAACCTTTGAGTGTATTGGTTGTTCTCCAGACTCTCGTCTTATTGGTGTTTTAATGTTCGGTATTTTTATAGTATTATTATTTTCTAACGACACTTGAGGTGGCTGATAGTTTATGCTTTTTGAAGTAGTTGATTCATTCCCCTGTTCATCTTTGACAGTAACAGTAAGAGTGTAATTCTCGCTCACATTCGATGATGGAAATAACACCGGGTATAATAAGCCATACTGATTTTGACCACTTAACTTGCGCGAAGCCAAGTAAACATCTTCATCAACTGGACCACCTTGTAAACGAATAGACTTAAATTCTATATCTGAAAATTCGTCAAAAGCAGTAATAGTTACTTCATCAAGGCTTGCTATTGTATTGCTTTCTCCTAAAATATTTATATTTACTGTTGGTTTTGTTCTATCAGATACAATTCGTGCTGCAAATTCAGTGCTAGTTGGGCCATGATTTTCTGCCGCTACAACTGAAACATCAAATGTACCTCCAGGCAAATCTTGCATACTCCACTCGT
>PJEL010001232.1_pt1 | contig 26827 bp, 22 predicted proteins | sample 1853271 | NCBI WGS metagenome assembly PJEL01 (sample SAMN08108733, study PRJNA415343) | Invertebrate metagenome, whole genome shotgun sequencing project. | host: Globobulimina | place: Sweden: Gullmar Fjord | collected 2015-08
ATAAAAATAGTAATATAGAAGTTGTACAAAATATAAAAAATATAGAACTGCTAAATTATGAAAATGAATTATTACAAGTTCTTATTAACCTTTTAAATAATTCAAGAGATGAACTTGTTCAAAAAAATCAAGATTATAAAAAATATATTTTTATAGATATTTTAACAACTAAAAAACATGTCATAATTACAATAAAAGACAATGCATTTGGTATACCAGAAAATATACTAAGCCAAATTTTTGATAGTCATTTTACAACAAAAACAACTCGTGGTGGTACAGGTATTGGATTATACATGAGTAAACAAATAATTGAAAATAGTATGTTAGGAACGCTCAAAGTAGAAAATGTGGATTTTGAATATGAAAAGACTCAGTATACTGGTGCTGAATTTACAATTACACTACCATATACTAAGATTAGTTAGTTAAAAATAAACTAACTATCAATTTTATAGCTAATATAGAGAGTAAGATTTTAATTGTAAATACAAGTTTCTTTCCATCTACTTTATCCCTTATTTTTGTTCCCAAATAAGAACCTATAATAACCCCAATAACCATTACCGTTATGATATCAAGATACTCAGAAAATTTAAAACCAAAATATACAAATACTACAACTTTCATACTATGTGTAATACTCATAAGTAAAGCAGCTGTCGATACTACTTTATCCTTATCTTTATAATCTTTTAAAAGTAATGTAGTAGTAAGTGGTCCCGTTGCACCAACAACTACAGATAACCCTGATTGTAAAAATCCTATAAGATAATAATTCTCATATCTTTTAATCTGATCATTAAATTTTCTTGACCATAATGATAATAAAATGTAAGAACCAATAAATAATGGAATATATTCCATAGATATCACATCAAGTATTAAAGCAAATAAACTTACCCCTAAAATTGATCCAATTACAAATTTAGGTACGACTTGAAACTGAATATGTTTATATCCAAAATAAGCTCGGGAAACATTGCTAAACATTTGAGTAAAGCCATGGATAGGGATAAGTGCTTGAATAGGTAAAAATGATGGTAAAATTGCAATAAGCATCAATCCTCCGCCCATTCCAACAACACCTGCTATAAGTGATGTAAAAACACTAATAAGCCCTAAGGTGATAATTTCCATCGACTTCTTACCTATTATTTTTTATGGATAAAAAGAATCTATCTTTTCACGATGATTTTGGGCCCATTTCTCAAATCCCATAGCATGTTCTTCTTCCATTTTTAATTTTGTCTTTTCATATATTGATTCAGCAATATCCTTTGAAATAACAGCAACACCCTCTTCATCTGCAACTATTACATCACCAGGATTTACAGCAATGCCACCTGCAACAATTGGAGTATTTAAAGGAAAAATCGCTTTTTTAGTTCCAGGCATAGGATGTACACCTCGTCCAAAGATTGGAAACTTCATCTCTTTTACTTCACCGATATCTCTTACAAGACCATCAATAATAAATCCAGCAATACCAAGACCTTTTGCAATAGCACATACATTTCCACCACTTACTGCATAATCCATTGAGTTTGTTTGAGCAACTATGATAGAACCTTTTGGTGCTTCATAGATCGCACGATGAAGTGCTAAATTATCTCCTGGTGCCATATTAACTGTAAAAGCTGGTCCAGAGATCCGTGGGATTTCACTCCACAACTCTTTTATTCCAAAATCCATAAAACTATCTCTTTTTATAGGTCCTGCATAATCACAAGGTGAAAAATCTGCAAATTTATTATAATCCATTTCTACTCCTAAATATCTATAAAAGTATTATACACTGTAAAAATAAATTGATACTTGAAGATGAAAAGTTTTAATGAGTAAGAATAAAAATTAGGCATAAAAAAAGGGAACCCTAACCAAGGGTTCCCTTTTAAAGATTACTATCAAGTAACTACACTTAATGGTGCGGATGAGAGGACTTGAACCTCCACGCCGTAAAGCACCAGATCCTAAGTCTGGCGTGTATACCAATTTCACCACATCCGCATATTTGAATGTAGTTACTTGATAGTAATCAATGGTACTCCCTACACGATTCGAACGTGTGACCTACGCCTTAGAAGGGCGTTGCTCTATCCAGCTGAGCTAAGGAAGCATTTTAATAAATTTACATAATCTCGAATGGGGTAAGTAACCGGGATCGAACCGGCGACCTTCTGAACCACAACCAGACGCTCTAACCGACTGAGCTATACCTACCATAAGTAAATATAAATTTATCAAAAAGTTTTAAAAAAACATGGTCGGAGTGAAAGGACTCGAACCTTCGACCCCCTGGTCCCAAACCAGGTGCGCTACCAGGCTGCGCTACACTCCGAACAAACACTTCAGACATCGTCTTAATGTGGATGGAATTATAATAGAAATCATTTTAATTGTCAAGCATATTCTAAAAGAATTTTAAAATTTGCTTGCCAAAGCGATAAACAAAGGGTTTATCACTTTAGTAAAATTTAACAATTCTATTAGAATTGAATCAATCCATCAATAGGAGAACTAGCTGTTGCATAAGCCTTTTTAGGAATACGACCAGCTTTATATCCAAATCTTCCAGCAATAACAGCTTGTTTAAATGCCTCAGCCATTAACATAGGGTTTTGAGCTTGAGCAATAGCAGAGTTAGCTAAAATACCATCAGCACCTAATTCCATAGCAATAGCAGCATCTGAAGCACAACCTAGTCCTGCATCAACAATTACTGGTACACTTACAGCATCTCTAATAAATGCAATATTATAAGGGTTTTGAATACCAAGTCCTGAACCAATAGGAGCTGCCAATGGCATAATTGCATCAGCTCCTGCATCTTCTAATTTTTTTGCAATAATTGGATCATCACTTGTATATGCCATAATTGTAAAACCATCTTTTTTTAATACTTCACAAGCTTTTATAGTTTCTATAACATCAGGATATAACGTCTTAGCCGCATCACCAATCACTTCAAGTTTAATGATATCTATTCCTGTAGCTTCTCTCATAAGTCTAAATGTTGTAATAGCTTCTTCAGCTGTAAAACACCCTGCACTATTTGGAAGAAGTTTGATATTTGTATCTTTGAAATAATCAAGTAAATTTTCTTCATTTGGATTTGTTATGTTAACTCTTCTAATTGCAACAGTAATTAACTCTGATCCTGATGCTATTGTTGCATCTTTTGTTGTTTGAAATGAATCGTATTTTCCACTTCCTACTATTAATCTAGAATTAAATTCGTAGTTTCCTACTTTTAAAATATTATCGTTCATCTATTTTATTTCCTTTTATTATGTATTATTATCGTATAAATTGACGTATGTTATCGTAATTATCTTTATAGTTTTTTAATCTCTTTAACTAAATCTTGTGGTGACATTGAATAATTATTTCCATCATAATTTGAAGCAGCTATTGTATGTGATAAACTACCATGAATAGTTGACTCTAAGGGACTATATCCTTGAGCTAATAATGAGCCAATTAATCCACATAATACATCACCACTACCGCCTTTACTAAGAACTGAGCTACCTAATGGATTTACATATCTCTTTTTATTATAAGAGATAATAACATTTGTGCCTTTTAGTAGAAGTACAACATTTTTGTATTTTTTAGAAAATATTTCTACATATTTAAATCTATTATTTTGTAATTCTTTTACACTAATATCTGCAAGTTTTGTGATTTTTAATAAACTACAAAACTCTTTAGGATGGGGTGTCATTACTATATTTTTTTGTTCTAAAAGAGCAAGTATATTTTCATCACTAAACAGATCAGCATCTATAACTTTTGGTATATCATTTTGGAGTAAAGTCTTGTCGTATTGAGTTCCAAGTCCCATGCCTATACATAACGCAGTGGTATTTGAAGGGATTGTTGTATTTTGCATAATATAGTTCGGTACTTTTTTAATGGTATCAGATATAGCAGTAATCAGACCACATCCAAATGCAAATCCTGCATCAGCAGATAATAATCCAGCTCCTGCTTTTTCACCAACAACTACACATAAGTGTCCATATGTCCCTTTATTAGATATTTTATTGTCTCTTACTGGAAGTTTTAAATCTTCCTTTTCTAATAAAAAGTACGGAGTTTTTTTCTCATAAAGCTCTCGTTGTATCCCTAAATCAGCAACTATAATATCACCAACATATTCTTTTGCAATATCGGTAAAAAGAGACTTTTTTAATGCCCCCATTGTTATAGTTATGTCCGCATAAAAAGCATTTTGATTTACTTGTCCTAAACTATTAATACCACTTGGAATATCACAGGCAATTTTAAATGCTTTTAATTTATTTAATGACTTGATGATAGATGATGATTGGTCATTTAAATCTCTATTGAGTCCTGAACCAAATAAACAATCAACAACAACATCACAAGCTTTCATTTTAGATGAAACTTTAATATTTAAGCGCTCACATCTTTTTAATTGTAGCTTAGCCATCTCTGATTTAACTCCAAAAGGAATATATACAATAATTTTATATTTCTTATATAGTAATCTAGCAAGTGTAATACCATCTGCGCCATTATTCCCAGCACCACATATTATTAAAATTTTCTGATTTTTTTTACACTTTTTATCAATAAAATTCATCATAGAAGTACTTGCATGTTCCATAAGAATATCTTCACTTAAATGATATTTTTCATAACATCTTTTATCTAGACTATTTACTTCATTGTAGATATTTTGCATCTTTTCTTCTTTGTTATTTTTTTCGAAACTTCCAACCATTAGCTTCTAAAACCTCTATGATTTTCTCTTTTTTATCACCTTGAATTTCTAGCCACTCATTATTTATAGTACCACCACAACCAAGTTTTGATTTTAATAGTTTTAATATCTCTTTTTTTTCTTTTTCATCTATTAAAAATCGCCCTACTAAAGTAACAGGTTTTCCACGTCTTTTTTCAAATGTAAATACAAGTTGGTGTTCATTTTTACTCATTTTTTCATATGTATTTGGATTTGAAGTTGATTTACGTATACTCTTTTTTGGTTCTTTTATCTTCTGCTTTTCCCAAACTTCTCCGCTAAGATCTGCTCCCATTTCAAACATAATTATTCCTAAATTAATTTTATAGATATAAAAAAAGGGACTTTAGAGTCAAACTCTAAAATCCCTTTTTAATCATTATTGATTATTATATATTATAATAAACTATTGATTTTGTCAGCAAAAACTTGTTTTGAAGAAGCTCCAACCATAGTATCAACAATCTCACCATCTTTCATGAATACGATTGTAGGGATAGATCTAACACCAAATTGTGTGCTTAATTCTTGTTGCTCATCTGTATTTACTTTACAGATATTTGCTTTTCCTTCAAATTCTTCAGCTAATTCTTCAATAACTGGAGCAATCATTCTACAAGGACCACACCATGGTGCCCAGAAGTCTACTAAAGATACTCCTTCTTTTGTTGTTGCTTCGAAATTATCATTTGTTAATTCTATATATTTTCCCATTTTCTTTCCTTTGTATTTCTTTTATTGCAAAAATTGTACTCTATTTTTTCTTTATTTAAACTTTCTATAACAAACTATAAATGATATTTTGGGTAAAATCACGTAATAAATTAAATACGGATAAATATTATGAATATTAGAAAAGAATACTTAGATTTTTTTGCTTCAAAACAACACAGTATAATTAAAAGTGCACCACTAGTTCCTGATGATGCTACACTACTTTTTACAAACGCAGGAATGGTACAATTTAAAGATATTTTTACTGGTGCAGTTCCAGTACCAGAAAATCCTAGAGCTACATCTTGTCAACTATGTGTACGTGCAGGTGGAAAACATAATGATTTAGAAAATGTTGGTTATACAGCACGTCATCATACACTTTTTGAGATGCTTGGAAATTTTTCTTTTGGTGATTACTTTAAAAAAGAAGTTATTGCTGATGCTTGGGAATTCATCACACAAAACCTTGCATTACCTGTAGATAAATTATGGGTAACTATCCACGATTCTGATGATGAAGCTCATGAATTATGGAAAAAACATATAGCAGAAGATAGAATTATTAGATTTGGAGATAAAGATAACTTTTGGTCTATGGGTGACACAGGTGCTTGTGGACCTTGTAGTGAAATTTTCTATGATCAAGGTGAAGAAAACTTCAACGGTCCAGAAGATAAAATGGGTGGAGAAGGTGATAGATTTTTAGAGATTTGGAACCTTGTATTTATGCAATACGAAAAAGATGCTCAAGGGAACTTAAATCCACTACCTAAACCATCTATTGATACAGGTATGGGACTAGAAAGAGTAGTTGCTATTAAAGAAGGTGTTTTAAATAACTTTGATAGTAGTACTTTCCAACCAATCATTAAAAAACTTGAAGAGATTTGTGATACTAAACTTACAGATAAAAACATTGGTAGTTTTAGAGTTATTGCAGATCATATAAGAACTGTTGCATTTATGTTATCTCAAGGTATTTTATTTGATAAAGTAGGACGTGGTTATGTTGCAAGAAGAATTCTTAGACGTGCTGTAAGACATGGTTATTTATTAGGATTTAGAAAAGCATTTATGGCTGATATCATAGATACACTTTGTGATATGATGGGTGAGTCATACCCAGAATTAAATGAGAAAAAAGCATTTATACAAGAACAAGTTTTATTAGAAGAACAAAGGTTTTTCAAAACTATTTCAAGTGGTATGGAGCTATTTAATGCTGAACTTAAAAATACTAAAGAGATTTTTAGTGGAGAAGTAGCGTTTAACCTTTATGATACTCATGGTTTCCCATTAGATTTAACAGAAGATATGTTAAGAGAAAAAGATTTAAAAGTTGATAACGAAACTTTTGACACATGCATGAATGCACAAAAAGCAAAAGCAAAATCAGCATGGAAAGGTAGTGGAGATGCTACATCATCTGGAGATTTTAAAAGTATTTTAGATGAGATAGGAAAAAATGAATTTGTTGGATATACAAATATCAGAACAAAATCTACTATTGTTGCACTTCTAGATGAAAACTTTAAAAGAGTTACACAATTAGATGAAAAACAAATTGGTTGGATGATGTTAGATAAAACACCTTTTTACGCTACGAGTGGTGGTCAAAATGGAGATGTTGGTGCTTTAGAAGATGGTGAACATATAGCTATTATTACAGAAACAAAAAAATTCTTTGATATGAATATGTCTCAAGTTGAAGTTGCTAGTTCAACATTAAAAGTTGGAGAAGTTGTTGAAGCTGTAGTTGTAAATAGAGGTGAAGTTTCTAAACACCATAGTGCAACACATCTTTTACAAAGTGCTTTACGAATGGTTCTTGGGGATACAGTATCTCAAGCAGGTAGTTTAAATGACGACAAAAGATTACGGTTTGATTTTACATACCCTAAAGCTATGAGTACAGCACAAATCGAAGAAGTACAAGATTTAGTTAACTCTATGATTGCAAGAGGACTTACTGGTAGTGTAGAAGAACTTCCAATAGAGCAAGCAAAAACAAAAGGTGCCATTGCTATGTTTGGTGAGAAATATGGTGATTCTGTGCGAGTTGTTGAATTTGGAGATGTGAGTGTAGAATTTTGTGGTGGTACACATGTTAAAAATACTGGACAAATTGGTAGTTTTTATATCACAAAAGAATCAGGTGTAAGTGCAGGTGTACGACGGATAGAAGCTGTTGTTGGATTAAGTGCTATTAACTATGTTCAAAATGCTATGAAGAAATTATCTTTAATAGAAACAGAAGTAAAAAATAAAGATATCATTGAAGGTATCACTAAACTTAAAAAACAAATCAAAGATTTAAAAACTGAATTAAAAGATGCACATGAAAATGTTACTACTCCATTAGAAGAGATTGAAATTAATGGCGTTAAGGTTGTGGTTGATATTGTAGAAAATGGTGATATTAAAAAACTTGTTGATGATATGAAAAATGGTCATGATAAAATTGCAACTTTATTACTTCAAGCTAAAGGTGATAAAGTAATGCTTGTATCAGGCGTTAAAAATGCTTCAGTTAAAGCTGGTGATTGGATCAAAAAAATTGCCCCTATCGTAGGTGGTGGCGGTGGTGGTCGTCCAGATTTCGCACAAGCTGGTGGAAAAGATGCTAGTAAAATTAAAGAAGCTAAAATAGCTGCATTAGAATACATCAAACAAGAATTAAATTAATCATAATAACAATTAGATAAATATGAAATATCTTTTATTTATATTTATCTCTGTCATACAACTTTATTCTCTTGAGTTTAAAGTTGCTTCATATAATGTAGAAAACTTTTTTGATCTACATTATGATAAAACTGAATATAAAGAATTTATACCTCATTCCAAAACATGGAATAAAACCTCATTTAAAAATAAATTACAAAATATTACAAAAACTATCAAAGATTTAGATGCAGATATCTTAGCACTTCAAGAGATAGAGTCTCAAAAAGTATTAGATGCTATTATTAAAATAAATCCAAAATATAAATATATCTCCTTTCTAAAGAATAAAGATTCAGCTATTGGTATGGCACTTTTAAGTAAATACAAAATAGTTTCAAGTAAATCAATCATTGTTGATAAACACGATAAATTTTCAAGAGATATCCTTAAAGTAAATTTACTTATAGAGAACAAACCACTCATTATTTATGTTAATCATTGGCGATCAAAAAGAGCAGCAGAATCAAAAAGAATCAAATATGCGCTAGCACTTAAATCAGAAATAGATAAACAAAAAACAGACTATATTATACTTGGAGATTTAAACTCCAACTACAACGAATATCAAACATTTAAATATAATAAAAAATTAAATGACACATTCGGTATAACTGGAATAAATCAAATTCTAAATACTACAGTAAAAGAAAACTTTGTCCAAAAATCTAATATTTTGACTTACAAGAAAAAAGTGCATTTTAACACGTGGCTTGAGTTAAAGAAAAATAAACGTTTCAGTGCAAAATTCAAAAATAACAATAACACTCCTGATAATATTCTTTTATCTGCAAATTTATTTGATAACAAAAATATTTCATATGTAAATAACAGTTTTCAAGTTTTTACCCCTACCTATCTTTTTAAGAACAATAAAATCTATAGATGGAATCGTTCCAAAAACAGCGGATATTCAGATCATTTACCAATTTATGGATATTTTTCAACTACGAAACAAAACTTTACTTTTAAAAAGAGAGATAAAGGGTTCAACAATAAAAAAAATAAAATTAACTACCTTTATGATATAGAACAAATCTCAGATTATAGGTTAGAGAATGTAACAGTAGTTTATAAAGCACCCAAAATAGCTATAATTAAACAAACACATAATGATATAAGGCTATTATGATTTATAAGCCATCAAATGCTCTTAAAATTGGTTTTAACTATGATTTAACTGTCAATAAGATTGATGAATACAATGGTTTAAAAGAGATTAAAAAAGTTTCAGATATTAAAGAAAATCATCCTATTATCTCATTTAAAAAGTTCTATTTAGATGGAAATTCTATAGACTTACATAATGAACAATTACTCAATAACATTGTATATAATATTCAAGGTATATACAAAAAAAGATATTTATATTTTGATAAGAAAAAAATACGATTGTATTTTAAAAAGGGAATAAAAAAACCAGAAGATGGAGATCAAATCTCGATATCTTCTGGTCATTTAAGTATTTACAAATCTACTATGCAAATTGTTTTACATAGAGATATCGACTTTAAAGTTTTCTAAACTATTTAGTACCCAATACGTTTGAAATAACATTATATAGTGTAGGAATATCTGTTTTACCAACAAATCCATCAATTCCTATTCTATTCATTTTATCTTTAACAGCATCTGTTGTCATACTTGAATTAACAATAACAGGAATATGAGCATATTTTGAACTATCTTTAATAAACTTAGCTACTTGATAACCATCTGTACCTGGCATTTCAATATCTGTAATAATTAAACCAACATCATTTGGATCCTTAATCTCTTCTAATCTATCAATTAAATCTCCTCCATTAACAGACATTACAAAATTTGCTTTTGCTTTTTTCAAGAATTGATTCATCACTTCTCTAGCAACTGCACTATCTTCTGCAACAAGAATTATTTTTTCATTGTTTACTGGTGCTGTAACATATCTTTCTAAATCACTTGCATTAATATCTGTCCAACCAATATCTGATAAAAGTTGTTCGGCATTAAATACTGTACAAAGATTATCTTTTTTATCAATCTCTACATATGTTGTGTATGTAACTTTTGAGTTTTGATTTTCTGAGTTAATCAGTTCTGCTGTTGTTTTTTCTACAATATTTACCATATCTTTTACTAAAAAACCAACTTGTTTATGATTAAACTCACAAAATATAATAAGTTTGTATTCATTCACTGGTAAAGATTTATAACCTAACCATCTATCAAGATTGATTAATGTAATAGGTTCCCCTCTAATAGTTGCTATACCTTGTATAACATCTGTATCTGTAGGAGTATCTGTTATAGTTATCTCTTCCGTAATAATAAATGCTTTAATTTTTGCAATATTTATAGCATACATCTCACCATGACCAGTATAAAATACCGCCAGTTGTTGTACATTACGAAGGTGTGCTTGTGTTAACTGCTCTACACTATCACTAATTCCACTCATATAAATCCTTTTAGATTACGTTTAATCTATTTTATCTGTTTTTCACTTAATATTTTTTTAACTGCTATACTACACATAGCCAGACCAAAAGCCCCTGTAACCCCAACAAAACTGCCGAGTTCTTTACAGTTCGGATTTTCACTACTAAAGACAACTTTAAAACTTTTTCTAAATCTATCTTTTTTTAACATATCACGTATTTTTCTAGCAAAAGGATCATTGTATGTTTTAAAAATATTTATGTACTCTATCTTTGTTGGATCAAATCTTTTTGCACTTCCAGTTGTAGAAATCAATTTTTTATGATACTTTTTAATCAATTCAACTTTCATAGGGATATCATCAATAGCATCTAAAATAAAATCATACTCACTCATATCAAAAGTATCTATCCATTCTTGCGTCACTTTTTGATTAATTGCTGTTACATTTGGATATAAAGTTTTTAAATGATCTACTTTAACACTACCAATAGCACCTGGTGTTTCACTTCCCATTTGTCTATTTTGATTTGACTCTTCGTATATATCAAAATCTACTATTGTAATATTTGTTACACCAGTTCTATATAATCCATCAAGAGCAAAACTACCAACTCCACCAACACCTAATAATATTACTTTCGCATTTTGTAATACCTCAAAATCACTACCAAACAATTTTTTACTTCTACTATATTTCAATTTCTATTCTTCCTTCTGTTCTTGTATCTTTAGCACGTATAACTGCATCATCTAACTTTTCCATTACTGTCTCTGATGTATCAGAATCCTCAATTTGTGTAATCCCAAAAGATATAATAGTTTGAGAATCATATGTTGTTTCTAAACTAATTATTGTTTCTATTTTCTCAGCTAAAATCATAGCCCCACTGAGTGATGTACCTGCTGTTAAAATAATAAATCTTCCATCATTGAACTTACCAAAGTTATCATTTGTTCTAATTTTTTTAAGAACTAAATCACCTAAAAATTTATTTAATTCTTCTAAATCACCTGATGATGTAATATCTATTAAAATACATGAAAATTCTGATTTATATCGTATCGCTCGTGATAATTCTTTTTCCAAAATATCTTTAATAAATGATTCTTTATATGCACCACTTATAGCATCTTTTTCTATAATATCAACTATATTCTTTATCGATACACCTTTATCATCATTATCAGTCATATCATGTTTATAATCAGCATTATGATTACGTATATGAAACATCAAGAATGTTGTATAAATAAACGTACTTAACAATACATTACCAATAACGATTGCATTAAACATCTCTTTATAGATAAATGTATCAGGTAAAGAGTGAACCATAATAATGGCTAACGCTCCTTTAGTCCCAGAATACGTTAATGCTCTTGCCCATCTAAAGGGAAGTTTTAATTGTATTATCATACTTGTTGTTAATGCAAATCTAATTATTGTAGTTAAAGCAAATATTATTAATATCTCTTTCCAATAATTCAATAATGAAGGCATATCAATTATATTTGCCAAAATTGTAAATACAATTGCATTTGCAAAAATCCCTATAAATTCAGACTCTTTTTTATATTCCCTAAAATCTTTTTTTGTAAGTGCTGGTACACTATTAATCAATTTCATTAAAGAGGATTCTAAATCATTCTCTTCTATATGTACTAGATTATGATTTAGTCTCAGTTCTTTTTTTACTAAATACTTAAAAGTCAATACAGATGTAACAATTGATAAGATACCAGCTATTTGGAAATGTTCTGCAATCATAAATGAAATAATTACAATAAGATAAATAACAAGTAATTGATCAAATGAATTTTTCAATATTTTTATAGTGTAATAACCTATGTAAGCGACCATTATTCCAATAAATGTTGATAAAAATAAAACTTTTATAAGTGTAGTATTGATATCTATTATTGTTAAAGTACCACCACTTATCATAGGCATAGCAATAAAGTAAAATATAATTAATGCTGTAACATCATTAAACAGTGATTCTGATTCTGCATAAATTTTTAGTTTTTCGGGTAATTTAAATTTAGACATAATACTCGAAACGGTAATAGCATCTGTAGCCATAAGCATTGAAAATAAGGCGACTAACATACCTACGGTAAATTGATATTCTGGTAGTATTAAAGGAGTTACAAATACTGCTATAGTTATAGAGATAATTACTGCAAAAAATGCTAAAAAAATTATCTCTTTATAATGTTTTTTTAATTCATCTACTGAGATATTTAAAATATCAGGTAATAAAATAACGGGTAACATCAAGTATAAGATATCATCAAATTTATCATCAGATAAATTAATGATTGTAGGGAAGAAGTGAGATAAGACAAATGATAAAACAATTAAACTAAGAGTTGAAGGTACTTTTGTAAAATTTTCAATTATACGAGATAATAAAATGAATACTAGTAAAATTGTAAACAACAGTAACACATTCTCTCCTTTAGTAGATTAGACCCTCTTTTAAAAGTGCTTGTTTAACATTGTACATCTGTCTATGTTTATCATTACACCAAGCAGGTGATAATAATGAACTATCACTAATTCCAGCTGTTACTCTGGACATAGAGATATCATCGGGAATCATTTTGATAGCTTTAACTAAAGTATCAAGATATAACTCTTCAGATATTGGTTCAAATTTACCTTTTTTATATATATTTGTTAATAATGTATTTTCAACTACATACAAAGGATGAATTTTAATAGAGTCTACATTTAGACGTATTGTCTCTTTTACACCATGAAGCATCATCTCTTGAGTTTCATCAGGTAATCCAAATACTAAATGTCCACATACTAAAAGATTTCTCTCTTTCGTTTTTGTAATCCACTCTTCAATATTTGCAAAATCATGTCCACGATTAATTTTTTCTAATGTTACATCGTAAACTGATTGAATACCATATTCTAGCCATACTTCTGTTTTTTTTGACAACTCTTCTAAATAATCTAAAGTTTCATCTGTAATACAATCTGTTCTTGTACCGATACTTAGTCCTACTACATCATCAAAACCTAAGGCTTTAGTATATAAAGCTTTTAGTGTATCAAGAGGAGCATACGTATTTGTAAATGATTGAAAATATACGATAAATTTTTTTGCACCAAACTTATTTTGTAATCTCTCTTTTGTAGCATCAAATTGTGTTTGCAATTGTAATAATTGTTTCCCTAAATGAGGATTTTCGACACTTCTTAAATTTAATTTGAATTTAGATTTATCTACTTGATTTGGAGAGAATGATTCATTTTCACAAAAAGTACAACCACCTTTAGCGACTGTACCATCTATATTTGGACACGTAAATCCAGAGATACTGATAGGAACTTTATAAACTTTTTCACCATGTTTTTTTTTCCAGTATCTACCAATAGTATTTATATTTTTCATTAAGTGTGTTTCTATTCCTATTCTACGAAATAATCGCCATCGAAACTAACCATAGAGTAGTTTCTATCACGTCCTAATGCACCTTTTAAATCATCAATAGATAGATATTCTAAAGAATCAGCTTCTATATATTCTTGAACTTCATCTTGTGTTTTCATTGCATTAATTAACTCTTCTTTTGTAGGTGTATCGATACCATAAAAACATGGGTATTCTATTTTTGGAGAAGCAACTCTAAAATGAACTTCAGCAGCACCTGCATCTTTTAACATTTTAACTATTCTTTTACTTGTAGTACCACGAACAATACTATCATCAATTACTACAAGTTTTTTACCTTCAATAAGAGATTTCATTGGGCTAAGTTTCATCTTAACTTTCATATTTCTCATTGCTTGTGTTGGTTCAATAAACGTTCTTCCAACATAATGATTTCTAATAATCCCTAATTCAAAAGGGATACCAGATGCTTTTGCATATCCTAAAGCTGCTGGAACCCCACTATCTGGAACTGGTATAACCATATCCGCATCAATAATATCTTTATCATTTAATGCTAAGGCTTTACCCATCTCTTCTCTTACTGCATAAACATTTTTACCATCAATATCACTATCAGGTCGTGCGAAATAAATATACTCAAATGCACATGGTCTAAACTCTTTTGTATCATCTAACATAATAGATTCTGCATCAGGAAATTCTTCACTAAAAATTAACATTTCACCAGGTTTAACATCTCTTACAAATTCAGCATCCACAAGATCAAAACAACAAGTTTCACTGGCAACAATATATCCACCAGATCTTAGTTTCCCAATACTTAATGGTCTAATTCCATGAGGATCTCTAATAACAAATAGTTTGCTTCTACTTTGAATCATAAAGTTGTAAGCACCTTTTAATTTTGTTAATGATTTTGTAATTCTGTCTCTTAATTTATCTTGACTAGATTTCGCAATTAAGTGAATTAGATTTTCTGTATCCATACCAGTTTGGAAAATAGAACCTTCATCAATAAGTCTTTTTCTAACTTCATTTTTATTTACAAGATTACCATTATGAACAATTGATATCTCACCAAGTTTATATTTTGCTTGAATAGGTTGTGCATCAAAAACACTATCACTTCCTGCAGTTGAATATCTATTATGACCTATTGCCATATTTCCTTGAAGTAATTTAAAAGCTGATTCATCAAATACATCTCTAACAAATCCTCTATTTTTAACAGTAACTATTTTTTTAGAATCAGATCCACCAGCACTAATACCAGTTGCTTCATGACCTCTATGTTGCATTGCAAATAATGCAGCAGATGCTAACTTCGCAGCATCATCGTTTCCGTATATTCCTACTATAGCACACATATTATAGTCCTAAACAATCGTTAATACTGTATAAACCAGCTTCTTGATGAACAACCCATTTAGCTGCTTTAATTGCACCTTTACTAAAAGTATTTCTAGCAGTTGCTGTGTGATTTAATTCAATAAACTCACCATCATTATAAAATCCAGCTGTGTGACGACCAACAATATCACCACCTCTTAAACTCATAACAGCGATTTCATCTTTTGTTCTAGCACCGATGATTCCATCTCGCCCAGAAACTCTAACAGCATCAAGGTCTAAACCTCTTGCATCAGCTGCATGTTCTGCTAATGTTAATGCTGTTCCACTTGGGCTATCTACTTTATGTCTATGGTGTTGTTCTACAATTTCACAGTCAAAGTCTGCTAATGTTTTAGAGGCTAAAGCAACTAATTTATTTAAAACTGCAACTCCTAAACTCATATTAGTAGAGTAAAGAATAGGTACAACTTTACTAGCTTCGATTAAAAGATTTTTTTGGTGTTCATTAAATCCAGTAGTTGCAATAACTAATGGTTTTCCAGCTTTATTTTGTACTATTGTTGATAATAACTCTTCTGTAGCAACTGGTGCTGAAAAATCTATTACTACATCAGAAGCGTTTAACACAGTTTGCATATCATTTGTTACTACTGTATCTTCTGGTAAAGTTTTTGTAAGTTCGTCAAATACATGAACACTTCCTACACAAGCTATTTCATCATTCGCTAAATCATCTATAAGTAAAGAACCAACTCTACCTGTACTTCCTAAAATTCCAACTTTTAACATCATTATATCCCAAGGTTTTATTTAATTATTCGCATTATACCCTTTTTGTTTTAAATTAACTCACTATAAGTTTTTGTTACCTATATAGTTTTATATTTGTTTAATTATAAAGTATAGAAATACTCCAGCTTGTACTGTTTAAAGTGAAATAGGTATAATGCCAAAATGAATCAAGAATTATATTTTTTACGCTCAACTGAGCAATACCTAGCAAAAGAGTTACTGTATTATGCAGCCCATTTAGATAATAGTAATAAGCCCCTTAGTGATTTTCCTGAGTTAAAGCAATATGAGGAACATTTTGGCTCTTGTGATGGAGATATAGGTGTATATATCCTATCCGATGCAAAAGTAGCAGGTGCTGCTTGGGTAAGAGTACTACCTAGGGGAAAGGCATATGTAAATGATGACACCCCAGAACTTATTCTTTCAATTAAACCAGACTTTAAGAGAAAAGGTATTTCTCACGCTTTATTGCAACAACTTTTTATAGAAACAGCTAAGCTATATTCACAAATCAGTGTATCAGTTAGAGATATTCCCTCTGTAATTAAATTTTATGAAAAATTAGACTTTATAAAATGTGAAAATACGGAGCATGAAAATGCACTTGGAGTTGCTTCTTTTATTATGTTAAAAAAGCTTAAGCACATAAATGAGGAAAAAGAAGTAAAACACCTTGAAGAAGAGTGTTTTAGAAGGTCGTATAGTTAAAGACTGAAAATAGAGGGAACTAACTTGCTCCCTCACCTTTTTTATAAAGGATTATTTTGTAAATATTCGTGTGCCATATATGAGCTTCTAGCATATGGAGTACTATGTACAAATTCAAATCCCATATCCATAGCTAGTTTTTTATATCTTGCAAATTGATCAGGATGAACAAATTCTACAACTTTTTCATAATCTCCTGATGGAGCTAAATATTGCCCAATACTTAAAAACTTACACCCTACTTCAATAAGATCTTCAAATACTTTTACCATCTCTTCTTCAGTCTCACCCAATCCAACCATTAAAGCACTTTTAGTTTTAATTTTATCTCCACCAATCTCTTTAAGTCTTTTTAAAACTTTGATCGATCTTTCATATGATGCATTTTTTCTAATTTTATAAAATCTAGGTACAGTTTCAATATTGTGTCCAATAATTACGGCTCCACTATCAACTGCTCTTTGTAATGATTCTTCTTTTGCTTTAAAATCTGGAATTAAAATCTCTACTTGTGTTCCAGGTGATTTCTCTAAAATATCTTGAGTTACTCTATAAAACTGTTCTGCACCACCATCTTTTAAATCATCTCTTGCTGGACTTGTAATAACAACAAATTTTAAACCAAGGTGTAATACTGATGTAGTTACTTTTTTAATCTCTGATAAATCTACTTCAGTTGGTAATCCAGTTAATACATTACAGTATCCACATCGTCTAGTACAAATGTTTCCCAAAATTAAGAATGTCGCATTTTTATTTGCATAACACTCACTAATATTTGGACATTTTGCTTCTTGACAAATAGTATGTAATCCACCAACATCTTTTAAAAGGTTTTCCATCTCAATTTGTGCATTAGGTGTAATCTTTTTTCTTAACCATTCTGGTTTTTTAAATTCACCTTTTTTAAACTCTACTTTTTTTAAATCTATTTTACTTGTTGTAGTCATATTTTTCCTTTAATAATAATTTCTTTTTATTTTCTTCAATTTCACTCAATTTTGAGTAATTTAATTCAATATCGAACGTTTCTTGAAATGATTCGATTAGTAATCTTTTAACTTTTTCGTAGTCTAATTGGATATTAAAGTCCTCTAAAGTGTAACCAATTTTCCCATTTAGACTTTCGTCATCATTCCTAAAAATGGGTATAGAACCATGTTGAAAGATCGCTTTTTTTGTTCTTCTTTGTGCATTTCCACCAATTTTTTTACCATTTACTAGTATGTCATACGCTTCAAAACCAACTTGACAGTACTCATTTTTTGACAGTTCCATACCCTCAAAATCTTTCACATATTTTGCATCTAGACCCAATTTTTCGTAAAATTTTAATAGAAAAGAACAAATCTTTTCATAAGATTCTTTTATATTAAAACCTTCCAAAAGTGAAGTTGGTATCACTAAAGAATATGATAAATCATGTCCATGAAACAACACTCCTCCACCTGTAATTCTTTTTGCATAATTACCTTTATATACTGAAGTTATTGGATAATTTTCAAATTTTTGTGAAACTCCAATTGTAAAAGAATTTTCCCAAGAATAGAGTCTTAGTATTGGTTCATTTCCATCTTCATATGAAGACAATAATGCATCATCTGTTGCCATATTTTCTTTTGCACTCAAACTATCATGCTGAATTACCCGAAAGCAACTTTTTTTGTGTATCATTACAAGTGTACCTTTATATGTATTATTTGATATTATATTTATAATAAGAGTAATTAATAATCTTTAGTTATATTAATTATAAGTTAATTTGATTATAAATTCGACTAAAAAATAAATTTTATTTACTTTTTTTCGTGACTAGTATAATTCTTTTATTATTATACTTTACTTAAGCTATAATATTAGGTTATATATGTTCACGCATACTTAACCTATTATTTGCCTATGATATCATATAATTGTTATGTCTACCCAGTATAATGGGAAGATAATTTGAATGTTTTATTCGAATTTTTTTATAGCTTTACATTATGTTTTTACGAATAGGACATAAGATAGGCTTATTACTTTAATTACAAGGAATTATATATGTTAAACTTAAACGATGTTAATCCAGAAGAAACTCAAGAATGGATTGATGCTCTAGAAGCAGTAATCGAAGAAGAAGGTGGTGAAAGAGCTCACTTTCTAGTTAGTCAACTAATTGACAATGCACGAAGAAATGGTGCAGATATCCCTCATAGTGGTAACACAGCTTACTTAAATACTATACCTGTTAATCAAGAACCAAAGATGCCAGGTGATAGAGATTTAGAGAGAAAAATTAGATCTATCATTAGATGGAATGCACAAACAATGGTTTTAAGAGCATCTAAAAAAGACTTAGAACTTGGTGGTCACATTGCATCATTCCAATCATCTGCAACTATGTATGATGTTGCATTTAATCACTTTTTCAAAGCACCAAATGAAAAAGATGGTGGAGATTTAGTATTTTACCAAGGACATATTGCTCCAGGTATCTATGCAAGATCATTTGTAGAAGGAAGACTTTCAGAAGCACAAATGGACAACTTTAGACAAGAAGCATTTGCTGATGGTTTATCTTCTTATCCTCACCCAAAACTTATGCCATCTTACTGGCAATTTCCAACTGTATCGATGGGACTTGGACCAATCCAAGCTATTTACCAAGCAAGATTTTTAAAATACCTTACAGATAGAGGTATAAAAGATTGTTCTGAGCAAAAAGTATATTGTTACATGGGTGATGGTGAGTGTGATGAGCCAGAATCTTTAGGTGCAATTGGTCTTGCAGGTAGAGAAGGGTTAGATAACTTAGTATTCGTTATTAACTGTAACTTACAAAGACTAGATGGTCCAGTAAGAGGAAATGGTAAAATCATTCAAGAGTTAGAGAGTGAATTTAGAGGAGCTGGTTGGCAAGTTCTTAAAGTAGTATGGGGTAGAAAATGGGATGAACTTTTAGCTAAAGATACATCTGGTAAATTACTTCAACTAATGGAAGAAACTGTTGATGGTGAGTACCAAAACTTTAAACAAAAAGGTGGAGCGTACACAAGAGAGAAATTCTTTAATAAATACCCAGAAACTGCAAAACTTGTTGAAAACATGAGTGATAACGAAATTTGGGAACTTAATAGAGGTGGACATGATCCAGTTAAAGTATATGCTGCTTATAAAAAAGCTCAAGATACTAAAGGTGTTCCATCTGTAATTCTTGCTAAAACTGTAAAAGGTTACGGTATGGGTGAAGCTGCTGAGGGTAAAAATATTGCTCATGGGGTTAAAAAAGTAGATACATCGGTATTAAGACAATTTAGAGATAGATTTGATATCCCTATTTCAGATGAAGATGTTGAAAACTTAAAATACTACAGACCAGCAGAAGATTCTCCTGAATACAAATATATGCAAGAACATAGAAAAGAATTAGGTGGTTTTGTTCCTCAAAGAAGAGAAAAATTCTCAAAAGCTTTAGAGATTCCTGCATTAGAAAAATTTGATGCAGTATTAAAAGGAAGTGGAGATAGAGAAATTTCTACAACTATGGCATTTGTAAGAGTTTTAAATATCTTAGTTAAAGATAAAAAAATTGGTAAAAATATTGTTCCTATTGTTCCAGATGAAGCTAGAACATTTGGTATGGAAGGTATGTTTAGACAATTAGGTATTTATGCAAACGAAGGTCAAAAATATATCCCACAAGATAAAGATCAAGTTGCTTACTATAAAGAAGATAAAAAAGGTCAAGTACTTCAAGAAGGTATTAATGAGCTTGGAGCTATGGGTTCTTGGACTGCAGCAGCTACATCTTACTCTGTAAATGATTGTCCAATGATTCCATTCTACATTTTCTATTCTATGTTTGGATTCCAAAGAACTGGTGATATGTGTTGGGCTGCGGCAGATCAAAAAGCTAGAGGTTTCTTAGTTGGTGGTACTTCAGGTAGAACTACACTTAATGGTGAAGGTTTACAACATGAAGATGGTCATTCACATATCATTGCAAATACTATCCCATCTTGTGTATCTTACGATCCAACATATGGTTATGAAGTTGCAGTTATCGTTCAAGATGGTATGAACAGAATGTATGGTGAAGCTCAAGAAGATATTTACTACTACTTAACAACATTAAATGAAAACTATAAACAACCAGCTATGCCAGAAGGTGCTGCTGAAGGTATTTTAAAAGGTATTTATAAATTTAGAACTATAGAAGCTAAAAATGATTATAAAGTTAAATTATTAGGTTCTGGTACTATTTTAGAGCAGGTGAGAAAAGCTGCTGAAATTTTAGCTGCAGATTACGGAATTGCATCTGAACTTTACTCTGCTACTTCATACAATGAATTAACAAGAGAAGCTCAAGCAATTGAAAGAGAAAACTTATTGAATATTGATGCTGAAGATAAAATTGCTTATGTAGATCAAGTACTAGGAAGTGATGATGAAAATATCATTATCTCTGCTACAGATTACATGAAAGCATATTCTGAACAAATTTCACCATTTGTTAAAGGTTCATTCAAAGCACTTGGTACTGATGGTTTTGGTAGATCTGATTCAAGAGCTAACTTAAGATCATTCTTCGAAGTTGATACAGACTTTATCGTATTTACTACATTAGCACAATTAGCTAAAAATGGTAAAATTGAAAAATCAGTGGTAGCAGAAGCTATGAAAAAACATAATATTGATCCTACTAGAATCAATCCATTACACGCCTAAGGAGTAAAAGATGAGTACTATTCAAGATATATTTATTCCAGATTTAGGTGGAGATACAGATGTTGATTTAATTGACATTATGGTGGCTGTCGGAGATACTGTTGAAGTTGAAGATGGTTTAATTACATTAGAAACAGAAAAAGCTTCTATGGATGTTCCTACAACACATACTGGTGTTATTAAAGAAATTTTAGTAGAAGTTGGTGCAAAAGTAAATTCTGGTGATTTAATCGCTAGAATTGAATTACAAGATGATTCAAGTGCAAGTGAAGTTGTTGCCGCTCCTATTGCAGCTGCGACATCTGGTTCTACATCATTAGAAGCAGCACAAGCAGAACTTCAAGCAGTTTCAAATGCAAACGCTGAAATCTCTTGTCAATTTGTTGAAGAGCAAACTATATGTTCGGTTGTTGAAGAGGTTTATATTCCTGATTTAGGTGGTGACACTGATGTTGATTTAATTGACATTATGGTAGCTGTTGGTGATCATGTAGAATTTGACGAAGGTTTACTTACATTAGAAACTGAAAAAGCTTCTATGGATGTTCCAGCTCCTTTTGCTGGTGAAATTTTAGAGATTTTTGTAGAAGTTGGTGCAAAAGTTAATTCTGGTGATTTAATCGCTAAGATGACAAAAACTGTAGTTATGGAAAATAAACTTCCTACTCCAGCTAAAGCAGCAGCTCCTGTTCAAACAGAAGCACCAAAAGCAGCTCCAGCTAAATCTACTATCCAAGAAGCTATGGCTAAGACTTCAGTTGCAGAAACTCCTGCAAACTCTAAAGTTTTATCAACTAAAGCTACTAAAGTTTACGCATCTCCAAGTGTAAGAAAAGTTGCTAGAGAATTTGGTGTTGATTTAGGTTTTGTTAAAGGAAGCGGTAAGAAAAATAGAATTTTAAAAGATGATATTAAAGCTTACGTTAAAGAGCAACTAAATAAACCTGCAACTGCAGCTGGTTCTGGACTTGGATTTAATCTACCAGAATTAAAAGAGATTGACTTTAGTAAATTTGGAGAGATAGAAACTGTTGAATTAAGTAGAATTCAAAAGATTTCAGGACCTTCTTTACATAGAAACTGGGTTTCTATTCCTCATATTACACAATTTGATGAATCAGATATTACAGAACTTGAAAAATTTAGAAAAGAACAAAATGCACTTGCAGATGGATTTAAATTATCTCCATTAGTATTTGTAGTAAAAGCTGTTGCAAAAGCATTAGCTATCCATCCTAAATTTAACTCTTCATTAAGTACAGATGGTGATAGTATCATCATGAAAAAATACTTCAATGTTGCAATTGCTGTTGATACTCCAAATGGATTAATGGTACCAGTTATTAAAGATGTTGATAAAAAAGGTTTCAAAGAGATTGCAGTTGAGATGGCTGAAATTTCTACTAAAGCTAGAGAAGGAAAACTTAAAGCTGCAGATATGCAAGGTGCTTGTTTTACAATCTCTTCTTTAGGTGGAATTGGTGGAACTAAGTTTACTCCAATTATTAATGCTCCTGAAGTAGCAATTTTAGGTTTATCTAAATCTGAAATCAAACCAAAATGGAATGGTGAATCATTTGATCCAGCATTAATGTTACCTTTATCATTATCATATGATCATAGAGTAATTGATGGAGCAGATGGAGCTAGATTTACAACAACATTATCTAAGCTTTTAAGCGACATTAGATTATTAAGTTTATAAGGAGTAACAATGAGTACAATTAAAGATATTTTTATTCCAGATTTAGGTGGTGACACTGATGTTGATTTAATCGACATCATGGTTGCTGTTGGTGACGTAGTTGAAGAAGAAGATGGTCTAATTACATTAGAAACAGAAAAAGCTTCAATGGACGTACCAACAACAGATGGTGGAACTATTACAGAAATTCTTGTAAATGTTGGTGACAAAGTAAATTCTGGTGATTTAATCGCTAGAATCGAACTTGCAGGTGAGGCTACAGAAACTTCTACTCCTGCACCAGCACAAGAGGCACCAGCTGCACAAACAGCTACATCTACTCCAGCTCCAACAGTAAATGCTGATGCTGGTGAAGTTAAAGGTCAAGTACTAGTAATTGGTGCTGGTCCTGGTGGATACTCTGCAGCATTTAGATGTGCAGATTTAGGTCTTGACGTTGTTTTAGTTGAAAGACATGATACTTTAGGTGGAGTTTGTTTAAATGTTGGATGTATTCCATCTAAAGCACTTCTTCACGTAGCGAAAGTTATCGAAGAAGCTGAGCATATTAATCATGCTGGTGTAACTTTCGCTAAACCTGAAGTTGATATCGCAGGCGTTGCTGCATATAAATCAGGTGTAGTTAAAAAACTAACAGATGGTTTAAGTGCTATGGCTAAAATGAGAAAAGTAACAGTAATCCAAGGAACTGCAGAGTTCTTAGATAAAAATTCTGTTATTGTAAATCATACTAAAGATGATGGACAAACTACAGTTAAATTTGATAACTGTATTATTGCAGCTGGTTCTCAAAGTTCTAAAATGGGATTCATTCCACATGAAGATCCAAGAATTTGGGATTCTACAAATGCATTAGAGATGAAAGAAGTACCAAAAAGACTACTTGTAATGGGTGGTGGTATTATTGGACTTGAAATGGGTACAGTATACGAAAAACTTGGTTCTAAAGTAGATGTTGTAATTAGAGGTAATCAAGTTATGACTGGAACTGATAAAGATATTGTAAAAATTTATACTAAATCAAATGAGAAGAGATTTAACTTCATGTTCAAAACTCAAACTCAAGCTATCATTCCTAAAGCTGATGGTATCTATGTAGAGTTCAAAGGTGATAATGCACCTGAACCTCAAACATATGATGCTGTTCTTGTAGCTATGGGAAGAACTCCAAATGGTCTAAACCTTGGTTTAGATAAAGCTGGAGTGAATGTAAATGAAAAAGGTATGATTGCTACTGATAATCAACTTCGAACTAATGTACCAAATATATTTGCTATTGGTGATATTATTGCTGGTCCTATGTTAGCTCATAAAGCTGTTCATGAAGGTCATGTTGCAGCTGAAGTAATAGCTGGTCACAAAGTAACTTTTGAACCAAAACAAATTCCAGGTATTGCTTATACATTCCCTGAAATCGCAACTACTGGTTTATCTGAAATAGAAGCTAAAGAGCAAGGTATCAACTACGAAGTTGCTACTTTCCCTTGGTCTGCTTCAGGTAGAGCTTTAGCAGCTGACGTTTCTAAAGATGGTATGACTAAACTTATTTTTGATAAAGATACTCACCAGTTAATTGGTGGTGCTTTAGTTGGAGATAATGCAGGTGAATTACTTGGTGAAATTTCATTGGCTTTAGAGATGGATTGTGATGCAGAAGATATTGCACTTACTATTCACGCTCACCCTACTCTACATGAATCTGTAGGTATGGCAGCTGAAATATTTGATGGTGTTATTACAGACCTTCCAAATGCAAAAGCAGTAAAAAGAAAATAGTTTCTATAAAAAAGTGTAAGAGAGAGCTACTCTCTTACACTCCTAAATTAGCTTTTAAAAGCAAAGACTATATAAATCAATGCAATTATAAGATAACCTATAAAATGAATATTCAATGTTGGTAGCATTTAGAATACCTCTCAGTTTTCTATCCTCAAAACCCAACCATACGACCATTAAAAAAGCCCATCACCTAAAGGCAATGGGCTAATTTATCTGAAAAGTTCATGCTACCAACAATTAAACTTTCATTTACAAAGAGCTACTTCGTTAAAACTAGTATAATTAAATATATATTAAAGTTAAATAAAACTTGGATAGTAAAATATTTCAGATTTAACTTGGTTCCAATATAAAAAAAGGGAAGAGATAAAATCTCTTCCCTTTTTTACTACTATATAAGAGCTGTGAAAAGCTTTTTTATTGAAGGTATGAAATAGCACCTATTCCTGCTACTGCACCATCTCCAGCTGCAGCTACAACTTGTTTTGGAGCATCGATTCTGATATCACCAGCTGCGAACAATCCTGGAACTGATGTTTCCATTTTAAGATTTACTACAACTTCACCAGCTTCATTTGTATCACATAAAAATGATCCATCTTCTTGTTTTAAAGTATCATTTAAAATATTTCTACCAACAAATACAAAACACCCTAAACCATCTAAAGTTTTAGTCTCACCAGTAGTTTTATCTTTAACGATAACACCAGTTACACCCATAGCATCACCAATAATTTCTTCAGTAGTATGATTCATCACTTTAACGATATTATCAAATTTTTCTAATTTTTCAACTTCGTGTGGGCTTGCTTTAAATTCGTCACGTCTATGTACAACATAAACTGTTTTACAAATGTTTGCTAAAAAGATTGCTTCTTCAACAGCGGTATCACCACCACCTAAAACAACAACATCTTTATTTTTATAGAAAAATCCGTCACAAGTAGCACAAGTACTTACACCACGACCAAAGAATTCTCTCTCACCTTTGATACCAGCTGGTTTTGGAACACTACCAGTTGCTATTAAAACAGATTTTGCTTCTTGACTTGAACCATCACCTAAAGTAATAGTAAAAATTTCACCAGCTTTAGTAACTTGTTTTACCTCTGCCATCTCATGCTTTAAGCCAAATCTTTTACATTGCTCTGGCCATTTATCCATAAGTTCCATTCCTGTTACTACTTCAATTTGTCCAGGGTAATTTTCTATTTCACTACTTTGAGTGATCTGCCCACCAGGCATACCCATTTCAAACATAGTTACATCATTTAAACCACCTCTTGTAGCATATAGTCCAGCTGTTAATCCAGCAGGTCCTCCACCGATAATTGCAAAATCTAACATTCATATTTCCTTATATTAATTATTAGTCAGATTTTACTCTTTTTATCTTGCACTGGACTTAAAAAAGGTATTAGAATTATTTTTAAAGATATATTTTATTAAATAATAAATATTATCCTCTAGTAGTGTATATCTTTAGAATCAGTATCTTTAGAACTTTTTTTCTTCACTAGGTAGTTTGAAATTGAATCTAAATCAGCAACTTTTAAATTCTTTTTAAATAATACATCCCATTTTTTAGTTGGAGATGATTCAATAAATTCAAATTTAAATTGATCTGCATATTTATAAATCTTTCCTCCACGAAAATCATAATCTATAACTAATGGATTTATATGTTTTTTTGTAAAATAAAACAAACTCACATTTTCT
>PJEL010001233.1_pt1 | contig 26823 bp, 22 predicted proteins | sample 1853271 | NCBI WGS metagenome assembly PJEL01 (sample SAMN08108733, study PRJNA415343) | Invertebrate metagenome, whole genome shotgun sequencing project. | host: Globobulimina | place: Sweden: Gullmar Fjord | collected 2015-08
GCCTGCGCACTTGCCTTTCATTGATCGTTCACGCAGCACGACTTTCTCTACTTCATAGTGCGTCACTAGCTGCAGAAGTTGCCGCTGAAACCAGCGCATATTCTCGGTATCTTGAGTATTGGTGATGGTGATTTTGCGTTGACGCACTTCTGGGATGTCTAATAAGCCCATGTTTTTAGACATGATGCAAAAAATGGCGTCATCGCCTTTTAATTCAACGGCACAAATACGCATAAGGTGGTTCCACTAACAAATAAATAATTGTGGCCATTATACTCTTTTTTACGCGCCACTGTATTGCTGTTTATGTGCGTCTCAAGCATCATGGCGGCACTTTATGTATGTACCGTATTTTAGAGAGTCTCGAAGGGTAATAGACAGTTATGACATGGTTAAAGACACAGTTTGATATCGTGATGTTTGTCGCATTAGCGATTATTTTCCTTATCTGGCCAGAGATTGATCTTTGGATGAGTGGCTTATTTTACAATCCAGAGCAGGGCTTTATATATCGCGATAATGCGGTGGTATTATCTGTTTATGAGCTATTTCGCCATGCACCTAAATTCGTATTGCCGCTTTTATTGATTATGACGGCTCTGAGTTTTATTAAAGGGCGCTTTGGTTTAGGCACGGATCAGCGTAAGTCTTGGGCCTTTTTGACCTTGGCCTTGTTGATTGGACCAGGAATTTTGGTGCATCTGGTGGTAAAAGAAAATTGGGATCGTCCACGCCCGCGTTCCGTGCAAGAATTTGGCGGTCATAAGGACTTTATTCCGGCGTTTATTCCCGCGGCAATGATTAAAGATCAGCCGGGAAATAATAAGTCGTTTGTCAGTGGTCATGCGGCGATGGGGTTTTATTTAATGGTTTTAGCGTGGGTCTTTCGTCGTCGTAGCTGGTTTTATGCGGGGTTAGCCATAGGCTTTGTCGTGAGTTTTGGGCGATTGGTGCAGGGTGGGCATTTTGCCAGTGATCTCATTTTTGCAGGATTTTTATGCTATTTCAGTTATCGCTTATTAGCGTATTGGATATTGGGTTATAGCCGAATTCTTCCTGTGGATGTTGATGGTCGAGGTGAAACAGTATGATAAGCCCAATTCAATACATTGATAAGCCAGATGATCTTGTTGAAACTCAGCGATTGTTTCATGGCCGTGGTCATACTTATTCTGGTTTGGAGCATGTCAATGTCGATTGGATTGCTCCTGCAATTATTGTCACCTTGTATGCAGAGGTTGAGCGAGATTGGTTAGAGCGCTTATGTGTAGAATTATCTGAGTTATTTCCTGAGTGTGAAAACGTGCAAGTTCAGTATCGTTGTCGCCCAAGAGCTCCGTTTGAGCAAATGAAAGGTGAGTTGGTTGAGGATAAGCCATTAAGTGAATTGGTCGCCATTGAAAATGGCCTCAAATATCACATCAGCTTAGGTCGTGCGCAAAACACCGGTTTGTTTTTAGACATTGCTAATGGTCGTTCTTGGGTAAAAGAGAACAGCAAAGATAAAAATGTATTGAATCTATTCTCGTATACCTGTGGCTTTTCAGTCGCCGCGATAGCGGGTGGTGCACAGCGTGTCGTTAACATCGATATGGCGAAAGGCGCTTTGTCGACAGGGCGTGAAAATCATCGTTTAAATGATCATGATATGACCCGTGTTATTTTTCAGGGTATCGATATTTTTAAGTCGTGGAGTCGAATTAAAAAGTACGGTCCTTATGATATTTTGATTTCTGATCCACCCAGTTTTCAGAAAGGCAGTGTCGATATTCAGCGTGATTATTATAAGATCATCAGCCGTATCCCTCAGTTAGTAAAGCCTGGTGGCATATTGATGCTGTGTTTAAACTCTCCAGACTTGGATGATGAGTTTCTTAAGCAGCAAGTGATTGAGCATTGTCCAGATTGCAAGATGATTGGAAAAATAGAAAACCCTGACGTCTTCAAAGAAGCTCAGCAGGGTAAGGGGTTGAAGGTTTATTTGTATCAATATCTTTAAATTAAAGCCTTTATGGGATGCTATTAATTTATGTCTTTAATAATGCTTGTAATAAATATTATTAGGAATAAGTCACATTTTTAATACTTGCGATAAAAGCGGCGGTTGTTGAAGGTGTGTTCATGTAAATACATGCTATATTTAACATTCAATCTGTAAACTTTATAATCGTTCAGTAAATAGGCAAATACATGCAACGTGTAACGAAAGAAGCGTATCCGTTAGATTCACTACAGCGTATTTTAAACGGCGTCACCTTCTTTAAAGAGTTAATTCAACGTGACGAATCTCAATTTGAGATTCTGATGAGTATTGCTCAAATTGTTACGGCCGAGCCTAATGAAGTTATTATTAAAAAAGGAGATTGCAGTGATAGCCTGTATTTTCTTTTACGTGGTCAGTTATCCGTGGTGAGCGGCGAGCAAGACGATAAGGTTCTTAATGAAATCAATGCCGGTGAAATTTTTGGTGTGATGTCGATGTTATTAGCTGAGCCGCGTTCAGCTTCTGTAAAAAGTAATAATAAGCCTGTGTTACTCGCAGGTATCGATTTTAATCATTTCAGTGATATTGAAGACTTTTCATTTTTTAGCCGTGAAACAAAACTGACCTTTTATCGCATGGTCGCCAATAATTTACGCTGGACGCTAGAGCGTAATAAAATGGAAAATCCACAACATCCTTTGATTGGTAACTTGTTTAAAATAAAGCTTTTTACTGGGACCAAGGGTGGTCAAGAAGAGTTGGAAGCCTTGTTTGAACAAACCCATTCACTGGCAAAATTGGTGAGCGAATGGAATGATTTTTCAGTAGCCTAGATTTGTTTAAATCTTTAATGCCTAATTTCCCCCTAAATTATCAATAAAAAGCACAATTATCTGCTAGAGCCATAAGTATCTGTTTGTTAAAGTATTATTCAATGTTAATACCTAATAATAACGGCCTAATAATAACAGTTCAGCTGTAGGAGATTTTTTATGTCTTTAACCGACAATATGCCAGATAACAAAGGCTACTTCGGTGAATACGGTGGTCAAATTGTACCGCCTGAATTAAAAGCCATCATGGATGAAATTGATGTCGCTTACGAAGAAATTCGTCATACCAAAGAGTTCAAAGAAGAGCTGGCTGATCTTTATGCAAAATATGTAGGTCGACCTAGCCCTATTTTTCACGCTAAACGCTTAACCGAACATGCTGGTGGCGCTCAAATCTATTTAAAGCGTGAAGATTTAAATCATACCGGCGCTCATAAAATTAACCATTGTTTGGGCGAAGCGCTATTGGCTAAATACATGGGGAAAACCAAGGTTTTAGCGGAAACAGGTGCCGGGCAACACGGTGTGGCATTAGCCAGCGCCTGTGCGCTAGTGGGCATTCCTTGTGAAATTCACATGGGTGAAATCGACATTGCGAAAGAGCATCCTAATGTCGTAAAAATGAAAATTCTTGGGTGTAAGCTAGTTTCGGTAAGTCGAGGAACTAAAACTTTAAAAGATGCTGTTGATAGCGCGTTTGATGAATACCTGTTAGACCCTGTTAACTTCTTTTACGCCATTGGTTCAGTGGTTGGTCCGCACCCGTTTCCTAAAATGGTACGTGATTTTCAAAGTATTATTGGTACAGAGGCACGCCAGCAGTTTCAACAGCAAACCGGTGCGTTACCCAATAAGGTGATGGCTTGTGTCGGTGGTGGCTCTAATGCCATGGGAATATTTACCGCATTTTTGGATGATGCAGACGTTGAGTTGGTTGGCGTTGAGCCTGGTGGTCGAGGTTTGGATACTCCGGATCATGCAGCGACAATGTCGCTAGGAACCAAAGGCGCTTTACATGGCTTTGAGTGCTTGATGTTGCAAGATGCTGAGGGTGAACCTTTACCGGTTTATTCTATTGCTTCAGGTTTGGATTATCCGGGCACAGGGCCTCAGCATTGTCATTTGAAAGATATTGCTCGTGTGCGTTATGAGGCGATTGATGATGAGGAGTGTTTAGAGGCTTTTATGGTGCTTTCTCGTAAAGAAGGTATTATTCCTGCGTTAGAAAGTGCTCATGCTGTTGCACAAGCAATGAAAGAAGCGAAAGCGTTATCTTCTGATCAAACGATTCTGGTCAATCTTTCTGGTCGTGGCGATAAAGACGCCGACTTTGTGGCGGAAAAGCTGGGCCTGTAATGGGCTAGTTGTCAGTGTATTTCTTAGCAGGCGGTATCTGCTAAGAAATACCGCAAGCTATTTAACTTTTACTTGATGAATCAGCTGAAAGCTTGGGATTGTTTCTGGATTAACGCTGTTATCTTTTGGCCGCATACTTCCATTTAGCATGATTTTATAATTAGTAATGTTGTCATCATAGCCTTCGCCATCATCGACAGGGGTGTAGCCATAGCTTGAGCCGTTATCGTTAGAAAAACTCAGTGATCCATAGCTCAAGCCACTTTTAGTAATTCCAGCACCGTCAATAAATGCTACCGGGCTAGAACTGAGGCTGCCTTCCCCTAATCCATTAATGTACATTTTTAAATCGTCTGATACTTCCTGCGTAATGATGACACTATTTGGGCTGCTACTGATATTTGATGTGTTTTTACCGGTTAGTGTATAACGCAAAGTAGCTCCCGGAATGGCTTTATGTTCCGCTCCTGAAGTATCAGGACTATCAATGATGCCAATGGCTAAGCTTAACTGAATGTTCACGTTACCTTGGCAGTGAAACAACACAGATGCTGGAATAATACTGGTAAACGATTGGTTGTGCCTACGCCAATAAGCATAAAAAGAGTCGCCACCTAAATATTCTTGCATGCGATAATCAAGTTTGTGAAAGCCTTTGGCGAGGCCAACCGTATTCAAATCACGAGGACCGTTCTGGGCACCGTGAGGTCCATACCAGCTGGAATATACGGTGCCATTCAGTTTTAATTCAACAGCATCATCACCATCAACAGCAAAGCCATAAAAACCGTCTTCTGGAATTTCGATGTAGCCTTCTAATAAGGCAAGGTAATAATCACTATTGCGGACATTAAAAGGATTGCCTGAATTGGTATTAATTTGATTTAGAATGGTTTTTCCATCAAGTTTGGGGCGAATGGCTAGGTCATTTTCCCATTGGTTAAACTGAGCTTCACTATCAGCATAATTATCATTATAAAATTGTGTATTATAAAAACGGCTGAATATTCCTTGGCTAGGAATAGCACAGGTTGGATTAATGCTTCTTTCTAGCTCCCAGACGGGTAAGTTAACCGACGTTTGGTTATTCACTAGTTGTTCTTCAAATTGTTTACTAAAGACGGTGGCTGAAAAACTAGCGGACGTATTGGCGTTAGTTGAAGAAATATTTAATGTAATAGGAGTGGATCGTGCACCATTAGGATTAATAGGCAAGCTGTATAGGCACTCTAGAGTCGTTGACGATGACGAGCTATTTTTTATGCTGCAATTCCAGTTACTGCCTGATGAGCTGCTTAGGCTCAAACCTGCGCCTAGGGTGATTGCAACGCGAGTATCAGGCAGGCTAGGGTGCGTCGTGCCTAAATTTTCAATTGCAAAGCTAACAGGGCGACTATCATTTACTACCCAAGCATTTGGGTAGCTAAGACTATTATCAAAACCAAGATCAATACGGCAAACATCATGGCTAACCACGGTGAAAGTGGGTTCCCTTTCTACAGGGCAAGCGCGCGAACGGATATCAATATTACTTGTAGAAAACGTTGTCCAGTTTCCTCCAGGTTTTCTGAATTGGACGGTGATACCGCCATCGCAGCAACCTTCAAAGCCAAGCACTTCTAATTTATGATAGCCTCCATTTAAGTTAATACGGCCTTGTAATATTTCACTGGCTCTATTCCAACTGTTTGCCCACCAGAGATCATCTCGCCATTGCTGCTCAAGAGTATTTCCATCAACATATAAAGCGCCGCCTCGGCCAAAGTCGGCGCCGTAGCGAAAATCCCAGAATCCTGTTTCGCCAGGTCTGACTAAAAAATAGCTTTCAGAGAAGGCGGCGAAATTACTGTTATTACTACTGCCATTACCAAACTGAGAGCGGTTAGTAATGCCATCGAAATTAGTAATAAAGCCACAGCCATAATCTGAATTACGGTCATTGGAATTATCAAAAGCATTTCGTGCTTGGCTTAAATTACCGGGATTGCTGGTAGAGAAGCGAGTATGAAATTTTATGCCTGGATAGTTAAAAGTGAAGGGTACATTGGCTAGCGGCGGCGCATTTCTATTACCATAATAAAAATAAATGGTACGAATCTGGCCTCTATCGAGTGTTGGGAAGCGAACCCAAATAGTAGCTTCTTTTCTTGAGCTGTCCCAGTCATCGATCCAAAACTCTAATAAGGTTTGATCGTTGCTATCAAAGATGTATAAATCTTCACCATTATTGCTCCAGTCATAATCAGAATGTAACGTAGATGCATTAATATCAAACTTAACTTGATAGCTTTGTAGCTGACTTCCTGAAACGGAATTTTCTTGGACATTAATTTCAGTGCGAAACGGCCACTCACACGATTGACGTGCCGAAGCAGGTAAACTGATAATTAACGCGATAAATAAGAAAAAGCCGCTACGTAACATACATTCTGCTCGCTGGTGTACAAATAAAGTGCATCTTATAACAATCCTTGCCGATCTTTACGTAAAAGATTGTAACTTATGCTGGCACTAGTCTTGTCGAACTCGGCCACGCATTGACTTTGTTTGGCTGTGCTTGGTTTTTTTATCCATGCGTTTATTTTGTGAAGAACGACTAGGCTTCGTTGGCTGTCGAGTCTTTTGAGTCACTACCGCTTGGCGAATCAGGGCCACTAAACGGTCTAAAGCCGCTTGACGGTTTAACTCTTGGCTTCTGTGTTCTTGAGATTTAATAATGATGATGCCGTCTTTCGTCACTCGGTGATCACTCAGGGCAAGTAGGCGCTCTTTGTAAAATTCAGGCAGTGTTGATGCTTTGATATCAAAGCGTAAGTGTATCGCACTGGATACCTTGTTTACATTTTGTCCACCAGCACCTTGGGAGCGCATTGCTTGTAAATCAAGCTGATCACTAGGGATTGATACTGAATGAGAGATAAAAAGCATGATAAAAATACTAACCAGAAAAATAAGAGAAAATAAGCGCTATATTCACGGTGTCTCTCATCTAAATAGAGAGGCTTTCAATACAGCGCATTAATCATAGAGCTAACGGATACGCCGTGCAATGGCGTTTTCATCCGAGTATTGGTGAATTATGCTTTAACCATTTTCTGTGCATTACGATCAAGCTTAATAAAATACTTTTTCAGGAAGTCGAGCAGTAAACGCAGCTTTTTTGACCCAGTGCTGCCCGGCGGAAAAACACCATAAATATCAATATTTTTTAATTGATAATCCTCTAGCACGATTTCCAATAGACCGGCTTGAACTTTAGGCCATGCATCATATAAAGGAATTCGACCTAGTCCATGACCACCTTCAATAAAAGCCGTTCGCGCAGCCGCGTTATTGGTGCTGATGCTGCCTTTAATCGCCACGCTGTAAGAACGGCTACCTTTGGTTAATTCGATGGCACCTGATGTTAGCTTATAAATAACCCAATCATGTTGTTCCAAATCAGAAGGGGTTAACGGACGTCCATGCTTTTTAAAGTAATTAGGGGAGCCACATAAGCAGGTCGGTAGTGTTGAAAGTTTACTGGCTTGCAAGCCTGAGTCGGGCAAGGGCGCACCGCGGATGGCCAAATCGATGCCTTCTTGCATAATGTTTACAACTTCATCACTGAGCATGATGTCGAGCTCGATTTTAGGATAAAGGCGCCTAAACTCACTCAGTGCCGGGACGACAATTTGCATTCCAACATTAACTGGGCAAGTTATCTTTAATAATCCCTCGGGTTCATTTTTAAGATTTTCAATTTGCTGGTTAGCGGTAGTTGCTTGTTCTGCAATGATGCGGCAAGACTGATAGTACTCAGCGCCTGCTTCCGTTAGGGAAATTGAGCGAGTCGAACGATTCAGCAGCTTCACGCCAAGCTGAGACTCCAGCTTTTTGATGTGATAGCTGACGACGGCTCGCGATAAGCCAATGTGCTTGGCGGCTGCGGTTAGGTTGCCTTGTTCAATGACCTGGGCAAAGACCACCATGCTTTTAAGTTGTTCGAAAGATAGCTTCATATTTTAATTGTACCAAAGATTGTATTAATTATTCGAACAATGTAGTTCATTATCTATATATTGTTAGAAATCGTCGGTAGGCCTACACTGAATCCAAATTCAAAACAGATGCGAGAGCGATTATGAACACACAACAAACAGCTAAGAATGTATTGATGGTTTTAACGTCTCACGATGAGTTAGGCGATACGGGTGAAAAAACAGGCTTTTGGGTAGAAGAATTTGCTGCACCTTACTACGCTTTGGTTGATGCGGGTATTCAGGTAACGATCGCTTCTGTAGCAGGTGGTCAGCCTCCTATTGATCCTAAGAGTAAATTAGAAGATTTTCAGACGCCATCGACGAAGCGTTATGACGCGGATAGCGATGTTCAGGTATTGATGGCGAATACGGCCGTACTTGCTGATGTGAACGCAGCAGACTTCGACGCGGTTTTCTATCCTGGTGGCCACGGTCCATTATGGGACCTGACTGAAAACGAAGTATCAATTTCATTGATTGAAAGTTTCTTAGCGGCCAATAAACCAGTCGCGGCGGTGTGCCACGCAACGGCCGCCTTTTTGAATATTAAAGATGCTGCGGGCGAATATGTTGTTAAAGGTAAAGCGGTTACTGGTTTTACCAATGGTGAAGAAGACGCAGTGCAGCTAACCGACGTTGTGCCTTTCTTATTGGAAGATGAGCTAATAAAGCGCGGCGCAGATTATCAAAAGGTTGCAGATTGGAATGCATTTGCGGTTCAAGATGGTTTATTAATCAGTGGCCAAAATCCACAAAGTTCCGAGTTGGCCGCAGAAAAATTATTAGCGGCTATTGCATAAAACTCAGTTATTAAAAACGACTTTTCGAGCAATTAGGTGCGTTTACGAAAACCTAATTGCTTAGATTTCAACAGATTCAGGAAACCATGTTTATGTTAAATTTCAGCTTTCAAAATACAACTCAAATTCTTTTTGGTGAAGGTCAAATCGCTTCATTGAAAAAACAAATTCCTAGCGATGCGAAAGTATTGGTCACTTACGGCGGCGGCTCAATCAAAAGCAACGGCGTTTATGATCAGGTATCTGAGGCATTAAGCGATCATACTTGGTTTGAATTTTCGGGTATTGAGCCAAACCCAAGCTACGATACTTTAATGAAGGCGCAAGATATTATTAAAGAAAATAATATCGACTTTATCTTAGCCGTTGGTGGTGGTTCAGTAGTGGATGGCTCTAAGTTCATTGCAGCGGCCGCCTTGTTCGAAGGTGAAGATCCTTGGGATATCGTAAGCAAGCAAGCACCTATTGAAAAAGCTTTATCACTTGCGTGTGTTTTAACACTGCCTGCTACGGGTTCTGAATCGAATACGGGTGCTGTTGTAACACGTAATGGTAATAAACTGCCTTTCCACAATCCATTGGTACGTCCAATATTTGCGGTACTTGATCCGGCAGTGACGTTGTCATTATCTGAGCGTCAAATTAGTAACGGTGTTGTGGATGCGTTTGTTCATACGATGGAGCAATACTTAACGTACAGCGTAAACGGTAAAGTGCAAGATCGTTTTGCGGAAGGTTTATTGCTAACCCTTATTGAAGAAGGTCCTAAAGCTTTAGCCGCAGAAACGTCTTCAGATTTAGAAGTACGTGGCAACATTATGTGGGCTGCAACAATGGCGCTTAATGGTTTAATTGGTGCGGGTGTCCCTCAAGATTGGGCAACGCATATGATTGGCCATGAGCTAACAGGCACGCACAACATTGATCACGCGCGTACGTTGTCGATTGTATTACCTGCTGTGATGAAAGTGTGTAAAGAAGCTAAGCGTGAAAAATTATTGCAATACGCAGAGCGTATTTGGAATATCACTGACGGCGATGAAGAGTCTCGTATTAATCGTGCTATCGAATCAACGGAGCAATTTTTCGAGATGATGAAAGTTCCAACGCGTTTATCGCATGTCAATTTGGCAGAAGGCGATATCGATGTGTTGATCGAAAAACTCACCCAGCATGGCATGGTTAAGTTAGGCGAACACAGCGCCATTACCCCTGAAGTTAGCCGTGAGATACTGGTTACAGCACTTTAAACTTTCGTTTAATTTTCAAAAAAAGGCGCTTTAATCTTGGTTAAAGCGCTTCAACTTATTCGTAAATAGATTTTTTGATATCGAATGGTATTGTTATGACATCCCCTAAGCAAACATCTTTAGTTAACCGTCAGTGGACACTGGCTTCTCGCCCAGTGGGTGCTCCGAGCCTAAATAACTTTAATTTTATTGAAGTTGATAAGCCTAAAATACAACAAGGCGAAATTTTATTACGCACCGTTTTCTTATCACTCGACCCGTATATGCGTGGCCGCATGAATGATGCGAAATCCTATGCTGAGCCCGTTGCTATTGATGAAGTAATGGTCGGCGGTACTGTGTGTCGAGTAGAAGAATCCAATCACCCAGATTATAGTATTGGCGAATGGGTCGTTTCTTTTTCAGGCTGGCAAGATTATGCCATCTCGGATGGTATTGATTTGTTAAAGCTTGGTATGGATCCTGTTCAGCCTTCTTATGCTTTAGGCGTAATGGGAATGCCAGGTTTGACTGCTTATATGGGGCTTTTAGATATTGGTCAGCCAAAAGCGGGCGAAACCGTTGTGGTTGCTGCCGCGACGGGTGCTGTTGGTAGCTTAGTCGGGCAAATCGCTAAGCTGAAAGGCTGTAAGGTTGTTGGTATTGCCGGTGGTGAAGAAAAATGCCGATCTGCGGTTGATGATTTAGGCTTTGATCTGTGTGTGGATCATACATCGCCTGATTTAGCAGAGCAGTTGGCAAAAGCCTGCGATAATGGCATTGATGTGTATTTTGAGAATGTTGGTGGCAAAGTATTTGATGCGGTCTTACCGCTATTAAATGCCTGCGCACGAATTCCTTTATGCGGAATGATTTCGCAATACAATGCAACTGAGCTGCCAGAAGGCCCTGATCGTATGTTTGCGCTGATGGGAAATCTATTGGTGAAGCGTATCAAAATGCAAGGCTTTATTGTTTTTGATGATTATGGTCATCGTTATAATGAATTCAGTGACGATATGTCGCAATGGTTAGCCGATGGCAAGATTAAATATCGTGAAGATCTTGTGGAAGGTTTAGAGAACGCGGTGGAATCGTTTGGTGGATTATTGGAAGGTAAAAATTTCGGTAAGCTTGTTGTTCGAGTTGGTCCAAACGCCCTTTAAACCGGTTAAATAAAAAAGGAATATAGTATGTTAACGGTTCATCATTTAAATCAGTCTCGTTCTAAGCGTGTATTGTGGCTATTAGAAGAATTGGAGATGCCTTATACGCGGGTTGATCATCAGCGAGATGCGCAAACTCATTTGGCACCTGAAAGTTTAAAAGCAGTTCATCCATTAAGCAAAGCCCCAGTGATTGTCGATACGGGTATTGATGGCAGCGCAGCGGGTGAGGTCATATTGTGCGAATCAAGCACCATTATGGAATACATACTTGATCAATATGAAATAAGCCAAAAGAAAAATAGCAGCTTGCGCCCAGAAAAAGGGTGCAAAGAATATTACCAGTATATGGAATGGTCTCATTTTGCTGAAGGCTCATTGGCTTTACCGGTAATGTTAACCTTATTCATGGGAATGGAAACGCGTAAAGGCGATCAACCGATGGATGGTTATGCGGCTAAAGAAGTTGGTTTAGACTTTACTTACATTGAATCGGTATTAGCTGAACGTGACTACTTCGCGGGTAGTGACTTTACGGCTGCAGATATTATGATGGCAACCATGCTTGAAATTGCTGGCAACATTGGCTTGCTAAAAGGACATGAGAAAACACAAGCTTACCTTGCCAAAGTTCAGCAACGCAGTGCTTATCAGAAAGCAGCCAGTTTTGGCTAAATAGTAATCTTGTTGATGGACCTTCGGGTCCATTTATAATAGGGTGTGCACTTTGTTCAGGGCTTTATACTAAGCTCTGATTATGGAATTCATAAGATGGAATTTTTAGTGTGCAGTTAAAGCAATCTTTTCAATATTCACTTCTCTTCTTTTGCTCTCTTTTAGTGTGCATTAATACGGCGTGGTCTAATCCTGATAATAGACACATTCAATACGCTGATGCGCCATCGTGGGTTAAATCTTACTCAAACGATTATCACTCTGATGCTCCTTTAAATGATATAGAGGACGGTGTTTATTATAGAGTGCTTGAAAGTCAAATTCGCTATATTGCCCCTCATTCTTATGAATCGTACGCTCGACGAGCGATAGACGTTATTTCTGTTCAAGGTATGGAATATAGCTCCAGTTTTAATATCGACTTTGACCCTTCTTATCAATCCGTTGTTTTGCATGATATTAAGGTGATTCGTGATGGCAAAGAGATTGATAAAAAAGAGACTATTAGAGCATCGGTAATCCAGCGCGAAGAGCGTATGGAAGCATTGATCTACGATGGTACTTTGACCGCCAATATTATTCTTGATGATATTAGAGTGGGCGATATTGTTGAGTATTCTTATTCAACAATCGGTCGAAACCCTGTTTATGGTGAGGCATTCTCTTTAGGTCGACAAGCGAGTTTTTCAGTTCCTATTCAGCAATTGAATATTCGTTTGCTGGTTGATAAAAAGACACCAGTACAGCATGACGTGGTCAATACGTCGCTGATCGTAGAAGAAAAAGCCTTAGGAGAATATAGAGAATACAGTGTTCGGGGGAGTAATATTCAGCCAGTTTATTACGAAGCCAATGCACCAAGATGGTTTGATCCTTATGGGAAAATATATTTTTCTTCGTATACCCATTGGAATCAAGTATCTAACTGGGCGCTTCCGCTTTATGACAATGTCATTGCAGTTAATCGTGAAGTGCAAGAGATCGCAGACAGCATTAAGTCAACTCATACCTCATCAGCAGATAAAATCAGTGCCGCTTTACTCTTTGTCCAAAATGAAATTCGCTATTTGGGTATTGAAAACGGCCTGAATTCACACAAGCCTTCTTCTACCTTAGATACTTTGCAGCGACGTTATGGTGACTGTAAAGATAAAGCCGTATTGTTTATCTCCATTTTAAAAGCATTGAATATACAAGCTTCTCCTGCACTGGTTAATACGGAAGTGGGCCCGGTATTAAATACATTATTACCCAGCAGTAATGTGTTTGATCATGTGATTGTGAAAGTTCAAGATGGCAGTCAATCTTATTGGTTAGATCCGACCAATCGCTATCAGCGTGGGTCTGTTAATGATATATCAGAAGCCCGTTTTGGTTTTGCTTTGGTTCTTAATAAAGACACTTCGACTCTTGAAAATATGAACAAAAAAGAAGTGAAATCAAGTGGCATAATTCGAGAGACCTTTGATTTAACCGCTGGCACTGCTGAAGCTGCTCAGTATTCTGTTAAAACCCAATATAAAGGCCAGCTCGCTGAAAACATGCGTTACGATTTGGCGGTGGAGGGTATTTCGGGCACGCAGCAAAAATACAACGATTATTATAAAAAATACTATTCAAAAATCACCATGGTTGAACCGCTAAAGCGTATTGATTCAGATCAGGGAATAACAATAGAAGAAAGATATTCGATTCCTGAATTTTGGCGAAAAAGTGAGCAACAACAAGGTGCGTTAGGTGACTTCTATGCTGATCATATTTCGTTTGCTCTAACAAGAGATGATGGTGATGAAAGATACTCTCCTTATTATCTTAGCGATAAAAGAAAAATTACACACATCATCGAAGTGGCTCTGCCAGATGAAGGGTGGAATTTGGAAAATGAGCATGTTGTTAAGAAGAATAAGATTTTTGATTTTGAATATGAAGCAGCCTTTGATCGTTTGACTTCAACTTTGCTTTTAACCTTTCAGTTAGATTTGAAAGAAGAATTCGTCGCCAGTATTGATTATCCTGAATATCTAAAAAATAGAGATGAAATTAATGATCTGCTGTCATATTCCATAATTAAATATTATGACACCAACTCTATCACCTCAGAACAAACCAATTGGTCTGAAAGGCTAATTCTGTTTTTCGCAGGATATTTACTGGTAACGTTTATATTATTTATTTCAATCTGGATTTATGGGCGGAATAAGAAACCAGAGGACGATGGTGTATTATTTTATCCTGTCTCGCTTGATCGTTTTTATATTTATTCAGTATTAACATTTAATCTTTATATTGTGTATTGGTGTTATCGAAATTGGCTTTACATAAAAAATGAAGTTAATTCCAGTATTATGCCTGTAGGGCGCGCTTTCTTTAATACGATATGGTTTTACTCACTTAATAATTATTTTAAAGATGATAGTGAACAACGCTATGGAAAGAATAAGTTGTATTCTAAATTCTTAGCGGCCTGCTTATTGATTATCTATATATTGCTTTCTTTGGCACAAGGTGGCTCTTATTATGTCTTTTCGCTCCTTGCAATACCTTTACTTTTTGTGCTTTACGTTAGATATATTTATTCTATTAACCGTAAAGACAGTAAATTATTCCAATACAATACTCAGTGGAACTGGAAGCAGATACCGTTAATATTATTTTTTACGCCTTTATTTCTGGTCGCGGTATTAGGTGGTTTATATCTAATACCGAGCAGTGATATTGAAAAAGGAGATCGTATTTGGTCGCATGATCTGCGTTTTATGCAAAGAGAGAGCATATTAACCGCGAGTGAGAATATTCAATATTTCTATAGTAATGATTTCTGGAGTGTTCGGACTGATGGTAACGGCTTTACCGAAGAGCAAGTTTTCTCTTATTGGAATGAAAGCGATAAGCTGTCGATTGAAAAAGCTCGTTATGAAGAGATTAAAGACATCGATACTCAATATGGAGACACCTATTTTGATACGACGGTGGTGACCATTACTCGCCATGATGACTCTACCTTTATGCTTTTTTTATCGGGTGATAAAGTAAAAGACAAAATGTTTATTCGGAAAATGACTAAGTACTGGCAAGAAGCACAGAATAAAGAGGTCACTCTGTAGCGATGAATGTCGCGTGATTGTCATAGACTCTTTCGTCTTTTATCCCGCCGGATGGATAAAAGACGCTGCCATTATCTGTGAAATACCGTAAAATAGCGCCTTTACTATAGCTAAGTAACCCTCTTGTAAAGGTCCCAGAATGATTCGTCTCAGCAACATCAAATTACCGCTTGATCATGATGATCAAGCGCTTGAAAAAACCGTTTTAACCACCCTAGAGATTACTCCAGAGCAATTGATTAGCTTCAATATGTTTCGTCGTGGTTATGATGCGCGCAAAAAATCCAATATTTTTCTGATTTATACCCTTGATGTTGAAGTCTCTTCCACGCTAGAAACAAAACTTCTAGAAAAGTTTGCTGATGATCAATTGATTAAGCAAACACCTGATTTGGATTATCACTTTGTAGCCCAAGCGCCAGAAGATTTAAGCGAACGTCCAATCATTGTCGGCTTCGGCCCTTGTGGATTATTGGCGGGCTTAACCTTAGCGCAAATGGGTTATAACCCCATCATTCTTGATCGTGGCAAAGAAGTACGTGAACGTACAAAAGATACTTTTGGCTTTTGGCGTCAGAGAAAATTAAATACTGAATCCAACGTGCAATTTGGTGAAGGTGGGGCGGGGACTTTCTCTGATGGCAAGTTATACAGCCAGGTAAAAGATCCTAAGCAATACAGCCGAAAAGTATTAACTGAGTTTGTAGCATCGGGTGCTCCTGATGAGATTATGTACGTCAGTAAGCCGCATATTGGAACCTTTAAGTTGGTTTCCATGGTTGAAAAGATGCGTGCTGAAATTATTCGCTTGGGCGGCGAAATACGCTTTAGTAGTCGTGTTGATGATATTGAATTAGAAAAAACAGACCGTGGTAGTCGTATTACAGGCTTAATACTTTCGACGGGGGAGACACTAAAATCGAATCACATCGCTTTTGCTATTGGTCACAGTGCTCGTGATACGTTTGAGATGCTATTTAATAAAGGCGTTTATATTGAAGCCAAACCTTTCTCGATAGGCTTCCGTATTGAACACGAACAATCGACGATTGATGCGGCACGCTTTGGTCCTAATGCGGGCAATGAAATATTAGGCGCAGCAGATTATAAGCTGGTGCATCACTGTAAAAATGGTCGCTCGGTTTACAGCTTCTGTATGTGTCCTGGTGGCACGGTTGTGGCTGCTTCGTCAGAAGAGAACTGTGTGGTCACCAATGGCATGAGCCAGTACTCACGTAACGAACGTAATGCGAACAGTGCGGTTGTGGTGGGTATTGACCCTAATGATTATCCTGGCGGTCCATTAGCAGGCATTGAATTACAACGTCAGCTAGAAAAAAGTGCCTATGTGTTAGGCGGCTCTGATTATGATGCACCAGCGCAAACGGTTGGAGATTTTTTAAAGGGCATTGATTCTGGTAAAAAAGATTTAGACAGCTTAGGCAGTGTTAAGCCTTCCTTTAAACCAGGCATTAAATTAACCGACCTTTCAAAAGCACTGCCGCAATTTGCAGTAGACGCTATTCGCGAAGCCATTCCTGCGTTTAATCGTAAAATTAAAGGCTTCGCAAAAGATGATGCATTATTAACAGGTGTTGAAACACGAACGTCAGCACCGATTAGTATTAAGCGTGATGAAAACTTTGAAAGTATCAATACTCAAGGCTTATATCCTGCCGGTGAAGGTGCAGGTTATGCGGGTGGTATTATGTCGGCGGCCATTGATGGTATTAAAATCGCAGAAGCAATGGCTTTAAGTATTAATAACGTGTCTAAAAACAATCAATAAATTGATGTAGGTCAGCTTATAAATTAAGCATTTAACGTCTCAGACTTTTTGTTGATATAAATCAAAGAAATTAGACGGAACAAGCCTAATATAGTGACCATATTGTTATTGCACAAATTAAGGAGTGCTTATGAAACTGGTATCTACATTATTGGCAACAAGTATCGCTGTATTGGGTTCGTCACAAGTGATGGCTTATGAAGCGGGTGATATTATGATTAAAGCAGGTGTTATTAACGTAGCACCTAAAGATGATAACGCTAAAATTGGTGCCGCTAAAGTTCAGGTTAAAGACGATACTCAGTTGGGCTTAACAGGGACGTATATGATTACATCTCATGTTGGCGTTGAGTTATTAGCGGCTACTCCTTTTAAGCATAAAGTTGAAGTGAATGGCGAAACGGCTGGTACTACAAAACACCTACCACCAACGGTATCTTTGCAGTATTACCCAATGGACTCAAGTTCTGCCCTTCAGCCATACGTGGGTGCTGGTTTGAACATGACGTTCTTCTTTGATGAAGATGGTGTTGTTAAAGGTGATTCTTTAGGTCCACTAGGTGATAGCTTCGGTCTTTCTGTATCGGCAGGTGTTAACTACGACATCGATGATCAGTTCATGGCGAACCTTGCAGTTTGGTACATGGATATTAATACTGAGCTAGAAGGTACTAATGGCGCTGGTGCTGGAGATTATGTAGTTGAAATCGATCCTATCGTTGTCATGGCAGGCGTTGGTTATAAGTTCTAATCAGCTCTGTTGATAGAACGTGTTAAAAAGAAGCCTGCTTATGCAGGCTTTTTTGTGTCTCACCTTTAGATTTTTTAGAGAATCTATTGGTGCGTGTGCAGTGCTGAATAAAAAGCTTTTTCCAGTTCGGCATTGTTAAATTGAAAACCATTTTCTAGCAGAACATTCGGTTTAACATTTGCGCCATCTAATAATAAAAGCTCTCCCATTTCACCGAATAGCAGCTTAACCATAAATTCTGGCATAGGAAAAATGGCCGGTCTGTTCAAACACTTCGCCAGTGTTTTAGTAAAGCATTTATTGGTAACGGCATTTGGACTGGTTAGGTTAACGGGCCCTTTGATATTGTGATTGTTCAAAATAAAATCAATAGCTCTTACTTCATCTTCCAAAGCAATCCAGCTCATAAACTGCTCACCCGATCCAATACGTCCACCTAAGCCAAGCTTAAACGGTAATAACATCTTTTGCAGAGCGCCTGCGTCTTTACTTAAAACAATGCCACTACGAATAAAAACCGTTCTTATATTTGCTGCAACGGCTGGTGCGGCAGCTTGTTCCCAAGCCGATACGATTTCGGTTAAAAAGTTATCACCAGCAGAGCTAGACTCATCGACGGCTATGGATCCACTATTGCCATAAAAACCAATGGCACTAGCATTAATAAATACATTGGGTGGTGAGGGTCGAGCTGCCATGGTTTGTGCCAGCAAACTGGTGGAGTCAATGCGGCTTTTGATGATGTCTAGCTTGCGCTGCTTAGACCAAGGCTTATCCCCGATATTAACACCATTAAGATTGATTACGGCATCGATGGTTATGCTGGGATCAAGAAAAATTTGCTTTTTTTCGGGTTGCCAAGTCATTTCTGCGCCCGAGTCATTGCGCTTTAAAACATGTATATTATGCCCTTGGCCACGTAAATAAGTTGCCAAGGCTTTACCGATTAATCCGGACGCACCACTGATTAAAATATCCATACAAGCCTCATTGTTATAACGTGTTCATCGTTTTGGTTGATTCATTCTTATAATACGCAAACAGTTGTAGAACAGATGACTAGAAGCCTAGATTATTTTTAAACGTTTAACAAAGTACCAAGTATAGAAGCCCACAGCAATCGCTGCGATAGCATCAGCGATAGGAAATAGCCACCAGAGGCTATCAACGGTTAAATACTCGCTGAAAGTCGTAGGGTATAGCCATGAATATAGGAATAACGCGGGTAAGAGTAAAAAGTAGGTATGCAGCGCATTTAAAAAAGCGGCTGGCTTAGCAAAACCCAAAGCTTGAAACAATGCAGGACAAATCATCGCAATGCCAATGGTTATGAACGCAATGAATACGATGCTTGAGATATTTGCAGCTGCACTGATTAATAGTTGATCATTAGAGAAAGCTTGAAATATAAGCTCTGGAAATCCGATCATAATGACAGACCAGAGTATCGAATAAAGGGTTGTTATAATCAGTGCGATTTTAAGGACTTCGATGACACGGTCATTTCTCTGTGCCCCATAGTTAAATCCAGCAAAAGTTTGAAAGGCGATCATTAACCCTAATACCGGTAGAAATATCAGCATAAATACACGATTCAAAATACCATGGGCGCTAATAAGCAATTGCGCATCATTGCCTGCAATGTTTACTAAAGCAATATTAACCATCAGTAACATCATGGCAAAACCGGTATAAGAAAGAAAAACGGGAATACCAAGTGCAATAGCGTCTTTATGTATGTTGGGCATTAAACGAAAATACTTAACAGAAAAATTAATACGATGACTTCTGGTTTTTACTAACAATATGGCATAGAAAAAGGCCATCGTAATTGATAATGCCGTTGCCCATGCCGCACCGGGAACTCCCCAATCAAAAATAAACAAGAAAATAGCATCTAAAATAATATTCAATAACGCCATGCTGGCCATTAGCTTAAATACCAGGCCGTTTAACCCTTGTGCTCGTAGGGCATCACTCATTGTGCCATGGCAAAAACTGATTAAGCCAATTGCGGCAATAGGGGTTAAATAATCAATGGCATAGGGAATAAGTGCGCTAGGCAATTGCATCGAATTGAAAATCTCAATACGAAAGAAAACAATGATGATCGAAAATAGCAGACCGAGTAGGGCGGCTAGAAACAACGATGAATTGAAAATTTTATTAGCTTCGTTATCTTGATTGGCGCCTAATCGACGAGAGATAATCGAGGCCATTCCACTGCCTAGCATGGCACTTAGACTAATCATAATCATTTGAATAGGAAACGCTGCCGAAACACCGCCAATCGCATCAGTGCCTACAGCTCGACTAATAAAAATAGCATCAACAAAGTTAAATAAACCATTAATTAACAGGCCAAAAATAATCGGCAGCGCCATACGAATAAACAGCGGTGCCACAGGTGCGGTCAATATGGGGGGTATTTCAGGTTTTAATATCATGGAAATTATGATGCTCTATTTATAATCAAAAAACTTTCTATGTTCTTCTCCAGCACTGTTCGCATTCACTTTATTAGGGTGTTTAAACTCTTTCCAGCCAGCGACATGGCGACCAATATTTAAATGCGGAAATTCTTTATGCTCTTTTGGGCTTAGCTCAAGAAAATCCAATAACGCCAGTAGGCTATTATGATGGCTCAAGTTTATCTTAAGAAAATCATTACGATTTTTAAAATATTCGAAAACTTCTCGCTGATGCTTACGATAGCATGCTTCTAAATGTTCTTCTGTATGTGGATTCTTAGTAGAGGTTAACGCAAATACTTCGTCAAAACTGCGTTTTAAAACAGGACTGAAAACGCCTGTAACGGGGTGCAGCCTAGATTCCATTTTTTTTAATAACATCTGGGCCGATGGAATCCATTTGTCTAGATCACGGTCGAGATATACAAATTTAGAATCAGGGAATATCAGATCAAGTTCTTTATAGTCACTAAAGCAGGGGGCATCAGAAATTACATCTGCAAGTTCAAAGGCATGCTTTGTATACGCGGTATGAGCAACCATGAAATTATGTTCAAGTAAGGCTACACTAATGCTGGTCGTTCCTGTTCTGGGCAGGCCAATAATAAATAGTTTATTCATGAGAAGTCATACGCTAAAAAAACAAATATTAGCACATGATCGGTGGTTAGAACTAAATCAAGGCTCTGATGCCTTGATTATGGTGCATTCGATAGCAATTGAATGGCTGCTTTTAAGCGTAACCTTTCTTTATCATTAAAATTATCTTGGCGGTATTGCTGAAGCAGCGCTTCTTTATCGGTAGCAGAGACACCGTCAGATTGGGACAGCTTTTTCATCTCATCACGGTAAGCGAATAGTTTTAATTGCCACTCTTGCTGTTGCTTATCAACCGCTTCTAAGCGTTCAGTCGCTTCGATCCCGACTTCCTGTATGCGAAGATTACGTAGCTCTGTAGGATCATTGGGGTATTGCAAAGCTTGCTCTTTCTTTAATAAATTACTAGCCACATAGAGTTTCTTTTTAAAGGTAGACAGTTCTTCAGGTAAGGAACTCTCTAAATTTGATAGCTGGTCTTGCTTGTCTTCATCGGCTAAATCGGAGCTGTGTATCATTAATTTTCGTAACGCATAATTATCGATGATTTCATCTTTTTTCCAAAAAGCTTCCACAACATTCTCTGATAGATAGCGCCGACGTAAGCGCATTTGCCAATTGAGACGATGGCTTAATTGTTCAATATCGCTATTGCCTGCGGTAGTCAGCAGCTCTCTTTGATCATATTCGGCCAATTCATGCTTATATTCCAAATATTGAGTCATGATTTCAATAGCTTGCTCTTGTCCAGGACTAGGCAGTGTTCTTATTTCTTTTTGCATGAGTAATATTATAGTTTGCAGATCAACTTCGCCTATGGCTGATAAGTAGAAATCAAACCAGTGGCGTAAGTCTTGATCAATGATTAGATGGTTATGTTTATCAACCTTTATTGCGCCATCGACCGATGAAAAGCGAAAGGTATCGAGTTCTAATATATTACTGGGGACTGTTCTAGACGTTTGTATGTTGGCCTGTTTAATGACTGATGCGGTTTCGGTTTCTGCTTGAATTGATGGTTGAGTAGCTATCGTATTATCGATATCTGCATTGTTATTATTAATATTTACGTTCGAACCGTTGGTTATTAAAACGGTTGATATGACGATAGCCGCTAACGTTAAAAAGGAAAGTAGGCTGAATTTCATAACAGGAAATGCTCTTTTTATATTATTTTTTATTAGAGAATAGAGAATAGAGAATAGAGAAAAGGCTGAACCCAATAATGGATCAGCCTTATAAAATTTGCTGTTATCGATGGGTTATTATAAACCCGCTTGCTTTAAGCGATTGGCATGACTACGAAATACCGTTAATGGATCGGTAGACCAGATGTCATGCAAACCTAGTAGCATATTTACTTCATCTAAATGATTCATTCTAAAATCATCACGAATAACCATGCCTAGATGACTGCTGCAGCTTGATACTAGCCCATCATTTTTAACGCCAGCAGGGAAGAATAAAGACGTTACTCCCATAATCAAATCTGTAGGGTCTAAAACATTGGTTAGGGGCTTTGCACCACTCCAAGAATAATAACGAATACCGTTAACGATGTAATCACCTTCACCGCAAACGGTTGTAGGTATACCCGCCGGATGATCAACATTGAATGCTAATGACTGCTCGGTTGTTAACGACGACATTGACGCTAAAATATCTTGCTCGTAGCCCCCACCGGAAATGAAATCAATCACGGTCGCGAGGGTATTGCCAAGTGTTTCAATTAAAGTTGAGAACGCCGATGATCCTTCAGACCAAGCGTTAATAACATCTGCAACCTCACTGCCTTTATTCACACCAGCAATAGAGGTAACAGAAGCCACTAAATCAGGGCGAACAGACGCTACATATCGAATGGTCGGGCCGCCATGACTATGACCGATAAGGTTAACTTTTTCAGCCCCTGTAATTGCCAAAATTCGTTCAATTTGAGGAATGAGTTGCTCACCACGAACCTCTGAAGAATTTGAATTTGAAACTGTCGTCAAAAATACCTGAGCACCATCGGCTTCTAATGTTTCAGGAACTTTATGCCAATAATCAATGCCGAGTAGGTTATCAAAGCCGAGTAAGCCGTGGGTCAGTACAATGGGGTACTTAGTTTGAGTATACGTTGAGGGTTTACTCCACCACCATGCCTGAGTCGCGCTAGAAAAGAATAATATGAGAGTAAAGCCTAATGAGCCGAGTAATTTCATTTCGATTCCATTTTATTATTTATTATTAAGTGGTCGGGCTTAAAAATAGGCAAGGTTTACGTATTCAACTAGGTCAGTTCGAGCCAAGGTAATGATTTTCAGTACAAGCCCTTTGTATGAACCTGACTTTGAGTACTTATCTGTCGGTTATAAAAACCTAGCCAGCTGCTTTTGAGTCGTGGCGGTTTCTTCCATCATGGCTTGAGTATTGCGATTCACTTCTTTCATTGAGTTGGTAATGTCGTTGCCTAGCTGGTTGATGTTGGTGGCTAGGTTGTCATTTTCTTCAAATGCCGTCTCAACAACGCTTACTTCTTCTGCCACACCCGATAATGATGTGAGGTCATGGCGGAAAGCTTCGACCATTTGGCTGAATTTCTCAGAATTTTCACCCATCTGCACTTTCAAGGTATCCGACTCGTTATACAGTTGTGAAGATTCTTGTTCTGTATGTTTAACTAAGGTTTCCATACCGGTAATGTGTTCATTAATTTCGGTGGTAGCGGCATTCACTTTTTGCGCTAAGGTTCGAACTTCATCAGCAACAACGGCAAAGCCACGGCCGCTCTCACCAGCTCTGGCAGCCTCAATGGCGGCATTGAGGGCGAGTAGATTCGTTTGTTCGGAAAAACCTTCAACCAGCTTTAAGATATTGCGTATATTGTTGGCGCTTTCACTCAGCTTAACGACGGTATTGGCAAAGTTTCCTAGAAGCTGGTTAATGCCGTTAATTTTACCCTGCATATCTATTAGGTCGGTGGAAGATTGCTGAGCGGTTTTCACATTCACTTTAGTCGTTGTCGACAACTGTTCTATGTTGCTGCTGATTGAACGGATGCTGTGCTTCAACTGATCGCAGCTATTGTGAATAGCTTGCCCTAAGTCTTGTTGTTGATCGGTATTGCTAATACCTTGCTCGACCGACTGTAAGACACGTTCGTTCACTTCGCTAGCATTCAGCGCATGGCTGTAGATATCTTGCAATATGGCTTGTAAGTTTGAGGTGAGGTGATTATAGCTTTTTGCTAGCTCGCCAAATTCATCATAGCTAAATCGAGGTAAACGTTGAGATAAATCGCCTTGCTGTTCGTTAATATCTTCAAGTGTTTTCAGCATTAACTTTACAGGGCGAACAATTAAGTGCTTTAAATAAAATACAGTGAAGGCGAAAGCGGCAGAAGAAAATAGGATCGCGCTATAGAGTCCCCCTTGCTTATCGTCGGAAATTAGGCCGCTTAGATAAAAATATGAGCCTACTTGGATGGCGAAAAGAAACCCCAAGTTACCTAAAATCTTGCGATTAAGAGTATAAAAATAAGATTTCTCAACCCAATTATAAACTGAAACGACCCACTGCATACGCACCTCCTTAGAAAACTACAGTAAGTATAGACAATATTATCGGTTATGCAGATATCGACCTGACTATATGTGATTTTGTATATAAGCGACATTGTAGGTATTCGGACTATTTGAGGATATTATTGACGTAATTAGCGATACATCAATAATCAGCGATAAAATAATAATGTTGACATGAAAAAATAAATCGCTAATCTTGCGCACTCAAATTTATATCAATTACTGCTTAGGAGGTTCACATGTTCATCATAATTAAGATCAAAACAACGATCACAAACACAACTCTTAACGCAGGTCTGACGGCTTAACAGCAACGTCTGCCCGGTCTTACGACCTGCCAATTATTTTATTTTTACATTTATATAAATGAAAGGATTGGTCTATGGGCAACTCTCATAATCAAATTCCTGCGCCTAACGATACCGTGGATATTCGACTAATTTCGTCGGAATCAAATTGGATTGAAGGTGCAGCCATTCAGCAATTACAAAAAACAGCTGAACTTAACGGCATGCGCGCAGTAGCGGGTATGCCAGATTTACATCCTGGTCGTGGCTATCCTATTGGCGCTGCATTTTTCTCTGTTGGCAGAATTTATCCTGCCTTAGTTGGGAATGACATCGGCTGTGGCATGTCGTTTTGGCAAACCACATTAAAGCTTTCAAAGTTAAAACTCGATAAATTAGCCAAAGCGCTAAATGATGTCGAAGAACCTTTGTCTGATGAGTGGCGTGACGATATTCAACAAGGAAAGATTCGTAAGAATATTTCCATTGATGGCTTCGATCGTTCGCTTGGCACTATTGGCGGTGGTAATCACTTTGCTGAATTTCAGGCAATTGATCGAATTGAAAATCAGGTGCTATTTGATGACGCTAAACTCGATAAGAATTTTACCTATCTGCTTGTCCATTCAGGATCACGCGGCTTAGGTCAAAACATATTGAGCGAACATATCACGCAGCATAATCATGATGGCTTGCAGCAAGGCAGCGATGACTTTTCAGCGTATATGGAAAAGCACGATGAAGCCGTGCGCTGGGCAGAACTGAATCGTGAACTTATTGCCAGACGGTTTATGGAGGCTATTCGCTGTGACGGCAATCAAGTACTGGATGTTAATCATAATCTAGTATCAAAATCTGAAGTGTCGGGTGATGCAGGTTGGTTACATCGCAAAGGCGCTACGCCCTCTGATAATGGATTAGTTATTATTCCAGGTTCCCGAGGGGATTATAGTTATTTAGTCAAACCCATTGCAGAGTTTGCTCATCGCAGTTTATTTTCACTGGCCCATGGTGCGGGAAGAAAATGGGCCAGAGGTGATTGCAAAGCGAGACTTGATAAACGATTCAGCAGTGAAAATTTATTACGCACAAAGCTAGGCAGTCGAGTTATCTGTGGTGACAAAGAACTGCTTTACGATGAAGCTCCAGAAGCTTATAAGCGCTGTGATGATATTATTCAGTCGTTAGTCGATGAAAATTTAATTGAAGTGATTGCTCGCTTACGCCCAGTCTTAACCTTTAAAACTCAAGGGCGGTGTGACAAATGAAAATGTTATTACTGTCCGCAGGTAAGGGGCCAAAAGAGTGTTCTTATGCGGTTGGCTTGGCGTTTAAACGCTTGCAGCAAGAGTGTGAGAAAGCATCGGTGCGCTGCTCTATTATTGAGATCAAAGAAGATGGAAGCACGAATTGCTTACATCATGTGATTCTTGCATTAGAAGGCGATAATAAGAATGCTATCGCGAATAACTGGGTAGGCAGCATGTTATGGGTTTGCCCAAGTCCTTTTAGAAAAAACCATAAACGAAAGAACTGGTATTTTTCAGGAAAGCTAATTGGTTCTGAATCATCAGGCTCTAATGCTGAGCTTGATGGTGCTATAGAGATTTCAGTAAGTGATATCGATTTTAGCTTTTGCCGAGCTTCGGGTGCCGGTGGGCAGCATGTGAATAAAACAGACTCAGCGGTAAGGGCTGTGCATAAACCTTCGGGTATTCAAGTGCGTGTCGAAACTGAACGAAGTCAGCATGGGAATAAACGCATTGCGATAAAACTGTTGGAATATAAATTAAAGCAACAGGACGAAGAGCAATCTAAGACTGATGATAAAGAGACTTGGAACTCTCATCAAAATTTAGAGCGCGGTAATGCTGTGCGGATTTTCAAAGGAATAGGATTTAACGAATAGACGCCCTCTATTGATATGTTATATAAAAAGGTTTAGCAAAAGGAGCCATATAAGAATGAAAAATATTACAGGAAGTTGTTTGTGTGGTGAGATCAGCTATGAGATTAGCCAGGATGTGGGTGACATCATCCATTGTCATTGCATTAAATGCCGAAAAGCTCATGGCGCTGCATTCTCTAGTGTTGCTAAGATAGATGATAAGAGTTTTTCAATAACTGGCAAAGAAAAGCTAAACCGCTATCAATCATCCCCTGGAAAGACTCGCTGCTTTTGTTCAAGTTGCG
>PJEL010001234.1_pt1 | contig 26814 bp, 25 predicted proteins | sample 1853271 | NCBI WGS metagenome assembly PJEL01 (sample SAMN08108733, study PRJNA415343) | Invertebrate metagenome, whole genome shotgun sequencing project. | host: Globobulimina | place: Sweden: Gullmar Fjord | collected 2015-08
GAAGCGCGAGCAAAGCTCGCTTTAAAGTTTTACGTCTTCGGTGCCCGAAGCGCGAGCAAAGCTCGCTTTAAAGTTTTACGTCTTCGGTGCCCGAAGCGCGAGCAAAGCTCGCTTTAAGATTTAAAATCCATTAAACTTAAAATGGATTCTAAATACGCTCGCGCAATTGCTGCTTTAAACACTGCTGCCAAATTGGCTAAAGATCCAAACACTCAAGATAAAGCTGTGGAATTTATTAGACAGAATAATTCATACTTTCCTAAGCAAGAACAAATGAATTTACCTGAACCAAATAATATTTCTGGGGCTCCAACGCTTGTACCATTAAATTCAAAAAATAAGAAACTATAGAAGGGTTAAGATTGACCAGTTAACTGGACTAACAAATATATTGGCTAAAATAAATGAGTGATCAAGACCCGGAAGATATTGTTGATGACATCGTTGAATATGCTGATCAAGAAGATTTAGATGAATTGGAAGGTCAAGATCCTGAAAATGCTGAATTTTTACGCAAAGAAGTAGAATTGGAAAAGCAAGAATATGCTGAAAAAGCAGAACAACTTGCTAACCAAACTGAGCTTGATAAACTCTTAGAACGTAAAACCAAAGCAAACGAATCACTCGCTAACAATGAAATTAGTTTATCAACTTACAACGAAGAAATCGTTGAAGTTCAAAAAGAGATTGTATTATTAAACTTGAAAAAGCTTGAAGAGGGTTCTTCTAATTTGCCTGATCTTCGAGCTAAAGCTGACAAACTTCTTCGAGAAATTGAAATTGGTGCTACAAGTGGTAGCAAACTTGATGCCGAGCTTATTTACAACGATATTGATAAAATCTTTAGAAACAGTGCTAAACAACTTGAGAAGAATGTAGGTTTATTTGTCAGCAATGAACTTAACAGTAACATATCTAATGTTTTGAGCGTACCTATTTCAGAACTAAATATTCAGAAGCTTAATGACATTAAAGAAGGTCTTCGTCTTGAAACTCAGAATATTAGGGAAGGTGTTTCTTTAGCTCCTAGAGGATGGGGGTTTATCGAGGATTATTTACGAGTAAAAGAACTTATTGTTCTTTCACAATCTTCGCAATACGGAAATGATATTCTTTATTTCCAATTTATTATGGATCTCCGTATGTTATTTTCACAACTTAGATCTTTTTTACATCGAAAAGTTAACCTTACAGATCTAACTCCTAACAAAATTGACAAACAAGTAGTAGATTTGGTAGCTAAGTATCAAGGTGGTAAAGGAAGACTATTTGAAGGAAGTGAGTCTGAAGAAATTAGAAACTTTATGAAAAAACTTGCATCTATTCAAATTTTTGATTCTACCGAAAAAGAACCTAAATTTAAGGCTAAATTCACAAGAGAAGAAATCAGAGAAGATTTTGAAAGAGGTGATCCAGCTGTACTCAATAAGAAATATGCAAAATACCAAGACAAAATGAATTTTATTCGAGGGAAAATGGGTGTTACTATGATTGATCAAAGTACACAAGATAAATGGGAACGTATAGTAACACCGGTTAAGTATAAACTTTTCTCTGGAAAGGAAGTCCCTGTTTTACCAATGAAGAACAAAACATCTCGTCTTGGAAATACAGGTATCCTTTCTGATCTTGAAATGAAAGAAATCAAAAAAAGGAGTGCAATTAAGAACATTTTAGTAAAGGCTCTTGAACTTGAAGATGGTGAAGATATCTGGAAAAATTGCGTTGCGTCACTAAATATCCGAGACCCAGATTATCAAACTAGCAAAGGTGAAGACTTTATTCATCGTCTTTATACAACTTATATTCCTGTGATGAAATACAGCACCTCTCCTAATAGCTTAAAAGAATATGCTAAATCAGTTGATAAAATGGCTGATGAATTTTTCCTCAACAAAACACTTTTGGAAAGTTCATGGAATCAAGGAGTTACTTACGCTAAAGGTGATAAAGTAATTATTAGTCAAAATAATGTCAAAATTTCTAAATTGAGAGATAATATTTACAAACTTGAAGACCAATTAAGAGAATATCTAAAAATCAACGACGAAGGTAAAGTATTTCAAGAGTTGTTGCAAACAACTCGTAGATCTAGAAGACCCAGTAAGGTTAAAACTTACCAAAGAGACATTGAGGATCGTATTCAGAAGTGGACCGCACAGTTAGAATTGCTTGAAAAAGGAAATATCCGATCTCTTATTCATAGCGCAACGTTCATTCGTTTTAAAGAAAACTCACAAGCAGTTGTTCAATACCCAAGTGGGAATATTAAAACTGTTCCAAATGCAGCTATTTCTAGACTACTTAAGAAAAAATTAACGAAACCATCTGGTCCATTTGGCCTTATAGGGTTTAAAACTCGTGAGAAAGGAGAAACTAAGGAAGAATGGAACATTCGTAGAAGTAAGTTTATTTACCCAGAGCAACCAACTTTTGACGACACTGACCCTGACGACCCGTTTGATTTGGGAAGTTATGATCCTATTGAAGCATCTCAGTATTGGCAAGATATTCAGAATGACCCAGACAAAGATCCATTTGTTACATTATACACCCCAATCCCAAATGAACTTTACAAAAGACTTCGTGAAAAATCTTTCGGTAGCTTATTTGAAGCTGTTAAGAAAACACCTCTTGGAAGTTTTTTCCATTTAAAAGGTGGAAACCCTGCTACAGAATTAGCTGAAATTATCGAAAAAACCCTTAGCCCAAAGGGTCAAAAAAGACTACTTTACCGTATAGTAGGTTCAACTGGTGAAAATCTTTATCAAGCATTATTTTCCGATTTAACTGGGAAAACTAACATCAAGATTTTAAAAACAGTTGATGAAAAAGGTCGTCTTGTACCCAAAGTTAAAAACCCAAGGTTTCAGAACCTTCTTGATACAGTAGATTTATTAGAGAATAATCATGATTTGATTGATCATCTTAAGTACATTGATCCTAAAATAGATCCTGAAATCCGTCAAAATTTTACAAGAGTAGACTTTGTAGTCTTAAATTTGGATAATGAAACTATTCATGTTTCACTAAATGATATTAGCCGTTTACAAAAAATTATTAGAAATCACATCCTTGACAAACTTGAATGGATTCCGAGCACTAACCCTCGCATTCAAACTAAGATTGATCCTGAAACAGGTAAAGAAGTTTTTTCCGAAGAATACTTTCAGACTATTAACTGGAACCCAAAGTTTAACCCAACTTTTCAAATTGTTCCTCTTGAAAAGAATTTCGAAGATTCTATTATTGTCCCATACAATGGAGAGCGTTACCGTATTCGTTTTGCTGATCCCACTGGTACTTCTCACAAAGGATGGATGATTCGCGAAAAAGGATATAAATACCCGATGATCATCATCGATTTTAAGGAATATCTTGAGCGTCTTCGTAATAAATACATTGGCAGAATTGAACACTTTAGTAAAATTGAAGTACTTACTAATACTACCAATGATATTATCGAATCTTTCAGACAACGAATTGAATATATTTCAGAATATTTGAATGATAATTTTATCTTCAAAATTAAAGAAAATCAACAAGAAAAATTAAGACTTTATGCACTTAAACGCATTACTTCAACTATCAGATTACTAAACGATCTTAGCATTACTGATGAAATCATTGATGAAAAATCTCGCCAATTAGAAGAAATTATTGTTAAATCAACATCTACTCCTGTAACTTACAAAAACAGCGTGAAATATTTAATTAATTACTTGTTAAACAACACTTCAGCTAACGATGATCTAATGAGCGGTAAAAGCATGAATATCGTTTTCAAAAGTTATGGAAGTCCTAATAGAACTAGTATCAAAGAAAGGCAAGGTCCTCCTCAATACATTCTGAAATTTCTACAGAAAAAACAGCCAAAGATTTTCAAAGAAATTATGGGAATTTTTTCAACTTCAGCGGTTATCAACCCAGATGAACTCTTCAGTAAATATGATTTTACAAATTTCATAAAACAGGCTATTATCCTCGAACTAAATAATCTAAGAGATTGGCGTATAGCTACAGACAAAATTGCTACAGTTAACCCTCCGCAGTATGTAAAGAACGCTTATCTTGCGAAAGTATCTCAGAGAATTTGGACCAGTCTTCCGAATATTTCTTTCAAAAAACGGTATGATAAAATTCAGTTCATGATGAAAAGATTCAGAGCATCTGAAAAGATTGTTACTGATATTGAAGGAACCGTATTCAATATTTCAGAAGGTTCTAACGAAGAATACGATAAACATTTTAAAAACCTTGACATCAAACTAATAATTAATGAAATGAACCAAGGAATTGTCGATCCAGTCAGTTTAGTTCGTATGGTTTATGAACAATATGAACCAGGTATTATGACTCATGCTGCTACATGGGAATCACTAATGAAAGGAATTAATAAAGATGTTCAAATTATGAACGCTATTAAGAAGACTATTAATTCGGCCCAACTTTATCGTCGAAAGGTTGATTACAAGATTCGCGAAAGGATTCCTAAAGAAACCGAAAGAGAAGAATTTTATTATGTCAAAGATTCTCAAACAGGAGAAGTTACTAAGAAAACCATTGATGAAAATGAGTTGACGCCGGAACAAAAAAGAAGTCAGTTACTCATGTCAATTCTTAAGTATGATTACCAACCTCGTATTTGGGATGCTGTTAAAACTAATCTTCAAGAAGCTATTACCGATCAAGAATTTAAGAACAGACTACGTCAAATTCGCGCATTTCAGGGCGCAACCGAAGAAGAACTTCTTCAAAGTATGAAAGACATTGATCGTATTAGTTTATCAGATATGTCTTACAATGAACTTCAGAAATTGAGTCAACTTGTCTATAAACAACCTTCATTGATGAAACGAATCCCAATTAGGTTGGCTGTTGTAGGAGTGTATGTATGCCCCGCTCCTCAAAGAGGGATGTTTTTAGTTGGAGGAACATTTCCAGTAGACCCTCGCTCATATCGTTTTAGAAACACTGAAGGTGAACTTTCTACTAAACTTGTAGAAGTTTGTAAATTTATGGGGATTTCACATCCAGAAGTTAAATATCCTGAAAACACTTCAATGTATTCAGGTTCACTCGCATTTGAAACCGAAATGATAAAATGCGTTACTGAAATTAACAAGAGAAACTTCAAGTTCAAAGTTAATAATGATCTTAGTGCTCGTCCTGAATATATTGAGGCTTTGTGTTCTTACATGGGTATTAAGGATCAAATTATGAAACGTGCAAGAATTTATTGGGAGCGTTACGGAGGAGACCCTCTAGTATTTCCAAGTGGAGGTTCTGAAAAGGAATACAAACAATTAGTACAGGCCATGATGTACGATTCTTGTATTGCGAATGTAATTGGCGCTCCACCAAGTCCACTTTTTGCAAATTTAAGATCAAAAAAGCAAAACTTGCTATTACAGCGTAGATCTTTGACTAGACAACTTCGTGGTGTACCAATTGAGGCTACCTTAACCAAATACAGAACACCTATCCAATCGAAGGGTGGTAAACATGCTAAAAGAGTATATAGACGTTCTCGTGAACGTTTCGAAACTGAACAAATTCAAAGTCAAATTGCCGAAGTTGATTATCAATTAGCTAAAATTAGTCGTAGTGAGCGTGAAGCTAACAAGAAACAGGCAATGATTGATGTTTCAGTTCTTCATACTGAATCTGGTGAAACTATTTACCGACAGGTTCACTTTGACAAGACTGTAAATTACCCAATTCCGACAGGGTATGATTATAATGGATTCCCAATTTATTCTGGTGGACAAGTTCACGAATTGAAATGGCTGGTTGAAACTGGAACTATGGGGCCATGGTTGACTCAACATGTAAGAGTTACCCAGGATCTTCGATTCGAAGGAGATGTACCATTTAAAGTAAATTATGACTCTAACAGAAGCATTACTTCTAATTATTATGTTGAACAGACATTTAGAGATTCTAAGTATGGAATGCCTATTGTTTGTCGTATTGGTATTCAGCCGAAGAAATATCAAAATGTTCGTCGAAGTTTAATCAAACAAATTGAAATTGAAGAGTCTGAAGAGAAACGTAAAGAATTAATTCAGAAACTCAATGGACTTCATTTACAATCCAATATTGTTCAGAAAATGCCTGCTCCAATTGAAACATTTGTTACAAACAATGAACGTACTAGAATTGAATATTACCTGAATAAGAAGAAGTCTCAATCCGAAGCATCTAATATTCGTCTTGGAAAAGCTGTTAACCAACGAGAAATTCTTGAGAAAGGAGGCTACGCTCTTTTGGATTCTCGTTCAGTTGTCGGAATTAAGGGACTTAAATATGATCCAGTTGATGTTTGGAGTTGGGATCCACTTAAGGATCGTAAAGCAAAAGCTCAAAATGACTCTAAAGTTTGGAATGTTGAAAAGAACAAGTTATTGGCATTGCTTAAAGAACAACTTCAGAAATATGGAGCTACTAGTTCAGCATTTATTGGGTTAAAAAACAGGTTTACACAAGACCTTGAGAATTTTAGAGTCAACCTTCCGTCACAGGTTCAAAAACTAAATACACCGATAAGTCATGATATTAAAACACGTAAGCAGATCCTGCCTGCGGAGTTCCAAAGAAAAATCAAAACAGATCCAGAATTTAGAAGAAAGATGAACATTGAGTCTTGGATGATGACTATCAACTATTCTTATAACCGTGGACAATACGCAATGGAATTACTTCTTTATGGACTGGTTCAAATTCCAACAGAACTCTTTAAGATCATCGAAGATCCTCGTATATTGTTCCCTAATTACAACCGATCATCGGTTTATGTTTATGAATACGATAGAGGTCTTAATGGACTAAGTCCTTACCAATTTACAACCGTTAACAAGTATCTAACTAACCAGGGTGTTGTTGGAAAGAAACGAGATGTAGTACCGGATATTTGGGAAACTATCGGAGAGATTATTTACAATATGAGTTATACTCGATATATTCAATTTCCGGAACCAGTGCAAAAACATGTTGACAATGATTTTAGCCAATTAAGTAATTTAAGTGAGGATGAATATCTTGATTTATTAGATGATTATCCTATTATGGAAATTTTGACAAATCTTTACAAGAAGAAGAGGAGACTAACTTTGTGGAATATCTTAGAAGAAGTCCTTCAAAATTACAGCAAAAATCTCGAAAAAACTTATATCTTTGAAGAACCTATTGAAATTGGATTAAGAGATGTTATTAACTACTTGGGCGATAGTTTCCAACAAAATACTCCGTATTCGCATAACTCACATATGGCAAGTGATGAAGACGAATATTTGAGTTGGTTGTACCCAGGTTGTATTTATGCTAAGATTCAACAAAAAGACAACATTACTCCTCCTAATGAATTTGGCATTTCCGAACTTGAGGAAAATAGCTATATCAAGGTATTTCAAGTACCTGAAAGAAATCATAAACATTATGCAATGTATACAGTTGGACACGAGTTACATAAATCAGTTGATGTCAGTGAAAATTTGGCTAGAAGAGCTGCACTTTTCTATGATGTCAACGTTTCAGAATTGATGGCATGTGCTAGTCTTAATGCTAAGAGACGACTTGGTAAAATTAGACGAAAGAATTATGCGATTGATTTGAATGATGTGATGACTTACCTAAGCAAAGGGAGACAGTATTATACATACTACGAATTACCTAATGAGGAAATTGACCTTATGGCCAGAGAACGAGTCATCATTAAGGGTCACAGTGAGGTGATTAAGGCTAAGAAAAAGGAATATGTGAATATGTATAGAAAGGCTCTGAATGCTTACTTTGAAGGAAACAAAGATGAAATACAGAAACTCAGTACTGCGTCACAAGACATGAGGGTAGAATCTGTCACACTTGATAAGTTAGTTAAAGAAGCTATTGAGAATGAGGCTATGGGTGAGAGTAAGAAGAGATTTATCGAAAATCTCGACTTTACACCGGATTTCAAAGATCCGCAATGGCCAAGTAAGAAGAAGGAACTTGAGTTTAAATTCATGGACAAAATTGGAATTCCGCTTGAATCATTTTTAGAATCAACTTCTCAACCATTAAGACTTAATATTCCATCTTATGATGAATTACCTGAAGGAAAAACTAGAGAAATAAGAGCAATTGCAAATTCTCAAATGATGGATCTTGCCAATATTAAGGACATTGGTAAACTTATCAACAGACTAGATGATGTCAATGATGCGATATTTGATCTTACTGGGGTTGGAGGTTTTAAACAATTATCAAAAGTTAAGAAAGGTGTTTACCTAAAAGACATTAGTCCTAAAAAAGCAATCAAACTTCGTCCTGCACCAAAGAAACGTCGTTCAAAGGTAGGGACAAATAAATCTATGATGATGTGGGAACTTGAACGTAAACAAGGTCCTAAAAAGCGTAATAGTAGAAAGCGTTAATCGCCGAATTTGAAAGTTTCAAACTTAAGAAACTATCAAAAAATAAAATTCTTTAGGTCTCTGTAAAGACCATGATTAAACCATGTTCATTTTAAACCTAGTTGAATTAGTTAATAATATTCCACAAAACATCTCTGGTTGGGATGAAGCTGGTCTGGTATATATAATTTACGATTTACCCAAATTCGAAAAAGAACTTTCAAAATATTTCAAAACAAATAAAATAAAGTCTTTCAGAAGACAACTGAATTATTATGATTTTACTTCAAGTAAGTATAGTTTTAATCACAAATATTTTACAAAAAAAAGAGTTGTGTTTGAAAAACTTAAAAGAGTAGTTACTAATAAACCACAATTAGAAATATTAGACCCACATGAATTGGAATGTACTAAAAATCGGTTGTTAAACGATGAGGATTTTTTAAAAATATTGGAAATCACTTACTAAATCGTTTTACTATCTCATAAGCCACCTTCGGGTGATTTTCTAAAAAGTTTTCAAGAACTGGATCTCCAATAACCGCGCGTTCAAGATCAGTTAACGTAACAATGAAAGTACTCGGGTCAACTCTACCAAGTTGTTTTAAACGATTGTCAACCATGCTATGAATTTGATTGTAACTTTGTTCATCAACTCCTAGTTCTTTAATAAATTCAGACCCAAAAGTTAAAAGAATTGAAAGTCTTGTTTCTAGCATGCTGTAAAGTAGCAATTTCATTTCATCTAATAGTTCCTGTTTATTAACGGTTCTTTTCCCTACTTTTTGATTGACAATTTCTGGGAATTGTTTAATATTAACTTGTTCAATACCCTTAATAAATTCATACGCATCTGAAATATACTCTTCATATTCACTATCGTCGTCATCACTGTCGTCGCTATAATCATCATAATCACTTTCGTAATCATAAGGATTGTAGTTAAAATAATTCATTTGTTTATAAGCGAGAAAAAATCATTAAAAACTCGAAGAGTAACGAATCGCGGTGCGATTCTTTAATTAGGTCTTGGGTTAATATTCATACTATATGCAAGTGGAGACTTGTCCTCATTTGTCTGAGACGCTTCAGAATTAATGTTCCAAGCAGAGAAAGCTTGAGGAGCTGAACTAATTCTACTTGGTCCTTGAGTTCCCCAACCTGGCATAATAATCTGTTTTTGTGCTGGTGGACTGGTTGTAAATTGTCCAACTGGGTTACCTCCTTGACGCAGATTTGACATTACTGGACAGAATTGAGAATAAGTTGCAAACCATCGACCCGCTGTATCTTGAACACAATCTTGGTATCCTTGAAGGTTATTTGAACATTCCTGTTTTGAAGCATAACCCTTTCCGTAATTATTTTGATCAGGTGGAGGAGCTATTGGCGTAGAAGCATCATAAGGGTATCCAGCAAAATACGTGCTTCCATTTGGACAAGAGTATGTCTGAGAACAGAAACCAGTTTGCTGTCTATTCTTTCCAAATATATTGGTTTCATTGTTACATGCATATCCTTGACCACAGTCTCCGTTATGGTTACATGCTTTTCCGATACCTCCTTGACTAGAATTCAACCGGTGGTAAATACCGTTCTTCAATTCAGGGTAGTTGGTAGTTGAACAGAAATTAGTCTGATTACCTTTAGAATCATCCCAATCAATGTTAACAGCTACACACTTTGCCCCAGGCCAAGCACTGCACGGATCATTAGCTGAAGTACAACCGATTGGGACAGAATTAGTTTCAAGAGATTGAGTACGGTTAACCATGGCAATATTCTGTTGAGTTGCCTGTGAAACACCGTCATTCTGCATAGCGTTCATTGCCATTACTGAATCAGTTGGTGCGTTACGCTCTAATGCATAAGCGGAGTTACTAAGTCCAGCAGGGGTAAAATCAGTAAACATGTATGCACCTTGTCTGTAGAGAGGAAAAGGGTTGTTATTAGCGTCACGTGAAGCGTAACCTCCACCTTTGGCTTCGCCTTGTTGTAAACTATTCATAGCTGCGGAAGAAAAATTTCCTTGCATTTTATTTACAAAGACAAAAGAAAATTAAAAGCCATCTTCTGTCTTGCTAAATTTATATCTTAATTACACCCGGACCAGAATAATCTGGATCTGTCTGAACATTTATAGTTGGTCCCTGAGCCGATTCAACTTCTCCTGGAGGAATTACCGAACCACCCATCATTGGTACCTGAACTTGTTCAGTTACCTGCTCGTGTTGCTGAACCGGAACTACAGGTTGAACAGGTTGTTGAACTTGCTGTTGGACAGGTTGGACAGGTTGAACTTGCTGTTGCATCATCTGTGTACGACGTTGCTCTTGGGCACTTAAAGCGCTAATTAACTGATCTAACTTGGTACCAATTCCGTTAATTGCGTTACTGTTCATATCAACTTTTTCCTGGAGTTCGTCTGGAACTTCTGAAGCTTTAACTGCTTTTACATCTTCACGAATTTTCTTAACTTCACGGAAAAGATAAAAAGATAATCCAATACTTACTCCAGCGACTGCAACAATTGCAATCATATTTTTATCAATTCCCTGAATCATATTAGTCATTGAATTTTCTGGAGACTCTACTACTGCATGACTATGTGATTTTCTTTGAGTTTGTGGAGGAACTTGTTGTGACGACATTTACTTATGCCTCTTTAAAAATGAAGAAGTTTGAACGAACTATTTCCATTGTATGTTGTAAAACAACCAAATGAAAATAGATATAAAAAGAATACTTACAGCTACTTTATACAATTTGTCCATGGTTTCATCATTGATCGGTTCCATTTACTTATAATTCAAGGAATAAATTACCGATTAAGCTCATCCAAAAGACTTTCCAAAGGTTTATATCCTATTGTACTCGTTTGATTTTTTAAACTGACAAAATTTGGTATCGGTTTTATATCTTCTCCATAAAGTATTGCCTGTTGTAAGCCTTCGTCAGTTTGTATATCCAATATTTTCAAATTGTTAATTTCTCCTTTTTCTATCAACATATCAATAGCTTTTTTACACCAATGACAACTTGTAGATACAAACATAGTAACTTCAAGTTTCGTCAATTCAGAGTTATGGTCACTTTCCTGACGTTCCGGAATTGTAAACAGATCACCTCGTGTGTTCAGGACCGAGTCGTTCGAAGATGGCTTCCGAGAAGGATACGCTTTTTTCAACGAGTTCATTAAGTTAATATATTCTCCATCTGTTAATTTCTCTTTAATATCAAACAATTGAGATGCTATTTCGTCCATTTTTTATTATGAACCATTATCTTTAAAGTCTTTAACTAATTACAAAAGAAAACAACTTTAAAGATATAATCTTAAGGAACTTAAAGAATTTTGCGTTTATTTATTCTAAAAAATACTATTGAACTTTACAAGTTACAAAGGAAATGGAACTCACCCTTAACGAAGTCAAAACCGGCTTCAGTAACGAATGGCAACAGTTTGAACAGTTGAAACCAGTAGTAACCAAGTCTAATCCAAAAATAACCACTTGCCCCAAATGTGAACAGAACGCTGACCTTAATGATTTTATTGAGTCAGATGGATACATAGTATGCACCCAGTGTGGCCTCGTGTTGAAAACCAGAATCTCAGATCTTGCTGAATGGAATAACTATATGAGTAGTTCAGGTGGTATCACCAATAATTCTAGATGCGGATCAAGTGTTAAATCCACAGAAATCAACCCTTTTACCAATCAATTAACCAGTTTTATGCCAAAGGGTGTTAAAAATGTTCGATATGAAAATGGTGTTAAACGTCATTATGACATCTCAAGACTCCATATTCAAAATACCTTCAATCATCTCCAGAAATCATTTAGCCAAGTTGAAAACCTTCTTGAAAATAGTACTGATGACAAGTATTCAAAGAGAGTTGTAATGACCGCTAAGTCTTTATGGGCAGAAATTATGAAAGCTAAGAAAGTAACCCGTGCCGGTGTACGTAAAGGTATGATCGCTTGTTGTTTGTATTATTCATGCATTCACCATGATTGTACCAGAAGTCCTCTGGAAATTTGCCAAGATTTTGGTATGAAAGATACAAAACAGTTCAACAAAGGTGATAAGGAATTTAAAGAAACCTTTGAGAGCATTCCTAAGTGGTCACATCTTTTGACCAAAACTTCCAATTCTGAAGACTATTTTAGTCGTTTCTGTAGTATTCTTGAAATGGAACATATTATTCGTGAAAATACATCATTCGGTCTTGCTAAAGAATGTCGTGAAACATATGAACCGATTAAGGATGACCTTATTGGACTTTTTCCAAAGAGTACTGCTTGTGGAATCATCTTTTGGGTGTTAAAAAATAAGAAACTTCCAATTACTAAAACAAAATTATCAAGTAGTTTAGGAATTTGTAATCCTACATTGTCAAAGACCGTGAAGGTAATTGAAGATATACTTGGAAAACCATGAATGCAAAACAACGTCGTAAAGCAGAGCGTGTGAAAAAACATAAAGCCGAAAAAGCTCTAAGAAAGGAGCTTTCTCGATTAGATAAATCTGACCCCCGGGTGAAAGAATCTTGGGAAAAAACAAAATTTCGTAATCGAGAAGAACGTGAACTTCAGATTAGGCGTCTTCGTAAAAAATTACTTGGTGTCGGAATTGTGGATTACATTTCAGGATATAAACGTTTCAATGAAATTGCAGAACAATTTATTGAAACAGGAGAAGATATTGATGAAGATATTCATATTGAAGAAATGAATGCGAAAGTATGTTTGGTGGTAAGTTTGAGAATAGATAAAACTAAGGATTGTGGAATAACTGTCAAAAATTTAAAAGTATCTCAACAGACACTTGACAAGTTAAAAGGTATTTGAACGAGTTCTTAGGAATTTAAAAACTTGATTAAACAAAAGATGAGTAAAGAATGTAGTATATGTTGCGAAAACATAACCGGACGTAATAAAGTACTAAAATGTATCCACTGTAATAAAGAAACATGCCAGAATTGTTCAAAGAAATACATCTTAGACAGTATCAATGATGCTCGTTGCATGCATTGTGAAAAAAATTGGAATCGAGAGTTCCTTGTAGAATGTTTTAGTTACAGCTGGGTTAGCGGTGGTTATAAGAAATATCGCCAAGAAGTCTTGTATGATCGCCAACTTAGCATGCTTGAAGAAACAATGAAAACAATTGAAGAACGTAATTACCTCCAGGAAAAAAGAGATGAAATAAATAAAATCAAGGGTTCTTTGGTCCCGCTTCGTAAAGAACTTAAACAAATCAATCATTGTATTAATCGAATTCCCCAGGATTTTGAACATTATAATTGTTATAAGTACGACAGTGCTCAGAAGTGTTACGAATACCATAAATCTAGAGCAGATTATTATGAAAAAGTAAGGGAATATGAAATAAAAGTTGAACCGGTTAAGCGTAAAATTGACGAAGCTAATAGACAAATTATGGGTTTCCGCGAAGATATTGAACTATCTGGTTTTCGTGAAATTCGTAAACAGAACGGAGATAAATACTTTGGACATTGTCCTGTATCTGACTGTAAAGGATTTATCACCTCAAGTTGGAAATGTGGTATATGTGATACAAAAGTGTGTAAGTCTTGCAAAGAAAAAATAGCTCCAGATTACATTAATGATACTAATCTAACCGGTAAAGAAAATGTTAAAAAGAAGAAAGAATATCGTGAAGCTAATCCACACGAATGCGATCCCAATACCCTTCTTGCTTTGAAAGAAATTAAAAGTACCAGCAAACCTTGTCCTAAATGTAAGATACCAATCATGCGAATTTCAGGATGTAATCAAATGTGGTGCATAGAATGTCACGTAGCTTTCAGTTGGTCAACTGGTGAAATTGTAGTAACAGGTAATATCCATAACCCACATTACTTTGAGTGGAAGGCTCAGCATGGAGGGGCTGCTGATCCTATTGCTCAGGTTGTCATTGATCCTTGTAATCAGCAAGTTCCTCAGGATCGTGAAATTGAGCAAATTTTAGGATTGTGCAAAGTAATTAATCGGAAATCTTTATACAATAAATCTTATTCCAACATTCCTGATGACATTCAATGCCAATTTAACCAAATTATTAGAATACTTAATCATGTTCAAGGAGTAGAAATTGAACGTTATGATCGTTTAGCTAATCAAGATATGGCTCTTGAATACAGAGTTCGATATATGAAAAAAGATATCACTGAGAAACAGTTTAAGCAAAATCTGCAAAACTTTGAAAAACGTCGTGAAAAACAACAAGAATTTGGAATGATTTTTGATATGTTCTACAACACCGCCCGAGAACTATTTTATCAAAACGGTTTAATGAAAACTCATCAAGTTAAAGTTATACTCGGTCGTTATTATTGGGATAAACGAGTGGTCACAGAAACACGTTATAACCCAGCTTCCGAAGAAAACATAAGAAAGTTCATTAAAACATTTGAAGAACTGCGAGTTTACGCTAATAGTTCCTTCAAAAATCTTAAGAAAAAGTATCGTAACAAAGTACCTGAAATCAAATATGAAGTAAATGAATATTCTGTTTCTACTATTTAGTTTCTATTAGTCTTCTTCAAGACTAATTTCACTTACCTTAGGGAACAAACAGTATGTACATGTTCCCAGGCTTGCTACTCGGTATACAATAAAGATTGGATAATCATTTCCAACATATAACTGGATAGTGTTTCCGATTGTGCTCGATTTACAGAACAGATTCAGAAACTTCAAACTAAACGTTCCCATATCAGGGCTAAATTCTTTATCAGCCAATTCAATCGTAATATTACTATCGTCAGACTCTGCAATATCAAGTTGCTGTTTAGCCCAATTTCCTTCAACGTTCATAGAGAATATACCATCGTTAGAAACTCCAATCTTAACATCATTGGCGACATTCGCTAATTCACGACAATACTTTTGAAATTCACCACAAGGCATTGTAATAGTTACATCAGGATCCTCTTCTGGAAGCTCTACCTCTAAGAAATCAACCGTCATCAAATTGAAGTCAATGTGATTATCAATTCTCTTTTTCTTGTTCTGAATATGAATCCCTAGGTTATCAGTATTGTCTTTTGATACATAAAGAGCTACAGTGTCGTTATTTCCAATTGTTTTGAGAAGTTTGTGAAGAGCTGTCATACTCACCCCAATAACCAAAGGTTTTGGACAATAAAACTCTTCAAATTCAGCAGCATTCAACTTAAGCATAACGATTGCTACTTGAGTAGGGTCCATATTCATAATCTTCAATCCTTCTGAATCAAAGTGGATATTTGTTTCAAATAGAACTTCCTTAAGAGCCTCAGATAAAGCCTTAATTGCAGTCCCTTGAACAGTTTTTAGGTACATTTCATACCCTTCGTATTTTTGGTGCGTTTCTTCAGTCATTCTTGCGTTTATTAGTAGATTCTGGATTATTTTCCTAAGTAGAACGAAATTAATAGAGAATGATTGGACCATTTTTTCCTCAGATTTATTTCCAGAAGTTTGGAAAACTCCCTTTTATCTTAACTCCATTAGGTTTCATTTGCAGTAGTCAAGTGTACTTAGATCTAGGGGATTTAGACCTCATAAATGATTTAGGTCATATTTTAGATTTTTATCGCCAGTTGGATTTTGAAGGAAGTTCACTTAGTATTCTTGTGCCTGGGCATAAAGGTCGTGAAACTTTTTGCAAATGTTTCCTTAATTTGTTACGCAATGGAAATCAAGGTATTGTTTATAGACCACATCAAAGAAAAGTTTATTGCGTTTATTGTGATGAACTTATTTGCGAATTATGTGCTGATAATCACCCGAACCATAATATAACTGAATTATGCATGCCTCGTGAAAGAGCATGTAGTTGCTGCGGATGTCCTAACAGCATGCCTATAATATGGTATCGTAAATACTCGGATTTTCATTCGAAAATGATATGTCTTAAATGTGCTGATGACAAAGAATATCTTAGACAAACTGATCCAATTATACGTTTTAATATAGCTGAATGGATTCCTATTAAAAACTTTCTTGAAAATAGAAATAAAAACAGCGAACTATATTGTAGAAAAATACGTTATACATTCACTGAACGTGGTTGTAAACTTAATCTTATTCATCGTAATGTTGAATATAATTTAACTAGTGAAAGTACACTACTTGCTGACGCCGTTTGGAGAATGGGTGAAAAATTTAATGTACCAGAAGATCTATCTAAAAAAATACTTGATTATACTGAAACATTAAAGTATACTTGTTTAGATGTTAATAGAGTTTACCCTGATATTATAAATTTTTGACACTCTGAGTTTTTAAAATTTAATTTAGTATAGGATGACAAACTCAAGTTAATTAAGTGTCTAACGAAAATGAAAAGTTACAAAGAACAATTAGCTGAAGTTGTTGCTGAAATTGGTCTTGATATCAATAATGATGCATGGAAGACATGCAACTCTCTTATTACTCAAGAAGTTTTAGATGATGCTCATTCAAAAGTTAATGAAGTTCAAAAACTAATTGGTCCAGCAGAATCAAGAAAGTGTAAAACTATTGAGCGTGTTAAAGAAAAGATTGAAAACCCACCTAAATTTACACCCGATTTCAAAATCAATAGTGATTTTTTGGGATTTAGAATTAACACTGATGATATTAATATTATTTACGGAATTTCCAATGATCTTAAAAAGAAAATTGAAGCTGTCGGAGGTGTTTATAAAATTCGGAACGATATTAAAAACGGAGAAGATCTAACAGATATCGTACTTTATTCTTTTGGTTACATCCCCTCAATTGGTTACCTTATGGAATTTCAAATCGGTCACCCATTTGCTTTCTATGTTTTTACACAAGATTCAGCAAGACGAAAAAACAAAGATCTTCCTGATCTATGGGATTTATACAGTATTGTCCATGATAAAATTATGCGCGATGCTAATTATAATCCATTTAAGACTCTAATTGAAATTTACGGAACTTTTGACAATATACCCGATGAATTATGTAACATGGAAGTACTGAACTGAATATATCCCTAGGGACCTTTAGGAACCTTTAGGAACTTCCTAAGTTAGTCCCTAATCCAGTACTAAGTTCACCATACTTAGTAAATGCGTGCTCTACTGCAAAAGGTTGACGTTTAGATTGGATTAGTCCTATGGGCATTTGACCCTGTTGACCTGTTGGGTTTGGGAGGGTTTTTTGTATTAACATATTTGCTGGTTGAGGAGCTGATTGAAATTGAGGGTGGGGTGGTTTAGTTCCCATAGGATTAGGTGTATTTGTCCATGCTACAGAAAATCCTTTGACATTTGAATGTTCGGCCATTTATGGAATAACAATAATTTTTAAATCGGGATATCAAACACCGTATTATATTGATCCTTAACAGTGCAAACACCATCCTTACAAACACCCGTAGCTCCACAACCTCCTTCACATGGACGACCAGTTTCAGGAAACCAAGGGACTTTAGCTGGATAATACTGTTGAGGATACATCATAGGTTGACCATAGGGTTGGGTACCTGGGAGAATTTGTTGAGGGCCGTGTGCTCGACCCCCACCAATAGGAACCATAGGAACTTTACCTACAAAATTATCGTTATTTGGAGCATTTTCAATATTTTGTCTGGCAACCATAACTAAAAGGATAGCTATTCCTAGAATAAATAGATTCATAATATTACCACTTGTAGATTCACCCATATTTAATTAAAGTCTAGACTTTAATCCAGAATTAAACCCTGGTATAATTTAAGAAATGTTTGAATCTAAAACATGTACTTTTTGTAAAAAACAAAATGAGGAACTTCAATTTCCCCAGGATTACTATGTATTTGTCTATATTCGAGATCTAAGTCGGGACCTTTTACAACCTAGTGATTATCGTTTATATTCTGTACCTTCGTTCGATTGTGAATATTGTCACAAACGAAATAAGATAACTTTAGAAAAATCAAAAATTGATCAACTTATTATCATTCACGAAAATGATCAAGTTATGAATTATTCAGTTTCAAATTGATTCCTGATAACCTGAATGTAATTATCTCCACCATCGGAAACTAGGCCTTTTTTAAGAAAAAGTTTGTCAACTGGTTCAGATTTCCAATCAACTGAACTACCCGCTTCCATCCATGGATATTTAGCTCGAGTCTTTGTTTCTAAAACATAATCTAACCTTTTGCAAGTGCGCTCTTCTTTAAATGGCCACCAGGTACTATATGACAAAATACCTGAATTTACATATTCTCGTACAGAATATCCCATCCACTTAAGTTTTGGAAGTTTACAACCAGAAAACATACAAGCATGGTCTTGAATAGATCCTCGTACACGACAACGAGGGTATTGACTAAATGCGTAACGGTGCCCACTATTGGTCACTGATACTCCATCAACCTTTGGGTCAGGTAGACCGGCAAGTTTAGCAATGGTTGGGAAAATATCAATTCCTTCTACGAGTTCATTGATTACCTTTGGTCCCTTTGGTCCCGTTGGTCCCGTTGGTCCCGTTGGTCCCTTAATCACCAATGGTACGTGAGTAGTACTATCTATTAAACTATTTTTGCAGTAAAATCCATGTTCCCCATAATTCCATCCATGATCTGAAGTGAAGACAATGATAGTGTTGTCAAAATCAATAGAGTTAAAAAGTCTACCAAGTTGTTGATCAATCCACATATAACTAATATAGTATTCTCGTAAAAATCGTTCAACAATAGAAGGGTGTTTTTTGAGAATATCACATGGTCGTTTTCTATTTCCGGTCCCTAGTATTTTTTGAACTTTTTTACCAATTCTTGTATTGCTAGTTTTTAGATTGTCACAGTATCCAAAGTAATTAAGGTTAGTTTCTCCTACTAGCATAGTTCCGTTTGGTAAAACTATTTTTTCGGGGTATGACAATCCTTTTGGATTAGCTAAATCAATATGTGGACGACGGAATCCTACTGACATAAACCATGGACCTTCAGATACTTCAGGATTTTTGAGAATGTTAATAGCTTTGCTTACAGATTTGTAATCAGTTAATTTAGTAGCTGGTTTTTTACAATAAATAAGGAGACCACATTCTGAATTCCCATTTGAATCATAAGATATTGCTGATCTCTTTTTTTCCTTGTAAGTCCAATGATCAGCATAAATATCAAGAATTGTATTGTTCTTGAGTGTGACGTATGGTCTATGGAAATTTTTACCAATTGAAATGGTTTGATAACCATGTTCCTTGAAATATTTAGGAATTGTCATTTGATTATTAACTTTTTGAATAAAGTTGTAATTCATAGTAGAATCTGGATAACGTCCAGTAAAGATACTGGCTCTCGAAGGTCCGCAAACAGGGTACTGAATATATGCATGAGTATAATCAGTTCCACTTTCTTTTAAACGTTTTAGATTAGGAAGATCCAAAAATTGAGTAGGGGCTTCTGACATATCATCGGTAATAATAAACAAAACATTTGGTTTAGCTTCAATAGAAACAACCATAGAAATTGATAACAATGCAAAGATTAAAGAAAACATTTAATAGTTATAATTTCAAAACTTTAAGAATGAAACGCATTTTAAAAGAATCGCGATACGATTCGTTAACACTCAAAGAGTTTTTAATCGCGTAAAATGAAAGCTTAAAAATTAAGAACAACAATAAAATGTCACAGAACGCAGCTTATTGGAAAGGATGGCCTAGCGGTGGACCCTATTATGACGATTGTATGTGGGCATATAAAGTAGGTGCTCAATATCTTCAAAAATATCGTGATAAAAGAACCGCAAAGGAAAAATGTGTCGTATTTGATATTGATGACACCCTAGTTTTTGGGGACCCTGATGAAGTTATTGGGGTACGTGAAATGGAACTAGGTGAACATAATGGACAACAAATATTTGTTTTACCGAGGAACGAACCTATTTGTAAATTAGCAGAATATGCTAAAAAAGCAGGTTATGTAATTGTGGTTTTGACAGCTAGACCTAAATCATCTCGTGCAGCTAGTGTAACAAATATGAATATGTTGAGAATTCCTTACGACGCATTGATTATGAATGATGCAGATTCAGATCCATGTTTCAAAGTTAATACTCGTAGAAAAATTGCAGGTAAGTACCATGTTGCTATGACAATTGGTGATCAGGTAACTGACGTTCTTTGCCCTGGTGGAGAATGTGCAGCTATTAAATTACCTGATCCTCATTCTTTAACAAGTTATGCTTGGTTTCCTCCTGGAATTTAAAATGCGTTCAGCACTTTAAAGATTAAATAACTGAGTTAAGAAAATGGAACAAGTACTAGAGGCTCCGAAGGTCGAAATCAAGGACGATCCTGAATCAGCTGCCGCTTTCCAGGCATTGATTCAACAACGTAAGGAAGAAAATGCAAAAGTTGGTCATGTCGGTGAAATTTTAAATACTGGTAAAGGAAATGTCCCAGTATCAGTTGCAAATTCTTTTGGAAAAAATATTGAAAAAGATCTAGAATTAGGTCTTTATGATGATATCCCAGAAAAAGAACGTGAGGAAGCACTTAGTGTCGCTCGTAAAAATCTCGAGAAATGGGATACTTGGAATGAAGAAACAAACCTTGAAAAAGATGTTATGACAATCCCCGGACAATGTTATACTGTCGTTTGCTGGATTGGACCTTCTTTTAAGGCTAAGTCACATTTATATGGTTATCGTATTATGGGTGCTTTTCCTGATATTCCAAGTGCTCAAGAATACTCTCGTAAAGTAAACAAATTTGAACCAATGTATGATTGTGGTATTGTTGAGATGAATCTTTGGTGCTATAATTATCCCGATGTAGCAGATACCGTTGATGAAAACGGAAATTTACTTAGTCCAGAAGAATATCAAGCTAAATATGATGCAGCATTGAACAAGTTTATAGTTGATCATAAAGTAGAACGAGAAGAATCTAAACAACTTTTTGAAGCTCGTAAACGTGTTTTGGCTCGTAATAAGTCTAAAAAAGAATCAGATATACCAGAAGACCTCAAAGAAGAATTAGAAAAAACCAAATTTACAGGAAGACCAACTGATAAACTTAAAGAAATCCACACCCGAGAAACTAAGAAATGGTCTGATAAACCAGCTTTAAACTCTACACATGATCGTCTTCGTGAAGTTATTCGTAGACGTGAAGAAATCTCTGAAGAAATTAAACAGCAAGATGAAGGAGTTGAACTTGATTTAACTCCAAGCAGTCTTAAAATTCATGGTCAAGAATACGCTGCCGTAAGCTATGTTGGTCATACCGGAACTAATTTACGTATTCCTCTGTGTGTCAAGGGAGTTTATGAATCAAAAGAAGCTTGTGAAGAAGCTATTAAGAAATTAGTTCAGATGGACAATACATTTGATATTTTACCAGCACCTCTTTATTGTTGGTTGCCATGTGATCCTGACATTGATCAAGTAAAACAAGTTTATACTAATGAGCGTTTGAATGAGTTGACAGAAGGTACTCAAAATGAAGCTCAGGAAGCTTTAAGATTTCACTCTGTAGTTAAAACTCATCAAGAAGAAGTTCTTAATCAACCATTTAATCCTAACTTTAAAGGTCAAGGAGTTGAACCACATGTTCCAGTTTTTGACTCAGGAACAGAAACAGCAACTAATGTTTTCAAGGGAACTGAAGATTCTAATATTCCAACATTTAGTTTTCAGGGTCATGCTGGTGGAGCAGCTGATGAATTGAAAGATGTATGGGAAGGGAACGTTGATGTTAATGAAGGATTAAGTGAAGTTTCCAAGAAAATTGAAGCTGCTAAAGCCAAAGCTAATGAAGATTATAAAGAAACTAAACAGTTTGAAGGTCTGGAATCTGGTGTTCAGGAACTTGAGGTTCGTCTTCAAGAACTTTTGAAAGAAGGACATAGTGAAGAAGACGCTAGAGAAATGTTACGAGATATTGGTGGAAAAACAGCTGTGAAATATTCAACACCTGACGAAGAAGATCTTATCAAGGTTGAGAAACCTAAGGTAGAGTATAAAACAATAGGTGAACTAATGGCTGAACAACAAGAAATTATTAAGAAAATGAAGGCTGAAAATGCTACCCCAAAAGAAATTCGTGAATATCTTTCAGCTCACCCGGTTCAATAGATACGTTTCTTCTGTTCTGAAAAAATGAAAGGTTATGAAAAACGAGATGAACGCCCCGCCTACTAGACCACCGTATCTATTTTACTCACCAAGATGCCCACATTGTAACCAGTTAATTGAACTGATTAAAAGAAACCAGCAACTTGCTAGTGTAATTGAACCGATTAATGTTCATACTGCCAAAGGACTTCCACCCCAATTGGATGGGGTTCCAGCTATTTTGTTCCGTGGACAATTACTAGTTGGACCTGATACATTTAAATGGGTACAATTTCAGACTCCTGACGATAATAGACCTAAGGGAAATTCAGGAATGCCTGGACATCCTAGTACTTCAGGATCACAAGGACAAATGGGTTCTGAAGGTCCAGGAGGAGAACTTGATGGAATTCCTCTACCTGCTGACATTAGTTCATCAACGAAAACAGGTATTGATTTTACACCATTACCTGGTCAACAAGAAAACGACAAAGATACAACCATTCCTAGATTTACATTCTTACCTGGACAAGGATCCCAATCAGATGGTACAGTTGGTATCGATGTACAGGCTGCTATGGAAGATACTGGCGAACGTAGTAGATCTACTGGTATGGCTCAGCAACTTGAACAATTACAGAAACTTCGTGGAGCTGACCAAAGTGCCATTAACCAAACACTTGGGGGAAACCCGTATGCACAACAACAACAGCAAACTGCCCCTTGGCAGCAACAGCAAGGGGGTGGTCAGCAAGGTGGTTATATGCAACCACCGCCTCAGCAGCAAGGTGGCCAGCAAGGTGGCCAGCAAGGTGGTTACATGCAAGGTGGACCACCACCTCAGCAAGCTAATTATATGCAGCAACAAGCACCTATGCAGCAACCTGGTGGATTTATGCAACAAGCACCTATGCAACAACAACCTCAGGGATTTGCTGATCAACAACCTCAGGGTTATGGAAATATGCATCAGCAACAAAATATGTATGGGTCTAATGATAACCTTCCTAAGAGATGGTAAAGCGAAGCTACAAGCAAAGCGACAAGCGAAGCTACAAGCAAAGCGACAAGCAAAGCTACAAGCAAAGCGACAAGCGACAAGGTACTTAACATTTAAACAAGATTTAAAGAAAGGTGCGCCGTTTAACTCTTGTAAAATTAAAGGTTATTTTTAAAATGGGGTGGATATATCACATAAATATTAATAATGACAATGATGTTGATAATGCTTACAATGAAGCATTCAATATATTCTTACAACAATGTTTAATTCATGAAGATCGTATTAAAGAGGAACTTTCAGCAAATACTCGGTTTCGTTTTGTCATTAAAACTGATGGTGATAATGATAAAATTTACTGTTCTGATGGAAGATTTTTTCTCAAAAGCAAGTTTTTAACTAGGAAAACTTTCAAGAAAAAACTAATAGACTACTATCGTCCTTTAAATATATATGTAGATGGTCCACACGAATTCAAACGTCGTGACGGGACTGATATTTATCGCTGGTGGATTGAACTGAGTCCGAAGCATTAATCGGGGTCAAATTGACCAAAGGACTGATAAAGATTATATTTTGGATACTTGTTAAAAGAAAGAACTAAACCTAGTGTAACAGCTTTCTTTATTAAATCATCTTTATCCGGGTGTTCTACTTCATGGGAATATTTTTCAAAATTAATTAAGTGTTGCTGTAATATAGTGACTATTCTATCATATTCGTTTATCCATGATTTCATATTGAAGTATTCCTCTTCATCTAATGATTCAATTTTAGACAAGTAATGCTTCTCAAAATGTTTAATTAATTCACAATGGTTTTTATGTACAATTGTGAATGAAGTTTTAACCTCTTTAGATCTCAATTCAGATTCGTCCATTTGCTTATTTCTTGATAAAATTTAAGACCTGGTGACCGCGGAACCAGATCGCGTATTTTCATTTAAATTAAAGCCTGGTTTGGATTTAAATGGAAAGGTTAAATTGGAAAACTATTATTGGTATAGTAGTAATAGTTGCCATTATAATAGTTGCCGTATTTCTTTTAAATAACCAACCTGAAGATAAAGATGATGTACCATCAGTTCCTGAAAACATTAGGGAATTCCTCGAAAATGACGAGAGAAAGTTAAGAAACGTTGAATTAACTCGAGAACAATTTGATAATTTACCTTCGGACTTTGTAATATATTACTTTCCAAACGAATGCCCAGGTTATGTTGAAGATATATTACTTTATGAAAACACTGAATATGGTAAAAGGTATTATCTACCAGAACAACATTCATTAATTAAATTACCCGGTAATCATCATTGGACAAAGGAATTTATGGGTGAAATGTGGAAAGTGAATGAAGTGAATGAAGTGAACGAACCGAACGAACCGAACGAACCGAACGAACCGAACAAAGAAGTGAACAAAGTGAACAAAGAAGTGGATGAAGTGAACGTTAATGAACCGACCGAAGTGAACGATGAAGTGAACGTGAACGAACCGACCGAAGTGAACAAAGAAGTGAACAAAGTGAACAATGAAGTGAACAAAGAAGTGAATGTTAACGATGAGTTAAATAAAGATAAATTTAAAAATTTACAAGAAACAAATGAACAAGCCTCTGAACAGGTATAAAAACGTTCTGAGTTTTCTTCTTAGTGAAAAATTTATTACTCTTACGGTTATCGGTTCTGTTTTTACATTTAGCTTTATTGCTAGTTTGAAAGCTGATATAATTGACCCACTTTTACATTTTATTCTTCCCGAAGAAAACTTTGGGTTTATGGATATTACTTTAAGAGACGGTGAAGCAGTTCCATTACCTCATCCTAAAAGACTTGATTTAAAACTAGGGAATTTTTTCAGGGAATTTGTTACTTGGATTTTCGCAATCAGTGTACTGTATTTATTAGCTAGGTATACGCGATTCCCAGATGACATCTTAGGAAATCCTGGCGTGGCTATTATGTAAGTCTCAAAAAGTGTCGCGTTTCTTTTTTTTCTCACGGTATAATAAATGTCTAGCAGCCAATCTGCCACACCACCAATGATTCCAGGATCACTTAATGTTGACACAATCCAAGTCAATAAAATACTTAAAATCGTAGACCAAGTTGTAGGAGACGCCCTTTCCGACCTTAATAGTTGGAAAGGAGCTGTCGATGCTGCTTCAACCGGTTTCATAGCCTCCTTATCCGGTGAACAAACTGTTGATGGAGTTGCTCTTGTTAACGGAGACAAAGTTCTTGTAAAAGATCAAGGTGTTCAAAATGGACTTTACATTGTCCAATATACTGCATGGTATCGTTCAGATGACATGGTTGATGGAACCAACGCTGCTGGTTTTGCTGTGTTTGTTAAAGACGGGTCAGATAACAACGACCAGATCTTCGTTTGTACTAACGCTGACGGTTCTGACGTAGTTGGAACTGATGCTCTTGACTTTGCCAATATCAATGCTACCATTTCCGCTGCTGGTGCAGATACTAATGTTCAATATAACAGCGGTGGAAACTTTGCCGGTGACGCCAAATTTACTTACGACGGAAATGGTGCAGTTGCTTCAACTGTTTCCATGACATCTGATCTTATCTCTGGTGTAACTCTGACTGACGGAACTGCAACTCTTACAGCCAGTAATCTCAGTGGTGTTGGGAATGTTGGCTGTACCTCAGTAACTGCTACTGGTACGGTTCAGGGTGTAACTCTAACTGACGGAGTTGGTTCAACTATGACTGGAGGTGTTGTAACTGGTGTAACTCTAACTGATGGAACTGCATCTCTTACATCCAGTAATCTCAGTGGTGTTGGGGGTGTTGGCTGTGCCTCAGTAACTGCCACTGGTGCTGTGTCTGGAGGTTCTTTTGTTGTATCAGCTAAAGCAACCGGAACAGAAGCAGCTAATGCAGTAACTGCATCAGGTACTGCTGGAGTTATTACAACTTCGGCTTTAACTACTGCTGCAGCTGGTACATATGCAGTCACATGGACTAATACGTTTATCGCAGCAGATTCAGTAGTATTAGTTACCTTAATGGGTGGTACCAATACAACTCCTGGTGTTCAAGTATCTGCAACTGCCGGAGCTGGAACTTCATCTATCACTATTACAAATAATGACGTTGCTGCAGCAGCTCTAAATGGTACATTAATTTTAGGGTTTGTTGTATTGTAATCTAATAAATCAATTAATGAATTAACCCTAAGGTCGGTTAAGTCATTAAAATTACCTGACAATGCGTTTAAAAGAATCGCACCGCGATTCGTTAACACTCGAAGAGTTTTTAAAAGAATCGCACCGCGATTCGTTAACACTCGAAAAGTTTTTAAAAGAATCGCACCGCGATTCGTTA
>PJEL010001235.1_pt1 | contig 26810 bp, 22 predicted proteins | sample 1853271 | NCBI WGS metagenome assembly PJEL01 (sample SAMN08108733, study PRJNA415343) | Invertebrate metagenome, whole genome shotgun sequencing project. | host: Globobulimina | place: Sweden: Gullmar Fjord | collected 2015-08
GAAAATGTCTTTGGACCATGTGTGGAAGTTCCCTTGAACATCATATGCTCAAGTAAATGGCTTAAGCCTGTCTTGCCCACCTGTTCATTTATGGAACCGGCGTTATACCATATCTGGAATACAGCCAGGGGTGCGTTGGGGACTTTCAGAACAAAGACCTTGAGTCCGTTAGAAAAGACTTCTTCATGCAGATAACCTTCTTGTTCAACTGTTTTTTTGCCAGCGGTATGAACACATCCCGCCAATGCAAAACCAATCTGGAAAACATCAATCATCCCTATTCAATTTTTTCGCGATCATTTCAATCTTTCATTCGTGGGGTCGCGAGAAGCAACCTCCTTTCGATCCGGCTCAAAAGAAATGAGCTCGGCACTTCAAATACTCTCTCAAAACACTCCTCGCCGTGCTTGAACATGGAATTCAAAACTCCAGAATTCACTGCGGCCACGTACTAACACATCAAGCGTAAAGTATACTCTACATGGTCACTGATTGAACAAGTTCAAATAGAAAAGCAAGAAGCACTGTGTGACTTGCGAAATTGCCGCCGCAGTTGTGGATGAAGATAGCCTGTGCAGGGGAGATCTGGCCTCAAAACAGTTGATCCCTATGCGACGTAGGAATTGTTTCGTCAAGAAAGTACATAGAAAGGGGAGAATCGAGTCACTTTCCTAATTTTGGTTTGGGACCGAAATTTGGAAGTCCCGTTTTCTGATTACCATCTCGGCGCATCGCTTCTTTTATTGCGCGGTCAAGTTGTGGGTCTCGATGAGCAGCATGATCCTGAGGCAGAATGTCGACTTCAATGTCAGGATCAGTGCCGTAATTTTCAACGTTGAATCCGACGTCGTTGAACCAGAATGAAAACTCTGGTTGTGTTGTCATGGACCCATCAACTAACCAATGGCGAGGCCAGATACCAATGACGCCGCCCCACGTTCGGGTTCCGATGAGTGGGCCGGCGTTCGCCAATTTGAATCCGTGACTAAAGATGTCACCATCGCTCCCAGAATTCTGGTTGGTGAGGGCAACAATCGGACCAACGACAGTCTCATGGGGATACGAAGAGGGCTGACCCCAGCGGCGTATGGTGAACCCCAGTGGTCGACGTAGTAGTTTTTCCAAGAGCAGTGAAGACACGTGTCCACCGCCGTTAAATCGCACATCTACGATAAGGCCATCGTGATTCATTTCGGGAAGAAAATATCGATGGAACTGCGAAAACCCTCGGGGACCCATGTCTGGAACGTGTATGTAACCGACTCGCCCACGTGATTTACGATGAACATAGGCACGATTGGCTTCTACCCAGTTTCGATAATGCAGACCGAACTCTGAAGTCAGGCACTTGATGGTCACATCGCGTTTCTTTCGCCCACTTCCATCGCTCACCGTCAGTTGAGTGAATTGGCCACCTGCATTTCTCAGCAGTTCTGCGGGCGTCTTGAGTCGGGAGAGTTTGGTTCGATCGATGGCAAGCAGCCGATCTCCAGATTTGATGTGTACTCCCGGAGCTGACAACGGAGAGCTTGCCCCCGGAATCCAAGAATCCCCTTGTGGAATCTCACCAAATGTCCATGCTTTGGCGCGGTTGTCGTATGAGAGGTTGCACCCGAGAAGTCCCTGTCGATACGCTGGAGTTGGCTTGTAATCACCTCCCATTTCGTAAGCGTGAGATGTGCCGAGTTCGCCTTGTAGTTCCCAAAGGAGATCTGAGAATTCACTCCGACAGGTTACTCGATTCAGCAGTGATTCGTAATTCTCTCGGACGTGTTCCCAATCGATGCCCGCCATATCTGCAACCCAATATTGATCGCGTTGCAATCTCCACGCTTCGTGGAACATTTGCGTCCATTCCGCCGCAGGGTCCACTGCGAGTTTGATTCGATTGAGGTCTATCCACCCATTTGCACGAGAAGGTGATGCGCCAGCGCTTCCGCCGCCGTTTGATGATCCCGGGGCCGGTTTGGTTCCTGCCTTGAGCACACGTAGCCGATTGCCAGCGCGATAGGCGAACGTTTTATGATCACTCGAAACAAGAAAATCGGAGATCCCAGAGATGAGGGTCTCGCGTTTACATTCAAGGATGTCCCATGCTTCCAGAGTTCCATTGGCGGGCGGTGATCCAGTGGTCCCCCAAGAAGCGTTCAAACTGCCTTCAATGGGAAAGGATGAGAATAGAATTTTCCCTGGTATTGCACGAATACCATTGAAACGTCCCTCCCCAAATGGTGCTGCCACCACTCGATCCTGAATCCCTTTGATGTCGATGTGAACGGGCTTGGGTTTCGTTGATTTGCTGTCGGGCTTGGTCGCAGGACTGGGCGGAGCACTTGGGGCACGTGGAACAGGCAGGAATGGCGAGGCTAATTCACTTCTCAGGGGAATCGCGAGAAGCCGAACTCCACGCGGAAACCCTAGGTCGAAATGGTGATTGTCATAAACGGGGTCGAATTCGCGGTACGACAGGAAGTACAGATAATCACCTTGTGGATCAAACGATAGAGCGTGATCATTGAAGTCGAAGTTTGTAAGGTCACTTTTCTTACCCGTTTGCACATTGTACAAACGAATGCCACGTGTTGTAAACGAATTTGCAAATGTGTAGGCAAGCCACTTCCCATCTCGTGACCAGTCGAGTGACTCGATGCGATCAAACTCGCTTGAGTCGATTATTTTGGTTTTCTTTCGACCTGAGGGATCGAGGATGATCAGCTCATTGCGATGATTAGCAATTGCAACGAGTGGTAATTTTCCCGGTGATGCTTTTAACTCAATTGCCCGACCGAAGTTGTAACGCTTTCCAACACTTCGCCGAGACCCATCTTCCTTGAGATAGACGAGCTGCTCTTCGCCCGATCCATCACCGACCGCAAGAATCGTCTTGCCATCATCTAGGTAGTGCGCAAGCCGATATCGCTCGCTGCCGGAAGACTCTCCACGCTGGCTGATATGTCCCTCCCAGTGTGCAAACGCAAATGCTTTGCCGCGGGTGATCACACACATAGAGTGCCCTTGGGGATGAAGTGCGTACGACTCAAGATATCGGCTGGGGTCTGCATATTTGCGACTGAGTTGCGCAAGACTGGAAGGAGTTGAGAGTTCTAACGCGGCAGTTTCATCGGTTCGTGGATCAAATACAAACAGGTCTCCGCCGTTTGAATACACGATGCGTTTGCCATCTGTTTTCGGGTGTCGCACATAGAAGCAATCGTGAAATGTATGCTGCTTGATTCTCTTGCCCGTTGGTGTACAAGAGTAGAGATTGCCAATGCCATCGTGGTCAGAGAGAAAGTAGATTCTCTTGCCAATCCACATTGGGTTGGCGAGATCTGAATCGAGTGAGATCAGAGGTGCATACGTCCCATCTCCATTTCGATCGATCCAAAGTTGACCAGCTTTCCCGCCACGGTAACGCTTCCACATAGCGGGGTCGCCTGCTCCTCGGCCGCCGCCGTGGCGATGAATAACGGTGCCTTGGCCGCTCGGCTCAAATGAGATACCCATGATTGGGCCGACTTTGATTGGTCGAGCTTCACCTTTCTTGTAAGAAATCTCGTAGGCATGAAATTGCCCCGGGAACGGTTGCTCTGCATCGCTGTGAAAGAGCACGGTGTCTGCTTTGTGTGGATGCCAACCCAGCAAACGAGTATTTGCTCCCAAGTACGTTAGCCGTTTGGCAGTGCCTCCGTCGCGAGGCATGACATAGACTTCGGGCATGCCTTCTTCGCGGCTGGTAAAAGCAATCCACTCTCCGTTTGCGGAGAGACAAGGCTGTGTAGGGGCACCCGGATTGGCGCTCAAGCGTCGAGCGGGCCCGTTCACCGCCGCCTCCTTGTCCAGTTCCGCGATCCAAAGGTCATCTTCTGATACAAATACCACCGCGTCTTGGCCGATTGTGGGAAGTCGGTAATAACCTGCGTTAGAACGGCGTGCGGACATGGAGATACTCCCATTGACAACAGTTGAAATGGTTTACCGACAAAGTAGAATTCAATTGAACAGAGATCTCATGTGTTGTAGGACGACTGCGCTTGATTCGCTACTGCCCTCCGAAGAGAGGATGGGATCTCGTCGGCCGCGTCAGTACAACAACTCCTTCATCACAATACTACGATGAAATGAGCGAGCGATTTGATTTGAACGGTTTCGTATATTGGTCGACGTGGCCAGAGTTTCGACTTTAGCCTAGAAAATTGCTCGGAGTTGCGCTTTGCACGTCTTCGAACGAAGGCAAGACTTTGAGTAGCTGAGCAGTCTTCAGTACTTCTTGCACATGGGAGGACACATTGACAAGTCGAACCCGTGCAATGTTCCCATTGTCATCGTTAGAATGAGAATTGGGCTTGTGCTCGCCGTGGTGGTCTCGCAGCAATTTTCGGGTTCGCAATAATGCAGCAAGGCCCATACTGGTGATATATTCAAGGTCTGAGCAGTTGAAAATGATCACTTCGACGCCATCGCGAATGCTCTGGTGCACACCGTTCATCAACGGCTCAACGTTTGCTTCATCGAGACGCTGCCCTGTCTTGAGGACAATAACCGCCTGAGTGGATGATGCGTCGGATGGTAACTGCGTCATTGAATCGCCTTGTGGGTTTCGGGGTCATTCGTGGACGGCCGCCCGTTTATTGCTGGCGTTGACGATAGGCCTTGAAATCTGATAGTGGGCATTCGGACCTCAAGCATGTACCATATTGAAATCGACCAAGGACGCTTCTCATTCCATCAAAATGAAGTGGAATGGCGAACCTGATCATATAGGACCCAATTCTCGGTTGATTCATGACTGGTCATCGAGGAGGAACAGGCATTCTATACGATGATGGCTGATTTGTGATCCTGAATCTTTGGAAACGTCTGAATTGTTGCCGAGCACTCTACCCATGCGCCATCCGCCACTCGATTACCTCAACCAACGGGCCGCGGATCGCGATCGGTTTGGCCATTCCGTCCATGTCGTGATGGCTTGTCTGTTTCTGTTTTTGCTGCCCTTTGGACCGGGGATCAAAGCCGTTGCATTTGCATTCCTCGTCGGCTGGGCGTGTCTGCGTCTATGGGTCACTTGGCCGAGCGTACTTCGCATTGGCGATAGTGCGCTGACTTGGATTCTGCTCTCTCAGGCGATCTGGTGGCTACTGAGCCTCATTTGGTCCGTAGATCGAACGCAAGGATTTGATGAGGTCGGAATCTTGCGATTGCAAATACCTCTCATTTTTGCCATGTGGCCAATCTTGGATCGCTTCAGTGCTTTGGCCAAGGCGTTGGCCGTGGCAGTTTGTGTAGTGTCTGTCGCGCAACTAGGCCAATATTTTGGAGTCCAATGGTTGCGTGACATCGGATTTGGTTCTGCGGTGTGGGACCGGCCACCGGGATTTCTGCATCCAAGTTTGATGGGGTTGCTGGCACTGACCACGGGCATTTGTTCATGCAGTTGGCTCGTTGACCGACGATGGAAATTGAGATTGTTCGGTGCTTTGGTCGCGGGGGCGTCATTGCAGTCCATCCTTCTCGGAGGGAGCAGGAGCATCTGGATTGCGACCGCAATCAGTTGGCCTTTGGCTCTCTTGGTTGTTGCAATACGACTGCGTGTTATTCGATCGGCAAACTCATCTCGAACGAAACTGCATTCCCGATCCGTTGGACTCGGGTTGGGCTTGGCCACAATCGGATTCGTGTTGCTTGTCGGGCTTAATTTTGGGCAAATTCGATCTCGCACCATGGAGTTCTGGAGTGAATTCAATCAATCCATTGCACACCCTGAAGAACATTCATCAATCGGCGGCCGAGTTGCACAGATACATGTTGCACGCAGATTATTTGTAGAACATCCATGGCGCGGAGTTGGAGCAGGGGCTTATTTTGAGATTGCAGCACAGACCTTCCGCTCGACGGAAACTGATCCTTCAGATTCAAATGGGAAGGCCGAAACCCAATTGCAAAGTCACCCTCACAGTGCTTTGCTGTACACCGCCGCGGTGATGGGTCTTCCGGGTGTTCTGCTGTACACTGTTTTTTGGGGAGTGTTGCTCCTTCAATCTCTTCGACTGGCTCGATTTCATGTTTCAGACCCAGGAATTGGTTCTTTCAATTTGGTGTTGCTGCTCCCCGCTTTGATCGTGGGACTCGGGATCGCGTTTACGCTGGATTGTCAGAATCTGTCGTACCCTGGCATGGCGATATTGCATCTGGTATGTGGAAAGGTCATCGTTGGACAGATTATGCTACATGATCTTCACACGGGCAACGAACCTCCTGTGAGGCTGGAGCAATGTTAATGCGATCTGAACCGTTAACATCGAGAGCGGATGATGAAAATATCTGCGTTCCGCCTCCTTTGACCATTGGTCTCTCTGTGGTCATCGGTGCAACCTTACTGATCACATTCTATTGTGACGGTCCTCTCGAGCGAGCCTACTTTGATCTGAATTTGCCGAGTTGGCTATGGAATGTCGAGCATTTGGTGAGCAAGTGGAGTCACTTGGGGGCAATTGGAATTGGACTCGTGTTGGTTGCGATGCGTGGGCCCAAATGGATTCGCCACGCGATCTGGGCGTTGCTCGTTTCGTCGCTCATCGCAGCACTTTTGAAATATTCCATTGGGCGAGCCCGGCCTTGTAACGGCGCAGATCCGTTTCTCTTTTTTGGACCATCGTTTGAGCAGGATAGTTTCCCGTCAGGACACTCCGTTGCAACGTGGTCTATTGTGGCCATCATCTTCCGCTGCTATCCGCGTATCGGGTGGGTTTGGTTCATCATGGGGCTTGTTATTGCATGGGCGCGCCTGCACGCTCAAGCACATTTTTGTAGCGATCTCCTTGCGGGTGCGATAGTGGCGTGGTGCGTCGAACACCTATCATGGGTGCTGCAACAGAAGAAGGTCTTCATTCAGGAAAGTAAATCAGCACATACGTCAGCGGGTTGGCTTCGGTATGTGTTGCCGTGGGTTGGTATCGTCCTTCTTCCCATCGTGGCGGTAGGAATCCCAAATCGAACGTCCATTCCGCCTCGTATGACTGAATCTGAAACAGAGTTGGTCATCCGTGCGCTGTATGACCGCATTTTGAATCGACCAGTTGATGATGCTGCCAATGCGTTGTGGGCAGTAGAATTACCCAAGCGACGGATGATCGTGGATCCACTCTTTGAATTTGCCGTCAGCGGAGAATTCTACCGATCGATCCAGGAAATCCCTGAGGTGGAAGATCAAATCCAAGAAGTGTACCGACGATTGTTGGATAGATCTGCCACGAAAACCGAGATTCAGAATTCGCGATCGCTCTTTGACGGCCCCGTGCGGGCTAAGAAGGGGACCGCAATACTTGCTTCAAGAATAATCCTATCAGTTGAATATCAAACGCGATTTGGGGCGTTTTCCATGCCGGGAGATCCTCGTGTTTTTAGCGTTTCACCCGACCCGGATGGTGAAGAACAATCGCCGAATGAACGCAATAATTGATATTGCATTGACCGCAAAGTGGTTTAATGGAATCTGCCCAAGTGTTACTCGAGAATGAATGATCCGTCGTGAAGATACTTCTTGCCTATGAACATATTCGCCGACTCACTGGCACACATGGCGAATGGGTGTGCGCGATCGGAAACGCTCTGGTCTCGAAAGGGCATGAAGTCGAAGTTATTTGTGACTCGGTTGCCAATCCATCTCAATATCCGGCTCTGCGATTTCATGCCCGTCGACCTTTCGTTCGTGGTGATTCGCATCGATTGGCGCTTCTCCGAAATTGGGCGCGACACAAAATGCGTACGATCGATCATGATGTGAGCATCTCATTCGATCCGTCTTTTGCAGCCGACTATGTCGCCCCGATACGTGGATGGGTACAGACAAGGCTCAAGCGGGAAATGAGATTTCATCGAAATCCGTTGTGGAACACGTGCTTGCATTTGCATCCGCCGGTTAATGATCGAAAATGGAATGAGCTTCAATGTAGGCGTACACAATCGAAGAGCGGTGGTCAGTATCTAGCCTTCAGCCGAGTTATGGCCGATGCCTTGGCAGAGCCATACGCGCAAGTACGAAAGAACCTGGTCACCATCCCGGGTGCCTCACCAATCATGCCGGCCGATAGCGCCGTTGATCGTGCAATGATGCGAGCAGAGTGCCGTCGCATGCTTGGTGTATCAGATGAGCAGGTCGTTTTTCTGTGGGCGAGTAAGCGGGCAACTTGGCATGGTTCACGGTATGCGATTGACGCCTTTGCAAGAGCTACGGCGGGCATACCTCACGCTGATAAAGCGGTATTAGTTCTGGCGGCAGAAGGGCAGTATCGACTGCATCGCCAAGTGGCCCAGCGAGATTGCCTATCGCAAGTGCGAATCATCAGCCGCACTGATGAAATGAGGTCAATCCTCGAGGCTTGTGATGTTGGGTTAGATCCAGCGATTCTCTCCCACCTTGGGCGATTTACTTGGGAGTGCTTGGCATTTGGAAAGCCGGTGATTACCACCTCGCTGACCGCGGGCGTCGATCGTTTGAAGACGGATGATCAGCGGCAAGCCGGGCGTATTGCGAGGCCCTACGATGTGCCTTCGATTAGGCAGGCTATTGAAGACATGCTGGACCGGAGCTTGCGCGAGGCGACGACCCTGCTGGCCGAGTCAATAGCTCCCTCGATGCGGTTCGGTCTCTTTGTCGACCGTTTGGAGGCGCAACTAATGGGCGCAACCAAGCCGACAGTCAAGGAGCAACATCTGACTGGCCATCTTGAGCAAGCTCGCGAAAGAGTGACACTGCAAACACAAAGTGTTGTGGAATCCACACCGTCCATCAGCGCTGCTGCTGACGAACCTCAACCGGTGGCTGAGCCTTCAACCCATCAAGGAACAGAATCATAATGGATGTACGATTGCAATGGATCCTGCTCTTTGTCGTGGCTTACCTTTTGGGGGCGATACCGTTCGGCTACTTGATCGGTAGAATGCGCGGCATTGACATTCGAGAGCATGGGTCCAAAAACATTGGAGCCACCAACACGGGTCGCGTCCTCGGCAAGAAAGCGGGGATGTTCTGCTTCATACTGGATGTTTTGAAGGGTTTGATACCAACGTTGGTCGCTGGTATTCTCATGGACCTAACGCGATTTCGTGCGTGGCAAGATGTGCAGTCGTATGTACCGTCTGCCGAGGATCAATTCCTGTGGATTGGAGTAGGATTAGCGGCCATTCTCGGGCACATGTTTCCGGTGTATTTGCAACTCAAAGGTGGGAAGGGTGTCGCAACTGCGTTTGGTGTAATGCTGGGCATCTTCCCTTTCTTGACGTGGCCAGCCCTTGGTGCGGTGGTCGTTTGGCTGGGTGCGGTGAAGATCTTTCGTATGATAAGTCTGGCGAGTATCGTTGCGTCGGCGAGTTTGCCCATGTGGCTGATCGTCGGGCGAATTCCGCGTGATCTCGATTCCGAAGCGTCTACGGGTTCTATTGGACAAGAGGTTTTCAAGGTGTGGCCGTTCCTGATCATTGCGATTGGAGTTGCGATACTGATTGCGGTGCGGCATCGATCAAACATCGGGCGTATTTTGGCGGGAACAGAACCACAGCTTGCTCCCAAATCAAGAGGGCGCGCAACGAATGGCTCGGAGTGAATTTCGCTTTATTCTTTGCTCGTAGATTGTAATTGATGATGACGAAAGGGAAGTTGGATGAATGCGACGAACCACGATGAAGCGACGTTGAACATTGCAATGATCCGTGATGTCTTTTTTGGAGATAATGCACAAGACCGATTGACGAATACACTAAAGGAAGCAAAGGCGCAAGGGGCAGCGTTGGCAGTGCTACCTGAAATCCCCTTAAATCGCTGGGCGCCCGCCTCACAAGATGCTCGGGATGATGATGCGGAACCACCCAATGGCAAGCGTCATCAAATGCAATCGGAGGCAGCATCAACCGTGGGCATTGGATTGTTGGGGGGTGCGATCATAACCGATCCGACAACTCGACGCCGACATAACACTTCACTGGTGTTTGACACCGCAGGTCAGCATGTCGCATCTTTTCGAAAATGCCATGTCCCTGAGGAACCCGGATTTTGGGAGACGTCACATTACGATGCTGGCGATGAACTTTCACCTATTGTAAAGGACTTTGGGATCACCTTTGGGATTCAGATTTGCTCTGACATCAATCGCCCGCAAGGATCACTTGCACTGGCGGCGGCAGGGGCAGAGGCAGTTATCAACCCTCGAGCTACTGAAGAGGCCACCGTTGATAGATGGCGCACCGTATTCAAAGCGCTCGCCCTGACATCCGGTGCATACATCATTTCCGTTAACAGACCATCATCCGAAGACGGAGTCTTAATCGGCGGAGAAAACATCGCCATAGACCCACTTGGGAATGTTCTTGCAGATACGAATGATCGAATTGCGGTCATCACAGTGCAACGATCGGTGATAGCCCAAGCCAAGCAAAAATACCCTGGCTACTTGCCCGTTCGGTCTGATCTCTACGCCAAGAGCTGGGAGGCTGTAGATCCAGACCCGGGATACAAGACTGATTGGTGAAGACGTGTTGTGCGAAAGGGTAACGCAGATGTCGAAATGACTAGGTGTGTGCTTCGCCCCAAAGCGTTTCGACGCCGAACTTGTGTTTGTACCAATTTGAGGTCAGCCGGCGAAGCTCTGCAATGAGACCGACTGCAACTATTTCTTCACCCACTACTTGAATTGTGATACTCCTGCTATCAGTCTGAATTGCAACGATTTCCACTCCTTGACGCTCTGCAATGGCATGGGCGGTTGCACATACCATTTCACGAATAGGATCATGCTGTAGAGGTGTTCCTTCCAATGCATGCAATGTAATTTCCGCAATAGGTCGGGGTGATTTCATGTTGTGCATTCGATCAAATGATTGCTTTCCAGTGTTCCTATTGCGAAACCGGCAAAGACGCTAGGTTTGCGGCAGGATCATCTGGTAAACGTGTGCCGTGTTTGGCACACCATAGTTGGAATATCGACGCAACATCGTCTTGGGGACTGTTGCGTATCCAGTCGCCAAATTCTGCTCCCGCGGCATTGCTTGAAAGATCCTCATAAGAAAAGCCGCTTGGCTCACCGCGAATCCATTGCCAACATTCGATCATGAACCCGAATGCAATGGCTTCATATTGGCCGATCACCAAACTCAATCGTGCGGTCATAAAGAAATGTCTGGAGTCGATCCAGCCGTGTTGATCCGAATAGAAATAACGGGAGTCATTCCCGCGTTTGCCTTTCCGCATCAGGGTGAGGATGCGAGCAGCGTTGTACGTCTTGTTCTGTTCTAAGATCTGTATTTGCTGGGCGATCTGTATACTTGATGTGGCACCCTCTTGGTTCGGAGCAATGCTCGCATAGGAGACAGCGGTAAGCAAGAACGAAACGAACCATACCGCAAGCAGGCAAATTGAAAGGCGTTCAACGGTTAGGGTGTAGAGCCGCAGGATCATGTCATGATTACTCGTGGTCATGCTAACGTATTAAGTGCATTGGGAGGAGTTCTACCATGCAATGCCTCGAGGATATTCTGTTGGGCAATTCTCGCCATGGCGGGCCTCTGATCGCGAGAAGCACTACCTACGTGCGGCGCAAACAGAGTATTCGGTAATTCAACAAGCCCTAATTTTTGTTTTGGCTCATCCTCGAAGACATCCAAGCCTGCGCCAGCGATTTGGCCGGAGCGCAACGCATGAACCAAAGCAACTTCGTCAATGACGGGACCACGCGCCGTGTTTATCAGATATGCGGTTTGCTTCATTCGTTCGAATTCAGGCGTACTCATCAAGTGATGGGTTTCTGCGGTCAATGGAGTATGAAGCGAAACAAAATCCGCTTGTGCCAGACCATCCGCCAGCGACACACGAGTCGCATTCAACGGGCATGTTTCAAACTCAGGATGGATTGAGCGAGCATGATATAGGATGTTCATTCGCCAACCTAGCGATCGCATGGCTGTGGCATACCCGATTCGTCCGGCACCCACGATGAAAAGTGTCTTGTTTTCGAAGTCACCTCCAAGCAAGTGGCAAGGATCGTATCCAATGCGTCGAGCAAACGTGCCTGATCGAACTTCGGTGTCACATTCAAACATTCTACGGGCGACACCCAGCATGAGTGCCCAAGCCATATCCGCAGTGGATGGAGTAACAACATCTGGAGTGTTGGTCACCCACACTTTTCGCTTAGTCGCTTCTGCAACATCGATATTATCAAAGCCAACCGCGTAGTTTGCCGCGACCTTCAACTGTGAGCCGGCAGCATCAAAAAAAGAGCTGTCGATTGCTTCATTGAATTGGCACAATACACCATCGGCGCCGCGGCACCGATCCAAGAATTCCTCACAGCGTGGGCCGGTACCCGGAGGTGCCACCCAAAGGTCAGTAATGAGAGGATCGTCCTCGAGCAAAGCAACACCGCCCGCCAAAGTTCGTGTTACGATGACTTTCATGCGGGAGGGGTATCCTGCTCATCGCTAACTTGGGTGGTTGATCCTTTGACCGCTGCGATCATGATCTGCAAGCGACTGCGAACTGCATCAGCATCGGTTTCTTCCGATTCAAATGGCACACGAACAATCCCAAACCGTGCGCGGATGTCGAAGCCAAACGCATCGACGCCCACCATTACCGGATCTCCGACGTCCACCTTGGCGGACGCAGCACACAACGGGCGCAAATCATCGCGATGCTCTTGATTCATCATTTTGCAAAGCCGAGGTTCGTCGGTAGCCAGTGGATTGGGGGCGGTGACAGATTCGCCATCAATGATGTGCTCACCATACTTTGCGGCTTCTATGTAGAGTCTCGCAAAGGCTCTTCCATCCGAATCTCGATGATAAATTTTCCATCGGTCCGCAGCGGCACTGTCAGCATCGATCTCTTCGGGTGTGACCATCACTTCGAGTGTCGTATCAGATTGATCGGGGATGAAGAGTAAAGCATCGCACGCACTGACGAGTTCGCGTGAAAGGGCAGCAATTAAATGGCCCGATTCATCGAAGGTATACCGTATTGATTCAGTAACGTCAGATCCAAAACGGATGGTGGCCGTCGAATGTTCATGCAGTAGTCGCTCCACTTCGAGTGGGGCATTCACCGAATCGTCCATATAATGGGTCTCGCTCATACCGCATCCTAGGCAGGATTCTTATCTCCGGTTGGGGGTGGAATCTCAAAGCAATAATAATCTGGGCAGATCGAGCATCCTTCGGGGTTTCAACCGCTTGGCCGAACCGCTACAATGGAATCCTATGAATGTTCAAATCTTACTTTTTGCTCGGATCGCAGAAGCAGTAGGGGAACGCGAGATTTCTCTCGATCTCCCCGAAGGGTCGACTGTCAACGCTGCCTGGGACCAATTCGAATCGCAATACCCACAAGCACAGGGGCTGCGGGCTGGATTGGCCTTTGCAGTGAATGAGAATTACATTCGTAGTGCAGAACACATCGTTCGGGATGGTGACACCTTGGCGGTCATTCCACCGGTAAGCGGAGGGTGATTTCGCATTGATGAAGCAATCACCCTCTTTTGACAAACCACTACGAAAAGGGAAGAAGCGACGCATTCGGCCGCTGGCGCTGTGTGTTATTCGCCGGCCAGCTGACCGTCGCTTGCTGTTGATGAAGGGGTACGATTCGGTCAAGGAAGAGACCTTTTACCGCCCTTTGGGAGGCGGGATCGAGTTCGGCGAAACAGGTGAGGAAGCTATCAAACGCGAAATCATGGAAGAGCTTGGGGCTTCTCTTTTCGACATTCTGCATCTCGGCTACTTCGAGAACATATTCACCTGCGAAGGCGATCCGGGCCACGAGATTATCACCCTCTTTGAAGCCACTCTAGTTGATCTATCACTGTATCGTCAGGAGGCTTTTCACTTCTTCGACGGGAAAGACAACCAAGAGGAAGTTACTGCGGTTTGGAGATCGTTGAGCGAGCTGAAACAGGAACCCTTGTACCCTGACGGCCTGAGAGAATTGCTCGCAACGGGGACAACCACCTCGCATTGATGGCAGACTTGTCCGGCGGAATTGGAAAACTGTGGATTGAGCCCAATATCAGCGATTCTGTCTTTCCCTGAATGCCCCAAAGATGACTTGAACATCAACGTCAGCCGCCTATTGTTGCCTCGCTGCGTGGCCGTAGATTGGCGGTTGCAGTGAGAATACGTGTGGGAATCAATCGCGAATGCAGTCGTAGCTCAATTGGATAGAGCACCTGGCTACGAACCAGGAGGTTGGAGGTTCTAGTCCTCCCGACTGCGTTGCCTTTTCTTTCTTGCGGTAGAGTGCGATCTCGCACTATTGATGGCTGATTGCAGTATCAAGACCAAAACACAATTTATTGACAACGATGAACCAGATCGACGGCGCTGAGGGGCGATCGGTGAGTTGTTCGGCATAGAAGATGGATAGCGAAAATCAGCAGAATGTGTCTACTCTGCTTCAGCAAATCCTTGCTCAGCGAGGGTGATGGCTCGCTCCAACGCAGCCGCTTTGTTGACCGTTTCCTCGTATTCCAAATGTGGAACTGAGTCTGCCACGATTCCCGCTCCTGCTTGCAGATGCACTTGCCATACGTCATGTGCCTGATCGTCAGCATCTCTATGAGTCGATTGGCGCGATTCAGATTTGACTCCTGCGGTTGGTATCACCATTGTCCTCAACGCGAGCGCAATATCAAGATCTCCTGTGAAGCCTATGACGCCGATACCACCGCCGTACGGTCCACGTCGAGTCGTTTCGAGTTCATCAATAATTTGCATAGCACGCACTTTGGGGGCACCCGAGACTGTGCCAACCGGGAGCGCCGCCCGCAATGCATCCCAAGCGTTTTTTTCTGGGGATAAATCGCCCGTCACGGTTGATGAAATATGCATGACATGGCTATACCGTTCTATCTTCATCATGCGATCAACGGAGACCGTTGATCGAGCACAGACTTTGCCAACATCATTTCGTCCAAGGTCAACGAGCATGATGTGTTCGGCACGTTCTTTTTCATCCGCAAGCAATTCTTGTTCAAGTGCATTGTCTTCCTCTACAGACGCTCCACGTTTACGTGTTCCCGCCAAGGGCCGATTTGTGACGACACCATCGTGAACTCTGCAAAGAATTTCAGGACTGGATGCGACGAGGATCGATCCGCGTGCTTGCAAATAGATCATGTACGGACTCGGATTGACAATCCGAAGCGCTCGATAAATTTCAAATGGATCTGCAGTGGTGTGTCGTTCAAATCGCTGACTCAACACGACTTGGAAAATGTCGCCTTCTTGGATATATGCTTTGGCGGCCTGGACGGAACACTCAAACGCATCTTGCGTAACATTCGACTGCATGGGCGTACCGCTTGTGCCGCGCAAAGAGAGTTCGATTGAGCCTGCGGGTAACGGTACACTGTGCTTCTGGATACGTTTAACCAATAGTTCAAGTTCTTGTGTGCCATGCGCATAGGCCGCTTCGTTTGTTGCGTGTTCGTCGATCAAAATCCACTGAACAAGAAACACCATCTTGCCGACATGGTCAAACACTACGCATTGCCGATACAAACCAAAATGCATGTCGGGGAGCGACCGGCCATCTTGTGGAGCGGCATCAAACGATAGCCGTTCAGGCTCGGCGTAACGCACGGTGTCGTACCCAGCGTACCCAACCCAGCCACCCGAAAACACTGGCGGCAAACCCGGTATGCTATTGACAGATTTCCAAGCAGCGCTCAGGCGACGAGGTACCTGCAGCGGGTCATCTTCTTGCTGCACAGATTCTGATCCAGTTCGATGATCAAAAATGGTGACGCAGTGTTGGCGGGCAATAACCTCTACAATTGGGTGGGCTCCAATAAAGGAATACCGCCCCAATTGGTCGCCTCCCTCCACACTTTCCAAGAGAAAGGACGGGGCATCTCGTTCATCAGAGGATACTAACCGCCGATACGCCAAGACAGGAGTCAATTGATCTGAGAAGATACGTCGATACAAGGGGATAAGATTGCCCCGAGTTGTTAGCGAATTGAAACTGTCAAAATCAGGTGTGATCATTGGTCGATCAGTGTAGGCCGGCCGTGATTTGAAATACCTGAGGGCGATCCCGGCCAAGGTACGATTCATGCCATCCATTGAAATGCTCAAAAACACGATGACCCTTGGCATGGGTGGAATGGTTGGTGGTGGCGGTGGTATGGGTGGGGGGCGAGGCATCGGGAAGTTACTCGAGCTCCCATCGGAGTTTCGCTGGCTTCTGATCTTTGCGGGCGCCTTTGTGGTCATGTCGATGGGGATTGGTCGACTCAGCAGCGGGCATGGTGGACACGAACCGCCTCGATGGACCAAGCGCTTTGGTGCAGAAGCAGGATTCGTCGCGTCCGTCCTCGGCATTATCGCAACGTGGGGAGCTATTGCATATTCGATTGTTCAAGATATCGAACCTGAGATTGGCGGAATTCTACTCGCTGCAGTAGCGATCTTACCCGGAATCAACGCTATCAGCGGGTTGCTTGAATGTGGTCGCAAGCGTGCTTGGGTGTGGGTGATTCAGCGAGGTGAACACATTCACATCAGATTGACGCAATGCTATTTGGGTGCAATCGCATTGATCGTTGTGCTTGTTGTAATCCATGCTATGACAGATTCGTTTTAGCGGACAAAGATGGATCCAAAAAAGAACGAAACACCAACAAAGAAGGAAAAAGAAAAACAGCGACACGATCCTTTCAGACGTGTCGCTGCAGTTTTGCCTAAATATGAGATTAGCTGATTCGACAAGAATCAACGATCTTCAGTTATTTCCCGTTCGACGATGTTAGATACACAAGAGTCGGGGCAGGTACCTGCTTCAGCTGCTTGGAGCAGAACGACCGTTCCGACAAAGTCAGGAACTCTGCGGACAATAACGCCATGTCCATCATCATCAGCCAACGCAAGACCCGCAAGTCGGAACTTATTTCTGACATTCTTGATTCCAAAATTTGCGCAAAGACTTAAGCGATCGTTTTCGATAACGGACCGCCCTTCGCGCAATCCCCAGACCATCACAATGACGGAGCCCGGCGTGGCATTCGCAATTTCAAACTCTGCGGTCTCACCGACCACCAGATCTGTCGCACGTAGGCTGAGACAGTCATCTTGAGCCAAAGCTGCATTATCGAAAGAGCACATAGCTACGAGCAACATCACGATCGTCAATATTCGAGTAGACATTTTCATTGATCACCTCCGGGTTTGAGAGTTCTGACTTTTTGAGTTACTTCTTATTGATGTTCAATCAGCGGGCAAAGAGCTTTGCTCACCAGTCGACTTACATATCGTACAAGATCCTTCGTGAATTGGGAAGTTGGAAATCCAATAATGTGGCATATTATTGCGGCGAATTTGTTAATCTGGGTACATTGCGATGCTTTGTATGGGATTGTTGTTACATGACGCCACGACTCAAGACAGAGTCGGAGCGCAGGATGTCGACAAGTTCATACATCTCCTGCAAAAGTGGATTGAAAACTTGAAACGTAGCACGAGGTCAGCCATAGTACATGCTGTGGTCAGTGTTGGTTGGGGTATCGAGGAACACTTTGTAATTTGGTTATCGCCACTTGAGTCAGGTGGCACGAATACTGCGGTGATGCACCTATCGGGTTTGCTTCGCCGAAAGATATTGGAGACAGAATCGTGCGTCAAAATCTCTCTATTGGAATCGCCGCGTTGTTGATGGTTTTGGCCTTGCTTGGGCCGAATGTGCGTGGCAGTGGTGTACATCCAATCTCTTCCGCAGCGGTTACCTTGACTTCAGTGTCTTCATTGATTGGTCAAGATGATGTCGAGGACGACACCTCTGATGGAGATGAGGACAAAGAAGCTGAAGATGAAAACGAGGAGGAAGAGGAACTGACTCTGGAACAATTGTTCCCGGAAAAGAGCGTTTTTGGACCGTCCGCTCGCTCAATGACTTTTAGTGCCGATGGAAAGTATGCTGCGTATTTGTACCGTCCTTATGTCGAGCGGCGTCATGGGTCGGACTTGTGGATTTATGACGTAGCAAGCGGTGAAAGCCGTCGCGTCACTTCCGTGAGTGTAATGTCTGAATATCAGGCGGCAACTCGAAAAGTTGAAGAAGATCGTGTCAAGAAGGCCAAGAAACGAAGCACTAAGAAAAGTGACAATGAAAATGCTGACGAGGGCATCTCCAACTCAGATCCAGTGTCAGGTGAATGGCGCGGCATTTTAACCGGTGACGAGAAATTCGATATACCACCCGAAGGTGTTGCTTTTGTTCTAACACTTGAAATGGAAAGTGGCGACGATGGTGTGGGCGGTACTTTCCGCTCTACGATTGCTGATGCAACTATCACAGAGGGATCGTACAATTCAGACAAGAATGAACTGACGTGTACTTTAGTTGATCCCGAATCAGGATTGACCGGGTCGCTTACTGCCTCCATTGCAGATGATTCACTCGAAGGTGAAATCACTACCAAAGTCATCCAAGCTACGTTCAAAATCACCGCCAATCGGTCTGAGCAATCTGCCGATGCAGATGATGAGGATGAAGGCGATGAATCTGATGCCAGTGATGATGTTGAGGAAGATGATGATCAGGATCAGGATGATGGCTCTGATTCAGAAGGCAACGAGGACGATGGGGATAAAGACGAAGATGGCATCGAAGAAGGCGATGTTGTCGATGACGATGATGCGGATGATACGAAAGCTCCTCGATACGGCGGCATCACTTCTATGGAGTGGGCTCCCGAGACCAATGAACTGCTTGTTATCTCCGGCGGTGACATCTACCTGTTCGGTGTCGACGACGATTCGATGACAAGGCTCACGCGATCCAAGGAACGTGAGTCTGGCGTGCAATTTCTGCCTGACGGTTCTGGTTATACCACCCGCCGCGATGATGGCGTACTCAAGGTGTCGTTTGGTAGCCATCTAGTAGAGCAGATTGATCCCGCATTTCCCTCCGGCGAGACACTCAGCAACTACAGCCTTAGTCCTGATGGGACCCGAGTTGCCTTTGTCACGACAAAAGGAGAGAGTTTTTGGAACAAGGGACAACAAGTCAACATTGTCAATTATCGTCAGAGGTTTGCTCAAGTAAGGCAAGTAACACGGCACATGTCCGACGATCCCCGACCTCCGATGGAGTGGGCGGTGTATCTGTATCAGATCAACGAATCAATGGAAGAAAATGGCCAGTTGGACAAAGTATATGAATTTTCATCAAACGGTCCGCGCGACGCTTTCCAAGGTGTTGAGTGGGCTCTTGACTCAAGCCGGATCGCGTTCACGCGATATAACCAAGAAGAGAATCTAGTTCGCATACTTGAAGCGTCATACCCAGAAGCAACTCCAGATGATGATGACGACGCTGATGAAGACGCAGACGAAAAGAGTGACGATGAAGACGAAGATGAAGACGAAGATGACGATGACGATGAAGATGACGACGACGACGACGACGACGAAGAAGAAACGGTGAAAGCAAATGATGCGCGTACGGTGTATCAGTTCTTCCACAACGGTGGGCCAAACACTCCGGGCATGATGTATCCGTATTACATGGCGGATAGCCGGCGAATTGCATTGATCACCGAGTTGAGTGGGTTCCGCCATTTACATCGACTGGATCCTATGTACGAGCAACTCGATCAAATCACAAGTGGTCGGTATGAAGTGTATCCATTTGGCATTTCCAAAGATCGTCGTTTCTTGTTTGCAACCACGACGAAGGAACATCCAGCCCAAACAAGCATCTACCGCATAGAACTTGAAACAGGTGACATGACTCGACTCGATCAGGAAGATGGCAGCTACAGAAGTGTTGCGGTAAGCAACGACGGGCAGCATGTGCTTGCAAGTTACATCGATTATGGTGTGCTACGTGAGATGGTGGCGATCAATGTTGGTGAAGAGGATGGCCAACGGACTCTTACGGATTCACATACGGATGAAGCAAAGAAGATTACTGAGCCCACTCCAGAAATGTTCACATTTCAAAACCGTCATGGGCAGGATATATATGGGCATATGTTCAAGCCCGATGACTGGTCACCAGAGGATCAACGTCCCTTGCTGATCTATGTGTATGGCGGACCGTTGGGCACCGGCAAGATGGTTAATCGTGGTTCCTATTCGTCCGATGCCTATTTCTTTGCGTACTACATGGCCAAAAAACATGGGTATGTTACCTGCACCATTGACCCTCGAGGCGCCAGTGGATATGGCGGACTGTTTGAGAAATCGAACTTTGAACAGGTAGGCAAACCTCAAGTTGAAGATTTAGTCGATGGGGCAAAGTGGTTCATCAAAAATCATGGAGTGGACAAGGATCGGGTGGGTATACATGGCTGGAGTTTTGGAGGTTTCCAAACGCAAATGTGTTTGTACACAGAGCCTGACGTGTTTGCAGTCGGCATGGCCGGTGCAGGTCCAACAGAGTGGGAGAATTATAACTCGTGGTATTCGACGGGAACCATCGGTCCCAGCCGAGAGGGACAAACAGATTTGAAGAAATTCTCGTTGTTGCCTTTGGCGAAGAACCTTAAAGCCAAGCTACTCCTCGTGCACGGCATGGAGGACAGCAATGTGCTGTACCAAGACACCGTGCGAGTTTACCGTGAACTACTCAAGGCAGACAAAGAAACGCTCGTCGAGCTCTTTCTCGATCCAACCGGAGGGCACGGCCTGGGTGGCGACGTCAAGCGGATTGGTCGCTTCCGCAAATACGAAGAGTTCCTCACCCGCAATCTTGGTGAAGGCAATCCCGTAATCTCCGATGTTGCTGACGACACGACATCTGAGCCAGACGACATCGAATCTACCGAAGATACAGATTCAGACGTTGATGGCGATTCCAAAGAGAACGATGACGTTGATGGAAATGAAGGCGGCAACTAGTAGTCCTTGATGTATGTGAAAAACAATTGATTGCCGTTGGCGGCTACATTGATGGAACATCCTGCTGTAGCAAATGCAATCACTGGTAGTGCTATTGGTAGATCATCTAACTCGTTGACGGGCAATGGTTTCGTGCCAATTTTGAGGTTGCACAAGATTGTTGAAACCTGATTCGATTGGCGGTTCTATACTTACCCTACCTATGGGACAGGAAGCCACTGTTATTTTGCAGGCGATACATGAGGGCCGACCGCATGCTGCGGAGGAATTGCTGCCCTTGGTGTATGAAGAGTTACGAGGTCTAGCCGAATCCTACATGCGTAATGAATCTGCCGGCCACACGCTACAAGCCACCGCCCTGGTGAGCGAAGCCTATCTCAAACTAGTCCATAGCGATAATCATCCGGGTTTCGTCAATCGGAAACATTTTTGCGTTGCCGCTGCAGAAGCGATGCGCCGTATTCTGATTGATTATGCGCGCCAAAAGAAATCACAAAAACGGGGTGGTAAATGGCGCAGGCTTGGCCTTGATGATGTTGATCTGTCGAATCCTGAGATTACTGCGGCGGTTATTGATCTCGAAGAAGCACTCGTTCGATTGGCGATTGAGCACCCTGATCATGCGACCTTTGTTCGATTGCGATTCTATGTAGGTCTGAGCATGGTTGAAGTCGCGTCCATTCTGGAAATGTCGGTCTCAACGGCTCGACGTGTTTGGACATTTGCTCGAGCATGGCTTTTTGATGATCTTGAGGCCGCTGATCAGATAGATATTTTGGCGACTGAGGATTGATTCTGGAGATTTACTGAGAGATTCTCTTCGCAAATACGCTCTTTACTGTAGATGCCAACTACTTTGGTGGTGTTTTTGAATGACATTCAGCCATTTCGGATTGCTGCTAATGCGGATTGCTGCGCTTTCACAGATCAGCAGTTGAATCCCAAACACCCTTAAGGAGAAAGCCATGCTTGCAACGCGGACCCTAGTCTCCTCTTTCCATCCAGCCCCTGCCCAAGCCGACGGTTGTATCCTTAAATCTGGGCTATCTGTTCTGAATCCGAGTTGCTCCCGATCCAATTCGAGAATGTTGCGACTCAGACCGGAGGTAATTCTGGATGGCGCATGAACCGTCAAGATCAATAGAAGAACTCTTTGCTGAGGCATTGCAGTTCAAGGAGAATGAACGCGACGCGTTCATTCAATCTGCGTGCGGCGAAGACCTCGCCAAATACGAAAAACTCAAACGTCTCATTCTCGCACACGTTCAAGCAGAGGGTTTTCTTTCACCCGTCGAGGAGGATGGTGATTCCACTCAAGCACATTCTTTTGCCGCGCGTTTAGCAGAGCCCGCTGGCACCGTGGTCGGGCCTTACCGCCTTCTTGAACGTATCGGCGAAGGTGGATTCGGCGACGTCTATCTGGCTGAGCAGCGCGAGCCTGTAAAACGCAGGGTGGCGCTTAAGATAATCAAGCTCGGCATGGACACACGCCAAGTGGTCGCGCGATTTGAGGCCGAACGCCAAGCCTTGGCCATGATGGACCATCCAAATATTGCGACCGTCTTTGATGCAGGGGCTACAGAGGAGGGCCGACCCTACTTTGTTATGGAGTATGTCAATGGCTTGGCAATCACTGACTATTGCGATTCTGTCAATCTTCCGACCACGGATCGACTCAAGCTCTTCATTGCCGTTTGCAATGCCATTCAACATGCTCACCAGAAGGGTGTCATTCACCGTGATGTAAAGCCGTCCAATGTGCTCGTTACTTTACATGATGGTGTGCCGGTGCCCAAAGTGATCGACTTTGGTATCGCCAAGGCGATCGATGCAGAACTTACCGAGAAGACGATGTTCACTCAGCATCGCCAGATGATCGGTACGCCGACCTACATGTCACCTGAGCAGGCAGAGATGAGTGGGCTGGATATTGACACACGGAGTGATGTGTATTCTCTGGGTGTGTTGTTGTATGAACTGCTTACAGGGACCACTCCGTTCACATCTGAACATCTCATGCAAGCGGGGTACGGCGAGATTCATCGCATTATTCGAGAGGAAGAGCCCCATAAGCCCAGTACGCGCATCAGTACTATGGGTGATCAAGTAACCAATGTCGCTCGTCAACGCCAATGTGATCCTCGAAAATTAGGTACGATTGTTCGTGGAGATCTCGATTGGATAGTGATGAGAGCCTTGGAGAAGGATCGTACAAGAAGATACGAGACTGCCAACGGCTTTGCAGAAGATCTTGTCCGACACTTGCAACAGGAGCCCGTGTTAGCTGGCCCCCCGACCGCAAGTTATAGATTCCGTAAATTTGCTCGTCGCCACCGTACAGGTTTGTTTACCGCTTCTGCCATCGTCATCATAATGGTCACCTCCACCATCGTGAGCATGATTTTCGCGATTCAAGCGGAAAGTGCAAGAGAGAGGGTAGAGCAACTCCTCCTAGAGGTTGAAGCACTCTCAGATTTCTTTCTTGTTCAAGTTCTGGACAGGGCGAACCCAGAATCTCCTCGCACAAAGGATTTCACCCTTCGAGAGGCTTTAGACGAGGCTGCGGAGTTAGTTGAGGAAATTGAAAACATAGCCGTGCGCGCCAAGATAGAGCAACAAATTGGACGAATCTACTATAGGATTCAGCTACCAGAGAAAGCTCGTCCATTTCTCGAGTCCTCCTTACAGCTTTTTGAGCAACACTATGGTCCATCCTCAGAGGAAACAGCCCAGAGTTTGATTGATCTAGCGCAAGTATTGGGGGACTTTGGATTGCATTCCGAGGTTCAGGCCCTTCAAGTAAGGGCGATGGGCATTCGAGAATCGCTTTGGGGGCCCGGTCATCATCTCGTGGCAGATGTGGAACATGATTTAGGTTTTGGAGCATATGAGCAAGGGGATCTCGATGAGGCGGAGAGATTCGTGGAGAAAGCAATTGCGGTGTACCGGGTATCTGAAGATGAACCTGATGATCGACTCTCATCTGCACTGCACACGCTTGGAGTCATCCGACGGAAGATGAAGCATGCGGAGGGAGCGGTCGAAGCATTACGAGAATCGTTAGAGATTCGGAAGGTATTGCACGGGCCAGAAGGGTTAAGGACTTCAGATACAATGCTCCTGCTGGGCAAAATTCTAATGAGTCAGCCTGAACATTTGGTGGAGGGTGATCAGCTCATTGCTGAGGCGGCCCGTATTCGATTGGCAATATTTCCTGATGACAGCATGAGAAGTGCAGGTTCTTATCAGTCAATAAGCAATACGTACGCAAGAGTGGGCGATTGGGATAGGGCTCTTATTGTGCTGAACAAGGGTATTGACATTCATCTAGCAAAGGATGGCGGTGCCAGCGGGTCTGCCTGTGAAATGTTGAATACCAAGGGATACGTGCTACACAATTTAGGTCGGCACGATGATGCTCGTCGCACCTTTGAAGAGGCGTTGATCGCCAATGAGAGATTTTATGAAGGGCGAGAGTGGCATTGGCATAATACACAATACCTCTTTGCGAATCTGCTCATTGATCTTGGCGAGTATGACCAAGCAAGCGCAAGACTCATCCCTGCGTATGAAGCAATCATGAAAGCTGGTATCTTTGACCGAGCGGGGAGAGTTGCAAAGGTAGGAATCTCACTAGGAGAAGCTCGTAGTAGCGAAGACGAAGTAGCTGTTTGGACGGCACGAATGCAGCAAGCAGAGAGCGCTGAACAGAACAGATTGCAGGAGAGAAATGAATCTGATGGCGGATGAGAAAGCATCAAACAATGCAGTTGTTCTGAACCAAGAAATGGCATTGATGTTCCAATGCTTGGGGAGTTTTGGTTCTGTAGTTCGCATTATAGGAGTGCAAAATGTCAATCACACCCGCACAAGCTCGTACGAAATTGAAGGATTGGTTTGCCGATATATTAGATGACTGCCCTGACGGTGCATACAGCCTCTACATTAGATTTATTGCGGGAAATAGTTCCGGCACAACCACTGGGTCCAGCCGGCTCGAGAGCCAAGAATATCCCGATGATGAGACTATTGGCTTCATCAACACGGTGTTCTCATACCCATCCGCTAATATCACGGAGAGCCTTTATAACAAAGGGCCTGGCTCTGTCGAACGCGAGACCATTGGCGGCACGCTACCTACCTCATCAGTGTCGGTGTGTGACACCAACTTCAATACCTGGTTCGGCGACCGCTTGGATGATGTTCCCGATACGTCATTTACCAATGCGCTCCTGGATGCGATTGATGACATCAGCACTTACGATCCGGGACCAGCGGACGCGCCACCCACGCCGCCGTTGGTGCAGGCATTTATGAATGCCTTCATCTGCTTGGTCCCCGGCGATGTCGTGACCACATCCTATTCGGTTTCGCTAGGTGTATCACTACAAACGGATGCAGGCAATGCTCCGTAAAATATTGCATGGGTAAAGGTGAATGTGTTACGTTCGCCTTTACCCATGCTTCTTCTTCTTACTTTAAGCAGTCAGAGAATGAACTCTGCGAACGGTGTTCTCGATGAGATGTCTACTCTGCCGTTTCCAATAGTGATCCAAAATTGTGTTACCATGGCTACACCAACTCTCGCTTCTAAAACAGAGTGGTGCGCTTTCCGGTCGAATTCATGCTCCGGAGTGCAATAGCGCACACAGCAAGCAGAGATGAGTTTTCATTCTAATATAGGCAAAAACCGAATAACCGTGGCGAAGTAGGAACTCCTTTGCGCTTTTAACTCTAACTACGGACCAATAGTCCTATTCAGTTGGAGGACGAAATGAAGCTCAGCATTGGATCTCTTAGAACGTCCGCATCATGGATCTCCTGCCTATTCATATTGGCGGGTTGTCACCAATTGCCAGATCTGAAGCCGTTTGCTGCGGCTACCGCGGAATTGGCCGATGGCGTGCAAACCTCCCAGCTCGTGTTTAACGAACACATCGTCACAGTGTTGCCCGATGAACGTGATGCAATCAAAGGCAAGCTCTCCGGCTTCAACGCCGAATGGGAGAAGCGCATTGCAATCACCCACGCGCTAAATGACTACGCCGATTCCCTAGCTCGGATTGCTGAGTCTGCCAATGCTGGCCGTGAAAACGCGCAAGCCCTCGGCCAATCACTTGAACCGCTTTTCAATGCCGCAGGAGTTTCAGGCATTGCTGGAAGTACTGCCTTTCAAGTGGGAACGGAGTTGTACAGCCTCGTCGCTCTCGCAAAAGGCAGGCATTCACTCGCCAGTGCGGTAGAGACTGCTGACCCTGTCATTGCGCAGATATGTGAAGCCTTGATTGCGGACATGGATTCCATGATCAACGCGATCCGCACATCTGAAGCAAGTTTGCTGACTCACCTTGAAGACAGGAATGATATTGCTCAGGGCAGGAAGAATTCGGACATCTTGGAATCTAGGGATAACTTGGTCAAACGGCGAAACATGGTTGCAAAAGATCTTGCTGACCTGGCAGAGAGTAACACAAGCATTGCTGGTTCCAATGAGGCAGAGGATCTACGCGAGTTGAATGAAGCCATTCAGGGGTTGGATGCGTGGTTCCAAGAGTATTCTATTGCAGAAAAACGAATCCAATCACAAGTGTCCAAGCATGTCGAAATGATGACGTTCCTCAAAAAGGGGATCGGCGAATTGAAAGCAGTTCACGCTCAAATTGGTGTTGCACTTGAAGAGAACAACACATTAAACGTCCATGCTTTGGTGTCAACAGGAATGAGAATCCGCACGCTTTTGGATGAGGAACAGAATAACTAGAAGGCTTGAGCTATGAACATCAATTGGGATCAACTAGACGGATTCGAATCGTGGTCCGGAACGCTCGATCAGATTCTGAACGAGGCAACGGAATCTATTCGCGCGGAGTCGATTGATCGGCGGGTTGCTGCCCAACGATTGTTGCGAGATTTTCGACGGC
>PJEL010001236.1_pt1 | contig 26810 bp, 29 predicted proteins | sample 1853271 | NCBI WGS metagenome assembly PJEL01 (sample SAMN08108733, study PRJNA415343) | Invertebrate metagenome, whole genome shotgun sequencing project. | host: Globobulimina | place: Sweden: Gullmar Fjord | collected 2015-08
AAACAGTCGCAAGTGCATTCGCGGGATGAGAGGCGAGTGAATATGGAGGGTGCGTTTAGGATGCGAAGTGAATTGCCCAGGGATGGTCAGATAGTCCTGGTGGATGATATAGTGACCACCGGTTCTACGCTGCTGGCTTGCAGAGATGCACTGTTGGCGGCTGGAATTGAAAATATTACTGCCCTTACCCTAGCGGACCGTGAAAGAGACCCAGACAATCCTTGGAATTGATGCCTCGCGCAGTGCTCACGAGAGCCCTACTGGAGTTGAGCGTTACAGTACGGAAATTATTGCTGCGATTTTGAAACTGGTGAAAGGTGAAGAAGTACGTTTGTATACGCCGGCTTGGATTGATGGATTTCCTAAGAAACTGCAGAGGCGAATTAGGATGCCGCGTTTTTGGACGCTTCTGCGTTTGAGTTGGGAGATGTTTTTCCATAAGCCGGATATTCTATTTGTGCCATCACATGGGCTGCCGTTTTTTTGTCCGGAGCGAACATTTATAACTATTCATGATGTTGCTTTTGAGCGGCATCCGGCAGCATACCGCTGGAGTCAGCGGATGTATTTGAAGTGGATCACAGGGCGAGCCGTTAGGCGAGCCTCAGGGATATTTGTGCCAAGCATCCAAGTTAAAGAGGATATGATCAAATACTATAGTGCGAACAAAAAAAGTGTTCATGTTGTTCCACATGGGCCGCTGCCTTTGGTAAAAGTTAGTCAGGAAACTATAAAAGATAGGCTGGAGTATTATCAGTTGCATGATGATGAGCCGCTATTCTTTTTTGTGGGGCGCTTGGAGACTAAAAAGAACCTGCTAGTTTTGATGGATGCCTGGGCTTTGGTTCAACAAAAGCATCCAGAAGGTCGCCTGTTTTTGGGTGGCATGTTTGGGCATGGCTTTAATGAACTTTTTGCAAGAATGGAAGATGATGATTTGCGTGGAACAATTCTGGCGCCTGGATTTATTTCTGAGGAAGATGTGGCAGTGCTGTTTCATACTGCAACTGCAATGGTGCTCCCCTCACGTGAGGAAGGCTTTGGACTTCCTGTTTTGCAATCCTTTGAAGCAGATAGTGCTGTGATTTGCTCTGATATTCCTTCGCTTAGGGAGGTGGCTGGAGATGCTGCACTTTATGCGGATCCTGGGAAAGCTGCGGATTTTGCTAAACAAATGTTGAAGTTGATGGAGGATCCAAAATTGAAAAGTAAAATGGTTGAAAAGGGAAAGAAACGGCTCAAAGACTTTTCTTGGGAAAAATCGGCGAAAAGTGTGCTGGATGTGATACACTCAAACCAATGAAGATAGCATTTGTTCACGATTTTTTACTGAAGGCTGGAGGCGCGGAACGCGTGCTCAAAGCTCTGATGGATATGTACCCGGACGCACCCGTGTACACTCTGCTTTATGATGAAAAAAAGATGGGGCATATTTTCCCAAAAGAAAGAGTTCGCACGTCCAGATTGCAGAAATTCCCGCGTTTTATACCTGGAATGCACAAGTTCCTCTTTCCTCTTATGCCAGGTGCCGTGGAGCAATTTGATCTTAGCGAATTTGATGTGGTGCTCAGTAGCAGCAGTGCATATGCGCATGGAGTTGTGACTAATTTGGAGACAAAGCATATTTGTTACTATCACTCGCCAATGCGTTACGCTTGGGATTACACTCATCAATATTTGAAGGAGCAAAATCTTGGGTGGATTGGTGAAATGCTGGCGAGTCGACTTTTGCATAAGGTTCGCCAATGGGATTATTTGGCATCTGACCGTGTGGATGTGTCTTTGGCAAATTCGCGGACGGTTCAAAAACGCATTACAAAATATTACCGCAAAGACTCGCAAATTGTTCACCCGCCGGTGGATACAGAAAGATTTAAACCGCACGCCAAACATGAGGGATACTTTTTGATGGTAAGCACGCTAACTCCTTACAAAAAAGTAGATTTAGCGGTAGAACTCTTCAATAAATTGGGGAAACGCTTAGTGATTATTGGAGATGGGCCGGATAGGGCCCGTCTGCAGCGAATGGCAGCTAGCAATATAGATTTCCTTGGCTTCAAACCCGATGATGTAGTAGACGAATATTTTCAAAATTGCCGCGCATTTATCTTCCCTGGTGAAGAAGACTTTGGGATTGCACCAATTGAAGCGATGGCTTGTGGAAAACCGGTACTCGCATTTAGGAAAGGTGGATTAACGGAGACAATGATTGAAGGCGAAACTGGTGAATTTTTTAATGAGCAGACTTTGGAAAGTATGGAAGATGGACTGACGCAGATGTTGATCAATGAAAAGACTTATTCCGCTAGAGGAATAGCAAAACACGCGGAGCAGTACTCCACTAATGCCTTTGAAAAAGCTATAAAGTCTGTCATTATGGCTTCCTAATATTCCCCTATGAGTTACGCACTTTACAGAAAATATCGTCCACAATCTTTTGATGACTTAGTGGGTCAACCAACTGTGCGAAAGACTTTAATGGAAGCTATCAAGCAAGGCCGTTTGGTGCACGCATACCTTTTTTCCGGACCGCGAGGGACTGGTAAGACAAGTTCTGCCAGACTTATTGCCAGGGCCATCCAATGTGATGCAAATCAAGCCAGCGGCGAACCTTGCGGAAAATGTGAACCTTGTAAGCAAAATGCCACTGGGGATTTAATTGATCTTGTTGAAATTGATGCCGCCTCAAATCGTGGTATTGATGAGATTCGTGACCTGCGGGAAAAGATTCGCTTTGCACCTTCCCATGCAAAGTCCAAGGTATACATTATTGATGAGGTACACATGCTTACAAAGGAGGCTTTCAATGCTTTGCTGAAAAGTTTGGAAGAGCCGCCAGCGCATGTCTACTTTATCCTCGCAACTACGGAAATTCACAAAATACCGGCTACAATTTTGTCACGTTGTCAGCGTTATGACTTCCGGCGAGTAAGTGAGCGAGCCATTGTTGGGCGCCTAGAGCACATCGCAAAAAAGGAGAAATTAGATGTGGAGTTGAGCGCACTAGAACTATTGGCAAAACATGCAGATGGAGGAATGCGTGACGCAATTTCTCTACTGGAACAATTCTCCACCGAAAAGCTTACAGAGGAATTGGTGCAGGAAAGTCTTGGGCTAAGTAGCCATGCTTCCTGTGACGAATTATTTGGAGCACTAGGAAGTGGAGATACTCAAAAAGGACTCGCGGTAATTGAAAAGCTACATAATGAAGGATATGACCTACAGTCTTTTACAACTTCATTCTTGGGCCTATTACGGCACAAATTGCATGAGGCAGTGGCTGGAAAAAAAGATGGGATTGTTCCTAAACTTTTGGAATGGATAAATCATTTTGACGAGGCCTGGATGAAATTAAAGCGAGCAAGTATTGCCCAGTTGCCATTGGAAATTGCAGTGATTCGCAGTACGCATTCAGTGAGTGCGCCTGTTGCAGAAAAAGCAGCTGCACCAGTTAAGAAGACAGAACCTATTAAGACTGTGGAGCAGCCAAAACGTGCGGAAGGGCTTATGCACATGACTGCAATTGAGCAGCAAATGCCAAAAATTCTTAAAGCAATTCAGAATCCTGGAGTGCGAATGGCCTTTCAAGCTGGAAATTTGAAAAGTTTGGAGGATAAGACTGTGACAATGGTTTTCCCAAGTCGCTTCCACTATGACAAAGTCCACACTGCTGCGGCAATCGTAGATATTGAGGCTGCATTCAACATTGTGTTTGGTTCGCCAATGAAAGTGCTTTGTGAAGTTGATGAAGGAAAGATGGTTGCAGAGGTGACTGCGCCGGAAAGTATAGGTTGGGAAACAGTTGAGGAACCCATGAAATAGAATGAAACTACACGCCAAAGTCATTCACATAGCCGGATCTAAAGGAAAGGGTACCTGTGCCCAACTTTTAGCAAAAATCCTTGAGTTAAGTGGACACAAAGTTGGACTGTTCACCTCCCCTTTTTTATTCAGCGAGGAAGAGATGATCCGTGTGAATGGTGGGCAGATTTCTAAGGAAGATTTGAACAGACTGCGAGCGGATTTGGATGGCAGCGAATTTGAAAACCAGACTCAAGCCGCTTTTTTATACTTCAACGAGCAAGAATGTGACTACGTGGTTTTGGAATGTGGTTGGGGTGGCGCAATGGATGCCACAAATACTGTGGAGAACAAAGATTTAACAATCCTGACTCATATTGAGTTGGAGCACACGGAAGTTCTTGGAGATACGGTTGAAAAGATTACAAAGGAAAAGTTAGGGATTTGCAGACCGGATGTCCCACTGTTAACGGTGGCATCTCAGCTGCCGGAAGTTTTTGAAACTATTAAAGCGGAGGGGCGTGAGCCCATATTAGTTCCAGCTGCTGATCTGGGAGATCATCATCCTGAAAGTGCTGGTTTGGCCTTAGCTGCTGCAGAACAATTAGGAATTACTGTGACACCGGAAATCCATGCAGAACTTGAAAAGTTTACAATCCCTGGACGCTTTGAAATTGTTAAATGGGACAAACACACTTTGATTTTGGATGGAGCACACACCTATGACAGCATTGTTTATTTACGTGAGAAAGTTTTGGAATATGCGCTTCATCATGGGTTGGGAAATCCATTTTGGGCTATCCATTTTTTGAAAGATAAGAGGGCGGATCTACATGAACTTTTTGTTAGGACCCGCACTAAGTGGATTGATTTGGAAGATGAAAGGGCTGGGGCTGCACCGGCGGGTCTAAATTCTGTTGGAGTTGAGGAGTTTTTGGAATCATTGAAAAAGGAGGAAGCTGGCAGGCTTGTAGTTTTTGTGGGGAGTTTTAGGTTGGTGGCGGCTGTTAAAAGCCGTTCATAATAATCGCCAGCAGTACTACTTGTGGGACTGTGACTAGTGGAAGGAAAAGGGCGGTCTTCCAGGATTTTGTGGTTTCTTTTAGGGAAAGGATTTCTGTGTAGTCTGTGGAAACACCTGTCATTAGGAATGCGAAGGCATTTCCTGGTGCATTTGCGCGGGTGAGTATGTCTGCTGCGATTGGCGTTGAACCTTCGCTGCAAACCTCAAGAACTGTGGCTATAATAAGTGTGAGTCCAAGTCCGGCGAGTGTTGGGCCAAAGAGCGTTTCGAACTGGTCTGGTGAGATGAATGCACGGATTAAGGCGGCAAGCACAGTTCCAAAGAAGATCCAGCGCAGGATCATTGTTGAGCCAAAGAGTCCGTCTTTTAAGATGCTGAGGTAATATGTAGGTTTGTTCCAAGGCACCTTTTTTAGGTTTTTGAACTCTTTTTTAAAGGAGTAGTCGCTTGGTAAGTCTATTGTGTTGGGATTTTTGGCGAGCACTCCTCGCTTTACTAACTGATCAAAAATTAGGCCGGAAATGATGGCGATTGCCATTGATAGGAGCAAGAATGCCAAAGTCCATTTAAGACCTACTAGTGCCCACAGGATTAATGTGAGGGAAATGGAATTCCACGGACTGGCAATAAGGAAAGCCATTGTTTGACCAAGGCTGAGTCCCCTTTGGTAGAGTTTCATTCCAACAAGAAGGACACCGTGTGAACAAAGATCCAAGAGTATTCCGCCAGCTGTAGCTCTTAGGATTCCGTTAAGTGTTCCTCCCTTGCCCATAAGTGCGGCAATGAAATTGCGAGGGATTTTTTCAAGGATTCCAACAAAAAGAATTCCAAGTGCTATACCCCAGGACATGCGGTTTAGCAGATCAAAAACACTTTGTGAAAATGTCTGTAGTTGGGAGATACTGCTGATTTGGTCCTGCAGGAAAATGTGAGTCAAGTATCCTGCAAGAAGAATCCCACCACTCGCCCAAAGTAGATAGTCTGGCCTAGCTTTTTTATGGTGGTCATGTTGTGAATGTTCGTTTTTTTCTGGTGGGCAGCAGTCAGCCATAATATTATTTTTTAGATGCTTTAAAGGCGATGATTAGTTCATCAATAATTTTTTTGTGTTCCTTTTTGTCTTTACTGGAAAATGCACGTGCTCCACATGTTTGAAGATGGCTCTCTAGAATATTGGAAGAGAGCGAAGTCAGAAGACCTTCCACCGCACGGATTTGCTGAAGTAGGTCCATGCAATATGCATCTTCCTCAATCATTTGTGTAACTTTCTTTAGCTGTCCAAGTGCCTTCTTTGCACCTGTTGAAGCTTTGGATTTGTATGGTTCAATCATTGTGTATAGGTAACCTCCCCCCTAGGTTATAGGTGGGCTGCAGAAATGTCAAGTGTAAGGTTAAAATTCCTCCACTTCCCCACCTATGTATTTTGGTCTGAGGAGATAAATATCCAGGATTGCTTTGTAGGTGGCTAGTTTTTCGCGGCTTTTGTAGCGGTCTTCATTTATGTATGGCTGCCGGGTGGCAGAGATACCTTTGCTATCTATTCCAAAATGATTGCAAAGGAAAAGGGCTCTGGGAAGATGAAAAGCTTGGGTCACAAGTATTGCAGTTTCTATTTCCCAGATATTGCTAGCTCTTCCACAGGTGTCATAAGTTCGCCTTCCGGCAAAGTCCATGGAGATATCTTGGGCTGGCACACCCCAAGTTACTAAGAAGTCATACATAGCTGTGGGTTCATCATAGGTTTCAGTTGGGTTGTCTCCAGAAACTAGAATTTTTTCCACCTTATCAGCAAAGTAGAGTTCAGCTGCAGTGATAAGTCGGTCTGAAAGTACGTCTGATGGGCGTCCGTTATTTTTCAAACCTGCTCCAAATACAATTGCAACTTCTGACTGCGTAGTGATGTCTGCAGTTTCAGCGTAGATTAATTTGTCACCAGGGATTAAGACGATTGGTGAGAGTAAGAAGAGTATAAAGAGGGTAATCGTTAGAAAAAGCAACTTGTGCACGTGCACAAGTTTAGGCCTATTTTTTGGCTTGAGAAAGCCATTTAGATTTTTGAGAAACATGCTATTTTTCTAGTAGTGAATAAATTTCTTGTTCGGCAATTACGGTGACTTTTAAGTCTTCAGCTTTCTTTAGCTTGCTTCCTGCGGATTCGCCGGCTAATAGATAGTCTGTTTTGGTGCTGACGGAGGAGCTGACTTTGCCGCCGGCTTCTTCAATCATGGCTTTGAATTCTGGGCGGGGTTTTGTGAGGGTGCCGGTGATTACAAAGGTCTTCCCTACCAATTTGTTGGAGCTGCGGGGTGGCCATTTGAGTTTTAAGCCTACTTGGGCGAACTTTTTTAATAGGTCTTGATGGGCTTGGATGCTTAGCCATTCCATGACGCTGGTTGCGATTCTTTCTCCAAAGCCTTCTATGGATTCTAGGTCTTCTTGGGAAGATTTGAGGAGTAGATCTAGCAGATCTGCTGGAGTGGGTTCTTTTATGTCTGTGTGTAGGTGGGCTACCAGGAGTTTTGCTACTTGGGAGCCTACAAAACGGATGCCTAAGCCAAAGATGAAGCGGCTCATGTCTACGGTTTTGCGGTCTTCAATTGCTTTGAGGATGTTTTGGGCTCGTTTTTCTTTGAAGAGTGGGAGCTGCAGGAGCTGTTCTTCCGTGAGTGTGAAAATATCTGCGAGGTCATGGACCATGCCGTGTTCAATTAGGGCTTCAATAACTTTGTAGCCTAAAGTGTCTATGTCTAGGGCGCCGCGAGAAACGAAGTGGCTGAAGTTTTCAAGTTTGCGGCCGGGGCATTCGCGGTTTGGGCAGCGGTGTACTGCCTCGCCTTCTGGTTTTTCCAGCTGGGTTTTGCAAAGTGGGCAAGAGCTTGGGAATTGGTAGGGTTTGGCGTCTTTGGGGCGGAGGTTTTGAATTACTTCTACAACTTCTGGGATTACGTCTCCGGCTTTTTGGATGATGACTGTGTCCCCAATTCTGATGTCTTTGCGTTCAATTTCTTCTGCGTTGTGCAAGGTTGCGCGGGCGACTGTGGAGCCCGCGACTAAAACAGGCTTGAGTTCTGCCACGGGTGTGGCGGCGCCTGTGCGGCCAATTTGGATTGTGATGTCTTCTAGCACTGTAGTTGTTTGTTCTGCCGGGAATTTGTAAGCCACTGCCCAGCGCGGTGTCTTGGCTGTGTACCCCAAGTCATCCTGTTGCGCGAGGGCGTTTACTTTGAAAACTACGCCGTCGATTTCATAGGGCAAGTCGTCCCGCTTTTCCATCCATTTTTCCAAGTAGTTAACGCTGGCCTGCGCGGATTTGTGCACGCCGTATTCTGGATTTACAGGCAGGCCTAGCTCTTTTAAGGTTTCTAGAGCTTGCGAATGGGTTTTTGGTGGTGTGGCTGTTTTCAAGGTGTAGCAGAACATTTTTAAGTTCCGTTCTGCGGCTACGGCTGGGTCTAATTGGCGAACGGATCCTGCGGCAGCATTCCGCGGATTGGCAAATCCTTCCAATTTGGCGAAGGCTTTTTTGGTGAGAATTACTTCCCCAGACACTTCAATATCTACTTCTTTGAAAAGTTTAAGTGGCACGTTTTCAATGGTGCGTACGGTATGCGTAACATCCTCCCCTTCAGAGCCATTTCCCCTGGTGAGGGCTCGCACAAGCTCGCCCTTTTCATACCAAAGTGTGATGTTGAGTCCATCCAATTTAAGCTCTGTGATAAATTCCGGATTTTCCACAACTTTGAGCACTCGCTCTTCCCAAGCAATTAGCTCTTCTTCAGAAAAAACGTCTGCCAAGCTCCATTTTTTAGTCTTATGTTTAACTTTGTTAAAGCGGCCGGAAAGCGCACTTCCAACTCGCTGGGATGGAGAATCTGGTGTTATGAGTTCCGGAAATTGGCTTTCTAGAGCGATTAATTCCTTTTTCAAGGAATCGCGAACGGCCTCCGAAACTTTTGATTCATCTAAAACAAAATACTCGTAATTGCGCTGCAAGATTTCCTTGCGGAGCTGAGTGATTCTTTTCTGTGCTTCTGCTTTATTCATCATTGTAAATTTAGCTGATTTTTGCTATAATATACAGATATAAAAACGCCAAATGAGCAATATAAATCCACTTTACGATCCAAGCACAGATAACCAGTCTATTGCTGATGATACGCAAAAGCGACTGAATGCCCCACTCGCTGGAGGGCAAATTACAGGTGAAGACCGTGAATTTTTGGATATGATTATGAAGATGGTGGAGGAAGGGCAAATCCAACTTTACGTGCCAAACAGTTTGGTAAATGACGATGTTTACGATTCGCTGCCACAGGAAGGCAAAGCCAAGGCAGATATGAGCTGTGTGGCTATGCTCGCTAAAATCCGTGACATAGTTAACCTGGAAAAGGCTAATTTTGACACAAATGTGCAGGTTTTAAACCTAGTTCACTCCCTTCGCCTGAATAAGGAGAATATGGAGGAACACAGCGGAGATATTTTTATAATTTAGTTTATGAACGCAGAAAGACCAGAACAACCAGTAGAAGCAAAAGTAGTACCTGCTATGCCTAAGGAAGATCTTGGTAAATTAAGGGAAGAAAGAAGTGAAAGTAGGAAGAAACAGAAAAAACTTGAAAAGGCACATGATTTGGCACATAAAGCAGAATCAGCTGATGCTGAAGCACAATTAGCTTTAGAGGTTAAAGGTCTTGGAACTGATATTGAAGACACATCCAAAGCAATTGATGCTGGAAAGGAATCTAGGAAAACTGGGAAAGATAAAAGGGAGGATAAAGAAGCTAATAGAAAGGCTGCAAAAGCAAAAATTGAGGCGGCCAAAAAGGAGAAAAAGGATGCAAATAAAGCCAGAAGTGCTATTGATGGCGTAACTACTGATGTTCCTGCTGGTACTGCAGATGAAACTGAAGAAGCTGCTGAAGGTGAAGCTGCTGCTGACGACACAGCTGATACTGGTGGAACTGGAGAAGCCCCTGAGGGAGAAGAAAGTGGTGGAGAAGCTGCAGATGAGGAAACTCCTGAGCAAGATGCAACCGAACCCACTGCGAGGGAAATACGTGAACGGAATAAAAGCAGCTTAATGAAGAGTATGGATAAGCTCTGTGAAACATATGCAAGTAAATTGGCGAAAAACCCCCCAAAGGAGGGTGGAAAGTTGTGGGAGCAGTTTGGGCAGAAATCTAACCTCATCGTACTACAAGCTCTCACCAGTTTTGGCGCTACGGGATGGATTGAAGACTTAATGGAGACCGACCAAGGACAGCTGAAGCTTGATAAACTTGAAAAGGCGATAGGACTGCAAGTTAGTATGAATGGAGATAATGTAGAGGTGAAATGGGGTGAAGCAGAAGGCCTATTCCCAAGTGAAGCAAGCAATATTCTAGCAAGAGCTTATGAAGGAGAAGAAAAAGTACCTAAGGGCGCTTTGAAAAATATAGATAAGGATACAACCGTTAAGACGATGAGAGATATGGTTGGAGATGAAGTGGAGGGTAATAATTTGCTAACAATTATGGAAGAGGCCGGAGCGTTAGATGGTGATAAGGTTATAGGCTTTTTGAAAGCTAAAGCTAACATTTTAAAAGCTAACCCAAAACTGGAAGAATTACCTGAGCCTAAGAAGCTAGAAGATAATGAAACTGCGCAAAATATAATGGAAAGTCTGTTCGGAGAAGATTGGGAGAATGTTGCTAAAGAAATTCGTGCAGATTTGCCTGAAGAAATTGTTGAATTTGCTAATTCTGGTTTATTAACTTTGACTGAAAATTTAGATAAGGTTGAGGCGATTATCCCTGAATCAGAATTGCATAAGGCCCTTGGTGTTGAAGACTCAATGGGTGCTAGTGAACTAGCAAAAACTGACCCTAAGAAATGGAGGGGAGCTTCGCTCGCTTTATTCAAAAGCCATAAGGCTGAGCTTATCTCTAATATAGGCATCTCTGAAGTTGAGTTTGATGCAACTATAATAGTGTTTGATGCAATGGAGGCTAGAATTAAGACGAAAGAAGACACTTCACAAGAGCCAACTCCATAGGTATAATCAGCTTGAACTATGGATTCAAACACGCCACAAGATCAAGGAGGGGGAACTCAGGGGGCACAAGGTGCTCAAGGAGGAGATGGGAAATATGTTATTCCTGATGCTGTTATGAAAAAGCATGGAGATTTGGTTGAACTAATCAAGAAAACTGAATCCATGTCAGATGAGGAGCGGGAATATTGGTTCCAGATTCTTCCTATCATGACTGAGGAGCAAATAACTCGCTTGAGAGGGATTTTGGAGGAAGAAACAAAGCAATTGGCAGAATTAGATAAGGAGTATCAAGAAGAGCTTTCTGAGCTTAACAAGAAGCATCTTTCTGAATGGGATAACTTTGAAAAGAAGAAGGAGCGTGAGGCACGTGAAGGTGAAGAGAAGAAGCATGAAAAAGAAGAGCAAGCTGCTGAAGCTGCCCTTTTGCAGGAGCTAGACGCTCCGGAAGAAGGTAAATAACTACTCTATTAGTTCTGCTGTAACTACTAGGCGTTTTAAGTTTGTCCCAACTGGCGTACAGGTCATCATTGTCAGACTATGACCATCACCTTGTTCAAGGACGCTGACGTCTTTTGGAGAGACTTCGCGCTTGCTAGTTACGCGGTAGTGGTAGTTTTGCTGTTCAAAAGTAATGTAAATGTCATCGCCTTCTTCAATTCGCGGTAATAGGGCAAAAACACTGTTATAAATGCTCTTTTCCCAGAAAACATTGGAGCTGTGACCGGTGAGGAAAACGTTCCCCTTGTCCCCCGGCTCAGCGGTTCCTGGATAATGCACAACACCTTTGAGCAGCGATTGTCTGATTTGCTCCTCAAGTGCGTTCCAATCCTGCCCAACAAGCGAATCTAGGCCCAATTTTGGCTCAATAATCCCACTGTTCACGTTTATGGAAGGAATAATAATTCTGTCCTCATAACTGGTTGGAATTATGTTTAAAGCCATAATATTATCGTCTGGAATCAGCAAAGGCGCTGGTTCTTGAACAGTTAAAAGTGGTTCTTCTTCCACAATTTCTTGTGCACCAATTGCTTGAATATTTGCCATGAAAATCTGGCTGTATGCCTGGTAGTTTGTAATTGAAAAAAGCAGCATGAATAGTGCTAGGCCAGTTACAACAAAGCGCTTGATATAGCCACTTTTTGCTTGTGGCGAGTGAAATGTTGGCAGGCTCAGAATTCCCACCGCTGGGATATCCATACGGTAGTGATCCTCCTCTTCAAGATGAAGAATTTTACGGTCCGCCTGAAAGGCGAGCTCAGCCGCTAAAAGTTGAATAGATTTCATGCCATACGTTAATCTGATAATTATAGCATAAATTGGGCCGAATTGCACTCTATAAATCGTATAAATCTTTGAGTCTAGTATCCAGAAATGTGCCATCACTATTTGGCCATTTTTGAGCCTCCCTTTTCAATAACCAGCTGTTGAACTTGCGCCTTAGATTTTGATCACCAATAACAAAGCCCACGCCATCTTGAGTTACAAATGATTTAATGAAGACTTTTAGGAGTGCACTCATTGTAATATTGTATTTCATGTTGCATTTGCTCTTGAACTGCTTATAAAGCTCAGCATCAATTAGGAAATTCAATCTTTTTTGTTCTTTTGACATATAGTTTTTAGTCACTACAGAATTTTATATATAATATATGTAAAATTCTGTAGTGACTAAAATAGCATGAGGCACAGGTTAAAAAGCTGCGGTGTAAGTGCAACAACAGCTACCAAGTCATGATTCCGCCACCTATTAATTCACCGTTTTGGTATAAGACCAAGGATTGGCCGGCCATGATGGCGCGTTGTGGCTCCTGGAATTGGACGCTGTATCTGGCGCCGTTTTTTTGCAGTTTTCCTTTGGCAAGAGTTCCGTGGTTGCGGATACGGACATCAAATTCTTGGCCGTCTTTTGGTGCGGTGCCAGAGAGGAAGTTTTCGTCACGGATTTGAATTTCGCTGGCGTATAGATCTTCTTCATTTCCAACAATCACGGCATTGGAAAGAGTGTCTACTTTGCTTACGTAAAGCGGCTTTTCTGTGCCACCAATTGCGATTCCTCGGCGTTGGCCAATTGTATAAAAAGGCAGGCCTTTGTGCTCACCAATTACTTGGCCGTCTGTGGTTTTGATTTCGCCATCTTTGAAATCTTGTTTGGGTTTGAGGTAGCGTTCCAAGAATTTTGCGTGAGTTTTTTCTGGGAAAAAGCAAACTCCTTGGCTTTCCTTTTTGTTTTCCAGTTCTTTGAGCTTGAATTTTTTGGCAAGTGCGCGGACTTCGTCTTTGCTGTAGTCGCCGAGTGGGAAAAGGACTTTTTTAAGTTTGTCCTGGCTGAGGTTGTACAAGTAATAAGTTTGGTCTTTGGAATTGTCTTTTCCGCGGTGAAGTTGGACTTGGCCGTCTTGGCGAATGAGTTTGGCGTAATGGCCGGTTGCTAGGTAGTCGCAGCCGAGCTCCTGCATCTTTTCAAAAAATGCACCGAATTTGATGGTTTTGTTACAGCGAACGCAGGGGTTTGGAGTTTCGCCTTCCTTATGTTGTTCAAGGAAATAATCTACAACATTCTCCTTGAATCGCTCTTCAAAGTTGATTGAGTAAAATGGGATTCCTAATTGCTGGCAGATTGAGCGCGCAAACATGAGGGATTCTATGGAGCAACATTTGTTTTGTGGGAAGTTCTTTTTCTCGTCTAAATCAAAGACTGTTGGGTCTGCCCAAAGATTCATATAAACGCCAATGCAGTCATATCCTTGTTCAATTAACAGGGCTGCTGCTACTGATGAGTCAACTCCTCCTGACATCCCAATTAGGACTTTACCCTTAGGCATAATAAAAACTTGCGGTTTAAGTGCGCTTACTATAAAATGAATTACTAGTTTAGTCAATAATCTTTGGGGGCCATGATTACGGGTGTCATACAAGCCGCAGGTGCTTACTTGCCGGAGTTAAATTCTGAAAGACTTCAGGCTGCTTTTCAGTTCGCAAAAGATGCACATGAAGGTCAGTTGAGGAAGGATGGAACGCCCTACATTACTCACCCAGTTAAGGCTGCTGAGATTCTGACTACTTTGCATGTGGATGAAGACACCTTGATTGCATGTTTTCTGCATGATGTACCGGAGGATACAGATGTAACTTTGGAAGAGATTGAAGAGAAATTTGGCGAGACTGTGAGTTTTTTGGTGGAGGGGATTACAAAACTATCAAAGGTGCATTACAGAAATGATATGGAAGGGCGTCAGATTGAATCGCTAAAAAAGCTGTTCATTCATACTGCAAAAGATCCGCGTATTATTTTGATTAAGTTGGCTGATAGGTTGCATAACATGAGTACAATTGAGGCTATTCCAAAAATTGAAAAGCGTGAGCGAATTGCGAGGGAGACACTGGAAATATATGTGCCAATTGCAAACCTGTTTGGAATTTGGGAGCTTAAGAGTCGCCTTGAGGACTTTTGCTTTAAAGTTCTATGTCCTAATGAATATAAGGAGATTGATGATTTGGTGCAGCAGAGTAGCTTTAAAAAGCAGAGCCTTTTGGAGCAAAGTATTAATACTGTGAAAAAGATGTTAGATGAAAAGATGATCTCATTTATTTCAATTGAAGGGAGAAGGAAAAACCATTATGGGATATATAGAAAGATGAATAACAAGAAAAAATCTTTTGATGACATCTTTGATATTGTTGGTCTCCGTGTAATTGTTGATGATATTGGAGCTTGTTATCAGGCTCTTGGAGTTATGCATCAATCTTTTACCCCAAAGATTGGGCGCCTAAAGGATTACGTTGCCATACCAAAAAGCAATGGTTACCAAAGTATTCATACTACTGTTTTTGGCGTGGAAGGCGCCCCAACAGAAATCCAAATTCGTACATATGATATGCATTTGGAAAATGAGTATGGGATTGCTGCTCATTATTTCTATAGGAATATGGGCAAGAAAGAAAAGAATGTGATCAAAACATTAGAAAAGAAATATGATTGGGTGAGAAATATTTTGGATCTACAAAAAGACATAAAAAACAATCAAGCTTTCATGAAGAACCTTAAGCTAGATATTTTTAAAGACAGAATATTTGTCTTCACACCGCGCGGTGATGTTGTGGATTTACCAAAAGGGTCTAGCGTGATTGATTTTGCATACCATGTACACACAGAAGTTGGGCTCTTGGCTGAGTCTGCAAATATTAATAGTGAAAAGAACCTCAGTTTAAAGACCAAGTTAAAAAATGGGGATACAATAAAAGTTAATACTTCTGAAGAAGCTGAAGGCCCACAAGTTGAGTGGTTGAACCATGTGCAAAGTAATGTTGCAAAAATTAGTATCCGCACATACTTAAAAGAAAAAGATCAAAGTATGCTCATTGATTCTGCAGAACAGTTCTTTGATAAAACACTAAAGACTTTTGGTATGAAAGGCACTTCTGCACTTAAGCAGGATCAGAAGTTAGAATTGTTAAAAAGAACAAATTCTGAGAATTGGGAAAGCCTTCTTCTTGAAATTGGGAATGGGAATCTTGATGTGCAAGACCTTGTACATCATCTTCATTCGCAGCCTAGCAAAAGAGATTCTGGATTGCAGATGGGTCAAACGACTCAAATTGGACTAGCTCTTTTGGTGGAAAATAGGGTTGGTTTATTGAGAGATACTACAATGGTGCTTGGTGATCTTGGTGTTAATATTGATCATATTCATACCCTTGATACTCAAGACAATAACTCAATTGGTATTGAATTAACTCTCTCTTTCAAAAACATTGATCAATATGAACAAACTGTTTACGCACTGTGGGTAGTGGAAGGCGTATACAGTCTCACTCGCCTTGATACTGCCGAATCATTGAGCCAAGATCCAACTGATGCTCATAAAGAGCGCGTCCAATAATCACACCTTTAACTCCTGCCTTCTTTAAAAGTGCTAAGTGTCTTTCTTTGCTTACACCACCTGAAGCGTAGACATTTTTATTTGAGAAGTAGACACATTTTTCCATCAAATCAAAGTTAGGATGAAAGAGTGTGCCCTCTGCATTCAAGTCCTTTAGTAAAATATCTTGGAAGCCAGTTTGGGCTAAGTTTTCACAAATATCTGGCGCGTCATCGTAGTGTTTTACCTGGAGGCCGGCGAGGATTTTATCCGAGCCGTACTGCTCAAGCGCTTCTGAATAAATGGCTTTTGCAGACTGCCCTAAAACCACTCTGTTGACTCCCAATTCCATTAACCTTTGTATTTGCTCCATACTTCTAATTTGCCCTGCCCACCAAAGTTCGCCAGTAAAAACTTCTCGGATTTTAGGTGCCCACTCTTCGCTTTGATCTCCATCTAAATCTACAATAAAAAGTGTGCTGGCAGTTTCTCCAAAATCTTTTGCAAAGGATACAGGGCTTGCAGAATAACGTTTCTTCTCAGCATTTTCATTTCCTTTATACAAAGAAACTACGCCACCTTTCTGAATGAATATTGAGGGAATAATTTGCATGGACTAATCGGAGAAGCGGAAATGCATCACATCTCCGTCCTGCACAATGTACTCCTTCCCCTCCAAACGCATCAATCCTTTTTCCTTTGCCCCTGCTTCGCCTCCGTGCTGAATAAAATGATCACATCCAATTACTTCAGCGCGAATAAATCCATCCTGAAAGTCTGTATGGATAACTCCAGCTGCTTCGGGAGCAGTTGCGCCTTTTTTGACCGTCCAAGCATGTACTTCCGTAACACCAGCTGTGAAGTATGTTTGAAGTCCTAATAAGTCATAAGCCTCACGGATCAATCGATGTAATCCAGTTTCCTCCAGACCAAGTTCTTTCAAATATTCTGTGGCTTCCTCCTGATCAAAACCAATTAACTCTGCCTCAACTTTGGCAGAAATTGGAATCACAGTTGCATTGCTCAGCCCCAATTGAGCACGCAATTCATCAACATTAATCTTTCCAATCTCATCTTCATGCACATTGATTATGTACATCATTGGTTTCATTGTAATCAGATGTAAATCTCTGAGCTCCAACGTTTCTTCATCTGTTAAGTCTAGTTCGCTGGCCAGTTTTCCTCCTTCCATTTGTGGCAGAATTTTCTCCAACAATTCATGATAGATCATCTTCTTTTTATCTCCAGAACGTGATTCAGACGCAGACTTGATCATTCGCTTTTCCAAAGTTTGCAGATCCGCAAGAAGCAGCTCAGCTTCAATCACCTCGCGGTCAGACTGTGGGTGAACTTTGTTGTGCACATGGATAATATCTCCGTCTTCAAAATGCCTTACCACTTGTGCAATTGCATCACACTGGCGAATGGCGGCAAGGAACTGATTTCCCAAACCTTCACCCTGGCTGGCGCCCTTCACAAGACCTGCCACATCTACAAATTCCACAATTGCAGGGAGTATTTTCTGTGGCTTAACAATATCTGACAATTGGTTGAGGCGCAGGTCAGGCACCTCCACCACACCCACATTTGGATCAATGGTACAAAATGGGTAATTTGCTGATTGTGCCGCTTGTGTTTTTGTCAGCGCATTGAAAAGCGTTGATTTTCCCACATTGGGCAGTCCTACAATGGCAATCTGTAAAGTCATAATTCCGCCGGATTATAGATCGTAAAGGCCCCTGAGTCTAGCTAGCTAATAAGTCATTACAGAATTTTACATATATTTTATATAAAATCCTATAATGCCTAGGATTGTAGATATTCGAATAATGGACCGATTTCTCCGCCATTCGCATCAAACCATTGATCAGCTAACCTGTAATAATGAGCGCGCTTGGCTAGCATGTCCTCGCCTCCGCTGAGGACGCGGATAAGTTTTGTGCCTTTGTTATTGGCCAAAGTTTCAAACTCCAGGTCAGTTTCCAGATCCCAGGGCATTTCTGCATAAGTCATGCCGGCCTTAACACCGCGGCGTAAAAGATCTAGGGTGTGAGATTTGGCAATCATGGGTTTGCCAAAATATCTTTGGATCACGGCTAGGTCGCCTTTGACACGCATAAAATCCAAGTCGATTTCAAAAATATCCGCATCATTTAGCTGTCTTTTTAGACGCTTTACAAGCAGGGCAAAGCTTTCAGTTTTTATGGGAAGAACTCGTAGGGAAATCATGAATTTCATGATAGACTAGTTGGCGAATTCTATCAATTCACTCCATGCCCTCAAATCTTACTTTTGAACGCCTAGCCGAGTTCTTGGAAAAAAATCCTTGGCTTGCTCTTGAATGGTATGGAAACAGTATTGGGCACTATTTGGCCATAGCTGCTGTGGTACTTGTAGTATTTGTAATTTCCAGGGGAATTGCATGGATACTTGAGTCACATGTGAAAAAAATCACCAGCAAGACTAAAAACCAAGTTGATGACATGTTTTTGGAGACAATCCACAGATCAATCACATTCATATTGGTGCTTGCCATTGTTTTCTTTGGAGAGCAGTCGCTGGAGATGCCTGAGACAATTGATAATATCACCAGGCAGGCGGTATTTATTCTTTTCACACTGAAAATTACCCATGAATTGGATAGGTTCTTGGCCTTTGTTATTAAAGATTTCTTGGATCCGCTTGTTAGGAGGCAAAAGGGATTTGTTAAGACTTTCCTGCCCGCGATTCTTCGCTTTTCCAAATTCTTCCTGTGGGCCATCGCAATTCTGCTGATCATCAGCAATTTGGGATACAACATTGTTTCCATCCTCGCTGGACTTGGAATTGGAGGTTTGGCCCTGGCACTCGCTGCCCAGGAAACGCTCAGCAATATTTTTGGATCCATTGCAATTTTGATAGATCAGCCATTTAAAGTTGGCGACTGGGTGGAAGTGGAAGGTTATAGCGGGACGATTGTTGAGGTTGGGATGCGTAGCACAAAGATTGAGTCTATTGATAAAACCCTGGTTTCCATGCCAAATAATAAGATGGCGGCGGCAATTATTGAAAATGTATCAAAACAGGATATGAAGAATGTGACTCAGGTTTTGGATTTTGATTACGGAACCTCAATGACCAAAATGAGGGAGCTGCTTAAGGCTTTGGAGAAATTGGTGAGGCAAGATAAAAATACTGATAAGGATAGTCTTCGCATTAACTTTTTGGAGTTTGGTGACTCTGCCCTGAGGGTAACGGTATTTTACTATGTGAAGGATACGGTCACTTACAAAGAATTCTTGGATGTGCGCCAGCGCATTAACTTGAAAATCAAAGAGCGAGTTGAAAAGATGGGCATAGAAATGGCTTTCCCTACTCAATCCCTTTACTTAAGAGATGCAAAACCTCTCCGCAAAACTGCTTCGCGCAGAAAAATTAACAAATGATGTCTTTCATTATGACTTTGATTTTGGCGACCAAGAGGTCCCATTTGAAGCCGGACATTTCTTCATTTTAAAAGTTGAGGATGGTAAGCCACCTTGCAATCGTTCATATTCGGTGGCGAGTCCGCCCATGAAGGAGCATTTTTCCCTGTGCGTGAAGCTGATTCCTGGCGGGCGAGCCTCAGAAGTGTTCAGTGCTTTGCAAGTTGGTGACACACTTAATTTCATGGCTTCTTTTGGACATTTCACTCTGAAGGAAGAGGATAAAGATATTGTCATGGTAGCAACTGGAACAGGTGTGGCACCTTATATGAGCATGCTGCCAGAGCTTTTTGCTAAAGACTTCAAAAAATCTATAAAACTTTATTTTGGAGTTCGCCATAGAGAAGATCTTTTCTACATGGATCAGTTGAATCAATGGGCTGAGAAGTATGAGAACTTTGAAGTGATTTACACTCTTTCAAAACCACCAGAAAACTGGACCGGCGCAACTGGAAGAGTCACTGACCATCTGTTAAAACTAGAAATGGACCCTGAAAACACCTCCATCTACATCTGTGGAGGCGGAGCAATGGTTAAGGACGTCAAAAAAATCGCAGAGGACAAAGGCCTTCCCAAAGAAGCCGTCCACTTTGAACTCTTTACTCCCGCTTGATAAAAATCCCATTTTGAGGTATAATTATATGAAAAATAAAACAAAATCCCATGGCAGATCGACTACCCGACTACGAACCTATCAGTTTTGGACCCAATGAAGGGAAGCCTAGCCTCTCTGAAGAAGCTGTTCTTGAAAAGCGAGTTCAGACTGTTGAGAATGACCTGAGAAATACAGATAAATTCCCTGCAGATAAAGCATATGAGTTCACTGTTCAAAGTGGTTCTTCTTTTACAGCGGGCTTTTGTGAAACAGTCTTTGGAAAAGGATTTGGAGAATTAGATAAATCGCATAAAGATTTTGTGCTGAATACTTATCGAGTGATTTCTAAAAGAACTGGTGTAAGTATGGACAGAATCCCTGCTGGCTCTCAGTTCAAATTTCAAAAAGTTAATAATGAATGGAATTTTTGGTATCAACCCAGTGGTGGGACAATTGAAGATGGAATTTCTGGCCCACTCGCAGTTGCCGACTCACGAAAAGCTGAGATTTATGAGAATACTCGTAAGAAAGTTGGTGAAACTCTTATGACTGCAGAGGCCTTAGCCTTGCTAGGTGAAAAGATTGGGAATTTACAGGAAGCATTTCAAGATGAAACTGTAGATAGAGCACTTACTCATGTGCTTAAAAAAATGGATTTCAAAGTTTCACCGGATGATAGAAAAGCATTTCTTGAAGAGTTTGAAGCATTAGGACTTGTTGATGACCTTAACAAGGACTTACCTGGTTTCATACAACGTCAAAGAGAGCGGGATGGTAAGCCTCCATATACAGATCAAGAGCTTATTGAGGAATATAATAAACATGAAGTGGATCCAGATAACATTGGTGAAACTTATAGTGGTACGTTTGAACAAAACCAGGCATTGATCAATGCGCTTGGTGAGACTTATGGACTCACAGATAGAGGGAAATTCCCTATAGTTCCACTCCCTGGCATAGAAGAGACGGCTCCTGCTGTGACTCCTGCTGTGGAACCTACTGAAGAAGGTGAAATGGCTCCTGCACCTACTCCTACCCCAGCACCAGCTGGTGATTCGGGTGAAGGTGAGACTGCAATAGCCAAGGAATCAACTGAAAAAGTTGCCGAGGATAGAACCGAAATAATGAAAGCGACATGGGAGCTAACGTATGACTCTGCAGAAGCACTTATTAAAAAGGTATATCCTGAGCTGACCATAAACTATGTAGACAAAGGGCCAAAGGGCTTAAGTAAACAAGTTACTGTTAGTAATGGGGAGGAAGAGCGAGTAGTTAATGTTAGAGTCTCGCCCATTAGCATGGGTTATGAAAAGAAAGAAAATGTAGATATTAGCACTGGAAGAGAACCTTTCTTACAGAGCGAATATGTATTACCTGCAGTTGAGAAAGTTGCGGAAGAATTAAAAGCCATTTCAGAAAATCAACTTGTTGGCGATGCTGATGTTGATACAGAAACTGAGCAGCCTGCTTCTTCTACCACTATTACACGTAGTGCTGAAGTTACAAGAACTCGATTAGGATACGAAAGTGCAAAAGAAAAATTCTTGCAGTTTGCAGATACAAGTGCTTTCGCTACAGCTAAAAACATTTTTGATGAAATGTTTGAAGATTATCCTAAAATGGTATGGGGGGATGAACCTATTCAAATCCGTGGAGCAGAAGTAACACTGAATAATTTCCTACGTAACAAACCAGAGGACAAAAAACAGATTGAAAGGGCGAATTCTGCCTATGAGTTTCTAGTTAAAAAGGGAGAAGCTATTGATACTAATATTGAACAAGCTGGATCACTTGCTGCTGCTCATTTGCGTGATATTGCAACAGCTGACCAAGATCAAGAAGCCATTGCGGACAATGGCAGTGTTGAGAAACTCGATGAATAAATGTGGTGCCGCGAGACGGATTTGAACCATCGACACAAGGATTTTCAATCCTTTGCTCTACCCCTGAGCTACCGCGGCAAGTTTTTTTGGTGTCCACGACCATGTCGTGTGTAAGGCTAGTTTACTGATTTAGCCGTGGAGTGCAATGAAAAAACAGCTTGCATATCTGTTGGAGTCGTTTTATACTCCTCCCGCTTTAGAATTTACAGATTATGGCAACAAGAAAAACAGTCGCTTACGTATGGACATGTGTGGACCACAAGACAATAAATGGTTCTGGACGTGCTCGTAAGGAAAAATTGAAGGAGATGGAAAAGAACAAATACTGTCCTAAATCTAGGAAAGTAGAGGTTCACAAAGCTAAAGCCGTTAAGAAGGGTGGAACTAAAGCCTTAGCCAACGCTAAGTAGTCCTCCCAAAAGTACACCAACAAAATAAGCAAGAGATGCTGCTACCCCTCCTATAAGGGCTGTTTCTAAACCTGCAAATACCCAATTACGCTTGGTAAAGCGGGATTTAACGGTTCCAACAATAAATAGTGCCACCAAGGTTGCAATTGAAGTTGAGAGGAAAAGATCTGTACTCTCCCATTTCATAAAGGCTTGGCCTGTATATCCAATAAGAGGGATGATCCCAATCAATATAAATGCCGTGTAAGTGACTGCGGCACCCATTTCTGGATTTATATTTTCTTCAATTACATTGAATTCGTGGTTTAACATGACCTTTATCCACACTTCTGGGTCGCTGGTGATTACTTTTTGTGCGCGGCTTAAGTCCTTACCCTTGAAACCCATGCCTTGTAGGATTTCTTTGATTTCTTCTTTTTCCTCCTTTGGATTTTGAATGATTGATTCTGCTTCTTCCTTTTTGATCTTCTCAATTCGCTCCAGTTCCGCTTTATCACTGGAGTACTTCCCCACTGCCATTGAGAATCCGTCTGCAAGTAGATTCGCAAAACCGAGGATGAGGATTACAGGTGTGGAAAGCCCTGCACCTACAACTCCTGCCACCACAGCAAAAGTGGTGATTGCGCCGTCAATGCCTCCGTAGACAAAGTCTGGAAGCCAGTTGTATGAGATTTTTTTCATGGCCAATGTGCGAATTCTTGACTAGAATACACCCGCAGACCATTAGCGCAAAGCAATGAAAATTCTATGTTGGAATGTGAACGGTATACGGGCTGTGTGGAAGAAGGATTTTTTGGGAATTCTTGAGCGGGAGGATCCGGACGTTATCTGTTTGCAGGAGACTAAAATTCATGAAAAACAGCTCACTCAGGAGATGATCAACCCTCTGGGCTATTACAGCACTTGGGCTTTCGCGGAGCGAGCCGGATACAGTGGCGTGGTGATCTATTCCAAAAAGAAGCCGAAATCTGTGCAAATTGAACTGGGCGGCGGTAAGCATGATGATGAGGGGCGACTGATTGTTGCTGAGTTTGATAAATTTACCCTGGTGAACGTCTACATCCCCAATGGAGGCCGCGGTGATCATCGAATTGAATACAAGCTCAACTACTATGATGAGATGTTGGATCTGTTGGAGCGAAGGCGAAAAAAAGGCGAGAACTTAATTATCTGTGGAGACTTCAATACAGCTCACCATGAAATTGATTTAGCGCGGCCAAGAGAGAATGCAAATGTGACCGGATTCCTACCTGTTGAGCGAGCTTGGCTGGATAAATTTGTGGGAACTGGTTACGTGGACACTTTTAGAGAGCTGCATCCTAATAAAAGCGGCGCCTACACCTGGTGGAGTTACCGCGCTGCGGCACGGGAGCGGAATGTTGGCTGGAGAATTGACTATTTCTATGTAAATGAAGAGTTTATGGGGAAAGTTAAAAAGTCTGAGATTAGGGATGACATATTTGGAAGTGATCATTGTCCCTTGATGTTGGAGTTGTAAGAGCTATTGACAGAAATCACCTTTATGATATGATATGGGTGATTTTTCACAATATAATATGTCCAGACCTGCATTAGCTCCAGCAATGGAACCTACCCCAGAAGTTTTAAACTTTTGGGATCTACAAGAACTACTTGTTGAAGCATTTTGTGCTAACCAGGTGTATTGGATGAGGGTACTGAATCAAGAAATTGATGTGGACGGTGCTCCCACAAATGAACCTGGAAAACTAAGTGATGCCTTTGAAGCTTTTGCCCTTAAAGAAAGTTATGATGAGGAAAAAAAAGATTTGGGCAGAAAGGGGTGTTGTAAAGGTAGGAGGAATGGAGTTCTACAAAACGCATGTGAAAAATTCTTAGAAAAAAATGAATTGGATGAAAAACTTGTTGTGAAAATGCTGGCTGTAATAAAGGAAAGGCTTTCCACCGAACCTGAATCAACAGAGTTAAAAGTAGAAGACCTACCTACCTATAGAGGGGTACTTGCATTATTCAAAGGTCTCGAAGATATGTCACAATAAACTCAATATTTCAATATGAGTAGATTTCTCCATCCCGGGACTTTAGGGCCTAGACCGGTACCGCTTGATAAAAATCTTGTACTAATGACTCCTCAGGGAATTGCCTTACTCAATGCATTAGAAGCTAATACATGTTTGCTTGATGTATTAAATGGTAAGCAAGAGGTTTCTGGAGGTAATAATGCGTTTCTATTGTACCAAGCAGTTGAATCTTTGTTGGGGTTAGAACCTAGAAAGCAAATATCAACCGTACATACGGCTATAGGTGTTTTTTTTAAAAGTAAGAGTATTGAAGATCAGGCTCTACAATTAAAATTCATTGAACATTTGTATGCTCTCTTCGGAATTGTTCTGACAGCTAAGGATGTTGCTGATCAGGCAGAATCTACTTTGGATTCATAAGTCACAAACTTAAACTCAATATTGTTTTCATTATGGAGTTCTGATTCTTCTGTTTTTTGGAAGTGGGCTGGGAGTTCTGGGAAGAATACGTCGCAGTCAAAGAAGGATTGGATTTCTGTGAGGATGAGGCGTTTGCATTTGGGGTGCTGGATGGATTCTTCAAAGACTTTGGCGCCGCCAATGATGAATGTTTCTTCTTTTGCTATTTTTAGGGCTTCATCCAGGGAGCTGGCAAGTTCTACGCCAGTTTGGATTTTATATTCTGGGTCGCGGGTTAAAATGATGTTTTGACGGTTTTTGAAGGGGCGGAATTTGGGTGGAATTGATTCCCAAGTTCTGCGGCCCATTATCACTGTGCCACCTGTTGTGACACTAACAAAATGCTTCATGTCAGCGGGAATGTGCCATGACAAATCGTTGTTGCGGCCAATGCCTCGTTTGGAATCCATGGCGGCAATTATGGTGAAGTCCATTAGACAGCGACTTTAAATTTTATGAAAGCTTGGTGCTCATAGCCCACTAGCTCAAAATCCTCAAAAGTGATTTCATCAAAAGGTTTTTTGGCGAGTTTGAGTTGTGGCAGAGGGCCGGGTGTTCGTTTGAGTTGTTCTTTGAGGCCTTCAATGTGGTTCAAATAAATGTGTGCATCCCCCATTGTGTGTGTAAAGATTCCAGGTTCAAGATCGCACTCTTGGGCAACCATAATCATGAGTGCGGCGTAGCTGGCAATGTTGAAAGGTACGCCCAAAGCGATGTCTGCGCTGCGCTGGTAAAGTTGGCAATCTAGCCGGCCGTTCACTACATAGAACTGAAAGAACATGTGACATGGTGGCAGAGCCATTTGGTCGATCTCCCCCACGTTCCATGCGTTAACAATAATGCGGCGGGAGTCTGGATTGGTTTTGATCATGTGGATTGCGTTCTGGATTTGATCCAGTTCGCGGCCGTTGACTGCATTCCACTTTCGCCATTGTTTTCCATAAACTGGACCTAAATCACCATTTTCATCTGCCCATGCGTCCCAAATTGGGGTGTGCTGTGTGAGGCCGTCATTAATATTTGTGGAACCACGCAAAAACCAGAGAAGTTCATGGATTACGGCTTTGAATAGCGTTTTCTTAGTTGTTAGAAGTGGAAATCCATTGCGGAGGTCATATTTGCGTTGGATGCCAAAAACTGAGAGCGTTCCGGTTCCGGTTCGATCTTCTTTCTTTTCGCCCTTTTCAAGGACTTCTTGGACTAGACTTAAATATTGTTGCATAAGCAAGGCTAGTGTAAAGTATGTTGGAAATCTAATCCACCCATATGAAAACTCTATTAAAACTATCATTAATAACAATATTACTTATGACAACCGCACTCGCTGCCTGCACAACGGAATCAGGCCTAGAAATCACGGACATTGAAGTAGGAACTGGCCAAGTGGCAAAGGCCGGAGATCAAGTAAGCGTTCACTACACAGGAACACTTACAGACGGAACAAAATTTGATAGCTCAGTAGACCGTGGAACTCCATTTGAGTTCACATTGGGAGTTGGACAAGTAATCAAAGGTTGGGATGAAGGTGTGGAAGGTATGGCGGAAGGTGGAAAGCGAAACCTAGTGATTCCTTCTGATCTTGCTTATGGGGAAAGAGGTGCTGGAGCTTTAATTGGTCCAGGTGCAACTTTGGTATTTGAAGTGGAGCTTTTGGAAGTTAAATAAAGGGGGGTTTAATCTAGATATTTACCTGTAAATGTGTTATAATTAACAGATTGGTTTTAGATTAAATTAAGTATGGCAAATTTATCAGAAATTGAGATAGATGCTAAGTATCTTGTCCGCAAGCGTATTTATACCTATGTTGTGCTCTTTCTTGGTCTTTTCTTTGGCTATCTTTCGCTGAGAATGGTTGATTGGCATGGAAGTGCTACTCTCCATACCGTCATGGAGACTGTTGCAACTACTCTTGCAATAATTGTAGGGGCATTGGCACTTACACGTTTTTATAGTCAAAAAAATAGTACCTTTTTGTTTATTGGGGTAGGTTTTTTGGGTACGGGTTTTTTGGATGGTTATCATACAATTGTAACCAGTGCCGCTTTTGACACTTTCTACCCTTCCCCACTTCCTTCACTTATACCTTGGAGTTGGTTAGCTTCACGTATATTTTTATCCATTGCTCTGTTTTTGAGTTGGTGGTTTTGGAAGAGAGAAAAAGCATCTGGGGGTAAAAAAACGGTAAGTGAAAATAATGTGTATTTTGCTGCTGGACTTTTGACCCTTGCTAGTTTTGCCTTTTTTGCGACGGCAAGAGCAATCAAAAAATACCTGAAGAAAA
>PJEL010001237.1_pt1 | contig 26807 bp, 11 predicted proteins | sample 1853271 | NCBI WGS metagenome assembly PJEL01 (sample SAMN08108733, study PRJNA415343) | Invertebrate metagenome, whole genome shotgun sequencing project. | host: Globobulimina | place: Sweden: Gullmar Fjord | collected 2015-08
ACAACGAACAGCTTTCTAACTTATGGTTGGCGAATAATATGGACTATGAAGGCCTACAAAAAGTCCTATGTGGATTAGACCCAACTTGGAAGCAGAGGCAGAAAGACAAAGAGGTTGATTGGGAAGACGACAAAAAAGAGTGGAACCGCCTAAAAGCATTCATGGGGGGAAGGAAATAAAATGGCAGATGTAAAAAAGGTCGTTGAAATAGCCATAAAGGTAACCGGACTTGAAAAGAAAAACATTCAAGGTCTGGCTGATGTTTTTAATAAAATAAAAGCATCTACCGAGGGCGTTGACAAAGCCCTAAAAACAGTAAAAACCTCTTTAGACTCAATAAAATCCCCTAAGGGCCTCACTGACACAGTTGAGGCTCTTAAAGGCATAAAGGACATTAAGGGAGCCGCTAATCTTAAAAAGGTTACGGACTCTCTTAAAGTTCTGGGAAAGATTGATTCATTTCCTAAACTAAACACACTGATAAATAATCTCATTAAGTTAAATAGCGTTGATGGAAAGGGCGTAAGTTCTATGTCCCTTGCCCTGAAAAGACTATCCGCACTTAATATTAAATCAATATCCGCAAGGATAGTAAGTTTAAATAATGCTTTAATGAAACTTGAAAAAAGAGGATCTCTTGGGAACTTTGCTAAATTTGCCAGTGACCTTAATAAATTAAGATCCTCGTTAGACCAATCTACACAGGCCGCTACCAAAACCCAGGCAGCCTTCACTAATTTAGGTTCGTCTATAGATCGGGCTGGGAAGAAAACCAGAACCTTTGCTGATGCAGTAACAACCGTTTTACAGTTCCGTGTAATATCCTCGGTCATTAGGGATTTGACCCAGTCAATAACCGCTGGGATCACAGCAATTGCCGAGTATGACCAGGCCTTAAAAGATTTACAAGCCATAACCGGAGCAACAGCCTTTGAAGTTGGTCTGATGGGTGAGACGATTCTTGAGGTAGCCACCTCCACAAAATTCTCTGCCACTGAAATAGCAAATGGTATGAAAATCATTGCTCAGTCTGGTTTTACCGCCTCTGAATCAATAGATACTATGCAAGCAGTCGCAAACCTCGCCACTGGTACACTTTCTGACATGGCTACTACTGTTGACTTGGTTACAACGGCAATGCGTGTATTTAACATAGATGCCTCACGCTCAGGCGAGGTTGCTGATGTGTTTGCAAATGCCGTTAACCGTTCCAAGTTAACTATTGATAAATTACGAACAGCAATGAACTATTTAGGACCTATTGCTCAAAGTGCCGGAATTAGCTTTGAAGAATTATCCTCAGCAATGGGAACCTTAGCCAATCAAGGTATAAGGGCAAGTACGATAGGTACAGGATTAAGAAATGTATTTGCACAATTAGCCAACCCAACTGAAAAATTAGCTAAGGCCGCACAGGACGCAGGTGTAGCATTAGCAGACCTTGACCCAAATACTGCAGGACTTGCAGGTGTTATTAGTAACCTTGGGTTAGTTGTAACCGATACCGGAGAAGCTTTTGATCTTTTTGGAAAAAGAGGTGCTACTGCCGTCCTCGCTCTAACTGAAGGGCAAGGTAAATATAGTGCTATGCTTGAAGACGTTTCCAGATCAGGAACAGCCGCCCAACAGGCCGCAAAGCAGATGGAAGGTCTTGGGGTATCATTTAAAAACTTAACAGACAAATTAGGTGTGTTAGCCATAGCTCTTGGGGATGCCGGATTAACTCAGGTATTTAAAGGTCTTGTAGATGTTGCTCGATTCTTAGTTGATGCACTCATAGACGTAGCAGGAAGCGTAACAGGTAAAGTAGTTGTTGCTGTTGGATTAGCCACCACAGCATTTGCCCTACTTAATTTAGCAATGGGAGGAACCGCTTCGATTGCACTTGTTCCCGTACTTGCAGGTATTGCAGGTGGCATGACCGCCCTTGCTACGGCAACTCAAGGGGCTATTGTGGCAGTAACCGGCCTGCAGATAGCCTTAGGTCCTATCTACTTGGCAATTGCGGCCTTAGTCGCTGTGATTGGTGGGGGCATATGGTATATCTTTTCTGATGGGGCGAGGGAAGCTTCAGATGAGGCAGCAAAACTGGCAATTGAACTGGATAAGTTGAACAAAGAAATAACTGACTATCAGGTTAACATAGTTGGTCTTGATAAGGACTCTAAAGAATTAAAGAAGACTAACCTCGAACTAAGAGCATCACTTGAGGAAGTGGCAAAAGGCTCAAGTGAGTATGCTAGGGCCGCAGGTGAGGTTGTACGCAGTATACACCCAGTTACAGGTGCAATTAATGAGAACTCAAATGCCCTTGAGGAGTACTTGTTATTAGTAGAAAAGGCTAAAACAAACGCACTAAAAACAGCTATGGACGAAAGTTTTAAAAGTCTGGAGGCTAATACAGGTGCATTAAAATTAACGATGGGTGTATTGACTACCCTCTTTGAGGCTAACATTGAACTTTTAAAGGGTCTATGGTCAGGACTGATTGCCTGGATTAGTTTTGAATTTAATAAAATCCCAGGGATTATTAGTGATACCTTCAGCAAAATATGGAGCAAGAAAAAAGAGTACGACAAAGCTTTAGACTTTAGAAAGACCTTCAATGATAACACGGAATCTTGGGAAGACTTTCAGAACAGAGTAAACTCCTGGGATCCTGAAAAGATGACCCGTTCCCAAAGAAAGATAAAAGAGGCCTTTGAATCTACCAATATACGGGTTAGGGAGTTCGCTGACAATCTTATCAAGACAGGTCAGGTTGATTTACGTGGAAATGCTGAATATTTTAAAGAGATAGCCGAAGAGGCTGGGTATACAGGTATAGAACTGAAGGGAATCCTTCACAGTCTTGAAAGAGCTAAAGAACTACAGGATGGCCCAGGGTTTGATAATATTATTGAAAAGTGGGTTCAGGATGGTGACATCAATAAACTCCAGGAAGTAGGTGAGGAGTATAATAAACTGGGGGCATTAAAAGAAAAGGTTGATTTAAAGTCCTTTGAATTGTATAGACAGGAACAAGAATTTCACATTAAAAAGCTTGCCAATCTTAAAAAAGAAGCAAGTGAGGCTATATCAAATGGAAAGGATGATGAGGCCTTTTACACCAGTTATCTTAAACGGAAAGAGGCTATATTAAAGGCCGCAGAAATAACCCGAAAAAAGATATCTAATGATACAGACCTTCAGAACGTTAAGTCATTCCTTAGGGCTAATGAGGAATTAGAAAAAGCGCAAAAAAAGTCAAACATAGTCTTTAAGAATGACAAGCTCAAACTTAACGAGGATCTATTAAAGATCAATGCAGAGTACCAAAGGAACGTAGCTAAGATCGTAGCAGGTGCCACTGATGACCCAAAAGCCAGATTGAAAGATTATAAGACAAGTTTAGCCGAGAGAGAGGCCGCATTTACCAAGTATGCCACATATATTGATACCGAGGTAAGTAGGGGTGCAGTAAAATTTAAGGCTGGGGAGGATCTAAAGAAGGAAGCATCATTAGACTTTTATGCCCAGACTTTCCTTGCAGCCCAGAAATACTTTAATGAGGTTAAAGACCAGGAAGACGCACCCGATTATGAAAAACGTCAACAGATAGCCCTTGATGCTGAAAAAAAGTATTATTCCGAAAGGGGCAAGTTCCTCAAGTCTTATAATAAAGAAGCTTTAAAAGCAAGGGAAGACCTGGACAAGATTGATGAAAAATCTAAGAAGGACTTAACTAAGGCTGAAACGAAGTATGCAGATGATATCCTCACTATTGAGGAAAAGCTTGCAGACGAAACCGAAAAGATAAGAGAAAAACTTGCAAAGAAGCTGAAGAAAATTGCTGATGATCGGGTCAAGATTGCCCAGGGGATTGCCTCAGACCTAATAGGCATTGAAGAATCTACCCAAGATAAAATTAATGGGGTTAAGCGCAGGGGTGAAACCGATGAGCAAAAGCAACGCAGGGATAGGAAATCAGCCCAGGATAAGTTGTACAAGGGTGAGATACTTATTGCAGAAGCCCAGGCCAAAGGTGATCTTGAAAAGCTTAAAGCGGGTGAGGCATTAATTAAGCAATCCCAGTCCTTATCAGAAGGTCTTACCAACCAGAAAAGAGCTATACAAGGTTTAGAAGACGCAGAAGAGGCCTTGAATAAAGCTAAGAATATTGAAGGTCAATTAAAAGACCTGGAAAAGCTGAAAAAGAATGAAGACGCTATAACCCAGGCTAAGAAAGATCAGAATGAAGCTGAGGCGGGATCGGCAGAACAAAAGCAAAGAGTAACCGATGCATATAACACTAAGGTTAAAAATATAAAGGATGCTTCGGAACTTGCACTAAAAGGTATAACTGATAACTCAGAGGCCGCCCTTAAAGCTGAGGATATTAGACATAGCACCGTAATGAAAAACCTTCAGGACGAAATTGACACAAAGACAACCTTAGTTAATATTTCTGAGGGTGATACTCAAGGTCAAAGTGCAGGTGGCACTGTTAAACCTGCAACTACGGATAAGGCTGTGGATGCTGTAGCTAAAAAGGCAACAGCAGAATTACAAACCCAGGCCAGATTAGTTGAAGAGATAACCCAGAAAAAGATAGATGGGTTAGCTAAAGTAGAGATAGCCTCCGCAGAGTCCAACGCCAGGATAGTAGACTCGAAAGGTACGACCTACGGGGCAGGAATGGATGCCGAAATTGCTATAGCTAAAGAAGGATATGCAAGGATAGCAGAAACCGGACAGGAATTCTTCGGAAAGGCTATAGAGAAGAACGAGGATGCCGCAAGAAATTCAAGTGAGGTTATTTCCGAAACAGTTAAAGGTGTCTTTGAGGACGCAGTACAACTTGAAAATCCTGAGAAGGAAGTAAAAGTAGATACTGAGATTACCGGAGATGAAGAACTAAAGGAACTTGATAAATCAATTGGAGAATTACCCGCAACTACCAATACTGATATTATTGCTACCACATCAGGTACTGAAGACGTTACTAACCTCAAGGGGGATATTGATGAGGTACAAGATAAGGATGTCACTGTAAGAGCTAAGACTTTTGGGGCAGAGGATGTACAAAATCTAACTTCATCTATTACAAGTATGATAGGAAAAGTTGTGGAGGCTGTAGCTAATGTTCGAGGAATAAAAGACATTCTTGACCTTAAAAAAGCTATAGACGATTTACGGGATAAGACTATTACCATAACCACTAAGCATGTGACCCAAGTAGCCGCCGCCCGAGCCGCAGAAGGTGGGCTAATAGACAATATTGCCCCAACCCCTTTCGCAAATGGTGGGCCGGTATTCCGTAGACTTGCAAACCGATTTATAAGTAGTGGGTCAGGTAACAAGGATGATGTCCCAGCAATGCTCATGCGAGGAGAATATGTTCTTAAAAAATCCGCAGTAGCACAATTGGGTTTGCCAATGCTTGAAAAACTTAACAATCTTAAACTTGACCCATCCTCATTAGTACCTGGGTTTGCGTCTGGTGGAATTGTTGGAAATATGAACTTGGGTATATCTGGTTTTGACAATTTGAAAAAGAAACTTGAGTTATTACTTAATCCACTTGGCCTTATAAACGGGGTCTCAATGAAAGTAGGTGACCCAACTTTTACCGATCATATGACCGACAGAGTAAATAAAATAAGTACACCAATGGGATCAGGTTATGCAAAAAGCATGATGAATAGTTATACTGATGGGATTCAGAGGTTAGCCAATGGTGGAGCAGTAGATTCCTCAACTACGTTTGGCAGAGAAAAGAAAGAGCTTATAAGCGAATACAACAATGAAATTTCAGAGGCAAAAAGTGAAGGCAAATTTGAATATGCCGAGATTCTTGAGGCTGAAAAAACTGAACTCCTTACCATAGCAAAAGAGTTAGAGGAAACTTTAGCCACACTAAAAAGGGAACTTGCCGAAGAGATAAAAGAGATAAATAAGGAATTTAAAGAAACTTCGGACTCCCTTAGAGAGGAATACGTTGATACCATAGCGAGTATTAATGGGGATCAGGCCGATGGGCAAGGTGCATATAATAAGGAAAATGCTTCTACCAATAAGTCTTTAAAAACTATGAAGGCAGAATTAGAGCAGATGGAGCGAACAGCCCTAGGTGCTGATAGGAAGTTCCCTGGTGGTGGTGTGGCTGTACTTAGGATTGCAAACACCCATTTTAGAAATGTAGGTAAAGCCCTGAAGGGAATTCCTCCGATGAAAGAAGAAATAAAAAAGACGGAGGAAGCTCTTGCTGAATTACAATTAAGTCGTAGAGAAGAAATAAAAGGTTTCGATGATCAAAGGCAGAAGGCGTACACTGATTACTACTCTGGGGTGGAGTCAGCAAAGGTCACCAGAGATGATAACCTAAGGTCTGCCAAATTCCAAAACAAGGCGGAAATTACAGAGGCAACGGCAAATTCTAAAGAGGAATCAACATCGGTTAAAGCAGAATCGAAAATAGATCAAGAGAATGTAAAAACGGAAACCATAACGACCGTTTCAGAGCTTAAAAAAGAATTTAGAGATGCACTACTGGAACTTGAAAAAAAGTGGCATAGACAGTCTTATTCGGTCAAGAACTCAACGTCTGGAACAGATCGGTCTCCTATTCGGAGATTTGCAGATGGTGGCCCAACTTTCCTCAGGAAAGAGAGACATATTCCTGGCAGTGGAACAAAAGATGATGTACCTGCATTATTGATGAAAGGCGAGTATGTTCTTAGAAAGGATGCAGTTAAAAAATATGGTCTTGGATTTTTAGACAATCTAAATTGGGGTAAACTTACATTGCCAAGATTTGCAGATGGTGGGGAGGTTATTACCTCGAACATGAGTGACGCTTTAAGCAAAGTTAATATCCCACAGTCTGTTATAGCAAGTACACCTCCTGGTGGTGGGCTTGAGTCAAATCCTCAAGCACAGGAAATAATGAAACATCAGGTTACTTTTACTCTTGGTGGGAAGGACTATGGGCCATTCCAAGGAGACGGAATGACGATGGAAAGTTTTATTACCGAAATGAAGATAGCACAAGCGAGGGCATAGCAAATGTTACTAACCACAAACGAAACAATACCTTTAACCAGTATTGAGCTACCTGATGACCTTGAATGGATTGACGAAATGTCTTGGACGCCTGTAGCCCAGACTTCTACCTTCGGGGTTACTGGGTCACTGTATGTTCAAGTAGGGACTAAACTTGCGGGGCGGTATATCACACTTGAAGGAAAAACTGACATGGGGTGGATAACCAGGGAAACCGTACTTGAACTGATCACCTTAAGAGACCTCGCAGGAAGGGAAATGACCTTATGGCTTGAGGATGGAAGAAGTTTTAATGTTATATTTAGGCAGGACGAGGTACCAATTGATGTGAAGACATTAAAGGGTTATAATCAATTTGTAGACGATGAACATTTTATAGTAAACGCAATTAGGTTAATGGAGGTGGAAAGTGGCTGATATAAACAGTAGTGATGTAAAACTAAAACAATCCCAACGCCTGGATGATACGGAGTTTGGAGGTGGGGCAATGATCGCCACTGAGGTAGTTGATGGGTTGGTAAACAATCTGTTTCCTGACATATCCAGACTTGATAGGGTTTATGGTAGAGTTTCAATGAGGAAAGCATTCTTAAACATTGAAACAGAAAACAGGGCAACTTACTATGGGTCAAACGTTGTAATTACCGAGCAGGCGTCAGATCCTAAGGTCTCAGTTTGCTTTTTCACAACACAGGATTGGTTTGACACCCGTTCATCAGCAAAGTCAAGGGTAGAGGCATATCTTGTAAAAGGTCCTACGTTTCCGGCAATGTTTTGGGCAGACCATTATTTAGGTTCTCGACAAATAAATGTTGTCACTGAAATTGACCAGCTCCCTCCAGACATAGGTGATGTAATTCTGGTGACTACCGATCAGGATCTCGCAGGCCATAGCATTACCGAGTTAGAACAGTATGTTCGTATAACTGAGGTATCTTCTGAGATTAGAACATTCACGGATACTAACGGGGCATTATTTGATAAGCGGGCTATGTACATCGAGGTTGGGTCAAGACTACTTTTTGATATTCCTGGGGATGACCCAGTGAGAGTTTCTAATTATGCTAATCTTGCATCAAGAGTTATCCTTACGGTTGTTGCAGATGCCTCAACCTACTATAGTGTGGCTCAGTTAGAAGAGGATATTACAGCCGGGGAACTTCAACTTAGGGTGGATTCAATCTTTGCCCCAATTGTACCCTCAGCCGCCTCGGAAACAGGTATTGTAGATGCTGTTGTAGGCTATGCTAAAGATCAATCGATGGGTAATTTTGATGGGAACACGGTTATCCGTAGTTTATCAATGACATTTGCCCCATTAGCTCAAGTATTTATGGGTGAAGCAATTATCCCAGGAACATGGTCATGCGCTGGGACATATACATTAACCGCAGATGTCCCTGGGAACGTTTACTACCTTGGAACTATAGTAGGATCTATAGAGTGGAATAGTGGGACTGTAAACTTTGGGGCAGATGTTCCTGTTGATACTACAAATACACATACTTTTACTTACGACCCAGGTGCACCCGCCGCAAGGGTTATGGAAACCTCAGGTATTGTAATATCCGAAGCCACAAGAGGTAGAGCCTACACTTTTAGGTGTGATCCTCTCCCCCAACCTGGAACTGTCAGGATTGATTATATCGCTCAAGGAAAATGGTACACCCTATTTGATGATGGCACTGGAAGGTGTGCAGGAACAGATCCTTCCCTTGGTACAGCCACAGTCAATTTTGATACTGGGTCTATAAGCATAGGTCTTGGCGAGGCCCAACCGGATGTTGATTCAATGATAATTGTTTATTGGGGTACCGCCCAAGATTACTTTACCATTGCAAATTCAGTATCTCCTTGGTATTGGGAGTTTACCCTTAGTGACACTGGGATTTCACAAGGCACTTTAGTTATTGAGTGGACAGGAAACTCAATAGAGGATAGAGGCCTTGATGGGACTCTTGACCATTATCAGGGAGCCACACTTATACAAGCAGGAGTAGGTACCCTTAATTACAATACAGGTGAAGTGGTTGTTGAAGGTGTAGAAGATGTAACCCCCTTACCCTCTCAAAGCTATACAATATCATATAATCAAGGTGATCCAACTGTAGAGACCTGGTCAGGTAAGACGTATGATGATCTTAACAGGTTTGAATTACCTTTGACTAATTCAAGTGCCATAATACCACATACCTTGGTGGTAGGTTACACAACCTACGGGTACTATAACAACCGTTATCAATATTGGTTTAATAACAACAGAGTACGGGTTTACACTGATGATGGTGTTGGTGGGTTAGAAGAATTTGGACCTGATACTATCGCAAACTGGACGCCTGCAACAGTGGATTATTCAGCTCCCGGGCATGTTGCACTTTCCCCAAATAGAAGCTTACTACGGCGTAGCAACAACTGGGCATGGGGCGTGGGTGCAACCCGCCCAACTGCAACAGATACTCTCGGGCCAGTTGGGTCAACAAGATACATCGCACAGATTACAACAGCACGATCAGGATATCCTTATTACTACTATCCTGGTTCCGAGATTTTCGTTTCCTATCAAGAATCCGCTGGGCTTAACTCTATTTCCTACTCTACAACTATACAACAGAAATACAACCTCGATCCAGATGAGGAGGGATTTGAATTAATTGCAGGTTCAGTTAAAGGAACTGTAGGTGGGATAACCTTCGTAGAGTCTGGGGGCGTAGTTTATGAAATAGCTGGGGGAACCTCCGCAACCCAAGGGGAAGAGATTGGCTTAATTGATTATTTGACTAACACAATTATACTTACTACTGACAGAGTATCGTCCTCCTCAGATAATTTAACAGTCGACCTAAGAATTGCACAGGGCGTTACCGGATTTTATCCTATAACCGAGGCTATGTTTAGAACACCTGGGGCCCCAGTTCGTGTGGAAAGTCTGACTTTATATGCTGAAGACACTGAGGGCAATGTTGTTACGGCAAGTAGTAACAGTCAAGGGCAGATAATAGGCGACTACATGCAAGGTAATATAAACTATGAAACAGGTGTATGTATTGTGTCCTTCGGCCAATGGGTAACTGATGATGCCGGTTCCCAAGCAGAGGACTGGTGGACTGCCGAACAGGTTGATAATGGTGAGGTATGGCAACCGTGGCCTGTACAGAGTAATAGTGTCCTAATGAATTGTGTTATTACTTCCTATTTACCTCTTGATGCCGATCTACTTGGGTTGAACCCAGTTAGACTACCTCTTGATGGGAAAATACCAATTTTTAGAGATGCTGGGATTATTTTAATCCATGATACCAAGTCAGCTTTATTTCCAACAACGGTTATAGATGAACAGGTGGTAAGTGTAGGAAGAACTGATGTTGAGGTTATCAGACTTATTGATGATACCGGAGCAGTTGTTCCTGAGATTGATGATGGGACACCTTTATATTCTGTGGACACTGACCTTGGGACCTTAACGGTAATAAATGCCACCCTTTTAAATACCCATGAAAACATACCATTGAACATAATAAATAGAATCGAGGACATGGTGCTTGCCTCCGATGTTCAAGTAACTGGACACATAGCTATAGTAAATGCAGTTACCCACGATTATGTGGCAGGTGAGGCTCTTGTGTCGTCTGTTTTACCGTCTGCCGATCTTCAATCACGTATTGAAAACGAATTTGAGCAGGATTCATGGACAGGTGTATGGTCGGATGAGCCAATTGGGGGACAACCCCTCGCCAGTTATGATGTTGTCAACTACCCAATCACAGTACAGAATATAGATGCTGTGGAGGAGAGATTTGCTTGTATTTTTTCATCGGATGAAACTATACAACTTGTAGGTGAGAATCTTGGGATAATTTATGAAGGAACTATACTCAGTAATATTGAGATTAATAATCCCCAAAGTCCTGGGTCGTACTTTTTTATAGATGCTGATGGATGGGGGTTAGGTTGGTCTACAGGTGATGTTTTCCGGTTCAATTCCAAAGGTGCAAATTATCCACTATGGTTTATAAGGACAACTTTACAGGGCCCACCAACTGAGTCAACAGATAATTATGTTACTGAGATTAGAGGCGATTCTTCTTGATGTAGATATTTATTGTGTTTAACTCCGAGGACTGCTAATATACGAGTATATTAATAAGTGGTTCTTGCCACAGAAGGTAACAAAAGTGAGGTAATAAAATGAGTATTAGTGTGTTAAGAACTTCGGAGGATGTGGATGCCCCAATTTTGACCCCAAACAGTCAGGGGTCAATGACTCGACTTTTAAAGACGGTTCTTGTTGATGGGTATGGAACTGGGGGGGATTATAAGGCACCTCTTGGGTGGGAATTATACGAGGCGGATTCCGAAATCCATTCCGAAATAACAGAAATGACAATTAAAAACGTGGCAGGTTCTGGAACCTACCTCATGATAGATGGCTCTGGTAGCAGGGACACAAATGCAACCTACAAATTATTAAAAACCTACATGAGGGCGGCTGAGTCTGTTGAAAGTTATTCCTCAGGATTAGGTTATTCCCCACCCCTTAATATTTGGCCAGGTGGGTATATATCGTTAGGGTACACATCAGTGCATTCAGGAGACATGGATTGGAAAGTAATAGGAAATGGGAGATCTTTTTGGGTTATTACCCGAAAATTATCACTTCAGTTTTCTACCAATGTTTATTGGGCCCCCGCCTGGTTCCCCTCATTCTTTGGGGATTACGATGCGGTAAACCCGGATAATATATATAATTTTCTGCTTAGTCAGGATGGATCTGCCTCCTACACTACCAGCTCCATATACTATAACATGAGAACAGTTTCAGTTCATAGTTGTTATGGCCTCCGAGGTTCTGATTTTTCACCAGAAGGTGTGTATTTAACTTCATGGAATGGAACCATTAATAACGGTGACACAGGATTCTACGCAGACACTTATGGGCCCATCTTAGGTGAAGACGTACCTATATCCTTTACTAAATGGAGCCTCACCGATGGTAACGAAATTGTAGGAACATTTCCAGGGGTAATGTGCCCACAGGCGAGGAGTACAATTACAGGTACTCTTCTGGATAAACAAATAGTGAGCGATGACCACACCCTACATTTATTGTATCAGGGCTCTGGAGCAAGTGTTGGTGGGTATTTCGCCTTTATAGAAGGCAAAGGATATGACGATGCAGTATAAAGAATACAGACAAATATTATACGACGTAATCCCTGAAGATGTCCTCACAAAAGCTCAGTTTTCTGGCGTATTGGAAACTGAAGGAGAGCATAACTGGAGGGTTGTACTCCTAAGAAAAACAGACATGGCCTATGCAGGATCGGCTAATGTTAACCTTGACAAATCCTGGGTTGTGTATATGGAGCCCTACGGTTACGATGATGAAAGCCTTGTAGCTATGTGCTTTGATAATAACGGGGTTTATAACGCCGACATCCTTGATAATGTAAGTTTATGTTCTGTAACTTTTTATGCTGATGTTCCTAAGTGGACTGCAAAATTAGAGAGTACCTGGGCAAAGACTACCATTCAGGATTTTATAAAACCTACTCAAGTAAGAACTAAGTCAGAGCTTCCTTGGTTCTATGCAGAAAGATTGGAAACAATTGACTATACTGAGTCAGATGACTACTTCACATTTGTATTTGATGAAGAAGGAAAAGGGCACTTTGAACTTAATGAGGTCCCTATAGCACCACCTCCCCAAGGAGCTATTTTAGGTATACCTGGAAGAGATAATGCCCTTAAAATAACTGGAATAACCGCAATAGATGGGTCTGATTCCTCAGTAGATGCAGAATCAATAATACCCAAAGCAGATATAGGTTGGGAGTTACCAAGTACAGGTCTGACTCACGACATTTTTGGGGATGGGACGTGTATAGCTTCTGGGACATTTAAAAACTTTAACCTCTCTATGCAGGGAGGTTATAATATGGAATTTTATAACGACACAGAAATTCCCTACCCCGAAGGTGGGTATAAGGAAGTTGTCACAGATGGTAGCTATAATTATTTAGGGTCTGATTATGCAAGACTCATAGGTTATAATTCCCGGCTCCGGCTTTCATGGTCACTTCCTGCCGGGGAGGGAAAAATAACTATAAGTTGGACAATGTACTGGGCTAACAGGGGAAATGACTATATTGATCTTTTCACTATTGATAATGCACTTAGAGTTTATATATATAATTCTGTCCTGTATGTTAAAACGTACACTCTGGGGGCCCTTAGTGCCGCCGATTCTGGAACAATACTCACTAATACAACCGCAAACTTTTCGCTAAGTGTCGATGACGATGGCAACCGTGTAAGGCTTTATCAAAATGGTGTTTTAGTGTTTAGTAGTGCCGCCTCAGATATGTCGGTAGGTTACACTGGTAAGTGGGCAAAGCACACTCTGTACATTGGTGGGCAGACCTATGAGCCGGGGTATCGTGACATACGATTGGCAGATTTTAGATTTTTCGTTAATAGGGCGGTGGCCCTCAGTGCGGATGCTCTTGCAATGTATAATGACACTCTAACCCCCACTGCTAAAGCAGTTTACCAGATTAAAAAGGTAACAGGCTTAGAGCAGGACCTTTTGAAGAACTACTACCCTTCTTTATTAAATGTTAATTCTGCTTTTTCTATAGACTCGGACTTCTCAGATTTTGCACCTTTAAGAGGGTCCTCCCCACCAGACATAACACTGGATAGTGCAACCTACCCAATAGATGAGTTATACAGTACTCATACGGTGTCTGCATCAGATGTGGATGAGGATCAAACTAATTTCCCTTTGACTATACGTGTGAATAATAGGGAAGCTCCTCATCTATTTAAAAAAGGCCGAGACTCATGGAAATACTGGCATATTAAGCAGGGAGCTACTCAACTACAGGCAGAGATGGTAGAGTTTAAGACTGCCGAAAGAGACCCAACCCTTCAACCTGTTATCAGTGTGAGGATTCTATGTCTTAATAATTTCTATGGGTCAGGCAATTATATAGGTGTCAGGCGAATAACATTCTATGATGAAAATAATGTTGCAATACCATATGATGCCTCCTGGGTATGTGAAGCGTCCTCAACATCATCTGCTACGTATTCTCCGTACAGAGCCTTTGATACCAGTACTGTAACAGGTAGCTCCTCAAATGCTGGGTGGAGGAGTGCGAATGGGGCAGGTACATGGGTAGAATTAATAGTAACTTTCCCAGCCGCACTATACATAAAGTCCTTTAGAGTATATAACTGGCATAGCTCTGGGGTTGGGAGTGAATGGGGAATGCACGCAGTAGTATTACACAGCCTCCAAACAGGTAAGTTTGTTGTTGGAGAGGACCCACCGGAGGAAGCTCAACTATTTTATGTGGGGTCGATTGGGAGGCACTCAGATGCCAATGACTCCTACAACCATATTGTGCCCTTGGATAAATCACCTATGGAGGCTCGTTGTGTTAAGCTTAAATGTGTAAATAATTGGGGAAGTTCCACCGTGATGGGTTTTAGAAACATATCGTTTTACTATAAAGGTATAAAAGTGCCTTATGATACCTCCTGGATATGTCAAGCCTCGTCTTACTACAATGACAGTACCCCAGGAAACACCGATTACCTCCCAGTTCATGCTTTTGATGATTCATCTAATACAGGAACCTCCCCTAATAGTGCATGGTTAGGAAGAAGCTCTTACCGTACAAATCAGACACTAATGGTAACTTTTCCTGAACCAATAAAATTTGATGAGATAAGGTACGTTAATTACCACAGTTCAGGTGGCTCTACTACTGGGGGAGTTAGGGATATAAACATATTGGTAAATACGGATAAGGACTATATATTCCCCTTGGACTTTTACGATGACGGGGATCAGGATACAGTTAAGATACTTCAATTCAATTTTCTTCCTAACGATGATCACAATTATGCTACTCAAACACCTGCTGGTTTGTTGTGGAGTGATAATTGGAAAAACAAATGGAAACTCCCAAGGTACTTAGAGGCAATCATAACTGTTAAGGTTCCTACACTTTCCAGTGCCTCCGATACTGTTATAGATATAAGTGATTCTTCAACAGATCAGGAAACCGCAGGTTACATAGGTCTTACTGGTTCGACTAATGCGACCTTGGTATACGACTCAACTTATGAGGCAGTTTACAATCAACAGGAAGACCTCAATCCACAACTTGATGCATACTCTAAATTAATAGATTCTACAGACAATAACCTAGATAGTGTGGGTGGGCATGTTGAAGACAAATCCGGCAATTTTGATACGGAGTACTTCCTTTCCAATAAATTTCAGGGTTTTAGTGAAAATATAATAATTCCTACCCCTTATTCCTGGGGCCCCGAAAGCTTAGACACAATATCTGAACTGTCGATTACTGCTTTTGTAAGTCAAGAGGAGGCAGTTATAGGAGGCTCTGTATTCTCCTTGGGGTCTCACATTTTATCTTTAGAGAATGTCAACTCATCCGAATGGGGGATTAATGTTAATGGGACAAACCTCACCAATGCTAAAACACCCATTGTATTAGATCAACCGACCTTACTCACTATTGCAAAAACTGCAAATAGTTATTCCCTAATTGTTGGGGATACACTTGCAGGTACAGACATTAATAATAGTAGTGCTAAGATAGCTAATGCCCAAAAAGGCATAATTGCAAAGAGTGTGAGGTTCAATTGTGCTTCAACCTTTGGCAGTTCCGATGCTGTAGGTATTAGAAGTATTGAATTTTATTATCAAGGGGTATTAGTCCCGTATAATATATCCTGGGTATTTGATGCAACTTCAGAGGAAACTTCCTACATTGCAAGGTATGCGTTTGATACAGCATTACCCAAGATAGGTTCAGGTTTTAGTAACTCATGGTTGAGTGCATCAGGAAGCCCAACTAATCAGGTATTAACTGTAACATTTTTAACTCAGGAGACCTTTGATGAAATAGTTATTAATAACTACCATTCAACAGGAGCAGATACGGATAGGGGTGTTGATGGATTAACCATAGACATTCATTCCCTATCAAGTTTCACAACTGTTTGGGGTGATACACTGGCAGGGTCTCAACGTGTTTTTGATAGCAACCTTACTGAGCACCCTGCGACAAATACAGAAGATGCACAATCCCCTGATATTGATACTCTAACTCGTTTGGCAAAGAGTGTAAGGTTCAATTTTGCTAATGTGTGGTATGATGATCAGTACATGGGTATTAATAATATATCTTTTTACAAAGATGGTGTGAAGATTCCTTGGGACGAGGCGTGGGTTGCCGATGCAACTACCAATCTTTCCACCGCCTTTCTACCCCGGTTTGCTTTTGATAATACACCAGCCTTCGGCCTCCTCAATATTAATTGGATAAGTACCTCTGGCAACCATACTAATCAGGTTCTAACTATTACTTTTCCTACAGCTTTAGAGTTTGATGAAATATTCTATCACAACTATCAGGGTAATGGAGACGGGTTTGATAGGGGTGTTAGGGATGCTACTATAGACGTACACCCAACATCCTCTTTTACAACTGTTTGGGGGGCTACACTGACAGGATCTCAACGCATATACGATGGGACGTTTACTCAGCACATTTATACCGGGTCCCAGAAATTTAATTGTGATGACGAACGTATGCTCGGGCTATCCACGGATTTATCGTACATTGCTTCTAATGGTGATGGTACAGCCTTCCTAGGTTCGATAGGTAAATTATTCTTATCAAACGTAGCCCGTTCAGTAGCCTGGAATGCTATAATGGAAAAGTCATTATTAGGTACTCTGGTAACTCAATCGGAGACCTATGGGACAACCGCTTCTGATTACGTTAGGTATGGATTTAGTTTTAATAATCAGATAACCTATGCGATTTGGACAGGCTCTGAATGGAAGAACGTCACATCTAAAGACCCCGCTATTCATGGGAATGTTGGGGATACTGATTGGTATTATAGAGAGGCTGGGACAACCTGGACTTTATCTCCTGAAAATGACAAAGTGAGTGCCTTTGCACTTGCGGTCAATGAAACTACCAACAGGATGACAAAAACCGTTGTGGATGCCTTGACTACACCTGATTGGGAGTCTACATCAGGATTTGCACATGACGGGTATTTTGATATAGTTACATCATTGTATCAGTCTTCTACAGTTACAAGCCAGGTGAAAGATATATCAATTACCCACTCAGATAAAGTATGGGTTTCTGAACCTATAGACTTAGAGATTTACCACGAAGTTATATCCTCATCTTTAGTAGAGTGGGTATTTACATGGAAATCAAACGAGGACTATGAAACCGATCAAGCATTCTACGAGGCTAATGTTACGTGTTATGCAATTGTAACAGGCGGTGATTGGATAGAGGTCACTAATGGAGACGCTATACCAGGCATAACCCTTGCAATGAGTACTACAGGTAAAATACTACAGTTCAAGTTTGAATTTACTAAGGATGTAATTTATAGTGAATCTTTGGAACCTGTATTAGAATGGAAAATTATTACAATATAAATAAAGGGGAATTATGTTATGGGGAAATTTATTCCATCGGATGACTTAGACTTAGTTTTAGACAGGATAGCTTTGAGTAGGGAGGAGGTAATTTTAACACAAGATCCTTCCACTTACTTCAATTGTATATATCCTGACCTCCATTTACTTGAATCTCCTTATATTTTGGGAGACACTGTAAGGCCAGGAACTGATAATGGTTTTGTTTATGAATGTGTGATAGCAGGTGACTCTGGATCTACTGAACCGGGATGGTTAACTACCCAGGATGCTGAATTTACAGATGGTACGGTAACCTGGAAAACCCACGAAAACTACGCTATAGCAAACGGCACATTAACCGCTGGGGACTTTGCAAAGAGTGACGAGGGCACAGGCAGAAAATTGTCAGTATCCCAAAAAGTAAATGTTTTAGTACATCGAACTGGGACACCTGCAACAGCGGCCTTCATTAACCACGACACACAAACCCTACATGCCTATACGGGTACAAGGACAGCAATTATTGTAAACAACCAGATAATCTATCCTGAGATATCACAAAGGGAATATGACTATGTATTTGCTGATACAGTTTTTGCAACTGAGGTTTCTACAACCTATTATGAATGCCTGATCGCCGGAGAATCTGGGCCCTCAGCCCCAACATGGGGAACTGTTCAGGATGAGCAATTTACAGATGGTGGGGTTACTTGGAGGACTCAGATAGCTGTTGCTGAGTTATCCTCAGGTACTCTTGTGGACTTTTTAGCGGTCGAATTTACTAATATTGTGGTGTAACTTATGGCATACACACCTCCAGAATGTGGCCTTGCAAGTTTCTCTATCGGTGAGATTAGGAACCATGGGTGTACTGGTGTTATATTCTATCTTAGGGACAGTCTTGAAAATGGTGCAGTGATAACCGATGATGTAGATATTGAGTTATTACTTAATGACCCGCCCATAGCTCTTGTTATACAGAGGGAAATTGAAAATGTATCTATAGATACCACTTTACAAGAACTTGAGCTAAAAAGCCCCAGCCAGTTCGCCATAAATGAAAGCTTAGAAATGGAGTTAACCCTGGAGCCTGTTGAGTTATCACTTCATGTTCTTTCTACCGTAAGTGACCTCTTAGAGATGGAAGTAGAGCCAGGAGAAGGTGGAATGGGTGCAGGACCTCTATTTCCACCATCATTTATTAAAGACGGAGGGAGGCTTATAAGCTGGGGTGGGAATGAAAAGCAGGACAGGCAAGTCTCTACTCCTTTTGGAACCCCTGATTGGAAAGATGTACCTAAGAAAATACCCTGGGTTGACAACGAGAATCAGAATAGGCAGTATAGTACTCCTTGGATATCAGGTATTCCTGCAGATCACCAGACTGAGGTACCTTGGAATGAGTTTTTTGATTTTGCTGATAAACACATTAACCACCCTTGGACAAGTATACTATTTTTTATAGATACACCAAAAAAGATACCATGGGCAGACGGACAAAGATTTGAGGCACGATTTGGTATACCTTACACGTACCCATTACCTAATGATATTCCAACAAGTATCACATGGGAAGGACGTTCGGTAATACGGCACTCAGTTGAAGTTAGAAACCCGTTTACCCTTAAAGTGCCATTTAAGGATACCCAACGTACTATTAGGTGGGGTCCTCGAGACTTAACTTGGGTTCCATGTGAACCAGGATCAAGATTTGAAAAACCTACTTGTGGGAAGAATTGGTACAGGCTTGATGAGGACATGGAAGACCTTACAGGTATTTGTAAAGATGTTGTAATGGTCCTACAGTGTGATAATAGGGTTTATAACCCCCATCATTATTTTCACACTGGGAATAGGGACTCGTTTTGGGTTAAACCACTACCACACGGGGATGATACACCTGTTTATGGGGAGAATGTTTATATCGTGGAAAATACTATATTAGTTAAAAGACTATCGGATAATGAGGAAATAGAAGTAACCGCAGTTTCCTGCAGAATTGACAAGAAAAGTTGGCTATGGGACTTCACTTTGACTGTGCCTAGCAAAACTCAGTTAAATCTCCTGAAGCCCTATAAGAGTGGAGACGACACCCTATTTCATGATATTGAGATAAGTATCAACCAGAATATCTGGACTTGTAGGGTTGAGACCTGGGCAGAGAATAGAGTGTTTGGGCAGGACTCATGGACACTTACAGGTAGAAGCCCCTCAAGTGAGTTGACTGAACCCTTCTCTATACCTGAATCATTCTTGAGTACTTTGGAAAGACAGGGCGGGACTCTGATTGATGATATACTATTAGGTTCTGGATGGGAATCTGAGTGGGGGTACGATGATAATGCCACCACATACTCTGATTATATAAACCCATTTGTAGATTGGCTCATCCCAGCCGACGGTTATAGTTACACCGATCTAACAAAAAAGGCAGGTGTACTTGATGTAATTCAGTCTATTGGTGGATTTGCACAAACTAAGGCAGAGTGCTATCTCCCAGACGATAAGAGGATTATACTTAACCCCAATTATATTAAAGACCCTTGGTTGTGGCCTCTTGAGACTGCCGCAGTTTCTATACCTGAGGCTTTGTGTAAGGAAATCTCAAGAAGTTTCACACCTTACAAAAGGGTAGACGGGGTTATTGTTAGTGGGGTGGATCATGGGGTTATTGTAAATGCCACAAGGCAAGGTTTGGCAGGACTTACATACGCACCAATGATCACCCATTCACTTATTAGTACAACTGAGGCTGGGTCTGAAAGAGCGAGGAGTGAACTTGCAAAAACTGGAATGTGGTCAACTCATCAACTAAACCTGTTCTCATTAAAGGTGCCCGAATCGGTGGTTGACTTAACTGCAAGATTGATACTCCCTGGGGAACTTGTCCTCGTCACTGAAGGTGTTGGTGTATGGAAGGGTCAAGCTTCTGCCACAACAGTTAATGCAGTTGTAGGACCGAACGGGGCTAAGGATGTTATGCAGAGTATAACCGTTGAAGAATACATAGGATAGGTGGATTATGGGAAACTCGTATGAGGAATTAATAGAGATTTTACCTAAGAGTGAAAGAACCTGGGTAGGGACGGTTGACTCAATTGATACTGGTAGAGGTATATCAATAGTGACCCTATTATCTGGGGGTACGATTAGCGTCTCAGGTGTTAGTACGCCTATTGGGACGAACTGTTTAATTGTTAATGGTAGGATAACTCAAACTCTACCAAACCTTACGTCATACAACGTAACTATATACTAAGGAGGATCATGAAGATACTTAGAACACACGATATGTTACACCCAGTTTTAGTGGATTGTGTAAGGAGGATTCAAGCAAATGTTATTGACCATCATAACATGCCTCTACGATTATTTGAAACAGGTAGAGATCATGATAGACATTCAGTCTTAATAGCGAAAGGGAAAACCCGAAATTTTGTTTCTGGACACCTATACAATCTTACCAATGAACCCCCACTTTATGCTCTTGCGGTTGATTATGTTTACTATGACAAGAAATGGTCCTGGAACCTGAGGGATTCGTCTGTTTCTGCATGGTATCAATTATTCGGAAATGCTGTGTTAGATTGTTGTCCAGAATTAAAGTGGTCTGGATTTGATAGGAAGGCAATTAACTATTGCCATTTTGATCTGAGGCGTGATACAGTTATAGATAATTTAGAGGAATTTCCATGTGTTGTGCCTTAAAGGAGGTTTTACATGGCAACCAAAATTGTAGCAATAAATAATTTCTATCGAGGTGACACCCGGTACTATACAATAACTATGACAAATCAGGCCACAGGGGAACCTATTTCCGTGGACGGGGGAAAGCTTACCATTACTTTTAAAGTTAATAAGGCAGACCTCGATGAGGATGCGGCCTTGCAGGTGGTGACATTAGGGGTTGAACCTGACCCAATCATTCCACTTGGGATTATCAATGCTGTCCTAACTGACACAGACACAGACATTGAGCCAGGAAACTACTATTATGATTTTCAGTTTGTCTCCGCATCTGGGTCAGTTACCACACTACTACCCCAGGAAATTCACGAAGATAGAATAAAAATACTTGAGGATATTACTCGCACGACAACATAAGGTGGGACCCTATGGCAGAAACATGCGTAGTTGAGACAGACGTTATTGAGGTAGAGGTATCCTATGAAAGCATAAATGTTGAGGTCATTGAAGAGGAGGCTATTGCGGTTGAGGTTGCTCTTTGTGCAGGTGGTGGTGCTGATAACTTTTCCTACAATATAATAGCAGTTGACATTATTGTTCCGATTTATCAGCAAATGATAGTTGCTGAGTCATGTATCGTAACCGATGGGGACTTAATCCTCAATGGTGATTTGGTTTTAATTATTTGATCATGAAGAAGGAAATACATTATGAGTAAAATTCGTTTTACAAGAATCCCAGAGCCAGATACACCCCCGGCAGGTCATGTATGGTTGTACTTTGGGGAGGACAGAGTCCTAAAAACTAAAGATGATAACGGTCTTGTGACACTTCTTGACGAGGTATCTGCCTCCAGATTTGATGTGTTTGCCACATCTGCCGAGTACGTGGCTGTACATGGTGACCCTGAAGAAGGTTACGTGTTCTTTAACTCAACTACAAAGGATGTGCATGTATACAATGGGACAAGTTGGGAAAATGTCAGTGACATTTTGTCAAGATTTCAACAACAAACAGGAGTTGTTTTTGGTGGTGACGTAACCATATCAGGACAGACTACCATTAGTATAGAGGCTGGATATGGGTATATTGTAAGTTATGATGACCCAACAGACCCTGTAATTAAACTGGTCCCTTTTGAAGCTGTAACCGATTATGAGTCACCTACGCCAGATGGCTCATTTCTTGTAGGAATAAACTCCGATGGTGAGTTTGAGGAAGTACTTGAACAAACAAATCAAACCAATCGTGATTATATCCTGCTTGCAGGTGTGTCTTATCTTGGTGGGGATGTAATCGCCTTAGATAACAACCCACGTAATATATCATACGGAACTCCCAATTCCTTTAGAGATTTTATTCATAATATCATAGGTCCTGCAAACATATCAGGTAATGAGATTGTGCCTGCAGGTCCGGCTATGTTACTTGCAAATCCTGGGGGAAGTATATTTGTATTGTCCTCTAATTACAGAAATGACACAGACATCCCAGACGTATTCCCAATACCTGAAGCGGTAACTATAACGTTCTTCCCGGTAAAACGTATAGAGGCAGGAGCGGGATTTTATACCTATGCTGAAGCAACTAACACCGTAGATCCTTCTCTATGGGACGATGGATCGGATTTAGATCCTACCCCAGTGTCAGTTCCATCGGGTAAATTCACTGTACAACAGGTTAATATATCACCTGGAGGAAATTATACAGTTGCCCTGGGACAGACCTTGTTTGATAGTATGGACGATGCCGTAAAATCCATAACCTCTGGAGGGGCTTATTTTGAGGAGAACATACCCATTTCCAATTTTGTTAGGAGGACTTTTATAGCCCTCGCTCAGGATGCTTCGGATTTGACTAACACCGATCATGCGATATTTGTTCAGGATGGTAAATTTAGGGTAAAAGGAGACATTACCTCATCCTACTTATCTGAATTGCATCGTTGGGAAAAAGATGTTTCTGAGGTTGCCACAATAGCCCTTCCAAACATTGAGTTCCCAAAAATTGGAACACCTACATATGATGACCTAGGTGACTTATTCAATATACAATCTGCGGGCATAATAGCAGGGTGTGGGGTAACCGATGGTGGTAGTGGAACTGTTGACATCTCACTTGGTTCAGGTATTATAAAAACAACTGATAGTTCAATCGGCATAGGTCAATTTTTCAGTATTGGTGCAGAATCAGCCTTTGCCCTTGTAGATGGTGAATACAACTATCTATATGTCGATTATAACGCAGGATCCCCAGTATTTGCCTCCACTCTTGACGATTCTGATATCGAGCATCACACAAGAATACATTTAGCCACAGTCCTAAGGACTGGAACTTCTGTAGAGATTGACGAAACTACCATCACGACCCTTCCAGATATTGCCCAGCGGTTACGGCATCTTGAGCTAAGTTCCCAGGCACATACTTTAGACTATACAACAGAAGAGAGAATCCCATATAAAAGTAGTGACACTTTTCAGAACTCCCCATTATTTTTTGACGTTGCCGGAAATAAAATGGTCTTTGATGTTCCTATTGAAGTTCCTGGAGGTACAATTGAGCTTGGGGAAACTACTGCACTATCCGCATGTTCAGAAAGTATGATCATAACCCAGGAATTAAGTAATAATTCCTTCTACGCCTCAATTTCCCAATTCGATAGTACCGGAAGTTCACTTCCTGTATACCCAAACCTGGGTGCTGAATTTACTTTAGATGTACAAACAGATTTTTCAGAAACTATAACAGCAAACCCGTTAACATATAGTTTTATAGGTACTGTAACATCACCAAACCAAAGACAGATTACAAGAACGACATTTAAAACTGGTGGTGTTATGACAAATTTACGGGCTAAATTCGTTGATAATGCAACTGGTATTGTAGTCAGGTATATACCTTCCAAGGCGATTTATACCGCAGGTGTTGGGGGCCTCACTCTTGTGGAAGGTGATAATACTTTTGACTTTATGAGTACTGATGCAGATACCCCAGGATATTTTAATTTAGGTGTCAATCCTTTTTGGGTGGGCAATGGTCAACAGATCGATGTTGAGATTTTAGCCGACACTATGGATGTGTTAGGTAACGTTGGTGGGGATCCTTATCAAACTGCTATAGCACAGGACGGCCCAATTGTACAGCTTGCTATAAAGGAAAGTGCTGATAGATTACAGGCTACAGGATTACTTGAAGGTGGGTTAGTATCCCAGGCAAGTGGGACTACGGTTGATTGGACATCTGGGTATGGGCTTGTTGCAGATTATTCCGACCCTGAAAATGTAGTAATAACAGAAGTTACCTGGGACGCAGTTTCAGGAGTTACACCTACAAACCTGGCTACTGATGGCACTACAATTTTTGGGTATGATAAAACTGGGTCGCTTGTTCAAAAATTAACCACAGCGGTAGCTATTGAGGACGCCCATGAAATAATATTCTTTGGGTCTGTAACACATGTAAGTAGTACTATTGTGAGTGTTATTACCTCCCCAGGAAACCTGGCTTATGATGGGATTGGAAGTTTCTCAGATTTTATCAATCTGGTTATAGGACCTGCTAATGTTAGTGGAAATATTTATGGAGCAAACGGGTCAAACTTGACTATTGATGTAGTCGGGGGTGGGGCTTTTATGCTTGGGGCTAACTTTAGGACTAACCCAGCCTTGTCGGACATTATCACTTTAGCAAGTGATACCGCCCTTACTTTTCAAAAGGTTTACCGTTCAGCAGGTGCAGGATTAAATATTTCCTATGATGGAGCCCCAACCACAATCATTGACCCATCCTCTTATGATGACGGATCAGGAACACTTGCAACAACTTCAGCAGGATACTTTACAATACAAAGGATTTTTCGTGCAAGAACAGGATTAACATTTGTTGCCTATGGACAGGAACAGTTTACAAACCTTGCCCAGGCTGTAACTGCTTTGGGGAAAGAAAATTTTATTGAAAAATCACCCTTACCCTTTATGTTGTATAGATGTTCTTTGATTGTTCAAGAGGGTGCAACAGATCTAAGTGACTTGGATGAGGCAGAGTTTTTTATTCAGCCAAGTTTTAGGCTTAGTGGTTCCCAAAGTGCCTCTGCAACAATCCCTGGTGTAACAAACCCAGGAGGTAGTGATGGGTCAATACAGTTTAACAGTAGTAGTACATTCGGAGGGGATAACAACTTCTTTTATGATTCTACCTTAAAAACGGTGACATTAGAAGCACCTGTCGCAGGTTCAGCTACCTACGAATTTACAAATAGTTCTGATGAGCTTAAAGGTATTATAAAATACTCTGAAACGGCAGACGAATTTAGTATTAGTGCAACAGGAACAACTTCTGAAATACATTTAAACGATGTTGCTTGGATTCATAGAGGGACTGTCGATGGTCGTTTCGACTTACACCCAGTGACAGCGTCGGGTAAAGCCGAAATAACTTTATCCAATGGTGGCGGTGGTACAGGATTAAGCCTTCATCATAATGATTTAGGTGATGACTCAGAAATAATAGGTGAGATTGGCAACCTAATAATTGGAACTTACGAATCAGAGACGTATATTAATATCTCCCCTGATGGTGCTACCGGGTTTAAAAAAGTTCCAACTGCTGGTTATGTTTTTGATGTCTATGCATCAGGTTCTGATACTGTAGGACTATACTCTACCAAGGGAGTAGTCTTTGAGGTTGGCACTTATGGAGACTCTGAATCTATAAACCTAATTTTCAATAAGGGTGATATAGGAACAGATCAATCAGAGTTTGTAATGTTCAACAACAACCATTCTACAGAATCAACAAGATATTTCAGGATGGGTTATGCTGATGAAATAGCTACTCAGGGCGGGTTAAATATCTCTGATGCTAATAACTTTGTAAGTATCGGTACAAGAACAGATCCTGATTCACCATTGCATATCTATGAGGATACAACCGAAACAGGAGATCAAGCAGGTTTAACTATTGAGCAGGGAGGAACTGGTGATGCAATTCTTCAATATTTGCTAACTGGTGGACAAAGGTGGGTTACTGGTATATCCAATGCAGGGGGTGATGCTTTTGAAATCGCCTCATCTATCAATTTAGGTTCCAACACAAGATTCTTAATCAATACAACTGGGGAGGTAAAAATACCTGATTCTCTTATGATTGGCTCAGAGTCAAATCCTACTTCGCCACTTCATGTTTATCAGGATGATACTGAAACAGGAGCAGGAGCAGGTATTACGATTGAACAAGATGGGACTGCCGATGCTGTATTACATTATGTTCTTTCAGGAATACAGACAATATCAACAGGGGTTGATTATAGTGGCAGTGGTCACTATAAAATTTCCGGTAGTGCTGATTTAGGAACTGATACAATTCTAACAGCTACTATAGCAGGAAAGGTTGGCGTTGGGGGTAACGATCCGATATCTACCCTCCATATTTATGATGATACCACAACAGTCGGTTCTTCCATAGGATTAACCATTGAGCAGGATGGAACAGGCGATGCCCTGGCTCAATGGCATTTGAGTGGTGGTGTACGTTATTTAGCTGGTATTGATAACAGTGATTCAGAACTTTTCAAAATAGAATACGG
>PJEL010001238.1_pt1 | contig 26807 bp, 24 predicted proteins | sample 1853271 | NCBI WGS metagenome assembly PJEL01 (sample SAMN08108733, study PRJNA415343) | Invertebrate metagenome, whole genome shotgun sequencing project. | host: Globobulimina | place: Sweden: Gullmar Fjord | collected 2015-08
CTTTACTAGTTTGAGGGAAGGCACTAGGGCCCGGCACGATCTGACGTGAATCAAATCATGATGTTCTTTTACCGCTGAATTCCCACTCCTTTGAAGTGACGATGATCACATTCAACTTCCCCATAACAACGCAAACAGGAATAGTGTCATTTTAGCAACAGCCAAAACACATGTATTTGCAAAGGAATGGACGTAAAATTGTTAGGCAACAATGTGTACTACTGAGGATAATGTTAGTCGCTGGAAAACTATACTTTTCAATCAAATTACTTGCACAGTTACATGAAATCAAAATATGTATGGGGCGCGGCCCCGTAGCTCATCAGGATAGAGCGCCAGATTCCTAATCTGGAGGTAGCAGGTTCGAGTCCTGCCGGGGTCACCATACCAATGATATGATGACCTTGTTAGACAAGCACTAAGCCTAGAATACGCAGCTTTTGGCAAAATCCTTGGCTTCATTGGCCGACCAATCAGCCTTTGGCTTTTCTTTCATTACCTCGCACCATTCTTTACTCCCTACTTCGGGAGCACAACTAGTTACGAGTAGACCAAATCCGACAATACCAACAAGTTTGGTCAGAGTTTTTATCTTAAAAGTCATAGAAAAAATCCATCAAAATAGAAAATACGGAGGAGAATTCACTCCTCCGTATTTTATGCAAATTACTTGCTTTCAACTGTGATAGTTGCCCGCCGGTTTTCTTGCTTTTTAACACCGTCTGCCGTCTGAACGCCCAAACGATCTTCACCATAGCTACGCATTACGACATTCTTGGGATCAAGCCCCATATCCATTGCTGTAATGGCAACCATTTCTGATCGACGTGCAGAAAGGTCTTTATTATATTCAACCGAACCAGACGTATCCGTATAACCAGAAATTGTCACACGAGGACGTTTGAAATTGCTAACGTAACCAATTGCTGCGTTCAATTTAGCTTTTGCATCTCCGAGCATATTCGTGCTGTCGAAAGCAAAGAGAACTTCCCATGTTTTTGCATCCGCCATTTTTGGTTTTGGAGCAGGCGCTGGCGCTGCAGCAACTGGTTTCGGCATCATCATGGATTTATCGACATTTTCCATCGCGGCAATAAATGCATCACGACACGCAGCTATATGAGCAGGCTGAAAATTTTCTTCCTGTTCCTGAACCCAACAATCGAAACTGGTTTGGGCGCGCGCAAGCTGAACAGTTGCCTTATCTTTAGCGCCGGTACCGAGAGCTTCGACGAGACGCCCATGAGCACCATTCATTACAGCCTGGCGATCCGCTGGAATTTTCCAGTTTCTTGGATCATATGGCCCAACCCCGTCACCAGAAGCGGCCATCATGGCTTTTTCAGCAAAGCGATCTGAATCAGTGTAATCGCCTTCACCATATTCCCCTTTTGAAAGGGTAATATAATCGTTGTAAAGAGCACGGTCGAATGCAGATCCTGCAGCGTCCATATGCTCAGCTTCACCTAGTTTTCCACCACACGCTGCCAGTGTAATAGAGACTGCTCCTAGAACAGCCAGAGTAACTACATTCTTCATATCTCTCCCCTAATCCTTGAGTAGATCAATAGAAATTTTTTTTGACGCTTGGTAAACGTACCAGTCAAATAAATAAAAAACGACCAAAATGTAACAATAACCAACTTAGTTCTTTAAGCCAATTAAAGAAATAAGTGTTTCGTTTGTTAGGCAAAAATAGGGAATAAAAAAGGGAATTCAATAAACAGTGATAAAAATGTAGCATTTTTCATACGATCGTATCCTCGAATAGACCACATGCACCCTTCACAACAATCCACCAAGAAATTATTTGGAACTGAACTGGCGGGTATATAAGCAACAGGATGCGCCTCTACAACTATCGAGAGACCATCAAATATGCCTAATTTTAGGGTAACGAAATATGGATAATAAGTTGATAGCAATATCAAATTGCCTGATCCAAAAAATTTGAATTACAGAGCTAGTTCGATAAAACACCGTGCCTATTAAATTTGCAGCAGAAAATTATCGTATTCAGCGGCAATGGCACCTGCATCTGGAGTTGACTTATAGTATAATTAAATAATGTACAATTCTATGAAAGACCTACAGGTTGATAGAACAACATTCCACCACTTTGTAATCAACAACTTTTGTGTCACACAAACGAAGACCACAAACTCAGGCAAGCCCTACCAACATCTCAAACCAAGATGATTTTTAGTTTGTTATAATCTTTTCGAAACCAACACATCTGGGATACATTTCTTTTGGCTTTTGGAATCAATCATTTGCATTAAGTACAATGGCTGACGATAGGGCAACTCGATAAATGATCTCGATAAAATCTTTAAAAATAGCAAAATATTTTGTATCATTTTCAGGAAGGATCATAATATGGTCGCCTTTTTGTGGGGCTCTATTTCCAGTGCTTGCTGATCCATCAGCATGAATTACAAGAAGTTTATCAATGTCTCCCCTATTACTGACCCCACCTGCATTATACACATAGTCCTTGATACCCCAATTTTCATGCCAGATAATTGATTGAGGGAGCTTCACCTCACCAGAGATAAAGACCAATTCAGTTTTGAGTGGTATGACGACTTCATCTCCATTTTCCATGGAAATTTCTTCCCAATCTGTTCCTGCGATAACAACCCGACCTTGCGGTTTGGCCGCTCGTACTTTTGAAACAAATCGCTCCACCATGCTTGCTTCCTGTATTCGAATTTGCGATTCGCTACTGCTTTCAGAAGAACCTGTCAAAACAGAACGCTGAAGTTCATATAAAGATCTTTGGATTGCAAGCTCTTGACGTTCCGCAACAGACCTTCGCCTCAAATGTATTGCCTTAACATTAACACTTTCTGGATTAATCCTTACCAAACGAAGGAAGTTTGCCAATTTTGTTGTTTGTGGAATAGTGAATTGCGATGCACCTTCTGAGCGTCCAACAACCCTGACAGTAATAGTATTTGCCGCCAAATCCTTTTCAAAAACGGCATTGTCACCTGCTCGCAACGGAAAGTTAGTGAAATCACCAAGCTTTATATAATTCGAGAAAGCCTTCCCTCCTCGAACTCCGGTCAATAACACATGGCTTGCCAAAGCCACAGGTCGGGCCAAGTTTATCAGGTCACCGCCTAATGTATTGTTTGTTGGTAGTTCATAAATGTAACTGTTTCGAACATCGCCTGACGCAGAAAATTCAGATTGGCGCTGATGCACAAGAATAGTATCGCCTGGTTGAAAACTGATTTTGGGCATTATCCCACTGAGTAAAAAACCATATAAATCAATAACTTCAATAATTTTTCCAGATCGAATAACACTGATATTCCGAAAACTTCCGGTGAAGGGGTCTACACCACCAGCACGCGACAGAAAGTAAAGAATCGTATCAGAGCTTTCCCCCGGGTAATACCCAGGAGCTGGTACTGCACCCGTAACATAGAGTCGTATTGGTTGTGTTCCCAACAAATTCGTGTAGATGCTCACATTTTTTGTAAACACGCCACTCATGCGCGATTGTACGTGTCCAGTTAATGCAGCGTTTCGCAATCCAGCCACTTGTATGGGACCAATTTCAGGTATAAAAATATTACCTTGAGTGTCAACTGTCAGAGTATTTTCGAAAATCCAAGCCCCCCAAGCACGAACCAATATGCGATCACCAGGCTTAATTGTATAACTTGGATTTACTCCAATTGTTCTATCAATTAAATTGTTCTGATCAAACAACTGAATACCAAATGGGCGTAATGCATCGTCTGGAAATTTAGTGATTGTTGTCGCTTCATCCATGCGCTTGACGGCGTTATCGGTCTCACCATCACTTGTCACTTTTGCTCGAGTAGAACCAGGAATTTCTGACTTCCTTTTTGGCAAAGAATAATTGCCTTGGGGAACCGGTTGGGTTGTATTGCTCTCGTTTGCTGTACCTAATATATCGGTAAGAACCGGCACTGCTTTGTTGTTAGTCTGAGCAATAGAGGATGAAGAAGTAAAAGATAGTAGGCTGAAGACAAAAGCAATCATAAGAAATTGAAACATTTAATCCGTCTTTAACCTTTTGCATAAAATATTATTTCGCCACGCTCAGAAAACGTCAGCATTTATAGCACACGAAACTGCTTGGGAAATATTTTATTTTGTGCTGATAGATCCATTGTTTGGACAGTGTAACCTGCCCCCCAACTTGTCCTCATTCATAAGTAAGACCTGTTCTGGTTATGGTTCCGTTTGGATCGGGTTGCAAATTCAATCGATGTGAGCCAGTTGAGGCTCGAATGTGGTCGTGCGGTGTTGTATTCGATACGCCATGTTTCAATGATCTGTCTGGCGGAGTTGTAATTGGTAAATAAATGCTCGTTCAAACACTCACCCCGTAGTCGTCCGTTAAAGCTTTCGACAAACCCGTTTTACATAGGTTTTCCCGGTTGAATATAATGCCAATCGACATTTCTGTTCTAGCTCCATTGGAGAATGGCATTTGATGTCAATTCTGTTCCATTGTCACTGACAATCATACAGGGCAGGCCTCTGGTCTCGGAGATCCTGTCCAGTTCCCATGCTACACGAACACCGGAGATTGAGTTATCGACCACCGTTGTCAGACATTCCCGGCTGAAGCCATCAATGACACACAGAATACGAAACCGTCGACCATCAACTACGGCATCAGAGACAAAATTCAGAGACCACGCTGGTTTCGCCTTTGTGGACCCACCATCGGTGCACGGATACCAAGTGCGCGTTTCCCCGCCCACCACGTTTGCGAACAGTCTGCCCCTCCTCTTTGTACAAACGATAGAGTTTCTTCCAATTCATCTCAATTTCCTCACGTTTGAGCAAAATATGTAATCGCCGATAGCCAAACCGGCGACGCTCTGAAGCCAACTCTCGCAACCGCATGCGAATGGCCGTATCATCCATTCTTTTCGAGCGGTACCGATAAATTTTCGGAGCAACGGTAGCCAGTGAACAGGCACGACACTACGAAAAACTCTTCTCTTTGATGGCTCAGTTCACGGCATTCTTCCTTGATCCGCGCGTCAGAAATTTTTTCCAAGCATTTCCTTTAACCTCGAGTTGTCTAGCACCTGCTCAGCTAGAAGCTTCTTCAGCTTGCGGTTCTCATCCTCAAGGGACTTGAGCCGTTTGGCAACAGAGACTTCTATACCGCCATAATTGGATCGCCATTTGTAAAATGTAGCATCGCTGCAACCGTACTTGCGGCACAAATCCGTTACAGACAGACCTACCTGATGCTCTTTCAAAATACCAATAATCTGTGCTTCCGAAAATGGTGAACGCTTCATAATCCGTGTCCTCCATCTATGGAACGGACCCTAACTTAATAGTGCCGGCATTTCACGGGAGCAGGTCAAGTATTTATAAATCCAAACATGGATGCTTAGAATAGCGAACACAGCCAGAATCGGACCTTCCTTCTTCAGAATTGTGACAAGGCCGAGATCAAAGGTTACAGACAATCTGGTTGGAGAGGTAAAAATTCACCTTTCCAACCAATATATCGATTCTACTGAGTATCTGTTGGACGTTCAAATACTGTCCAATGCATATTGCCATGCTTTGGCGTTTTTGATTCTTCCAAACCCGTTCCATGAGCAACGATTTTCCAATCAGGAAAGAGACCGTGGAACTCCCCACAATAGTCGCGCCAAAATTGATACCCTTCGCCAGCTTCGGCTTCTTTTGATTTCAAGCGATATTTGGGAAGCTGATAAAGTTCAGGACTATAATGCTCATAAATAAGCACATATTTTTTAGAGTGATTTGCCATATTTTGCATTACTCGATGTACTTCGTCAGGCTTAATATGAATTAATACACCACGTGAGAATACCAAATCAAATTTTTGATCTAATTCAACATCCAAAATAGAACCACAATGAATGTCCCCAATATTGTCGTTCTTCAACATTTTTACGGCGTGAGGATTGATCTCAATCCCTGAAAGTTTTGACTCAGGAAGCAGCTGATTAATGGCTTTTAAATTAGCACCGATATTGCACCCGAACTCACATATAGAATTTGCATCTGGAACTTGTTTTAAAAACAATTCCCACGTTGGAATCCGGGTAGCATTCCAATTTTCCGTTGCATGATGCACGACGTAGCGAAATCCATGATCAGAACTCCAAACATTTTCTTGGCTCGTTCCATAGTCGGGATCACCAAATCCATTTTTTTCGTTTAAAATTGAGCCCATCATATCTGCTATAACATCGATACGACTAGTAACCTTTTGTCCTTGCTTCAATAAAGCCTTGATCGTTTTGTCTTTTTCCGCCAATTGTACTTTAAGATCACCCACAGTTGTTTCTAGAGTTTCAAGACGATTACCATCAGACGACGTTTCCATAGTCGGCATTGCTGAACCATTTGTTGCATCGGTAGGAATGGTAATTGTTATAAATTGATTAGACATTAAGTAGATCCGTTATATATTTTCTTAGGATAGCTTGAGGGTATGTACCATATCCAAAATTATCATGTTTGGACAATGGGAAATATGTAATTTTTATGTGGGTTTAGTTACTATGGCTAATTTACAACTTGATACGACAGCTCATAAGAAAATCAGTACAGTACAGACACTGCTTGGTCAGCTTTTCTCAGAATTATCAGCGATACTTTATTGGATGCCGCAGAAACAGCGATACTGGAACCTTCGAGATTTTCAGTCACACAACCGACACTCCATTTTAAGCTTAATAGCAGTTAAGTTAGTATTGGCGTAATTTGGCAACCTATTTCAATTAGATACATCGAAACAACTTTAGTATGCAGATAAGATAAATCGAGTAAAGGCTAGCTCTTGTTCAAATTCAAATACAGACCAACTCCCAATTGTCATCTGATTCACAAATAGCGCGTAACAATGCTACATTATGCCTATGCCCGCTTCTTTTTGCGGTTACCCGACCTATTACTGGTGCGCCCGCCAACATAAAATCACCCGTAATATCTAGAATACGATGCCTAGATAGCTCTTCTTCGTAGCGCAATGGCTCTCGACTGATTATTCGGTTTTTAGCAACAAGCATTGCATTCTTCAGAGATGCACCGCGCAATATCGGTATCAGTCGCAGTTTCGCCAATATAACAGCAAACCAAGCGGTCTTCAGACGACCAAATGTTCTTGCTAGAGCAATCTCTTTCAGAAAGTTCTTCGGGGAGACGTCTCCTCCCCAGACCATTTTTCCAATTTCATCAAGCACCAGAGTATATTCCGCTTCAAAGGTATCATGAGGTTCTATAAATATTTCAGCGGTACCATCAACAAGACTTACTTTATTTTTTATTCTAAAAAACGCCCTCAAGGCCTGTTGTTGTTTAGTTCCAGCGGATTGAATCACCTTTACCAAAGGTTCTGCACTCCCATCCATGATCGGAATTTCCTCTGAGTCTACAACGATCAATACATTATCAATTTCACATGCATACAATGCGGCAAGTAGGTGTTCAACTGTTCTATAACGAACACCGTTTCCATTTTCCAATGTGGAACATAGTTGAGTATTTATCCAGTATCGCCAATGTGCTTCAAGTCGAGTGCTCACATCCTCATTTTTTTGAAACACTATGCCGTGATTTTCTGGCGCTGGAAGTAAACGCACCGTAGTATTACCACCATTATGTAGGCCCGGCCCATTGAAGAATACCTCTTTCGCAAGAGTTGCTTGTTTTCTTCTAAAGCCTCTTATTTCTTGTTCCATTCAACTTCCTTGCTTCAATCAAATCACCTAATAAATACACTACCTTTAAGCCGAAACAAGGTTTGTGATAGACGGGTAAAAGCTCCAAAAAAATCAACAAAACACGTTCATACCCTAGCTATCGATATGATCACGAATAGTTCCCCATAGAAACGTCAAAAGCATAAACCCTCCGGATGCTCCCAAGAAAACTGTAAGAATAGAAAAGAAACGCTGAGGTTCAGTAGAGGAATCAGGTAAGGATGCGGGAACAAATGCCACGATGTAAGAGAACTTACGTGTTGCCTCAGACTTAGCAAGCTCTAATGAAGTTATACTGGCCTCATATGCCCTAAGCGCAAATTCTTCATTCATACGGATGCGTGAAAAATCGTTCAATTTGTCAGTATAATTTCTTTTGTTTTGAGTAGTGGCACCAGCAAGTTTCTCTTTTTCCTGAAAAATCTGCTTTTCTAAAGCCAGAATTTTTGCTTTGGTTGTCAACACTTGTATTGAGTCAGAGCGCATAAAACTGAGAGTTTCTGTCAACTGCGATTTTGTTTGTGCCAATTGGGCTTCTAACATACTAACTATACCCAAAACAGTGGCCGCAGACTGTTGAGGATCCAAATCTCTCTCTTTATTTTGAAAAGCTCGGCTTTCCTTTTGTACTAAAGAAAATCGCTTCTCAGCCTCTTTCAAATCTCTACGAGAATAACGAATAGCATCTTCTATGGCTTTGGCATTGAGGTTGTTAATTAACTCTTCGCTCAAGGTAACCATCGCATCACCCATTGCAGCCGCAAAGTGTGGGTCAAAAGCCTGCACTTTTACAGTTATGACATCTGAGGTTGAGGTCGCATCAATATCAATTAAGTTACGATAATAATCTAAAAATTCTTCACGAGAAGCATTCTTTGGTAAGCGCGATATTATGTCAATATTTTCGTCTTGATAGTGTGCCCTAACATTCAACCATTCGTCCATTTTGTCCAGAATGACTGGCGATTTCAAATATTCGCTAAGGACATTTGTTTCTTTACCGACTGTATTCCCCCCAATTTGCCCAAGTATTCCTTGCAATGCAGCAGAAGCGGTTTGACGTGAAGACTCAATTGTAAATTGAAATACTGAGACATATCGGTTGGATGCAATAATTCCGTAATAGAGAGCGGCTAACAATGTCGCGGTGAGTACAAATGAGAAGAATTGAAACGCACTTTTTCGCGCCCGCGTTTTAGTACGTTTCTGAATATAACTTTCATAGTCTTCTGCTGTTTGCAGATACTGGCTAAGTTTCGAAGTTTCTTCTTGCGTTACAACCTTCAAATCGATGGAAGGTCCAACGACTTCACTACTTACAACAGTAACAGGAGAATTTGATTTTTCTTCACTAAGTTTTTTATTGGGTGAACTAGTCATGACTTCATAAACTCCACCGCCGTCTTGGTATCCTCAAAAGGTATCAAGGTAGAATCATGATACACAATTCCACGATTGCAACTCTGCAATGCATATTTTGGAATGCTTGTAAAAAGAAGGAATCCGCAATTTTTCATCGCATGTTCCATAAATACGTCCGCTCGTTTAATAAATTCAGGATCACCGGACAGATTAACTTTTTGGAAAAAAATGTAGCAATTGAATTTGATTGTCATCCACAATGCATGATTAAACCGTCCTCGAAACTTCGGAGGCACTTCGTTCAATGGTACGTCAATATATTCTTCAATATCCGTCAGCAACATCAATGAAGCTAGCATTGAAGTAGCTTCGACATCATATAGTCGTGAAGCAAATTGAACGGCTTGATACGGCGTCAGTACTGCAGGAACATTGGACAATTTTCCGATTGGTGGCGATAGTATCGCATTCCGTACTATTTTGCCTGTGCTCAATCTCAGTTGCCCAGTAATTAACCTAACTAGTGCCGGAATAGCAGATGCGTCTGATGACAGAATTGCTGTACGACCACTTGTAGGTAACGAGAGCGTTGTCGGCCGCAAAAATATTTTTTTTGAGGGAAGTTCTCTTACACGATGTCGGCAGGCATTTATCAAATAAATCAACTATAGCTCCTTATAGCGCCGCCTGACGCCGTTCAACGCCATAGCGGCAATCAAAATAACCGAAATTATGCCAAACGCAAATGGCAAAGACATTGATTCTGCTGGGTACGTCGAAGATAGAGAAAATCGCACACCTTCAATAAGGTGAACTAACGGAACAAACCTAATCAACGAGTAAATATTACTCGGCAATTCATCAATTGAAAAAAAGATCCCAGACGTAAGAAAAAGTGCACGTGTAAATATTGTTCGAAGATTGAGAAACACCTCTGTATATAAGGAAAGCACGCCAAAAATAACACCCGCACTACATCCAAACAAAACAGAGCCCAAAATAGAGAGCAATAGCATAGGTAAATTGCTAATTTCAATTTGAATATCTGTCATAAAAAGACCGATTACAATAAAAACTGAAACGGCTATTATTGGTAGAATCCCCATGATTATATTTGCAATACAGACGTCAAACGAATTGACAACTGCATGCATTTTCATAGGGTTGGGAGACTTTCTCATCAAATCGTTGAATACGTTCATAGACCCTAGAAAAATTAGCCATGCAGACATACCTGACAGAATGAAAACTTCAATGGACATATCCCCCGGTTGCCTTTTTCTAATAACCGCGAAAATTACGTACATCATGGTAATGGTCAAAAATGGAATGAGCAAAGCGCTCGCAAAACCCATTTTCCGGGAATTATACTTCGTCTTTATCTGAAGATATACAAGCGCATTAATTGAAGAAAGACGCTCTAGGAAGAGGGCCGCAATCCTTTTGTATAAAGAGTATTCTCTTTTTTCTTCATAATTCTCGCTAATTAGCGCCAAATCATTGTGCTCTACCGCCCCCCATGAAGGCGACAGAACAGGCACTGCGGCGGGAGGTGCGGGTAAAGTCACGGTTTTCAAAGGTGAAGGAAGCGTTTTCTCTTCTATCTCTCTTAATTCTTTAAGTTCTTCACTTAGCCTACTAACACTTTCTAAATTCCCTCCAATATCTTTGAGATTCGAAATAAATTCTTCTGCCATATTGTAACGTTTTTGTTTGAACAGAATTTGAATTTGAAGCACGACATAGTCATTATTATTTGGCTCGTTAAGAACCAATTCTTTAGAATGTCGCCAAGCATGCTTGTATTTTCTGGCCGCTAGAAAACCGTTAATTTTCAGAATCAATGATTCACTCGAATTTTCCGGATCCTCTTTGTTCGAATCATCCATTTACAAACAACCTCAGTCTCTTAAAGGGAGAACTCGCATGGTACCAACTGTACTTCGGAATATTGATCGCCTCCCACATTGAGCAAACTAGTAACACACTTTCGCTATTTCTGTTCAGGAATACTACCGGGCAATATTGCACATCTCGGCGCTAATAGATCAATCTTACTTCCAGAGATAAAATGCTTTTTCGGTTTCATTAAATCCAAATTCATATGCTAGAGTTTCATTGCTTTGAATACTGGAACGCCGAATTTTGTCCACATCTAAATCATTAAGTAAATTCAGTTTGTCATGTAACTTAGACATACTCTCCAGAAAACGTCGCATTCTATGTTTTTCAACTCCAGTCAAAATGCCATTTGCAAATCTAGCTATCTCAAGAGTTTGTTCAGAATAAGCTGGATTAGCAGGTTGCACCCCCTCCTCAGAAAGTTCCACATTTGGGCATATTATGCTTGTAAACACAGATAAAAAATCACTGTGAGATCTTTTAATACACTCATAAGGAAAAACAACAATATTTTCGGTAATAGCTTTAAAATTTGATGCTAGCTTTAACCAATTCATACTCTCCCAGTCGACATCCCGCATAAAGGTCGAAAAGTCCCAGACTGCACCCTCTTTAACGGATTGAATATACCAGGACTGCAAGAACTCATCCTGGCGCCTAACGGTGAAAATGACTTCTAATTCACATTTTAGCTGCTTCTGAATTTCCCCTAAAAGAGAAGAAAAATGTGTAGCATTTTTGTAAAGCAATCCATCTGTAAAAGGGAAGCCAAGAAAGCCTTCATAAGAGTGAAATGCGACTTCACAATCCGTTCTTAATTCACCACAATAGGTAGAGGCTATTGCGGACAAATCAATATTATCAGGGTTAAACTGGCTTTTTCTTACCAAACGTTCGGTTTGCTTCAGCATCGTGTGGTAATGGATACCATGAGAATGTAGTAGTTCTCTATTGGCTAGAAAAAGCCTTTGGATATAAGTGGTCGCAGTCTTGTGTGCACCGACATGTACGACAAGTTTCTTCATTATTTATACGTTCCTCTACTCTCAACTCAACGCCAAACTTCTTAACAAACATATATTTAGCAAAAACGAATTTCGCATTTTTCATACTATTCTGTTTATATATCTAGGCGTTCTATCTATTCTTGAAGCAATTCTATTTCACGAAGCATAGTGTCACGGTAGATATAAAATGCCCTTAAACATGGTTCTCAATATGGAACAAGTGCCAGCTAGTTTTTCAATAATCAGATGATGCTTCAACTTGCCTTTCTTTAAAGGCGAAAACCAGGTGCAAATTAAAAACTGAGCGCCGAAGGCACCGATATTTTTCGGTGCCAAGTCAGGAACAAGGGGATCATGCTGAATGTATTTCCAATTATCCATTGTGCAATTCAATGGCTTCTTTTGTCAGGAAATCCCGAAACGACCCTGTAACTGCTAAGCATATTATATAACTGAAAGCACGGCATGGTGTAACATTACTGAGATAATGGCAAGGTTTAGGCCAGCTCACTTTTCTCGGACAATGCCCTTTTCTTCGAGCAGCGATAAAATATCTGCCACACGCCTCTCAAGAGTTTCAAGGCGTGCATTATCAGTCAGAGTTGTTGCTGCTGGCAATGTAACCTCGCCATCTGATGCACACCAAAAACTGTCATAATACGGCCAATTTTTTCTCACGTACGGGAGCGCCGCAACTTCTATGCCTTTTTCCACGAAATTCCCAAGATATTCGGATGTGATTACTCCCTGTGGTGATGCCAATTCCCCTGTTTCTGCATGTGTTTGATTAAACTGATATTGCAGGTAGAGAGATTGCGCACCCTGGCACATATCCATATAATGCTTAACAATTTCTGGCATTATTTCCTGAAAACTGGCGGCATTCCAGAGAAGGTCGAATTTTTGATTTTCAAGAAGGCCAATTTGCCAGTTCGGCAGAATATTAATTTTTCCAATCTCGATATCACTAAATGATGTAAATTTACGCGTCTTTTCATATCCCGTGACCTGATCCGATCCTTCGAACACTTTTTCGAGATATTGATTGCAGACATACAATTGCGGCGGAATATCAAATAACAAAATGGTTAGGCCAGGATGTGCCTTTTTCAACATCTCAGTTTGTTTTCCCGAACCAGAGCCAATTTCAACGATAACCTGCTTATCGAAATCCATAAAGCGACTGACAAAGGCATAGCGAAAGTAGAAGTTCAGCCAACTAAGGCTATAAAAATTATCGTCTCGCTCAAATCCTTCGGGATTTCCAACGCGGCTATTTGACAGGTTTGCTATGCTCTTGGCACTCGTCCCTACTGCGGCAGCTCTTGTTGCTTTGATCAACACCTCAGGATCGAATGAGGGAGTAGTTGGAAGAAAATCAACCGCAGCAAATGACCGCAACCCTTTCGCCCCCTCGTCATCGCGGTCCTTGATACGGCGAAAATCAGTCAAACCATTCGCCTTAATAAAGCGGATCAAGTGCGCAGAATATTTTTTCCAACGGGCAGCAGAATGATATATTGGCGCGGCTTGCTCTTGATCAGTGATCATAAGCTCCAACAGACTGGCATCGTCGTTAACTTGCTCAATTATTGAACCATCAGACAAGTGTTCTTCTGCCTTACGCTCATTGTCAACAGGATCTATTATGGCAGGCAAATCATTTCCACCATCTGATCCGCACCAAAAACTGTCAGAATACGCCCAATTTTTTCTCTTGTAAGGAAGGGTGGCCGTTTCTAAACCTCTCTCTGAGAAATCTCCAAGGTATTCGGGTGTTATTACCCCCGCTGATGCCACGCTGCCAGTTTCATTGGTTATTTGCTTAAAAGCATATTGCAGATAGAGAGATTGCGCGCCCTGGCACTTGTCCATATAATGTTTGACGATTCCTGGCGTCATTTCCTGAAAGCTGGCCGCATTCCAGAGAAGGTCAATTTTTTGTTTTTCAAGAAGGCCAATTTGCCAGTTCGGCAGAATATTAATTTTTCCAATCTCGATATCACTAAATGATGTAAATTTACGTGTCTTTTCATATCCGGTGACCTGGTCTGATCCTTCAAATACCTTTTCAAGATATTGATTACAGACATACAATTGCGGTGGGATATCAAACAGCAAAATGGTTAGGCCAGGATGTGCCTTCTTCAACATCTCGGCTTGTTTTCCGGAACCAGGGCCAATTTCAACGATAACCTGCTTGTCGAAATCCATAAAACGGCTGACAAAGGCGTAGCGAAAGTAGGAATTCAGCCAATTAAGACAATAAAAATTACCGTCCCGCTCGAACCCTTCTGGATTCCCAACACGACTGTTTGAGAGATTCATTATGCTCTTGGCACTTTTCCCCACAGTAGCAGCGTTTGTTGCTTTGAACAGCTTTTCAGGATCGAATTTGGGAACATCTGGAAGTAAATCGATGGCGGCAAATGACCGCAACCCCTTCGCACCTTCGTCATCACGGTCCTGGATACGGCGAAAATCAGCCAAGCCATTCGCTTTAATAAAGTCGACCAAGTCTACGGAATATTTTTTCCAACGGGCTGCAGAATGATATATTGGTGCGGCTTGCTCTTGATCAGTGATCATAAGCTCCAACAGATTGGCATCGTCGTTAACTTGCTCAATTGTAGAACCATCAGCCGCATAGCTCTCAGCCGCATTATACTGGTTGTTGCTCCGATTACCGATGTCGCCCAAGTTTGCGCGTCTCTGCAGCCATTTTAGCATTGAATAAAACCTTTTCCACTTACAGTCCTAGATGCCCATTCTCATATAGCAAGTATTGAGAAAACACCATTCGAATTTGTTATAAATTAGAAAGCACGCTATAAACCATGCTTTTTCACAGAGTGACGGACTACGCGGTCCAATTATTCTTTGAAGAAATTCTCTATCTTAACACATAAAAACACTACATAAAATTAGACGTTCCCGTGTACTATCTCCTCCATACCTGCGATTGAAGTAGCGTCAACTCGTGTGTTTTTTTCCACGTCAACAAGTACTTTACGGCCAACTATCAGATCAAAGTATTTTGGCGGAAGACCAAAACCAGGACGTACACTCCGCACATCACTTTCCGTCACAACATCACCCGCTATGAGATCCCTTACAAAATACAAAGATCTTCGGAATTGCGCATTAGCCATTTCACTCGACTTGCGTCCATAATCAACTTGTCCCATTGAATTCCACGCTGTTTTGCTATCTGTGCACAACGCCATTAATTCAGCAGGCTCAAGAGAGAAACTGTCATCGGGTCCACCTCCATCACGATCCAGAGTAAAGTGCTTTTCAATAATGGAAGCGCCTAGCGCTACACTACATATTGCCGTTGTATTATCCCGTGTATGGTCAGATAATCCTGTAACAAGTCCGAATTTTTGCACCATATCTGCCAGAGTAAACAGGTTGTAGTTTTCTGCGGGAGCTGGATATCCGCTAACACAATGTAGAACTGCAAGCTCCTTGCAACCCGCTTCTATCGCAGTGGTAATTGCTTCAGAGATTTCCGTCTCATCTGCCATGCCAGTGGAAATTATCATCGGTTTTCCAGTTTTGGCAACGTACTTTATTAACGGCAGATCTATAGCTTCAAATGATGCAATTTTGTATGCAGGCGCATCCAACTTTTCTAGTAAGTCTACAGCTGTCGTATCGAAAGGCGAACTAAATATGGTAATCCCCACATCGCGTGCATGCGCAAAAAGAACCTCATGCCATTCCCACGGCATATGCGCTTCCTCATATAGCTCGTAAAGACTGCGACCATCCCATAAGCCGCCATTTATTTGAAAATCTTCGGCTTTACTATTTAGTGTAATTGTATCTGGCGTGTATGTTTGTAATTTCACTGCATCAGCACCACACTTTTTTGCCTCATCAATTATCCGCAAAGCATTTTCAAGCCGTCCATTATGGTTCGCTGATAACTCCGCAATTATGTAAGGAGGTTGATCTTGCGCTATTCGCCGACCTGCAATTTTTATACTTGGATATGCAGACATAATCTCGCTTTCATTTTAGTCATTTGGAAACCATTCATGACGAAGCATACCGAAGCAAACAATCGCGTGATGGTTTTTGCCGTCGAAGTATTGTTCTCGCAACAACCCCTCTTGTTTGAAACCAAGGGATTTGTGATACCTAATAGAACGGTCATTATATTCAATTGCCTGACCGCACACTTTATGTAGAGATAACTCTCCGAATGCGTAATTAAGAGCTGCTGTTCCCAACTGACGGCCAGCACCCTTCGGCGCATCAGGGGCTATGTAGAAGCCCCAATCAGCAGTTGCCTCGCATACAGTTAAAGAAAAACTTGCGAAACCAACAGGTACCCCTTGCTTTTCGTATATCATAGGATTTCTTGAAGAGTCTTTATCTACTAACGAAAACCATTTTAAGTGTTCTGCCATCGAAATTTTATGTTGAGTATACATAAACCTTCTGACATCCGGGTGATTTCGCCACTCAAGGATCAAAGTAAGGTCGTCCGCCACTATTGGCCTAAATATTTCATCGGATATATCTGCGTGCATCTATTTATCCCATAGCCTCTATTACCCGCTCACAGCCCAGACCATCTGTCACATTTGCTGCTCTTACTGACATCAGTTTAAGATTTTCTTGTTTCAAAGATCTTTCTATTGCAATTGGTAAAGTTTCATCCAGCTCGTCAGTAGTCCCTATACATAGAGCGGCTCCTATTTGAGAAAGAGCTAACGCCGACGAACGCTGATTATCAGCCAAAACAACCAGTAAAGTCGGCAAACCCATAGCACAACGTTCCCAGCTCGTTCCACCTCCAGCACCAATGGCCAAATCTGAATCACACATTAATTCAGCCATATTGGACACGTTCACTTTTACTGTTGCCGGAAATTTTGATTGAAGCGCCTGTTTTCTTACTTCTGAGATCCATGGAGCATTCGCGCCAAGCACAATAACCAATTCAGTATCAGAACTAAGGTTGCAATTTTGAAGAACCCTCAATATATGTCCACTCGTATTTTGACGATCGATACCGCCTAGAGTGATCATAATTTTTTTGACTTCTGAATGCGCTCTACGCATCAGGCTAGCTTCGCGAAAGATTGAAAATTCAGATCGCAACAGACTGTATTCGGGGCCCGCAATCACCTTGGTTTTCTCAGGTAAAAATCCAAGATAATCTACTGCGCTTTTACCCAGATTCTGATCAAGTAAAAGAGAGCATTTATGCTTGCGGTCCGCCAGGTCATCAATGACTAATATCTTGCTGCAAAATGAAGAAACTACCGATTCCCAACGTATATCAATTGCATAATGATCTACAATTAACCAGTCGGGCATCAAATTTTGTAATACTTCAACAGTCTGATCTGCATCTATTTTCCAATCACACCCCAGCCAGAACCCATGCTCCAGATCATTCTGCTGACCAATATGTATGTCATTTTGATATTTTGGTAATGTAAAAACAAAATGGCCGCAATCTTGTATCATTTTTATCATATTGAGAGAATGTTCTCGGCAAATAAACGAACATTGACTCCCATTTTTGACTAAAGTGCTCGCCAAGGCGAGACATCGCATAACGTGCCCGCTGGCAATTTCAATTGACGCATCAACTCTAAATGCAACTTTGCGTGGGACCATTCGACTATTCCAAATCACGCAAGACTTTGAACATAGCTTCTGCACGAATCCAATCTTCCAAAGTATCTATATCTTGAACTCGATAACGGGGTAAAAAAACAGGAGTCGTCTGGTCGTCGAATAGATTCTCACTTGAAAGCCACGCATCTGCTGTGCCCCAGTAGAATTGACCTGCATCATGGTAGGCTTCAACTAAGTCCTGAGAGCGTGTTTGAAAATATTCTGGATTAAACATTTCAACTTTTCCGTCACCGCTAACCGTAAGAGCTCTCTGAATTGGAAATGGAAAGCTAGTCATACTTACTGAAAAATCACTGGCCTTTTCCCTTTGTAAGGCTAATCCTCTACCAATATCTTCTGCACGGACAAAAGGAGCAGTAGCGTAGATACAACAAACTTGATCAGGGCACACCGAATGTTGGTTGAACCATTCTATAGAATGGCGAACAACTGGGATAGTACCTGTATAGTCGTCAGAAAGCGACGGTGGGCGTATGAAAGGGACCTCTGCACGATATTGTTTTGCGACGTCCGCTATTTCTTCATCATCAGTAGAAACTATTACCCGATCAAAGCAATTACTTAATTGAGCAGCTTCAATGGACCATGCGATAATCGGTTTGCCTTGAAATTCCTTAATATTCTTTCTCGGTATTCTTTTGCTCCCCCCTCGAGCGGGAATAATAGCTAACTTCATACCTCTAAAGCCTGTTTTAGCGCATCTACAACATCATCTTGCTGCACTTCAGTCATCTTCGGATACAATGGTATACTTATGGCTTCTGAATAATATTTCTGTGCTTCAGGGTAATTCTGCGGATTAAAGCCCATCTTCTGATAGTATGGCTGAAGATAAACTGGAATGTAGTGCAGATTTACGCCAATTCCCAGTTCTCGAAGCCTTTCGAAAACCGTCAAATGGCTAACTGAAATTTTCGACAAATCAAGCCGAATGACATATAGATGTAATCCAGAATAGCTATCTGGATGTTGCCACGGCGTAGTAACAGGCAACTTCGATAACAATAAATCATAACGACTGGATAGATCATGCCTGCGTGCTACATATTCATCTAATCTAAGTACCTGACTTACTCCCAATGCAGCCTGTAACTCCGTCATTCGATAATTATATCCGAGCTCTACTTGTTGATAGTACCAAGGTCCATCGGGGCTCTTCGTCATCAGTGAGGGGTCGCGTGTCATGCCATGACTACGAAATAATTCAATTCTCTGTGCCAGTTTTGGATCATTTGTTAAAGCCATCCCTCCCTCAGCAGTCGTAATAATTTTTACTGGGTGGAAACTGAAAACAGTTATGTCGCTATATTGGCAATTGCCAATTTTTTCATTTTTATATCGACCACCGATGGCATGAGAAGCATCCTCAATAACACTAAATCCATACTGGTCTGCAAGTGAAGCGATGGCTTCCATATCACATGGTTGCCCGCACAAATGTACTGGAACGACTATTTTTGGTAGACAGCCATTTTTTTCCGCTTCAATCAGCTTAATTTCCAACGCCTTTGGACAAAGATTATAGGTTTTCGGATCAATATCCACGAAATCCACTTGAGCGCCGCAGTAAAGAGCACAGTTAGCCGAAGCAAGAAAAGTAATTGGAGTGGTCCACAACCAATCTCCTTCTCCCAGCCCAAGAGCCAAGCAAGAAACATGGAGTGCTGAAGTCGCACTATTCATAGCAAACGTATGTTCAGTATCACAATAGTTTGCCACCGATTTTTCGAATAGTGGCACTTGAGGCCCCTGGGTCAAAAAATCAGATTCCAGCACCTTGACAACGCGGTCAATATCTTCCTGTGTAACATCTTGGCGGCCATACGGAATCATTTAGATTTTTCCAATTTTCTCTTCATTATCAGAAATCCAAGTACGAAGAGTATCTACACTCATCCATTCCGGATTGTTGTCGCTGGAATATACAAATCCGTCAGGGACCTTCACTCCATTCTTTATTCGTCGACTATCGGCACTCCAATTGTGAATTGCTGGTAATATTTTAAAATGCTCTGGGTATTCGTATGTAAAGAAGGAATCCTCAGCACCAATCATCATTTCGTGAAGTTTTTCTCCTGGACGAATACCAACAAAATCTAATTCAGCCTCTGGACCCACTGAATTTGCAAGGTCCGTGACTTTCATGGATGGAATTTTCTTTACGTAAACTTCGCCGCCTTCCATATCATCAAAAGCGTGCCAAACAAGATCAACTCCTTGTTCAAGTGTAATCATGAAGCGAGTCATTCGCTCATCGGTAATCGGCAAAACGCCTTTGTCCTTAATTGACATAAAGAAGGGGATGACTGAGCCACGCGACCCCATAACGTTTCCGTAACGCACGACACCAAATCGAGTTTCATGACCGCTAGCATAGGAATTGCCAGCAACAAACAATTTGTCAGATGCCAGTTTAGTGGCACCATATAAATTTATGGGACTACAAGCCTTATCCGTTGAAAGTGCCACAACGCGTTTTACTTTTTTATCAATACACGCATCAATCAAATTCATAGCGCCATGTATATTGGTTTTTACGCATTCAAACGGATTGTATTCTGCTGTCGGTACAATTTTCGTTGCCGCGGCATGGACTACATAATCAACTCCGTCCAGTGCCCTATATAGACGCTCCTTGTCCCGCACGTCCCCAATAAAAAATCGAACGCGAGGATCACCTTCAAATTTTTTTGCCATCTCCCACTGCTTCATTTCATCGCGTGAGTAGATGATTATTTTTTTTGGGCTATATTTTTCCAAAGTCATGGGAACAAAAGTGTTTCCAAAGGAACCTGTACCACCCGTCACAAGTATGGTGCTATTATTCAACATATTCGAATTGCTTTCTTTCGTTCGTATCGTAGTTCGGACAATTAGAAATTGCCCGGCGCTATTTCCAGAATTATTACAAATACAACCAAGGCGAAACTCACACGCAATAAGCGTCCAGGCTGCTACACCTCAGCCATTTTTTTTATATTTTCATTTTGAGTTGGTTTTCTGCCCGCCATTATACCAGCTGCGGCGCTAATAAGTGATTTCTTATCGCCAAGTATAGGGCCTTCGACATGTTCAACCGAGCTATACCAGACGTCCGTCATGGTATTTGGACGTTTACGCCAATGTAATTCAGAGGAATTCGACAACAAAAGAGTAGGGCATCCTAAAGCGCCAGCCATCTCAACAACTGTAGTCGCAGGGGTTATAATAAGGTCCAATGCGCACATTAGTGCCGAAACACCGTCGAGATCATTAAACTGATCAAGATCAGAAAAATTTAACATTTTGCCTGGATAGTTCGTCTCAACCCAAGCTAACTCTTCATCGCAATCATCATATTGAAGATTCACAAACTGAATGTCATCTTGTTCAAAAAGTGGTTTCAGCTCTTCAATATTTAGGTAATGCTCGTTTCGCGCAGTAGAGGTTATACTGCTCCGCCAACTTAGGCCAACCAAACGCTTTCCACTATTGCTTGGCAGTCTATTTTTCCACACTTCTACCTGTTTCGGATCAGCCTTTAAAAATTTGTCCCCACTGAAAGAAGAATAATCTTCAATGACATCCCCAAGAGCATCCGTACTGACGATAATATTGTCAGCTTCACTGGCAAGCTTCCAGCCCGCGTTATCAAAATAGATATGCAGATCTGCCCCAGGCAAATCAATATAGTCACTGAAATCTTCTAACCCAGCCAGCCCTCTAATACGTTTAACTGGCACAAAATCGATATCAGCGTAATGACGCTCTAACAACTTCTGCAGTCGAGGATCACAGGTAAATGTCAATTTTGAATTGGGACATAATGCTTGCATCTTCCCATATAGGCTAGCAAATCGAATTTCATCACCTGGGCCAAAAAATGCAACAACAACATTTTTAGCTGTTTCACCTTGCGACAACTCATGCAATGACTGTACATATCGCTGCCCCATATATGCTTTTAGCGTTTTGTAAGTTCTGATATCACGGAAGCTCAAATAGCTCCCCTTTATGTCGCGAACTCCCAGGTTTATTTTGCGGTGATAAATATCACCCACGTCATAGCCACGATCAGCAGCACCCGCAAGGAGTTGCTTGCCCCAGTCATAATCGTCCTTTCGAACCGCAACTCGAAGCCCTTCACGGTAAGCAAGAATTGTTGGATGTCGCTTAAGGAGTGTAACAATCAGATTTTTTGCATCCTCTAGCTTCCCCTGATAGCTCATAGCTTGGGAAAGTGCCAAAGTATAATTAACATATTCAGTTCTTACTGGTTTATATGTCCGGAGTAGATCCTCAGCTTGCTCGGCCCTCTCCACACTGATAAGCGCCTTGGCACGACTAAGGACAGTTCCCGTTCCATCAACCTCGTAGGCGTTCATCATAGCATCAGCATAGGGCAAACTTCCAAATCCCTCATTCAGAACACGCGCTATGGCAGGTATGGATTGCACATATTTTGTATCAAATTTGCTCGCGATTGCAGCAGCACTGATTGAACGCTCAGCATTCCCAACAAGTGCCTGGGCCAATGATTCCATGATGTGGTAGCGGCCGGCTTTCCATGTGGGGTTGTATTTATTAAAAAACGACAAAAGATGCGCAGCTGACCCAAAGTCGAATTTCAAGCGTGCAATTTCAGCCAAGCCTGCGAATACATCGCCATGTATATATCCAGAGATCAGCAATAGATTGAATGTTTTACAAGCTTGATCAATATTTCTGTGTCGGAGTTCAAATTGAGCTACTGATAACATCGCCTCATACTCAGCCGAAGGTATAAATTTCAATTCCGGGCCTTCAACTCTTGTTTTTCCGTCCCCTTTAGCAACGTGATACAGCAACTGCTCAGCTTCTGAATTAGATTTCTCTTTTTCCAGTATCCATGCCCAATGAGCAAGGACCGTTCCAGATGGCGCGAGACTACACAAATCTTTAATGAGCTCTTTGAACACTTCAATGTGACTGTTGTCGCGCAAAAGAACAAACATTCTTTCACGGGCTGGAGTTCTTAGGAACTTTCCTACTAAAATGTATGACATTGACCGCTGATAATGTATTCCGTGGTGCTTTGAAAATATATCAGGAATGGATAATGAGTTAAAAATCTTCTTCTTATATCGGCTCAACAAATAGGAAGAATACTCTTTCCGAAGGAGAACAGGCCAATATTCTGATCTTGCAATCAATTTAACATTCTTGGAAACAAACTTTGTTGAAAATTGATTGATCGTTGTGTGCTCTCGGTCGGCAGTTACTCTCAAAATAGCTGCAAGAGAACCCCGCACAGTATCATCAAGGTCCGTCAGATACCGTGGATAAAGAAGGTAGGCCCCACAAAACAATTCAACCAAAGACAATTTGCGAGTTCTACGCATGGCAAGAGCGCGGTCATCTGTCAGCCCCCAACCAGCATAAAAAGGTGTCCCTACAACGGTTACCTTGAGCCCATGCATGAGCGCCTCAAACCCACTCAAAGAAGTCATTACATAGACATGGTCAACCTCCAAGAAGAGATCACCGAGCACAAAATTCTGATCCAAAATTGTGCACAGATTATTTAATTCTTTGAGCTTACCTTTTCTATATCCCTTTAAAACATCTGGATGCGGTTTATAAAAAATGTCCGCTTCGGGATTTTCTTCACGTGCCAATTCAATAAGATTTAAATTTGACCAGCCTTCAGCATTACCAAAACGTATCGAAGCATCATCTTCGACCTGCCCCATGACAAGAACTCGGCGGTTCAAATTTGGTCCCAATATTTCATTAGGAGAATGAAGACTTCCTAAATTGTATTTACTTACGCGAAGGCTACGAACAATTTCCAGAAGAGCTTCTGCATTTTCAATCAGTTGAGGCTCATTCGAAAAATCGTAAGTCTCTAGAGTCTCTTCAAGATCCGAAGGTTGGGTTGCATCGTAGTAAATGCCCTTTTTATCTAATACCAGCGAAAGAGGGAGAGTATGCTTACTACCCAATGCTGCCGATCGAATAAAGCCATCTTCCATACGATATATTGGAATATGTTTTTTGGCTGCATAAGACCTAACATCTTCCGTTTCTGACTTCCCCCAAACGACGAAACTCAACGGATCATGTTTCTTTAATTGTCTGCGCCGAAAAAACGAAATATTGTTACCGCGCGCGAATGCTGATCTAAATTCAGGCAGGTATTTGGATGAAAATTCACGCTTCCATGGATTAAACTTCCATAAAACCGCAACACCCTTTAACTCCTCTTGTTCAAGCCAATTATCTCCGTGTGCGGCAAATCCCCGAAGACCATCCATCTTTACTTTCAACGGTCTCTTTTTTTTCACCACAGGTACCACAGATGGCAGTTTCACTTTAGTTGTAACTCCAATCTCGTCAAGTATTGGCCGGATCAGTTTTGAGTTAACCGCATACTTTTCAATTTTGGGATATATTTTTTTAAACCAAAGCTTCATTACAAATAGTTCCTCGATTGAAACCTAACAGTTCTACACAGCAGGCATTCAATATTATTCAGTCGATCTTCTGCGACAAATACAATTTAGGCGTCGTACACTCGCCTAGCTAATAAATCGTCAAGGAAAATATACAGTTTCCCAAACACCGTTTATATTGCATACACTGCTGTGTATAGAAATTTCAGCACCGCGAGCTAGAATCACACTCCTACAGGCTTCGCCAGTAGCGGCCACATAATCATCTCCGACACTTACGTACAAAGAATTATTGTCACCTAAATCCACCAATCCAGTACTTCCCTGCGTATTGCCAATTGCAAATTTTGCAACTAAATCGCGAAAGTATCGGCCAGCGTCATCCCTCTTGATCATGGATAATTTCAGTGGGGTTTTTTCTGAATTGTCAGTGGATTTCGGAATTGGCGCACAACCTACCAGCCCTATAATTAGCACTAATGCAAACATGCTCGCAAAATTGTTCAAAATGATCGGTTTTACTTGCCGCACAACAATAACCCTCTGAAAATCTGATCCCTATTTCCATATCCAATTAGTATATTCAAGCCTAGCGATTTAACCCGCCTTGCTATAAAAAAAAATTCAAAATACAGCCTTTAATTGAGATTTAGTTGCAATATAAAAAACTGAACAAACCAGTTGTAGTACAGTATAATTTGGGAGGTGATTATCACAGCATTGGAATTCTGTCACCAAAAATCAGCATCCATTCAGAGCATTGATCTGTGCGCAAGCTGACCGAAGCAAAGGGCTCCAAAGTAAATTGAGGCCCTATGATTTTAAGGAAACATCAAAAACTATATCGCGGTCAAATAGATTAAATGGGGCTACACTTCAATACTTTACCAGCTTCAAATAAAAAAGTTTGTTTTAGTGTCTTTGTATCAGCTCGACTAGCAAAGCAATAGAATGAACTAAATTTTACCTCTACCTGACAACTGAGAGCACAGCAGTGTAATCCCTCAATTCTTCCTAGATTCTTGATCAAATCCAACCTTCCAGTTTGCTTGCACAATACTCACTTTACCTGTGGCAGCTTCTTTTTGCATAATTTGTGAAATTATGTAATTACGGATTTTATCTATAAATTCAGTAGACATTCCCGGAAAAGGCACAAATGGGTTCACTCGACTGTGAGCCCAAATTTCGATTCTAGTTTTACTACCATCTGCTGACCCACGACAATGCAGACCGAATGTGTTGACAATCACCAGCGTATTTCTGGGAACTTGTACAGCTTCCGGAGGACCGTAGCCTAGCTGTATCAAATCCTCATCAGTTACGCGAAATGATCCACCTCCTCCACCAAGAGCCGTAGACACGCTTTTCCGATACTCCCATATTATTCGCTTCCAAGTTAGCTTATTAGAACCCTTAATATACTTAAATGGGCCATTTTCAGATGTCACATCGACCAAATACAACCAAGCTTTCATTGTTGGATGGAAAGTATCCGAATGAAGGGTTTTTTGAGGGTCTGCTCCTCCCAGAATACAATTGTGTCGGATCGCTTGAATAAAGATAAGAGGGGGACTATTGGTAGCAGCGCAATATCGAAGTCGTTTTTTATATGAAGGATGTATCAGTAATTGCTGGCAAGAAGTGAGTTCTTTACATTTTTGAGAGGAAAGCCACACTCTGTCTGTGGCGGTATCTCCTTGAATTATTTCGGTGACTTGCCCCTTATAATTTATTGCTTCTTCCTCCAACGCGAGAAATTTTTCTTCCGGAAGAAAATTCTTCAGCACTAGATAGCCATCTTCGTGAAATTTTTTCCGTTCTTCTTTATCCATCAAATAAGAAAGTAGAAGGAACCGAAAGTTACTGATTCCGTGCGCTAGTACAAGGCGAAATACATGTAGGCCTAAAAAATTGAGAAGTGGGTTTTTAATGATAGGGTTTCGACCAAAAGACTTATTTTTCGAAAATATACTCAATATCCAAAAAGGAAATAGAACAATATTGATCACAGCATTCTTCATGATTTCTGTACTTCGAATTTTTCAAATTAATATTGCAAAAACTATATACCTATTTGAGTATAAGAAAATGATTTTACGATCAATCTGAACTTGTCTCCGAATAATAGAATAATTTGTTAAAGTGTATTCTGCAGATATTGGTATTATATGAGACGAAGACAGGGCTATGCAGAAAATGGCATCCATATATAAAGTGCCTATGAAATAAATTAGCCCCCGAAAGCTTCTGGCATTGGAGGGCCTGAAAGTCTTCGACAACAGCAATCCGCATCTTTCGTCTCTTTAAAGAACAACACCAATAAAGACTTACTATGAGAACAACATTCTGGCTAATAGATAAAGTATTGGATTATACTTCAATTAGCCTGCAAAACTGTCCCAGCGCAGCAGTCGATTACCGACAGGTTCGCCGGAAGCAACGAAGCGCTTAGCGATAAGGCATGAGGAAGCAGCTCATAATTTCCTCAGCGTCCTTCATCTCTTCGCTATTTGGTACTGGGACGATTGAGCCTACACCCTCGTAGTGAATTACTTCTTAAACATTGAGCGAGATGAAAAAGTTCCTCCTTGCGCCTGACCCCACGGCCCTTTGCTTGCGATAAAGAGCCATTTGAAGGGATATCGGCTCTGTTGAACGTATTCGTTCTCACCATCGAATTTCACGGTTAAAACCATTTTCCCTTT
>PJEL010001239.1_pt1 | contig 26799 bp, 14 predicted proteins | sample 1853271 | NCBI WGS metagenome assembly PJEL01 (sample SAMN08108733, study PRJNA415343) | Invertebrate metagenome, whole genome shotgun sequencing project. | host: Globobulimina | place: Sweden: Gullmar Fjord | collected 2015-08
TCGAAGACTGCGATCGTGCTGTCGTCCGGAGTCGCTCTACAGGTGTCGACCGCATAGGTCGCGTAGCCGGCGACGCCGACCGCAAGGATCACATCGTTGCCGTCGCCTCCGGTGAAGCAGGAGCCGCCTTCATAGGAGCTCATCGCCGGGTGATCGGCCGCGGGGATCGTGCAGGTGCACTCGTCGCCGCCGTTGGGCCCAGTGGCCGCTGTGAACGTGCAATAGGTCGGGTCGCAGCCGTTGATGAACAGGCCCTCGTACTCGCACATGTCGTTGCAGCCGTCGCCATTGACGAGGTTGTTGTCGTCACACTCTTCGCCGACGTTGACGTTGCCGTCGCCACAGGCAGGCGCTGCCATCACTTCGAGGGTGAACGTGCGGTCGTTGAGTCCGTCCCAGTAGCCGCCATCGAAGTACTCATCGACGACTACGAACAGCACGCCGCTCGCTGGGATTGGCGTCAGCAATGCGGGCAGTCCAGCTCCGCCGGGATCCTGCACCTTGGAGCACCATGACCCCTCGCCAGTGGCGTCCTCGCTACACGCGTCCTCGACGCCAGCGCCGAGCGGATCTCCGTCAAACACCGCCACCGAGCTGTCACCCGCGGTCGCACCGCAGGTATCGACCGCGTACTCCGCATATGCGGCTACGCCAACCGCGAGCATGACGTCGCTGCCAACGTCTCCGAGGAAGCACGTAGCGCCGTCATAGGAGCCCATCGTCGGATGATCGGCCGCAGGGATCGTGCAGGTGCACTCGTCGCCACCGTTCGGCCCGGTGGCCGCTGTGAACGTGCAGTAGGTCGGGTCGCAGCCGTTGATGAACAGGCCCTCGTACTGGCAGGTGTCGTCACAGCCGTCGCCATTCACGACGTTGCCATCGTCGCACTGCTCGCGGTATTCGACGTTGCCGTCGCCGCAGACTGCCGCGGTACCGGCGAACTCGATGACGAACGTCCGGTCGTTTGTAGCGTCCCAGAAGTCGCCAGCGCCGTACTCATCCACGACCACGTACAGGAGGTTGTTCGCCGGTAGGAGAGTGAGCATCGCCGGGTCTCCGGCGACGTTTGGATCCTGCACCTTGGAGCACCATGAGCCCTCGCCCCCGGCATCTTCGCTGCAAGCGTCCTCGACGCCGCCAAATCCGGGATAGCCGTCGAACACTGCGACGCTGCTGTCCGCGGGGGTCGCCCCACAGGTGTCGACTGCGTACTCGGCATAGCCAGTGGCGTCGACGGCAAAGATGACCTCGTTTCCAGCACCCCCGCCGAAGCAGGAAGCGCCCTCGTAGGTGTCGGTGACCGGGTGGTCGGCGGCAGGGATCGTGCACGTGCACTCGTCACCGCCATTGGCCCCAGTGCCGAAGGTGAAGGTGCAGTAGGTCGGGTCACACCCGTTGATGAACAAGGGCTCGTCCTGGCACATGTCATCGCAGCCATCGCCATTGATGAGGTTGCCGTCGTCACACTCTTCGCCGAGTCCGACGTTGCTGTCGCCACAGACTGCCGGGACTCCGCCCAGCTCGATGACGAAGGTTCGCTCGGTCGCGCCGTCCCAGTAGCTGTTGGCATTCCACTCATCGACGACCACAAAGATCTGGTTGCTTGCCGGAACCGCGGTCAGCATCGCGGGGTCGCCCCCTACGCCGGGATCGATGACCTTCGCGCAGGCGGACCCCTCACCACCTGCATCTTCGTTGCAGGTGTCCTCGACGCCAATGGTGTAGGGCAGCTCGTCGTAGACCGCGACCGAGCTGTCACCCATGTTCCCCGCACAGGAGTTCACCGCATAGCCAGGATAGCCGGTGACATCCATGGAGAGGATGAGCTCCGAACCGGCACCGGCGCCGAAGCACGAAGCCTCGACTGCATCGGTCACCGGATGGTCGACACCAGGGATGACGCAAGTGCACTCGTCGCCGCCATTGGGACCTGTGCCGACGGTGAACGCGCACCAGGTCGGGTCGCAGCCAGTGATGACCGTGGCTTCGACCTGACACATGTCGTCACAGCCGTCGCCATTGATGAGGTTGCTGTCGTCGCACTGCTCGCCAAGTTCGACGGCGCCGTCGCCGCAGACCGCAGCTCCTACCATCTCAATCACAAAGGTCCGGTCATCAATGCCGTTCCAATACGAGTTGGTGGTCCACTCATCGACCATCACGTAGATCATGTCGGAGGCGGGCTTGGGACGCGGTATGGCCGGAGCACCGAGGAGGAAGGGGTCGTCGACCTTGGAGCAGAACGAAGGCTCGGGGACCGCGTCTTCGTTGCACGCGTCCTCGGCGCCGACGAGGGGATCCGCGTCGAAGACGCCGACGGAGCTGTCTCCGCTCGGGCCGATGCAGGTGTCGACCGCGTAGCCAGTGTAGCTAGTGAGGTCCATGGAGATCACGAGCTCGGCACCGCTGCCGCCACCGAAGCAAGAAGCCTCGAGTTGGTCGGTCACGGGGTGGTCAGCGCCAGGGATGGTGCAGGTGCACTCGTCGCCACCGTTGGGGCCGGTTCCAACCGTGAATGCACAATAGGTCGGGTCGCAGCCGGTGATTTCCATCGTCGGGCAGGCCGGATCGCCGTAGCAATCTGTGTCTCGGCAGTCCGTGTCGAGGTCGAAGTCGTTGTCGATACCGTCCGCACAGTCCTCGGGCATGGGCACGGGGCACGGCGGGTTGACGACGCCGGGGTTGCCGAAGTCACCGCTGGTGTAGCCGGGGTCGGCTGCATCAGTGCCGCACCAGTTGGCACCGAAGTCATTGTCAACTGCGTTCAGGAAGCCAGGATCGAGCTGGATGGAAGCGCCGAAGGGCTCGGGGAAGGTGACCAAACCGTCCCAGATGACCGTGTCGATGGCCACCGCGTTGCAGTCCAGCGTGAAGCCGTCGACACCGGGGAACAGTGACAGGCCGGGGTCGACGAAGTCGGGCACGAATCCTGGCGCCGCGTCGCCGCTGACTGTGACCACGCCGCCCGCAGGGAGGAGCGTCGGCACGTTGAAGGTGACCTCGGTGAACATGCCGCTGTCGTCGATTGTCGTGCAGCCGTTGAGTTCGAAGTCCAAGGCGGTGGGGTTGTAGAGCTCGAAGTACTCGCCGTACGGAGCGCCAACCGGATTGATCATGATCTCGGAGATGACCACGTCGCCGGGAGTGGCGGGCATCTGGGGCTCGAGCTGGCAGAGATCGTCGCAACCGTCACCGTTGATGAGGTTGCCGTCGTCGCACTCCTCGCCGGGACCGACGTTGCCGTCGGAGCAGATGCCGCAGACTGGGTTCATCACGCCGGGGCTGCCGAAGTCGCCGCTGGTGAAGCCGGGGTCAGCCGCTGTCGCAGCGCACCAGTTGGCGCCGCTGTCGTTGTCGACCGCGTTCATGAAGGCGGGATCGAGCTGGATGGAAGCGCCAACTGGGTTCGGGAAGGTCCCGTCCCAGATGACCGCGTCGATGGCCACCGCGTTGCAGTCCAACGTGAAGCCATCGACACCGGCAAACAAGGACAATCCGCTGTCGACCCAATCCGGAGTGAAGCCGGGCGCGGGATCGAGGCTGACGGTGAGGGTGCCGCCGGCCGGTATCAGCAGGGGCATCGTGAACACGGCCTCGGTGAACAGGCCGCTGTCGTCGATGGTGACGCATCCGCGGAGATCAAATCCCGTAGCGGTCGGATTGTAGAGTTCGAAGTACTCGCCGTCGGTAGCGCCAACTGGGGAGAACATGACCTCGGAGATGACCACGTCACCGGGAAGGGCGGGCGTGGGTCCAAGGGGCTCGAGCATGCAGCGGTCGTCGCAGCCGTCGCCGTTGACCAGGTTCCCGTCGTCGCACTCTTCGTCCCACTCGAGGACCGTGTCGCCACAGACGGTCGGGTGGATCATCTCGACAACGAAGGTCCGTTCGGTGCCGCCGTCCCAATAGCTACCCAGATTCCATTCATCGACGGTCAGGTAGACCATGTCCGTCGCAGGCAGCGGGTTCGGCAACGGCGGGGCGCCCCCGGCGCCGGGGTCGACGATCTTGGAGCAGTAGGAGACAATCTCGCCGACCGCGTCTTCGTTGCAGTTGTCCTCGACGCCGACCGTCAGGGGATCGTCGTCGAACACCGCCACGGAGCTGTCGGCCATATTCCCGGCGCATGTAGTGATGGAGTAGGCGCCGTAGCCCGTGAGGTCGAAGGGCATGGTGAGGTCGTTGCCGACGGCACCAGTGAAGCAGGAGGCCTCGACCGAGTCGGCAACCGGGTGGTCGGCACCCGGGATGATGCACGTGCACTCGTCACCGCCGTTGGGTCCCGTGGCGAAGGTGAGCGTGCAGTGTGGATCGGTGCAGGCGAGCTGGACGACACCGGTGTCCGTATCGGTGTCCGTGTCGGTGTCGGTGTCGGTGTCGGTGTCGGTGTCGGTGTCGGTGTCCGTGTCGGTGTCCGTGTCGGTGTCCGTGTCGGTGTCCGTGTCGGTGTCCGTGTCGGTATCCGTGTCCGTGTCGGTGTCGGTATCCGTATCGGTGTCAGTATCCGTGTCTGCATCCGTATCAGTGTCGGTATCCGCATCCGTATCCGCGTCAGTATCCGCGTCAGTATCCGCATCGGTGTCGGCGTCGGTGTCGGCGTCGGTGTCCGTATCCGTGTCCGGGTCGGTCGGAACATCGGTTTCAATGCCGGATGTGTCGGTGCCCTTGCCGCCGTTGCAGCCGAGGGTGAGCAAAAGACCGATTAGGAAGAGTGAGCGCACTTTGACCTCCGAGCCGCCGACGATAATGCGCTTCCATCCAGATATCAAACAGCATCTTGACGAACCGCTGCATTCATGCTGGTTCACGGCTCCTTTTTCTGGTCAGGCCACCCGGGGTGATCACGACTCGCGAGGGTGGGCGCGGCACGTCGACGCCGCAATGGCCGCCCTAGTTCTCGCTCGACCACTCGATAATCACAAGTTCCGCCCTGCGATTTCGCTGCCTACTCTCCGGATCGGTGAGAGTCGTCACTGGCCGGGAAAGGCCGTAGCCGCGGCTCAAAAGCCTCTCCAGGGCCACTCCCCGCTCGATCAGGCCGGCTTCGATTGCCCGTGCCCGGTTTTCAGAGAGCACTTGGTTGTATGCCACGCCGCCAACGTCATCTGTGTGGCCTGCAATCTCGACCACAGCTGCCTCCTGGTGGGCGAGCAGCCAGCGGGCCAGGTCATCGATCATCGCCTCGATGTTGGACCGGATCGCGTACTTGCCGGTGTCGAACAGCAGCGGCGCCGGAGGCTGGAGACGATCCCCCCAGACCACCGTCGATCGCACCGGAGCAACCGTCATCATCACCGCGTCGCGCTCCTCGCCCTCGATCTGAACGACCGGAGGCGCCTGGACCGGGGCCGCGTCTGACCACGCATCGCCTTCCGCTGCATTGTCGGCCTTCAGCTCAGGCAGGACCTCGACCTGGGCCGTGGCAACCGACCCATCGGAAGCCTGGGCCGTGATGAGGTAGTTCCCGGGTTTCAGCTCCAGTTCTGCGACCCCGTCCTCGTCGATCTGCACGGGCTCCTGCAGCTCCACCCCCCCAACGGCGATGACCTCGGCCTGAACCGGCTGGCCCTCGGCATCCCGGACGAGAATCGGCACTTGTCGCGTCTTTTCCTCGACGACGATGGTGTGCTTGGTCTGGGTAGGCATCTGACGGGCGCGGGGTACGTCGATGGGGATGACGACCGCGTCGAAGCGCTCCTCCGGTTTGATCTCGACGACGATGTCTTCGTTCGGGAACACGAGCATCGTGTAGGCACCCGACTCCGAGGTTCGCCCCACGACCTCGCCGTCCACAACCACCTCGGCGTTGGGGAGCGTCTTCCCCTCGGGCGTCTCGGCGACGATGGTCATCTCCGAGGCCCCTTCGGGGATGGGCTCCAGCACCACGGGGAGCACCTCCAGCTCGGCGTCCTCGGAGAGATCGACGGAGATCTCGGCGGTCCGCATTCCCTCGGCCTCCACCACGACCGACCACTGGCCAGGCGTCGCTCCCACCACGGCCCGACCATCGACAGCGGTCCGCGGGGCGAGGTTCTCTTCTGGACTCTTGAGGGTGACGGTGGCCTCGACGGGCTCGCCATCGGGACCATCCACCTCGACCGCGAGTGCGCCCGGGACCCACTGCATCTCGAGGATCACGTCGGTGTGGCCTTCCTCGACCTCGACCTCCACCGCCTTGGCCGCCATAGCCTCGGCGGACGCGGCGACTTCCAGGTCTCCCTCCTCGAGCCCGCCGATCTCGACCACACCGTTGGACGGATCTCCGACGCTCTTTCCATCGATGAAGACGTCGGCGGTCTCCACGAAGTAGCCCTCGGGATCGATGACCGTGACAGCCACCACCGGCTCGCTGGGAGCGGGCTCCTCGGCCACCTCGGCCACCCCATCATCTGTGGCCACCGGTGCGCTTTTTGGGGTCGGTCTCGGAGCGGGGCTGGTCTCCTCTTCGACCTCGGGAACGAGCTGGACCTCGACCGTGCTGAGTCGCCTATCGCCCTCATCGACGGTGATCTTTCGGGTCTGATCCTCCTTGCCCTCGGCGGTGATGGTCATCGTCCATTCGCCCACCGGAAGCTGAGTGCGAGCCTCGCCGTCGAGACCGACGGCTACCGGCGGCAGTTCCTCGGGTCCGTCGAGAACGACGACGGCATTCACTGGCACACCCTCCTCGTCCTTGACCTCGATCTCGGTGACGCCGTCGGACCAGGACACCGTCGCGTACTCGACCTGCTGACCGGGAAGCACGGTGATCTCGGTCTCGGTCGTCTCGAGCTCGTCTCCGCCGATGGTGAACTGGTGCTTTTCTCCGGATTCCAGACCTTTGAGCACGAGATTCCCGGTCGGACTGGTCTCGCCTACCGACTTGCCATCCATCTCGACGGGCACGTTGGCGACCGCCTCGCCATCGACGTCCACGATGCGCAGCTCCACGTCGCCATCGCCCTCTTCCTCTTTGGCGAGAGCGACGTGCACGACGGAGAGCTGGCCTTCTTCCTCGGTGACCTCGACCTGGCGGACCTGAGTACCCATGCCCTCGGCCTCGACCTGAACGTCCCAGGTTCCCGGCGAGAGGTGCACGAGCTTCTCGCCGTCGTCGCCCAGATCGCGGGTGGGAATGACCTCGGGTCCGATGAAGGTGACCTCGGCGTCCATGGGTCGGCCCTTGGGGCCAACGACCTCGACCTGGACCGAGCCCGGCTGCCAGTCGAGGACCGCGACGACCTCCTGTTCGCCTGGCAACACCTGGAGATTGACCCCCGTTGACGCGCCATATCGCTCCGAGGAGATCATGAAGGCCGTGACGTCCTCTCCGAGCCCCTCCACAGAGAGATCTCCGCCGGTACCGGTGGTCCCCAGGTCTCTATCCTCGATGGCGACCACCGCGTCTTCTACGGGTCGGCCCAGTCGATCGACGACGCGCACCACGACCTTTGTCTCCTCGCTGACGAGGCTGGCGAGGACCGCGTCCACTCGGATGGGATCAGAGCGATCGTGCTCGATGATGATCGTGCGTTCCTGGGTTCCGAGGCCCGGACTCGCCATCACGACCCGCCAGGCTCCAGGCTTCACTCCCCAGTTGCGGACACCCGCCTCGTCGATTCGCGGTATCCCGGGATCGTAGGGGCCTTCGATGTAGACCTCGGACTCGGCCAGGGCTCCCTCGGGACCTACGACGGAGACCGCCAGAGGCACCGGAGAGCGCTCCATGGTCACTTCCCAGAACTCCTCGTCGCCGGTGATCTGCACATCGAGCGGGTCGTAGCCGTGCTTGGCGATCGCCAGCGTGCCCTCTCTGTCGGTGAGTCGACCGGGGAGCACAGCGTAGCCATCCGAGTCGGTCTCGGTCTCGAAAGATCCGATGCTCACTATGACATTGGCGAGCGGGAAGTACTGAACGTCGACGATGTGGATGTCTTTGGGTGGCGGGCCCGCGTTCACCTCCTGAACGACCGGCTGCCTGCCCGGGGAGAAAGTGGCCCCCATCAAGAACCGCACCCCGGGCGCGCCGACGCCCCGAGTGAGGGCGGTGCCGGTGCCGGCGGTGATGTTCAGCCGTTCGGCAGCGGCGACCTTGACGCTCACCATGGCCTCGATGGGCAGGCTCGGCGCGGTGCTCACCAACGGGATCCGGCTCCTGGTCTCGAGGTGGATCCCCACTCTCTCTACAGGAAGAACACCGAGATCGGACGCGTATCGAACGAAGGCCCCCCCTGGCCACTCCTCGAGATCGGTCTGTGGGGCCGCATCCATGCCGACATCGAGGTTCGCCAGCAGCTTGCCGCGGGTGATGCCGCCGGTGACGAGCGCTCCTCCGGCAAAGCCGTCTTCTCCCAGGAATCTGGCCTCGGATCCGGTGGGGATCTGCAGGAACGGGACCGCCCCCAGCCGGTAGCCGTTGTTCCTGTAGATACGGATCGGCGCCCAGACCGTGGCGTCACCGAACGTGGTGCCGCCTCCCGCTGATCCGTCGGAGACCAACCAGGTCGGGATGGACATTCCCACGCCAATCGACTTGTAGACCTGGGCGGATGCGCTGAGATTGAGACCAAAGAGATCGTCGAGGATCGGCGCGTCGCTGACCGTGTCGCCGTCGTAGGTCCGCTCGACCACCAGGTTGTTCGCCGCTTCTGCCGTGACACTCAAGGTGGGCGCTGCCATGGCCGCCCCCGCCATCCCGAACACCGGATCGGAGACGTCGGCTAGGTCCGGTGGCAGGTTGGTGCCATGGCCGTCGAAGTTCTGAGCCCGAGACTCCGAAGCCCAGCCGACGAGGGCGATGGTGAGAAGCAAACGTGTGCTGGCCAGTCGCACGTGCGGAGAATCCTCGTCGATGAAGAAACCGGCGGAGACGCTCGCAGCGCCGGTAGCGAGAGCCAATTGTCTCACAGGTCGACCGGCGCGGTACACTCCGGCTGGGAGGAAGGAATGCCAAGCTCGGCGGTGTGGATGGCTGCCCTCGGCCTGATGATCAGCTGCACCAAAGACACCTCAAGGGACAAACCCCACGTCGACACCGACACCGGCCCTACGACGATCGATACCGCAGGAAACCCGACAGAATCCGGCTCCGACCGTCGGATCGACGCGGCGGGTGACTCCGGTGCCGACAGCGACGGGGTGCGGCTCTGCGCCCTGAGTGGGGGGGCGGTCGTGGTGATCTGGGTCGACGATCGCGACGGCGCCCGGGCGATCTGGAGCCGCGCTTCCGCCGACGGCGGGGCGAGCTGGCCCGACGACCCGGTCAAGGTGAACGACGCCTCGGCGATGGCGGATCACCCTGCGATGGTGTGCGAGGGCGACACCGCCTACGTCGCCTGGGAAGACGATCGGGACAGCAATGTCGCCGACGCCAACATCTACTTCGCGAAGTCCGAGGGAGGAAGCCAGTCCTGGTCGGCAAACACCCTGGTTGGCGGGACCGACCTCGGGGCGAACGAAAACCTGGAGCCGCGCTTGGCGGTGGCCGGCGACGAAGTGCACATCGTCTGGCACAGCGACGCCAACGGTGCCTTCGACATCTACACGACCAGCTCCGCGGACCGAGGAGCCTCGTTCAGCGATCCGCTGCGCATCGACTCCGACACTCCCGGAACCGCCTGGTCCTCGAACGCGACCATCGCCACCGACGGCCTGGGCCGGGTCTACGTGACCTGGGAGGATCGCCGGATCGGCGTCGGTGACATCTACGTCGCCGCCTCATCGAACTCCGGTGTGACCTTCGGCAACGACGCGCGGCTCGATTCGGGCGTCGGAGACAGCTACCGCCCGGAGATCGCCGCAGCGAACGGCGAGGCCTACGTTGCCTGGTACGACGAGCGAGACGGCGAAAAACTGGAGATCTACGCCGCGTACTCCGCAGACGGCGGTTCGTCCTGGGCCGAGGCCGCCAGGCTGAGCGAGGGCACCCCCGGAGAGAAAGACAGCGTCCTGCCCCAGGTGATCCTCGCTGACGGGACCCTGCACGCCACCTGGTTCCAGGCGGGCGGTGGCGGCCTCCACGTCGAATATCGGCAGCTAGAAGCCGGAGTTCCGAGCACGGACATCGTCCAGCTCGACCACGCCCCGCAGGCCGCCGAGACCACCTACCCAGCGCTGGTGCAGTCCGCAGACGGCTGGGTCGTCGCTTGGCGAGACGATCGCGCCGCGACCGACGACGGCGACAACGACCTCTACTACGTGCACTCCGACGACAACGGGGCAACTTGGACGGCCCCCGATCTGCGGGTCGACGCCCACCCGAGCGGCACGACCTTCGCCGTCGATCACAGCGTCTCAGTGGCCGATGGCGCCCTGCTCGCCGCGTGGTCTGACGGCCGAAATGGTAGTGCAGACGTGTTCTTTACGCGACTAGCCCTAGGGGAGGAGGCCACTGAATAGCGGCGCCCCTATGGTAGGATTCCCTCTCGGAGGTCTCATGAGATCGACTCTGATGATCGCGGTTCTGGCGTTCCTGGCGAGTGCGTGCCAGGAATATAGCGTCGGCGATGATCCCGATCCCAAGGACGGAACCGAAGACACCGCGACTCCCGACACCGACGGCGACGACGACGACGACGACGACTTCACGTTCACGTACTCGGACACGGACACGCCCACGACGGACACCGACACCACCACCACCGACCGCGAAGGCGACGAGCAGATCGACGGCAGCATCCAACCGGCGATCTCCCTGGTGGACGTGCTCTGGGTCGTCGATAACTCCTGCTCCATGAGCGACGACCAGGACTCGCTGACAACCCACTTCCCCACTTTCATCGACTACTTCGAGAACGTGCAGGGCATCGACTACCACGTGGGCGTGGTGTCTACGGACATGGTGGATGTCACACACCAGGGCCAGCTGCGCGAGGCCAACGGCGTGAAGTGGCTCGACAACAACACGCCCGACAAAGAGGCGACCTTCCTACTCATGGCGGGCATGGGTACCAGCGGCAGTGGCGACGAGAGCGGCCGGGCCGCCACCCAGTACGCCACCCAGACCCACGCGAACGGCTTCAACGCCGGATTCTTCCGCGCCAACGCCACTCTGGCGGTGATCGTCATCTCCGACGAGGACGACAGCTCCGACATGTTCGGCGTCGGCATCCCGACCTTCGTCAGCGATTTCCAGGCTTTCAAGCCAGATCCCTCCTTGGTGAGCTACTCGACTATCGTGGGTCCGACCCCGAATGGCTGTGCCACCGCCGACCCGGCTTGGGGCTACGAGGACGTGCGAACCCAGGTGGGCGGCATCTTCCACAGCATCTGCGCCGCGGACTGGGATCAGGTCCTGACCGATCTCGCCGCCGGTGCCTTGAACTCCAGGCTGGAGTTCTTCCTGGGCGAGGTGCCCCAGGTCGATACGCTCCGGATCCAGGTCATCGAGGCCGACGGCAGCCAGCGGTGGTTCGATGTCTACGTCGACTTCACGTACGACCCGGTGCGGAACAGTGTGACGTTCATCAGCTACATGCCGGGTCCGCTGTCGGAGGTGTTCGTGCACTACGTCGCGGACTTTGGCGGCGGCTGGTAGTCGAGGGCCTTCGGATCGAGATCCGAGGAGGTGGGCCTTCGGATCGAGATCTGAGGAGACGTCGAGCCGGAGGGTGGGAGTCGTCGAGGTTTGGAGCGTGGAAAAGCTCTGTTTCGGCCTGCGGCCGGCAGGGGTAAACCCCTTTGCAAACCCCTCAACCGGAGGTCACGCGCTCGGTGGGATTGGACGGTTGTAGTGGACGACGTTGCGAGCACGCGGCCCTCCGGTTTGAAAAGGGCTGCGCGCCCCTCTTGACCCGCGGCAAGGGGCTCGCCCCTTCCAAACCCGGCTACAATCTACGATCTCGTCTACGTCCATGGACCCACGATCACAATGACGACGGCCTGGCCCGGGGGCCGGGACGAGGCGACCAAGGCCGTCGGATGGAGATCCGAGGCAGCGTCTATTGCTCGTCTGGGCCGATGTCCGGAGTGACCAGATCGCGAAGATCGCCGTCGATGTCGAGAGCCGGCGCACCTGCGGGAGTGCCGAGATCGAGGCATCCCGAAGTGGGCTGGAGATGCAGGTCCGTGGGATAGGAGACGAGGTCCGAGTCGACGGAGATGTTTCCGCCGACGGTTATGTCCGCCAGGGCGTTGACCTCGACTTCGGTGACCAGGGCCAGGGTGTCGGCGTCGTAGTACAGGGCATCCGGAGCGCTCGCCGGGTCGAGGTTGTTGTTCTCGAAGACTTCCGGATCAACCGCCACCGAGGCCTCGGCAAAGACGTAGCTCTGGTCCTGACATGCACCGGCGACGAGGATGTTGTTCCGGAAGAGGCCCTCGGGCTGAGTGGGCGGATCGACATCGGCGAGGAGCTCGAGGCCCCAGGAGCGGCAGGAGCCGTTGGTGTTCTGGCCGTCGATGAAGTTGCTGTGCACGTCGAGGGCGTTGATGCCCTCGGAGACGACCGCCCGCAGGCCCCAGGAATCGGCGCTCGCAACTCCGCAATCGCCGGCGAGGATCTCGTTGTTCTCGAGTCGCGAGTAGCCGTCGCCGGACCGCACGCCGACGGCCTCGAAGGTGCCGCAGCCGCCCTCGATGCGATTCGCCCACACCAGGGGGCCGGCGTTGTCGAGCAGCAGGCCGCTCACTTCCAGGGCCTCGCCGCCGACGAGTGTGTTTGCCCCGAGCTGGTTGCATCCTCCATCGGTGCAGCGCACGGCAACGGACTCGGGTGGACTTCCGATCAGGGAGCCGGAAACGGTGTTGTCGAAGAGACCGCAGGCGCTGCCTTCCCCGCACCAGATGCCGGAGGTCGGCAGCACCGAGCCCTGTGCAATGGCACCGACGGCGCCGTTATGGTCGATGACCGGGTGGCAGGCGCCCTCGGATCGAATGCCGGCCACCGAACCAAAGGGGGTCGCCGCCATGCCGACGATCTCGACATTGTCCAGGATCCAAGGAGCAGCGTCGCCACAGGCCGAGATCCAGACTCCGGCGCCGTGCACCTCGCCCTGCCCCTGAATCTGGTTTCCGCGGATCAAGACCCCAGTGGCATCACCGGTGATCTGGACTCCAGCGCCGAGCTCGCCGTTCTCACCGCAGATCGCGCTGCCGGTGATCGTGGAGCCGGGAGCGGAATCGAGCAGCACACCCCACGACTCGGATCCCGCCAAGCCCGGGATCTCGGAGCGACCCAGGATCCCCCGGGTGTTGGGGTTGAAAGCCGATGGGCAGACCTCTGCACAGCTGTCGTCCCCGTCGCGTGTCTCGCAGTTGGCCACGACGTGCACCGTAGCCCCGACCGCGCGGACTCCGACGGAGATCAGCTCGCCGTCTCCGCCGAAGACAAACGAATCCTCGACGGCAAGGTCCGCGCCATTGACGGCGTTGATTCCGTAGCTCTCCTGAACGTAAACCCCGGAGATCGTCGGGATGTGCACATCGCCGACCCGAGCGCCCAGCGCCCCGTCGGCCGTGATGCCAGCCGTGACCGGCAGATCCGGACGAACGATCTCGAAGCCGTGCAGCAGTGTCGGCGTCTGAACTGCATTCCCGAAGAGCACACCCTCCGGGGAAGAAGGCAGGATTCGAGTGTTCCAGGTGCCGCAGCGGGTGCCGTTGTCGGTCTCGTAGCCGCCGTACACGCCGATCCCGTCCGCCATGACGAGGTCCTCGGAGTAGTCGTGGCTGTCATTGCAGCCATTTCCGGCAGCGACGCACACAAAGCTCCCGGGTGGCGCCGCGTCGATGGCGCCCTGGATCGTCCCAAACGGCAGGATATCCGTGCCATCTGCAGTCGCGTCGTCGCCTGCGGGCGTCACCCAGACACAGCCGCTGGCGCACTCCTCGTCCACGGCACCGTCGCAGTCGTCGTCGATCCCGTCACAGGTGTCGTCGGCTCCAATGGCGATGCCCATGGCGCAGGCGCCGAGGATCCCGCCCGGTTCGCAGGCGGGGGTGCTGTCCTCGCAGGCTCCCGCGCCGCAGGTCAGCACGCCGAGATCTTCGTCGACGTAGCCATCGCAGTCGTCGTCGCGGTCGTTGCAGGCCTCCCCATTGGGCACCACCTCCCCGACGCACTGAGTCCAGACACCCGCTTCGCAGGCTCGAATCCCCTCTCTGCAGGCCGCCACCCCAGCGGTTCCCGGAGCGCCGCTGTAGCAAGGGGCCGCAGCTACCGCTCCTTGAACGAGGGGGTCGGCATCATCGCAGTCCAGGCCCGCACAAGCCGCCTCGGGACCGAAGCCATCGCCGTCTGCATCGGTGCAACCAGGACAATCGAGTTCACAGGCCTCATACAGACACTGCCAGGCACCACATGGAGGATCGCCGTGCAGCGCCTCGCAGTCGTCGGCGTCAGCGCACTCCACCGTGTCGGTATCGGTGTCGGCGTCGGTGTCCGCGTCGGTGTCCGCATCGGTGTCGGTGTCGGTGTCCGTCTCGGTGTCGGTGTCGGAGACCGCACTATCCACAGGCTTCGCGTCATCCGAAGCACATCCCCAAGCGAGAAACGCCGCCAGCGCGCCCGCGGCGATCCGCGATTCGAAACCCATACAACTCCCTGAACAGCCGGGAGTGTAGCGGATGTGGTGAGCCCACATGAGATACTGCCAGCGATGCTCGTCCTCCTCACGATCTTAGCCAGCCCCGCTCTCGGAGCGGATGTGCTCGTCGGTCCCACCCAGGCCAACACCACCCTGCTCGACGGCTTCAACAACGCCCTCGACGGCGACCGAATCCTCGTCGATCCAGGCGTCTATTCCTCCGATCGCATCGACATCACCGCCGAGACCTTCACCGTCGCCGCCGCACAGGGACTCGGCTCGGTCACCATCGAGCTCATCTCGGACAACGAGTTCTTCGAAGTTCGCAACGGCGGCGAGCTCACCCTACAAGGCCTGGACTTCGACGGCAGGGTCCTCGGGCGCATCGTGGACATTCGCGACGGCGCCCTGACCATCGAGGACTGCATCGCCCGTGACGCCCACCAGGACCAAGGCGACGACGGGGCCGTGATCCAGGCCCGAGACACCGTCGTCACCATCTCCGGATCCACCCTCCAGGGCTCGGTCACCGGTGCGCCGAACGGCGGCCTCATCGAGATGGACAACACCACCCTCGTTCTGCGCGGCACCACGCTGCGCTTCGGACTGGCCCAGGCCGACGGGGGTGCCATCGAGGGCATCAACGGCTCTTCGGCGGTGATCGAGGACTGCAGCTTCGAATTCAACGGCGCCGCCAATGGCTCCGCGGTGAGCATAGACGGCGGCGATCTGGTCTTCCGAGGCAACCGCCTCGTCGGCAATGCCGCAGACAGCGGCACCGTTCGCTGCCTGAACGCCGCGAGCTGCATCGTCGAAGACAGCCATTTCGAGGCCAACAACGCCAACACACTGGGCGGCGCGCTCCAAGCCGAGGCGGTCGTCTCCACCAGCTTCAATCGCAACACGGTCTGCAGCTCCATGGCGGGCGGAAGGCTGGTAGACCTGGCCAACACCTCCGCGACCTTCGAGCGCAACATCTTCTTCGACAATGTCCTGAGCGACGCACTGATCCTGGTGGACGCAAACAGCAGCGCCAACCTGGTGAATAACCACTTCGTCACCGCCACCGCCAGCACCGACGGCGGAGTGCTTCGCACCGCGGGCTCGGTGGTCTTCACCAACAACCTCGTCGCCTACAACTCGGGAGTGAACGCCGTTGTTGCCGCTGCCAACGGAACCCTCGTCGCGACCTACAACCTCTTCTATGACAACACCGACACCGACGCCGATGTCGCTCTCGACGCCAGCAATCTCCTCGATACCGACCCCGTCATCGGCCTGGGCACCGGCGACTGCGAAGCTACGGCGCTGATCCCCGCCGCAACCAGCCCGGCCATCGATGCGGGCGATCCGGCGATCTTCGACACCGACGGATCGGTCGCAGACATCGGCGCCTTTGGGGACCTGCAGACCGTGGACGCCGACGGAGATGGCTTCGACAGCCGCGAGGACTGCGACGACTTCGACGCAAACACCAACCCGTCGATGACCGAGATCCCGTGCAACTTCATCGACGACGACTGCTCCGATCTCACGCCAGATCGCATCGACGAGGACAACGACGGCGTCTCGACCTGTGACGACGACTGCGACGACACCAACCCGAACCGCAGCACCATGGAGTGGATCTACAAGGACGCCGACATGGATGGCTTCGGTGTAGGCAACGCGGTCGAGGTCTGCGGCATCCCGAACAACGGCTCGCTGGTGGACGGCGACTGTGACGACGATGATCCCGACACCTACCCAGGTGCCGAGGAGATCCTCTACGACGGAATCGACCAGGACTGCGACGGCGCCGATCGCGACGACATCGACGGCGACGGCGTCATCGGCCCCGAAGACTGCAACGACCGCAACCCGGACCGCTATCCCGGCGCCAAAGACGTGCCCGAGGACGGGATCGATCAGGACTGCACCGGCTTCGACGCCGCCCTCGCCGTGACCGGAGGCGCCGGCCTGAACTGCGGCGGCTGCTCGACACAAGGGCGCTCGATTGGATGGATCTGGCTGCCGTTATTGCTGGTGTTGGCGCGGCGACGACGTGCCATTGCATCTCGAGGGCACCGCCGAATACAGACGCGGTCATGGAACTCATCGTCCTAGTTGGACTTCAGGGCGCAGGGAAGTCGACGTTCTGCAGCGAGCGCCTCCACGGAACCCACCTGCGGCTCTGTCGCGATGTGTTGGGTACGGAGAACCGGATGCTCGTGCTGTTTCACGCGGCCCTTGCCGTGTCGGCGCCTATCGTCCTGGACAACACCAACCCGACAGCGCGAGCCCGAGCCCGTTTCCTGGCCGCTGCTCGCGCCGCTGGGTATCGCACGCAGTGCTACTACTTCGACGTGGCGGCGGATGAGGCGATCGCGCGAAATGCCGTTCGGGAAGGCAAGGCTCGCGTTCCAGACGTGGCGATCCTGGGGACGGCCGCCAAGATGGAGTTGCCGTCACCAACCGAGGGCTTCGACGCCGAGATGCCGAAGTTCGGGACCGTCGTGAACCGGGTGTCCGTCCTATTCGAGGGCGTGAACCCGCAGGTGGATGAACCGTAGGGCCTGACAGGATCTGATGGACACATAGCCTTGGCGCGCTGGTGTCGGCCCTATGTCACCGCTCGCTGGCGAAGATCCGTTGATAGCACCGTGACCAAGGTCGGGCGGGTCGAGCCGCTTCGGGGGGCGACAGGTGTCTTCTCACCACGAAGATCACGAAGGACCACGAAGGACCGGCCGAAGCTCAATAGACAACGCGTACGATGCCATTGGTGAGGCGCGTCGTGTTGAAGTTGAGCAGCAGTCCCACCCGGCACCGACTCAGCCGGACGTAAGTATGAAGTTGCGCCTTGTGGATCGGATGTACCTCGGATACCGCCTTGATCTCCAGGACGACCTTGCCGTCGACGAGGAGGTCGATCCTGTAGGCGTTGTCGATGAGTTGGTCTCGATACGGGATGGGAAGGTGCACCTGACGCTCGAACGGGATGCCCCTCGCGTCGAGTTCGAGGGCCAGGCACGCTTCATAGGCGGACTCCAGCAGCCCCGGACCAAGCTGGCGGTGGACGTCAATGGCCGCGGCCTGGATCTGGTAGCAAAGGTCTCTATGGATGACGTTGGGCATGGGTGGCTCCGAGTCGAAACCAAGACCCGAGCACATTTCATGCCAACCAAGCAACCTAGGGAATCGCCAGGAACGGGTGACGGTCGTCTGACATCCGTCTGGCGACGTCAGTCGGTCTGACACTTCGTGGTGGCACCGCTCTCCCATCGCGCTCAGGCTCCGCCTGGCGCACTTCGTGGCCCTTCGTGATCTTCGTGGTGAAATGTGCCCTCCCAACCTTCTGAATCGCTGCGTCGCTCGACATCGCCCATATCGCCGGCTCTCACACTGACGACAAGGATGGCCGCGTGAACCATGAAGGTCAGAATCAACATGCGACCCCCACCAGTACCAATGCATTTGGGGTGCCAACGTCGGAACTTGTGCAATGGCCACGCCCTCCCGCTCGTACAATCATCGATGAACTCACCGCATTCCCAGTGCAAGGACACGACCTGCTGGTGTCAGCTTGCGCCCCTCGAGGGGCAGGCTTCAGCACGCTGGCCAGCGACGCTTGCCGCGCTGCTGTCAGTGGCCGTCTACCTGGTCGCGGTGCATCTCGGCCACCCGTCGCTGGGACAAGTGCTCGTGACTGGACTGGGGGTGGCGGTGGTGCGGCTCTGGTTCAGCACGTGGTCGCGGGTCACCGTCGACCCCGACGCTCAGATGGTCACGGACCGCGCCTGGTTTGGACTTCGTCCCCGCCGGGTACCGTTCGCGGAGTTCGAGTCCGTTCGTGTACACCAGAGGCGTTGGCTGCACGATGCTGCTTCCACGATTGTGCTGTGCCACGGCGACGGCGAGACCGTGGTCTTTCAGCGATTCGTCAGTCGCCAGTTCGAGGCAAACCAGCTGGCGCTTCAGGTCGCCCGAACGCTTGGCTGCCCACGCGTGGTGCATTGGGTCAACGGCCACACGACAACAGTGGCGTCCGACCAATCGTGACGAGTTCGGGTATCGACTCGCGAAAGTGTTGAACGTCCCCATCAAACGACTCGTCGACAACTTCCCCGAACAATGAGGGCCAGCCCCGCGCTCTGCCCCGATCCACCTGATCCAAGCAGCGCTGACCCCTGGCAATGCGGCTGGCACCCTGGCCACCGCCGAGCGTCCGAGACTGTCGCTCCCCGTTCCCGACGACCGCGGGCGCGTGGAGCTTGCGGTGTTGGAGGTGGGGGAGCTGCTTACCCTGATGCAGGGAGGGTTTCCGGGCGAACCGGGCGACGAGGACGGGCCGGTCGACGACCTGACCGAGCGCATCGGGACGTAGCGCTTGGCGGACCACGCGGCGCCAGGGAATGGGTTGCGCTGGTCGACACGATCAGTGAGTAGCGTGCTCTGCCGGCGCGCAGAGGAACGGGATCAAAGTCAGGGTCCAACCGCAGCGGGTCGCCACGATCCACCCGATCAATGAGGGCGACCAGGCGCGTCGAGATCTCTTAGGCGTTGCGCATGGCCAGGGGATCGCGGGTAGGCGCGGCCAACACAACGATTGATGGGCGCCCGTTAGCGGGCGGTGCGAGTCGGCGAGGGATTGATGGGCGGGCTCATGGGGGTCGTCAGGTTGTTGCGGGGCATCTCCCGCCGCCCCCGGGTGGGTTGTCGGGAAGTTCCAGGCCACCTCCCGCTGCCCCCGGGTGGGTTGTCGGGAAGTTCCAGGCCACCTCCCGCTGCCCCCGAGTGGGTTGTCAGAGTGTTGCGGTGTACCTCCCGGCGCCCCCGGGTGGGTTGTCGGGACTCTCAGGGCACCTCCCGCTGCCCCCGGGTGGGTTGTCAGGGGCTATTCGTCCGGAACATCCTCGACATCCTCGGCCCCGACGTCCCGCTCCTCCCCCGACTCCTTGGCGAGCTTGCGCTCCTCCTTCTCCCGCAGTCGGCGCTCCTTCGGAGAGGGATTGCGCCAGACCTCCCACTGCTGGACCGCGAGCCGGACCGCCTCCATCGTCTCCTTGGCGCGATACCCCTGTCGGAAGCACGCAAAAGGCTCGGACGCCAGCAGCATTCGCTGGGCGATGTCCGCCGGCGGATCCTGGCCGATGCGGGCGGCGGCCTTCTCCACCACCGCGGCATCGATGCCACTCGGGATCTCGGACTCCGTAGCGGCGGGCCAGTCCTTGTCAATGGTGCTGGAGACCGCCAATAAGTAGGGATTCAAGGCCTTCATCTGCGTGTTCGGATCACAGAAGGGCAGCGGTTCCACGGTGAGGAGCACGAACTCGGCCCCGAGCTCGAGGGAGACGGCGCGATCGGGGGTGCGCATCACGGCGAGCCAGTTCTTCGGCGCTGGGGCGGGCCCCACGATCCACCTCTCCTGCCGATACTCCTCCTGGATCACGGCGGCCCAGGCAACGGCAGCCCGATCGCGATCCGCCCCGCCGATCGCGGCGCGCCAGCTCTCGGTGCAGACGTCGTCGTCACAGAAGGAAACCACATGGTTGGCCGCAATCTCCCCGAAGGTGTCGTCACCGGCGCACATGGTGCGTTCTTGGTTGTAGCTGCACGCCCAGCCGGGACGGGAGGCGTAGTCATCGACGGTCTGAGCTTGGGCCGCAGTGACGATCAACAGAGAGAGAAGCAACGGGCCTCCACTACTTTTCCGGTCCCAGGGTCATCTTCACAGTGTAGGCCTCGGAGCCGCCGATGGGACCATTCCACGCAAAACCGGCGGCCGCTGTGCGAGCGTACCGCGCCACGTTCTCGTCCTTGCATCTGCTCACAGCGACGTCGTCGGCGAGGGTCCGGGTCCCGGTGACCGAGAAGGACACATCGCAGACGACCTGCTTCTTGAGCTTCAGGACGTGCTGGGACGGAAGTCGGCGCGCGGCCACGAGGCAGTGCTTCGGGTTGTTGGTCGCGACGCGAGTGATCGTGCCGTCAGTACGCACACTCATCTCCAGGCGGCAGGCCTCTCCTGAAGGCTTGAGCGCGGTGTGTTCGTCCATGCGCGCCTGATATTCATCGGCGGGCAAGGCCTGAAACTCGCTCGATGGGAACTTGGCAGCGAGAGTGATAGCGCCCTCGAAAGGCCGATTCTCGAGCACACAGGGCTCAAACCGCCACTGAATGAAGGCCTTGACCGCCGCCTCGCCAAAGATCGTCGGGCAGCCCTGGACCTCGCCGTTGTGAGTGGGATGGCCGCTGCCGTCGATGTCGAGGGTCACCAGGCACTCCTCGTAGTCGCGGCTGGTCGCCAGCTCGGTCGGCGGGCGCGTTGGCTCCACGGTCTCGGTGGGATTCCAGGCACAGCCCTCGACGGACTCCTCTTGGGCCGAGGCGGGCGCGAGCAACATCGAGGCGGCGAAGATCCACATACTGGAAGCCTAGCAAAGTATTCTGACGCTCCCACTCCTTGGTGGGTCCATGCTTGGAGGATCCATGAGCTTGGTAGCGGCGGTTCTGTGGCTCCTGGCCGCTGCCCACGCGGCCCCGTCCCACGCCCGCGTGACATGGAAGGCGCTGCCGTCACCCGCGGACCACGCCCAGATGAACGCCGGTGGCTACTACGAGGTCCTGGTGGTGCGGGAGTACGGCAAGGTCGAGAAGGTCGTGGCGAGGGTGCGTCTGCAGGTCACCACCGGCGACGTCGAGGACATGGACGAGAGCTACATCGCGCTGCAGGAGACACTCGAAACGGCCCGAACCCGCCTAGCGAACTTCCCGCCTTGGAAGGAGCAAACCGCCCTGGCAGATGCCATTGTCGGCGCCTACGACACCTGGCACGCGCTATCACAGCGAGAGCGGGACGAGGCCGTCGGTCCGACGGTGACGGTGCCGCTCTCCGACAAGGACATCAAGAGGTTCGAGAAGATCCGACTCGAGCTCGACGGGGAGTGGGAGAAGTCCAACGAGGCGGTTCGCAAGGTCATCGCCGAGTTTGCCGAGGGAGAGCGGCTGGTCTTCAAGGCCAACGCTACGAACTCCGACAGCGACCCATTTGCAGCCGAGGGGCTCCCCCCGCCCAATAGCAAGCTACCTCCTGCATTATGGGTCTCGAAGGCCATTGCCTACCACAACGTACTGCACGACCACACCACCTCCATGGTCGGCGCCATGAACGAGATGTCGGCGAAGATGAACTCGCCGGAGCTCCAGGACGCGAGAGTGGAGGCGCTCGAGATCATCAAGCCGGCCCTGGACGACGCGAAGCGCTACGGCCCGATCGGCGGGGACCAGGCCTATCGAGACGCCGTGGTCGCCTATGGCGACTGGATGGTGGGCCAGCTCGAGGGTCCGGTGAAACAGCACGCCGATCTGACCGAAGACGGCGCCATCGAGGAGGAGGAGATCGAGGTTCTGAACGGCATCAGCGACCAGCTGAACGCGGGCGCTGCCGAGCGAGCCAAGGTTCTGGACGGCGCCCGTCGTGACTTCATGGCGGCCTGGCACATCGATCCCTATCTGAGCTGGCGCAAGACGCAGAAGAAACGCTAGGCCCCGGAGATCACAAAACCCGCCCACGTCTCCGGCCGACCCTCCCCTAGAGCGCGCCGGTTCCGTTTCAGCATCTTCAGCTGTGCCCGGCGCAGCGCATCTTCGGCGGACCAGGGCCGACGTTTGTGAAGGTACTTCCTATAGAATTCCCCCAGTAGCGCAGCCCGCTCTACCTCGGGGATCTCCCACAAGCTCGCGATGAAGGACTGGACTCCAGCGGTCGCAAAGGCCCGCCGAAGAGCGACGACTCCGGGGGTGGGTCCCGAGAGCAGGACGAGCTCGGTGCCGCGAAGATCCAGCTCGGAGAAATCTGCGGCGCTCACGATCCCGTCGGCGCGATCGAGGGGCTCGCGATCGGTGTTGACTCCGGCCACGACAACGCCGGAGAGCTGCATCGGATCAAGACCGTCGCACCGATCGCTGGCACGAAACCCATGGGTCGCCAGGTGTACGAAGCGCTTGTCGACGAGGGCGGCAAGCACGGATCCCTCGGAGACCTCCGACCCGGAGAGCACGACCACCGGACCGCGATCCGCCCGAATCCAGCCCTGTTGCACGACCGCGATCTCCGACAAAGAACCAGGAATATCTGCGTAGACGCCTTCGAGACAACCCGAGTCGTCGACACCAGCGCTGTAGTCCACGCCGCCAACCAGAAGCGCCCCTCCGCCTATTCGAGCGCCAGGCCCAGAGATCAGCTCTGACGCCGAGCCCACGTAGGAGAACCGATGGCGCTCGATCAGGAATGTGCCGCCTTCATCCTCGAATCCCCCGAAGGAGACCTGGGCGAGACCACCAACCGGCGCCACGATGACCCGCTCTGCCTCCCTCACCGCCGATGCCACGGGAGTCCAGATTCGATGGGCCAGGGCCGCGGACTCGAGGGCGTTGATCTCTACGGCATCCCCGAGCTCGATCCGCTCCAGCGCACATCCTGGCTCGGACACGACAAAGACCGCATATTGCTCGCTCCTTCCTCGAGAATAGTGCACGTAGTCCAGCAGCACGGAACCTGCCGCCATCGCCTCACAGACCGCGTCGGCGTCGGCCTCCCCTACCCAGTCCTCCCAGGTCTTCCGGGTGTCTTCGGGACCATCGAACACCGCCAGATAGCCGTCTCGATCGCCAGCCTGCGCATACAGCTGCCGGGCCTCTTGCATCCGACCCTGCAGCAGACGAAGCCTCGCCCGCTGCAGCATTGCGCCGTCCAGACCCGCGAGTTCCTCCTCCGCAGCATCCAGATCCCCCTGCTCCAGGAGCACTGAGGCAAGTCCGAGGCGGCTTCTCGCGGTGATCTCGTGATCGGGCCCCAGGCTCTCGACGCGAATAGCGAGGGATCGCCGGTACAGATCGGCAGCCTCGGTCAGATCTCCAGCCGCGAACGCAGACCTCCCTGCTCGGGCGAGGGTCGACGCCAGACGCGGGTGGCCTCCAGGAAAGGCCTCCTCCAGGATCCTAAGGGCCTGCTTGGCATATTCTCGGGCTCCTTCCTCATCGCCCAGCGACCACAACACGTCGGCCAGGTTCCCCACCTCCACCGCCAGATCGGGCTGATTGACCGGATCTGCACTCAGCAGGAACTGCACGGAGCGCTTGTAGAGGCGGCTCGCAGCTCGGTAGTCCCCCTGCGCCTTCACCAGCGAGGCGAGGTTTCCGTACGCGACCCCCAGTCCAGGATCGTCGGGATCAGAAGTCTCCGCAAAAATGGCGAGCGAACGCGCGTAGTAGTCGTAGGCCTCATCCGGACGCTCCATGGCCCTCAGCAACACAGCGACGTTGTTCAGCGATGCCGCCAGGTTTCGTTGATCGGGCGTCGAACCCTGTTCGCGGAGGGACAGGGCCTCCAGATATAGCGCCAGCGCCTGCTCGGGATCGCCGCGCTCCTGGTGCAGACCCGCGAGATTATCCAGGTAGGTCGGGATGTGTTCCGCACCACTCTCCGGGGCGGCGCGGGCGAGACTCAGGGCCTCCTCGAGGAGTGGGAGGGCCTGGTTGAACTTGCCCTGGACCCGCAGCATCATCGCGGCGTTGCTGATGGCGACTCCGAGCTCCGGATCGCCAGGGTCCAGCTTCTTCCTCCGGATCTCCAGGGCTCTCAGGGCGGCTTTCTCGGCGAGTCGGTAGCTGCCGGACTCGTAGTGGGCGAGCATCGTCGCGTACAGATCATCGGCATCGGCGCCCCACGCTGCCGAACCCGAGACCAGCCACACCAATGTGACGACCCGCCACATGCCTCCTCCCAACGACCCACTCTACTCTCGGGGCGGGAGGCACACACGCCGGTGGGCTCACCTGTGCTATCCCCAGAGGACGCCGCCGAGGAAACCATCGACTCGCGACTCGCTCCCGCAATTCTCGTCCTCGCCCTTTTGCAGGGGTGTGCCTACCAAAAACTGATGCGGACCGGACGCAAGGCCACGGAGGCCCAGCAGTGGACCGAAGCCTACGACGCCTATGCCGCGGCCTTTGTGATGAGGCAGAGTGCTGGCGCAAAAGAGGGGCTGACCACCGTTCGCAGGCTCGGAGTGGAGGCAGAGCTCGATCTGGCGAGAAAGGCCCTCATTCGGGATGAATACGCGGTAGCCATCGCACATCTCGACGTGGTAGAGGACATGGATCCGGAGTACGCGGACCTCGAGAAGCGGCGGCGAGAGGTGAAGAGCCAGTTCGTCGACGACATCCAGGGGCAGATCGACGGTGAGGGTCCGCTCCGCGCCACCTATGAGCTGCTCGCCACGTTCCAGGAGGTCTACCCAAAGGCCGAAGACCGAACCAAGCTGCTCTTTGCCCAGCACTACAAGGTCGAGGACGCGGCGAAAGCACTCGTGACAGAGAACCGATTCGAGGAGGCCGTCACCGCGGTGAAGCTGCTCGCAGAGTTCGATTCCGAGCAGAAGACCCGCGCTCAGGTCCTGGAGCACGAGCTCGCCGTGCAGTGGGCAGACCACCTCGTGGAGCGCGGCAAAAAGGCAGGAAAGGACAAGCTCTTCGGCCTCTCCGCGGTCCTCTACGCCCGGGCCTACGAGCTCGCCGAGCGCCCCGACGATCAGGCCGCGTCCCGCTCCGGCCTCGAGCGAACCCTGTACGAAGCGCGGATCCGGTTCCTGCTCGAGAGCGAGGGCGACGACGGCCGCCACTGGCGCCTGCAGAAGGTCATCCGCAACCAGATCGAGAACCACCCGGACGTGCGGCGCGGGGGCACCGAGACCTGGACCCTGAAGGCCAAGCTCTTTCCGTGGAAGGAGTGGTGCCAGCAGACCTCGGATGTCGAGATGCTCTCGCTGGACTACATCAAGGGCACGAAGCAGGTTCCGAATCCAGAATACGACACGATCGACGCCGAGCTTCAGCAAGCACAGACTGCGTTGAAGGGCGCCGAGGCGGAGCTCAAGAAGATGAAGCCGGGGGCCGCTCGAGCCGACGGCACTCTGGTCAAGCTCGACAAGGCCCGAGCCGAGACCGCGGCGGCGTTCGAGGAGATCACCGCCAAGCACGCCCGCAGCAAGCAGCAAATGGCCGGCGTCCTCGACAACGAAATCGAGCTGGTCGCCGCCGTGACCAGGCTGGAGAAGAGCGGCACCGACAAAGAAGTCGCCGTCGCCAAGGGTTCCCTGAAGGCCGTGCGCAAGTACGTGGTGCAGGCCACCGAGACGCTGGCCGAGGACGAAGCCGAGTTCAAGAGGCTGGGAGCCGAGCTCGATGGCATCGACAGATCCCAGGCCGTCACGAGAGCCAACGTCGCCGCCACTCAGGCCGAGCTCGAGGCCGCCACCCAGACCGTGACCGCCAGGACCGAGGAGGTGACAGCGATTCAGTCACGTCTGGACGAGCACCCCGAGACGCTGACCGAGGACGTGCCCGACACCTTGGAGTACAAGAAGACCAACTGGGTGACCACCTGCCAGGGTCCCGCCACGCTGTACACCAACGCCCGCTGGGAGACCGCCCTCGAGCACAAGTCCAAGATCGACGTCACCAAGGAGACCCAGGACAGCTCCCACCGCGGGCACTCCCTGGCCAAGCTCAAGGCAGACCCCCGCGAATACCCAAAGTCTCGCGAGGAGCTGCTCGCCGAGGTCAACGACGACACCGTGGCCGCCGTGGCCAAGCACGTCCTCGCCCACATCGACGAGTACTACGATCTCCGACTAGAGCAGGGCAAAGCCGCCATCCCCACGGATCCAGATCTCGCCACCCAGACCCTCACCGCGCTCTATCTCGGCGCCGGCGGGACGCTGGACGACGAGAGCAAGGCCGCCTACACCAAGCTCCTCGCCGAAACCTACGGCCTCAAGAACCTGGACCTCTTGGTCCTCACCGCCCCCCCTTGAGAGCCTGATCGCAGACCCAACCCCAAATCCTGATTGTTGAGGTTTGGAAGGGGCTTGCCCCTTGCCGCGGGTCACGAGGGGCGCGCAGCCCTTGTCGGCCGGAGGGCGGCATGCTCGCTCGGTCGTCCACTGCAGCCGTCGTTACCCATCCGAGCATGTTGCGGTCCGGTTGGGGGAGGGCAGAGGGGCCTGCCCCTCGCCGGCCGCAGGCCGCAAAAAGAGCTTTTCCACGCCCCAAATCCCTTCGCCCTCCGCCCTCCGGCCCGACGCTTCCTCGGATCTCCATCCGACGGGCCCGCTTCGTCCCGTCACCAGACCCGATCCACCGTCTCCCGAACAGGCCCGCCATCGACAGCCAGCGTGTAGTGCGCCACCTCGTCGTTCCCATCGCTGTTGATCCACCCATGGATCACCAGCTCATCGCCATCAACGTCCAC